>JAEEGL013589405.1_pt1 | contig 34121 bp, 55 predicted proteins | sample 9134231 | NCBI WGS metagenome assembly JAEEGL01 (sample SAMN16246548, study PRJNA631951) | gut metagenome | biome: gut microbiome; feature: rumen; material: fiber-attached | host: Bos | place: Iran: Karaj | collected 2018-10 | reverse complement strand
GTCTTCTAATGTCGCGAATTCGTAAAGCACGCCGTTTATCTTTTTGAAAATGCGGGCGTTCATTTCCTCGATCATCGCCTGCCTAGTTTTTGGTTCCATTGGTTTCCTCCTTTTCGTATTCGGTTAGTTTGTCGTCGTCGGCGGCTGCGAAATAGCGGCTGCCGTCTGCGGTGTCCACCACGAGCCCGTGTCCGGTCGCTCGGCAGAAATGCCCGCCAATGTGAAGCGCCCGGGCTTCCCGGATTGCCGCTTCGATCGTTTCCTTATCCCAGTCGGCGCCAATCATCAAACCGACGCCCGGGTTGCTTATCATATGTGCCCCGCCGTCCGGGTTGCGACTCAAGGCGGCGAGGGCTTGTTTTGCTGTTAAGTTCACGCGTTCCATTTTTTTACCTCCATCCTATCGTTTCAATTCTGCCGATCCACGGTTCGCGGTGGACGAGCAGGTTCTTTTTTCCTGCCGGAATGCGGAGCTTGCGCTTGATCGCGCGGATCGCGCTGGCTTCGCTTTGGTATCCAATCTGCGGAAGCACCGGCGTCATGGTTTGGTCGCCCATTTTGTAAACTGTGGCGACCGTCCAGCTTCCGCTTTTGGTAATGAATACCGAGTAAAGGGTGAGCGGGTTTGGCGTGTCCATTTATTTGTCCTCCCGGTTTAGGATCTTGATGATCTCGCTGTCCTTGCCTTTGGCTAGGTCGGCGTTGACCTTATCCCAGCGGATTATGTTTTCCCAGTTCAGGTCTTTGTTTCGTGGTTGCGCGAAGATTAGCTTACCCATTTTACCAGTCCTCCTCCTCGTCGTCGTAGTGGTAGTCGGCTTCTTCTGTGAAGTTCCACATATCCTCGGTTGGCTCTTTGCGAAGCTCCGGGTTCTTTTCGATGTGGTCTGCGACCGCCCCGTTCAAATCTTCGAGGAGCTCGTCGTATTCTTTGTCGTTCCAATTGCCCCACATCTTGTCGATGATGGCGCTGATTGTCGCGGTGGTCTTTTCCTGTAGGAAGCGAGCCGGCGCGTTGCAGGTTTCGTTTCCGTAGTCGACGCCGATCTTGTCGCCGTCGTTGTAGCGGCGGTATCCGATCTTGCTAATCGCCCGGATGATCTCGCCAGCTAGGCTGTCGGCTTTGCCATTCATCGGCACCAGCTCTTTGAAAAGGTTGCTGATTCTTGTTTCGTTGTTAGTCATTGTTTCCTCTTTTCTGCGGTAAGGCTACCCGCGTTATTGTTGCCTTTGTACCTCTTATTATACTCCGCTTGCGTTTGAAAGTCAAGGGTTTTTTGGGACTTTTTTTTGGAAATGAAAAGCCCCGCCTTACGAGCGGGGTTTTTCGCCGGGCGTTCCCTCCCGGTTGCCGGCGGCGTTAGTTCGTAAGCCCTGCCATCCGGCTCTTTTATTGTACTCTTTCCGGGTTTTTGTGTCAAATAACGCCCGATTTCGCGTTATTTTCGCGTTTTTGGGCGTTATTTTGCTATTTCCGGGTATTTTATCGTCTTTGGTGCCAAAATGCGCGACAGGTGCCAAATTTTGCGAATTCTGGCTATTTTCAAAGCTGCGGGATGCCGTATTTGTAACGCTGGACGATCGTCGGTGCGTATCCCGGTTCGTCGCTCTTGCGGTATTCCAGCGCTTCCGGGATCAAGTCCAGGCTTGTCAAATAATCGCGGCTGCCATCTTCCCGCTCCAGGTAGTGGCATTGCGCCACGCGGAATTTGTCGCCGGTTTTGGCGTCAATCTCGCGCCAGGTCTTCGCGCTAGCTGCGAGCGGATTGCCGTTCAAATCCAGCAGCAGCTCCTGTGTCGGGAGCTTGCGGATTTCCTCATCCACCTGCGGTTCTTTTGGTGTGAAGCGTTCTTCGTCCGCCTGCTCCAGGCTGGTAATGTCTGCCGTGTTGACGACCAGCCCGTCGGTCAAAGTCACGGCGACATGGCGCCGGTCTTTTATGAGCCGTTCCTGCGTGCTGTAAAATGTCAGCAGCTTCGCGTAGTCGTTGTAGTTGATCGTGCGTGGCTCGCGCTCGCCGCGGATCTTCAATTTGCCGACGCGGTGTGTTTCCACCCAGCCGTTTGGTCGTTCTTCGCGCTTAATGACGAATGTGCCGTCAGCGCGAAGCTCCCCGGCTTGCGCCGGGGCTAGTTGTGCTTCGCTAGTCATCTTCTGGTTCCTCCGCGGTCATTGCCGCTATTTCGTCTATTGTCATGCCGGAAATTCCGGCGGCTGCCTTTTCGAGCAAGTCCATCTTATTTATCCTCCTGTTCTACCCATTCGTCAACGCCGGCTTCTAGTCCGGAAAGCATCGCGGTTGCTTCCTGGTAGCCGTTGACCGGGATTATGTTTGTCGTCGTTTTATGCTCGTATTCGATCCACATTTTGTCGCGGGTTACGATCAATCGGAGCTGCTTGCAGTAGTTCATCTTATTCTTCCTCCGCGTTGGCTGCGCGGCTGGCTTCGTAGTAAAGGACGCAGGCTTGCTGGTCGATTTCCTTTTCAGCGTTGCGCAGTTCTTTGATCGTCGCTCCGAGCCCCTCCAAAATCTCGCGGCGTCGGTCGTCGCCGCCGGCGTAAAGCGTGCGGATGGTCTTTTCAAAGACCGCGCTGGCTTCTTCCATCGCTTCGTGGATTTTGCCTTTGGCTTCTATGAGCTTGTCGGCTTGCTGTCTGATTTCTTTGCTATTCATTGTAGTTTCCTCTTTTCTGCCGGTCAGGCTCCGGCTTCTTGTGTTGCCTGTTGCTATCTATTATACTCCGTTTGCGTTTAATGTCAAGCCCGGAATTGAAAACCGCCCGAGTTTTTGCTCGGGCTGGTTTTTAGTCGCGGTCGCCTGCGGTGTATTCGGTGCGCCACCATTCGTATTGTGCTTCCGCCTTTTCGCGGGTTTTGTAGTGGTGGTAGTGTTTTGTGATCCTGCCGTCCGGTTCCCGGAATTCCAGGGTTACCGTGTTTCTTCGCAGGGTTATTCTTGGCTCGCGCTCAATTGTGCCGGTGCCAAGCTCCGCCAGGTCTTTTGCCGTTATTCTCATTTTGTTATCCTTTTCTACCGCCGGGCTGCGGTCTTTGTGTTGCCCTGTGCCCTTATTATAAGCCCGCTTGCGTTTTTTGTCAAGGCAGCAGCCCCATTTTCCTGGCGGTTTCCACCGCCTGGCTGCCGTCCTGGCTGAAGATTGCGGCTGCGAGCGCTTGGCTGCCGTTCTTTTGGCGCTCTGATCGTGCCCGGTCGCTCATCCGGTCGTAGTGCTTCCGCAGTTTCGCTCCGCTCAGTATGTTCTGGTGCCAGAAATCGTCGCGCTGGCTCCAATCAATGCAGGCTGCGATGGCTTCCCAGCTCCGCCCGTCTATGCGGTGCATCTTTTCAATGTCCGCCGCCCATCGGTTTTGCCAGTTGTCCTGGATCTTCCGGTCTGGCTTGTTTTTTGTGATCCACTTATGGAGCCTTTGAGCGAGCTTCTTTGCTTCTTCTGGCAGGTCGCGCGTCGGTGCCGGCTTTGCCGGTGCCGACATGATATTCTTTTCTTCTTTATTGCTATTATCTTTATTACTATTATCTTTATTACTAATGCTGCCCGGTTTTTCGTCAGCGTATAATTCGTTGGCGTATTTTCCGTCAACGAATTTTCCGGCATCGATTCTGCTTTTTAGTGTGTATGTGGTTTCAAATTTTCGGTAGCCCTTGCTGGTTACCTCGCGCTTCAGAAGCCCTGCGCGCTCCAGTTCCCGCAGCCCGCTCCCGATTGCTTCTTTGCCATCCTGTGTCTGTGCCGCGATTCGCTCCGCGCTGAAGTTCCAGCCGGTCGGTTTGCTGGCTAGGAATGCCCAGAGCCCTTTTGCTTTTAAAGTTAGCCCCGGGTGGTTCAGGATCCTGTTTGGCACCTGCGTGAAGCCTTGCGTCGTTTGGTTTATGTAGTTTGCCATGAAAATTACCTCCTTTTGCAGGAGGTAGTTCTCTTTAGAATTCTTGCGGAAATCCAACCGCCTTTATTCTACCACGCTACCTCCAGCGTGTCAAATGCCGAGGCGCGTTTTTTTGGTTGGTTCCCGCCCCGTGTTTCTATTGTCGCGCGGGTTGCGGAATAAGTCAAGCGTTATGCCGTGCGTTTGTACATATAAACGGTTATGTATGGCTGTCGGTTTTCGTGAGCCGCCCCGCCACCTGTGTTCGAGGTGACTTGCGATGTGTCGTTGCATTTTTCCCATCCGGTCGTGTGTCTTGCCGACAGGCTACCATTGTAGTCCGCTTTTGGCACGATCGTGTGATTGTGGCTCGGCATTTCGTTGATTGTGAGCTTGTGTTTTTCCTCGCCGCCGGTGGCTTCTACGGTCGTGTAGTTTGTGGTGCCGTTGCTCCCCATGCCGACCGGGACTCGCCCTCCGCCCCAGGCTACCCAGGTTCCGCCCAGCGCTGTGCTGACTTGGCTCGCGGTTGTCATTGTCGTGCTCATGTAAATCGAGCCGACCGGGTAGATGTTAGTGGCGAGCACTTTTCCCATGACCTGGAGCAGCCCGGCTTCGCCGGTTGCTTTGCTTGCGGTTGGCATTCCTCCCACCGCTACTCTGCCGTCGTCGCCAATCCAGAATACCGGCTGTCCGACGGAAACCGTCAGGCTCACGGTTGTGGTTTCCAGCTTGTCTGTGATCCGGAATTCAAATTCAAATGCTGCCTGATTGTCCAGATTCAATGTGAAGGCTGCGGTCGTTACTTTACCCGTCGCCGCGTCTATTGTTGCGGTTCTGTTCGTCCAGCTGCCCCAGGTTGATGATCCTTGCTGGCGGTAGCGGTACTGGACTCCGTTGCTTGTGTTTACCGTGTTCTTTGCGGTTCCGCCCACCTCGATCCGGCTGAATGATCCGGAGATGTTGACCGTGGTGGCGTTTTCAAAGCCGGAGGCGCGGGTTGCCGTCGCGTTGATTTTTGGCGCCGAGTAAGGGACTATTGTTACTTGCTTTGTGGCTGCTTTTTGGTATCCGCGGCTGTCTATGGCTGTGACGACGATGTCGCGGGTTCCGCTCGGGAGTTCGTCTGCGGCTACCGTTGGCGTGCCGAGCGTTTTGGTTATGTCGCTGGTCGAGTATGTGTCTTCGCCCGTGAGCCCGGCTGCCTGGTAGGTGTATTTTTTCATCGTCGCGCTTTTATTCGCGGTTGCCTTGTTTGCCGCGGGAATAGTGACCGTCAGTGTGCTCTTGCCAGAAATCATGACTTGATCGTTGCCGGTGATCGCGGTGGTTGTGCTGTTCGTGTCTGCGAATGTAAAATCCGAGAATGTCGGATCGGCGTTTACGATTGTTAGCGTCTTCGCGAGGCTCGGGCGCCAGTCGTTGCCGCCTAGCACCGACCGCAGGAAGTAGTAAACCGTGCGGGTTTTGCTGTTTGGCGTGCCGGCTCGCAGCGTGTTTCGCTCCGCTTCGGTCAAATTGAAAGTGTAACTTGTGCCGGTCTTGCTAATGTTCCGGTATGGTATGTTGTCTACGGATCCATCAAATGAAATGCAGGCTTGTAATGAGCCCATTGCGTTGCCCGCGGGGTTCGAGTAATTCAGCACCGGGTTACCCTCGTCTGTGAAGTTCACGGCGGATGTGATCTTCGCCGCGCGCGGGATTGCTGTCAGTACCATGTCTAATGAGCCGGAGCCCGTGAATTGGGAGCCCACATTGTCGGTTAGGTAAGCCTGGACTCCCACGGTCTTTTTGCCGTCTGCGTTGTGCGTTATCGTTCTTTGCCCGCTCGCCACCTCGATTTCGCCATAGGATTTGTAGTGGCTGAGCTCGCCTGTCCAGTCGCAGACGCAGCTTCCGTCTATCCAAATCTCGCGCCGCACGCTGGATGAGTAAGTTTGCCCGCTCCAGGTGTTTGATCGCCAGACCTTGATGCGTGCGTGCACCACCGAGGTGTTGTTGCTGTTGTTTACTCCGTCTTCCCAGGTTTCCAGCCTGGCTCTCATGTATCCGCCGAGTGAGAATTCTTTACTAGCCATTTAGTTGTCCTCCTTTACAAATGCCCAGCCGCTGTAGTTGTGGTTATTGAATGGCACGATTTTAATTGGTGGCATTTTTATTTGGCTCCGGGCTTCCAGCTTTTCCACCACCGTCGTGTCGCGGTTCAATGAGAAGACTTTTTGCACGCTTCCGCCGGCGTTGCTGTACCCTGCGAATTCTAGCGGTGTGATTTCGACATAATCGCCCGCGTAAACGCTGGAGCTTACCCGCACGCCGTCCTGGTCTAGGCTGACCTGCGTGTTGTAAATCTCGCCGCTCGCCTGGCGCCAGGTTGTCTTGCCACCGGTTGCTAGCATGAGGTCGGTTATCTCTATCGTGGTTCCTGCCGTGCTGGCTAGTGTGATGATGTTGGCACCCTCGTCCGGTGTAAATTCTACGCTCTTTTTTTGCCAGGCGCTTGCCGTCTGGTCTGGAAAGTCCAGGACTACCGAGTTCGTTCCGTTGCCGAGTGTAATCGTCGCGCTGCCGGTTACGGCTTTTTGCGCGCGTGCGCTCAGTGTGTAGGTTTCGCCCGGGGTTAGCGCTATTGGCTGGCTGATTTCGGTCGCTCCGGTCAGCATTATTTCGTAGCCGGAAACCGCGCCGGCGTTCAAGCTCGCCGGGCTGCTCTGGCTTCGCACCGTGTTCGCGTCTGCCCCGGCGCCGTATTGCCAAATCGTCAGGATCCCGCTGGAGTCCTTGCCGTAGCCCACGGAGTTGCGGATTAGGTTTCCGCCGCCGCTTTGCTGGACTATCGCGACGAAGCCCTCCAGGTCTTGCGTCAGTTGCGTGAATTGCTCCGCCACCTCTATGTCTGTGGCGTCTTGGCGGCTCACGATGCCGTCTATCCGTTGCTCTTGCTTGTCTACCGCCAGCTCCGTTCTGAAGACCGTTTTTGTAATCCCTCCGGCTTTGGCGTAGTCAATTGGCACGATTTCCGGGGTTGCGCTGATCAGCGTTTCCTTGATTCCGCCATCTACCTGGATTGTGCTTTTCGTAATGATTGCCGGGTAGGTTTCGCCTGCGACGGAAATGTCCACGCGGTCGCCGATTTCGTGGTACCCGTGCCCCTCCGTCTTGATCTCTGCGTTGCGGTATTCCCAGCCCTTGACTGCGTTCAGGATCGGTGTGGCGGTTGTTTCGCGTTGCGGATCCAGGATTTCGTTGTTTGCGATTACGAGGTCAACGCGCCCGTTGTATTTGAAGGGCTCGTACGGGGTAGGTTCCTCCCCTTTTTCCAATTGGACATCCCAGTATTCTGCGTGCGTGCTCGTATCCCCGCTCCCCACATAAAAGACTATGCAGAAGCCCTGCCTGTCTGTTGGTATCTCGTCCGGGAGTGTGAATGTGCCGCCGTCTGCGGACAAATTCGCCACGAGGTTTTGCGCCTGGTCGTTCTTGTAATCGTAAATTTTCGGCGCGGCTGTGGTGCCAGATTTACTGAATGAAAGCGTCAGTGTTTGCCCCAGTAGCTCGTTTGGTATTGCGAAGCTGGCATAGGCTGCGCCCGACGCCTGCGTCCTCGTCAGCTTGATCCCGTTCCCGTAGCTCTCGCCGGCGCAGCGTTGTAGTTGGAGTTGCTGCCCGTAGGTCGCTTGTACTTGGTTTTTCCCGGCGGGTAGGTCTGCGGTGTCGGTGTCTACCACCTCTACATTGTCGCCCTGTGGCTGTCTGGAAAGTACCACCGCGGAAACTTTGCCCCATTTCTCGCCAATCTTGGCGGTTATGAGGTTGTCTTCGGTCAGCGTTTCTGTGGTAGTGTCGATTGGCGGCAGGTCAAAGTCCAGCTGGTCGTTTCCTCGCCCGATGACCGCGATCGTGCCGGTGGCTCCGGCGATTTCCTCTAGGATGTCGAGGTAGGTCGTGCCGGTTATCTTCGCCCAGAGGTCTTCTTCGATTGGTGCGTCGTAGTTCGGCAGCGTGGTTAGATCTGTTTCAATTTCAATGCCAAATTTTGCGCCGATTTGCTCTGCCAGCCCGGCTACCGTGGTCGGGAAGGTCAAGTCGCCCGGTGTGTATTCTATGGCTTGCATTTGTGCGATTCCGCCGTAGGCGACGAATGTGGAGGTTCCTTTTTCCTCGTCTATGGTGGCTTCGGTTACCGTGAAGCTGCCCCATGAAATGTCGCCCCAGGTGTCTGCTCCGGTTTTGACTTGCACTGTGGCGATGATTCTTCGGTCTAGTATGTTCGTGTCGGTTCCGGCGAGCTGGATCGTCAGCTTGCGCAGCGTGCTCTTGCAGTAGTATCCCTCGGCTTCCTTTTTGAGGCTGATTATTCGGTCGTCGCTGGTTATTGAGCGGGTTTCCTCCTGGTCGTCTTGCCAGGCAATTCGCGCCCTGATCTGCTTCACGGCTTGGTGGAGCGCGGTGCTAGTGGCTTGGCTTACTGGTATCATCCTATGCCCTCCTGTCCACCGGCACCAGCGTTATCTTCGTGCCTTTGTAAAGCCCGCGATTTTTGCTCTCGATCTCTACCGCCCAGTCTGCGGTGTAGTAGTTCGCTGTCTTGACGCTGTCGCTTGCCGGATCCCAGAATTGTACCGTGAAGTATGGCTGCGATTCCAATGCGTTATAAATCGCTTGTATCTCTGCTCGGCTCAGCACCTCGCGTGTGTCTACCTCAATCTTCGGGAAGATGCCAATCAGCGAAGCCCGGACGCTCCCGCTCATGTTGCGGTCTGCGTCTTTCCATAGGTGGTTGTATCCCACCTTGTAGCTCTTGATTCCTGGCACCGTGGTTCCGTTGATCTTGAGGAGTGTTGCTGTTATTTTTTGCTCTGCTATCGCCATTCTTCCTCCTTTTTATAATTGTATCACGGTTTGGTTTCTCATTCTGCTTGCGTTGTTTATTCCGTCCACGACTTTGTCGATTATCGTTTCCTCGCCAATCTTGACCACGATTCGGTCGTCTTTGTCGGCTAGTTTCATGATCGCTCTGGAAAGCTCGCCGAGCGCGTCGTTGGTGGTTTCGTTTTGGAGCTCTAGCGTGCCTTGTGCTCTGGCGGTCAGGTCTGCGAATTGGTTAGCAATTTCAAGCGTGCCGAGGTCGCGGAATTTCGGCGATTTTGCTAGCTGCTCGGCTCCGGTCTGCATCCCGTCAATGGCTGCGCCCATGTTCTCGACGCCGGCGTTGTAAACGATCGCGCTGGTGTCTTTGATCCCGTTTACTAAGCCAATCCCGAGGAATTCACCGAGCTTCGCGGCTTCCTTTGATGGCGAGTGCTCGTCTGCCCTCTTTTGGGCTCCGCGGAAGTATTGATTCATCTGGTTGTAGCCCGCGTTGTAAAGCGCGCCGTTCTTGCTGTTGATGCCGTTGACTAATCCCTGGCTCAAATTCGAGCCGGTGTTCCATGCTGCGCCCTGGAGCTGGTTGCCGGTGTTGAGGACTTTTTGCCCCATGTTTTCCACCTCCCTGGCTGCTACCTTTGTCCAGTCCACGATGCTCATGTTGGCTTCGCCGTAGGATTCTGCCTTTTGTCTGGCTTCGTCCATCGCTTTTTTGGCTTTGTCGTATTCCTGGCTGTTGATTCCGTGCTGTTTCGCGACATCCACGAGTTTGCGTCCGAGGTCGTTGTATTCCTGCCAGACCGCGCTGATCATCTCTTGCTCGGCTATGTCCGCTTTGCGCTTTTCCTCTTGCGCTGCGCGCATCTTGATTTCGGCGTTCTCGGCTTCTATGATTGATTTCTTGAGCTTTGTGAGCGCGTCTTCGGAAAGCCCGAGCGTTTCCAGCTTGTTATCGTGGTAGAGTTTTGTCAATTCGTCCTGTGTCTTGCCGTATTGCTGGCAGTATTGGTCTAGTTCCGCGGTCTTCTTTTTGAGGTCTTCCTGGGAGTTCATCAATCTCATTTCGGCGTTGTTTACCGCGAGCACGGCGTCATCCCAGTGGTTCATGGCTTCGGTTGCTTGCAGGATTCCGTCTGCGTTGTCATCCCATTGTTTGGTGTTTTCGCTTACCTTTTGGCTCAGGCTTTCTTCTTCCCGGGAGACCTCGCTCGTGATTCCGAGCAAGTCGCCGAGCCAGCCAAATAGTGCCGTTAGTCCGCCGACCAGAAATTCCACCGCCGGGCGGACGAGGTCGTTCAGCACCCAGGTTATCACATCAAATGCCGGCTTCAGCAAGTTCAGCAGGAAGCCTGCCACCGCCTGGACGATGCTGCTTAATGTTTCCCAGACCGTGTTGTTGTCGTTCACGGCTCCAAATACCGAGTTTAGAAAGTTCAGGATCGGTTCAAAGCAAGCCGCCAGCGCGTCCAGCAGTGGTCTTATCGTGGCGTCGTAAAATCCGACCAGGGCGTTCCAAATCCCGCCAATTATTGATGAAATCGTGTTTAGTACCGTGGCGATTATTTCGAGTGCCGGTGGCACGACGAAGTTCGCCAGCCAGGCTCCGATTGGTGCCAAAATCTCAAATAATCCCGCGAAGATGTCCATCAGCGTTTGTCCTATTCGTGCGAAGCCCTGGAATACATGACCGGCGGCTTCGGCTATTTTCAGAAAGTCTATGCTCGCCAGTGCGTCGCCCACGGCTGTGAAGATCCGCGGGATTGCGTTTTCCATCGCGAATTTGGTTAGCGGCTGTATAAAGTCCACGATGAATTTGCGCCCGATGAGCCACGCTCCGTAGATGGCGTTTTTTAGCCCTTTGCCGAGTTTCTGGATTGCCTTGCCCATTTCTGTGAAGTCTATTTCGCCAAATATTCCCTTTAGCATCTTCTTGATCTTGTCTGCGAATTCGGCGATTTTGTCTTTGGCTTTGTCTAGCCCGCTGGTATCCCATTTGTAATCAAGCCCGCCGGTTCCGGCTGCTCCACCTCCGCCGCCAGCTCCGCCGCCGCCTGATCCTCCCTCGGATTCTTTTTCCTGCAGGACATTCATCTCGTCAAAGGCTGCGAGTTGTTTGCGGAGCTTCTTTGCCGCTCCGGCTGCGTCGTTTAGTCCGCCCGCGGTGTCTTCTGCTCCGGTTGCCGCTCCGGCTAGTGCCGAGCTCGCGTCGCCCGTTGCTTGCACGATTTCTTCCGTGCTGCCGCTTCCTCCCCAGCCAAATAAAGCCGCCACCCAGGCTACCGCTTCTTTGATTATCGTAATAAATGCCGCTATGTAATTGCTCGCGGTGTCGATCGCGTTGGCTATTCCATTGAAGAAGCCCGCGACATTCGATTGCCCGAGCGTCTGCATGATGTTGGCGATTCCTCTTTGCAGCGCGATTTTTAGGTTCGCGATTGAAGTCTGGACGCCGCCGGTGGCGTTCTTTGCCTGGTCTGCGAAGCTCTGGAAACCGTTAGCTCCCTCTTTGTTAAGCCTGATTGCGGTTAGAGCAAAGTCGTTCATGCTGACCCTGCCGGTGTTTAGCGCGGTCTGGAAATCGCCGCCGATTGCGGTGCTGGTGTAGCCCATCGCTTCTGCGATTTGCTTGAGCTGGGCTGGCATCGCGATGAGCATGGCGCGCCATTCCTGCGCGTCTGCTTTTCCTTTTGAGTAAGCCTGGATCAATTGCTCCATGCCGGTGGCTTGCGTTTCCGTGGCGGCTCCGCCTGCCAGGATCGCGTTATTAAATGCCAGGTACATATCCGTGCTGGCTTGTATGTTTCCGTTGGCTGCCGTGAAGCGCTGGACGCCCAGTGCGGCGTCGCTCAGGCTCGTTGGTAACCCACGGAGCTTCTGATCTAGGATTGCTATTGAAGTTGAGCTGTCGTCCGTGCCCACGCGCAGGTTGCTCATCACTTTGCTGTAATTATTGAGCGCGTCAAATCGTTTGAATGCCGCGTCCATCTCGTTACTAATCGCGCGTCCAATCGTTCCGGCTAGTTGCCCGACGATGTTTCCGATCGCGCTTCCGATTGCGGAGCCCTTGATAATGTCGCCCATTGAAAGCGCGCTTTTACCAATGCTCGCGATGTCTTTTTTGGCTTCCTTGCTCGCTTTTTTGAGCCCGGATTCGTCGCCGGTGATTTTTACTGCTAGTTTATTGATGTCCGACATTCTGGCTCCTTTGCTTTTTTATTATGGCTGTGTGGCTTCAGTATTGCCGTCCTGTGGGGCTTCTGCGTCCGCAGACGGTAGTTTATTCGCGTTCTGCGCGAAGGCGCCCATCAGCGCGTTTATTTTGGCTTCGTCTTCCTCCGTCATTTGCCCGCCCTCTGCGTCTAATTTTGCGCTGACCGGTTCTTTGGGGTATTTCTTCGGGGCGTTTACCGCCAGCATTATGTACTTGCCGAGCATGAAGTTTGAAGTGTCCGCCATCTGAAGCTCGCGCTCTGCCTTTTTGCGGTAGGCATTGAAATAAACGCGCGCTTCTCGCGGTGTTAGGTTCCACCAGTCGTCAATGGACAGTCCGATTATGATTGCTTCTTCTTCCTGGCTTTGCCAGTATTCTGCGAAGCTCGCCGGGGTTTCTACTTGCTGGATTTGGCTCGTTTCGCCTTTTCCGCTTCCCTCGCTAGCTTCGCCTGTTTGAAAAGTCCGGAATTGAAAAGCACCTCCATCGCGGATTCCGTGAATTTCTCGATTCCCATTTCCTCGCAGGCTGCGTCGATGTCCTCGTCGCTCATTCCGGCTGCTTCGAGCAATTTAACCATTGCGTCAAAGCCGAGGGCGTCGTCTGTGAGTCTGGTTAGTGGTATCCCTAGCTTGCGCTCAAATAAAGCCAGGCGGGTTGCTGTCAGTTTTAGTGATTTGATTTTGTCTTCCATTCTTGCTCCTTGTTATCTTATTTGGTTGATTAGGATCCGGCTGTAAAGGTCGGGGCTCCGCTCACGCGAATGCCAGCCGAGAAGGTGAGTAATCCGTCCACGGTTTTCTCGCCGTCTTTGCAGCTTGCGATGTAACCGGTGATTGTCCAGCTCGCAGCTGTGGTTTCGCCGGTCTTTGTCGGGTACTCGACTTTGAATTGTTTGACCTCGCGGCTGTTTGCGAGCGTGTAAAGTTGAGTTAGTCCGGCGTCGGTTACGATGTTGCCCTCTAGGTCAATCGTGCCGCCGTCTTTGGCGCCGCCGATGTATTCTTTGAAGTCGTCCGCGCTGTCAAGCGTTGTTACATCGATTTCGTCCGATTCCAAGCCAATCTCGCCGATCGTGGTGAGGTTAGCGATTTGCGTCCAGGTTGGGCTGCTTGTGGTGCCCGTGTTGACGCTGAGTTTGGATCCAATTGCTTTTATGCCTGCCATTGTGATTTCTCCTTTTGCTTATGTTTTAATTGTATCAAAGGTTAGCATTTTGTGGTAGATGCTCGGGTTGCTGTCTGCGACATCCTGGCTCCCGTTCATGCCCCAGCCTGCTTCGCGCATCGCTTCTTCGACGATGTCTTCCAGCTCGGAAGTTGCCGGGCTGTTGTCGCTCCAGACATCAATCTGCACGGCTACCTCGCGGTAGTAAATTTCGCCGTCCAGGTCGCGGTGGTTATTCGTGTTGATTGCTGTAAAGGTGATCGCTGGGAGCACCGCGTCTACGCCCTGGCTGCTCTGGCGGACGGTTACGCCCTCCGGCGCTGCCGCTTGTAGCAATTCGTAGACCTCTTGTTTTATGCTCATTTGCTTCCTCCTTTTATTGCCTTTGCGATTTCGTCTTTGAAAATTGCGATGATGGCTGGTCTTCGCGATTCTAGTGCCGGTCGCAGGTACGGGTGTGCCTGCATTTTTGAGGTTCCGGCTTCCTGGTACCAGGCGTATGGCACCACATTCAAATCCACCCCGATTTCTGCGTAGTCTTCCGTCGCCATCGAGACGATGTTTCTTCGCAGGTGCCCGGTGCGGTATGGCGCTTTGAGCCTGGCGGATGTTTCCACCGTTAGCCCTGCGCGCGTGAATGCCCGGCGGCGATTGAAGTTCTGGGCGGTGTTTATGTAGTTGGCTACATTCAGCTGCCCGACCACCTCAATGCCTACCCTCATGGCTTTACCCACCTTTTGGCGAGCAGTTCTGCGTGGCTGTCGTATCGTTTGAAATCGACCACCTCGTAAATCTCGCCCGCGTAATCGATGAGCGTGCCTTTTCCGGCGTCAATTTCCGGTGGGGTTGTGATCCTGTACTCGGCTTCTATGTTGTCGCCGAGCAGGGCTTTTCGCAGTTCGTCATCTACCGGCTGCGCGTTTGCCTGGATTGGCTCGCCCGCAGTGGTGGCTACGCGTTTGGCGCCGCCCTCGGCGTCTAGCTGTTCCTCTTGCACCATCACCTGGATGGTATCGGTGTAGAGTTTACTCGCTATCGCTGTTTTGAATGACGCTGGAATTTCCACAGTCTGCCCTCCGGTATCTTTTAAGGATCGCTTCAAAGCCCGAGAAGATGTCTTCGTCCGTGGCGCTGGCTAGGTAGTTCTTCGCTTCGTCGCCGTAGGTCACGGATTGACCGTTGTCGCTGATTTGTTTTATTTCGCGTTCCGCTCCGCCGGTGGTTGTCATTTCGGCTTGCGCCTTATTGAAAATCCCGACCACGACTCGTGCCAGCACCCGGTTCAGAATTGCCGGGACGCTGTCCGCGTTTAAATAAATCATGACTCTGTCCGCCACCTCATCCACTATAAAATCGAGCGTAGCGTCGCCTGGCTCCGGGATGTTGGAGTTCAGTTTCTTCGCGTATTGCTCGATTTGCTGCTTCTGGGTTTCGTCCATGTTATCTTCCTTTGGCTGCCCCGGGCTCTACCCGCCGGGGCTTCGGGTTCTTCGGTTTGGGTTAGGCTGATGCCGAGCCCGCTTCGCCGCTGACTTTGAAGATCAAGTCAGGCGTTACTGCCTTTGTGCCGTAGCTGTAAAATAGGGAAGTAGCAAAGGCGTTTGAAAGTGGGATTCTTTCTGGATCGGAGTATTCGTCCATGACCACTGGTTGTGCGATGGATTCGATTCTCTGACCGATGACCTTTGCGGTCTGGCGGATGTTTTCGTAAACGGTCGCGCCGTGGTAGCGCCCCATTCTGCCAGCCTGTACGGTGGTTTCGTTGATTGGCGAGAAGTCGTGCTCGCGGAGCAATGCGTCGTAGCTTGCGCTGTCGAGTGTGATTGCTACATCGGCGCGGTTTACGCCCTCTACCCAGTCGTTCTTGACATTGGTTACCTTTTCGATGACCGCGTCCACGATTTCGGCTGTGGTGGTGAGCCCGGTGGTGGCTACCTCAGTCGCAGCAGTTTCGGCTTCTGCGAAGAAGGCAGTATCAAGGTCAACGACCACGGTGTCTTTGTGGTTCTTGGTGCGGTCTGCCAAAATGTCGGCGAGTCCTTTGAAGCGTAGATCTTTTTGCTCTACTTCTTCCACGATTTCGCGGTCGACATTAATGTTCACGGTCACTTTGCCGTTATTGATTAATGCGTCGCCTGCGCCGGCTGCGCGTGCTGTGCCGTATGCTTTAGCGGTGCTGTTTTTGAAGCGGGAGACCTCGACGGATCCAGCGCGTGGATCGCCTGATAGGTTCGTGTTCTTGATTTGGGAGCTGATGGCTTCCCTCTGGATGCCGTTGATGAGCGCATCGTAGCGTTCTGCGAGCAGGTCTTTGGTCTGCTTGGCGGCATCGGCGTAGATGTTTTGTGCATTTGTGCGTGCCATTGTTTATCCTTTCGGTTATTAGAGTACCTGCGTGCCCGAGAATTTCTTGCTTCCGGCTCCGTTGCGGTCTTCCTCCGAGCGGGCGTCGCGTGGTGCGGTGCCGCGTGCTGCGTCCTTTATCGCGGCTGCGAGCGCTTTGCTCCAGTCCGCTTCAAAGTTTGCGATGTTCTCGTCGGTTTCGTCAGCGTCTGCCGTGGCGATGTAATCTACCAGGCTTGTAGGTATGTTCTTTTTTGTGAGTTCTTCTATGGCGCGATTGCGGTTTTCTCGTACCGCCAGCTCCTGTTCGCGGCGCGTGAGCTCGGCTTCGCGCTCCTTGCTGGCTTCGGCTGCGCGATCAGCTTCGGTCATCTTCGCTTTTCGGTCGTAGTCGGCGATTGCCTTTTTGACCGCGGCGTCGATTGCCTGCTGGTGCTTTGCTTCGGCTGCCTGGAGTCGCTTTTTGACGACTCTGTCCATGTCCTCCTGCGTGAATTTGCGGTCGGTTTCGGAGCCGGTATTCTCGGCTTCGTTTTCCGTCGCTTCGTTTTCCGCAGCGTTGGTGTTGGTCGCTTCCGCGTCCTGATCTTTGGTTTGGTATTGTGAGTTGTCCGTTTTCGTCGGCATAGTTTCCTCCTTGTTATCCGTTTGCGCCCGTCGGCTTATGTTTTAATAATAACATATAATAAAATAAAATGATAGCAAGTTTTCCCGTTTTTGGTTATAATTAAAGTGTCGGGCGTCTAGTTTCCTCTTTTCGTCCGATGTTGCCGGCGGGCTGCTGCTTCCAGCGTTGCTCCGCCATCTTATCGCCCTCCGGGGCGCCAAAATCCGCCGCTCCTCGCTGGCGGATTTTTGGTATAATGGTTGTAGCGGGGTTGAGGAGTGGCTTCCCTCGCCTGGCTCATGACCAGGAGCACGCCGGTTCGACTCCGGCTCCCGCCACCATTTCGCCGGTGGCGTTTTTTTGTTATAATGGGCTTATGATTCAGTGGGAATTTCGCGAGTCTTGTGAGCTTAATGCTTGGCTGGAGCGGACGCAGGTTCGTTTCCCACAGCTTCGCGGTTTCCATGTGCCAAATGAAAACCCGGGCAGGAATAAGGCGGAGCGTGCGCGGATTGGCGCGTTGCGCCGCCGCATGGGCGTCAAGTCCGGCGTTAGCGATTGGTTCTTCTTTTATCCGCCCGATGTCCGGATCGCGCTCGAGCTGAAGAAGCCGGAAATCGCCGGGAAGTCCTACCCATCAAAGGAGGAGAGGGAATGGCTGGACTACTTTTCCGGCTGCGGTTTTCAGGCTTTTGTGGCTCGCGGCTGGAATGAAGCGCGGATTTTGATTGAGCGCGTTTTGAAAGAAAACGGCACGGATGTCAAATCTTCGCCATTTGACGATTGCCCGTTTTAGTATTCAAATTTGCCCGGCGGCGGTTCCGGGCGTTTTGTTATTTTGCGACATTAAACTTTTTGTCGATTTTCGATTGTTTATCCGTCTATTTTGAAATTGTCCGGATTGCCGGCTGGCAGGCTCTACGAGCCCGTTTTGCCCGCTTGCGTTTTGGTCGTTTTTGGTTGCCACCCCTGTTATAATAAAAGTGTTCAGAAGCGCCAGCATTTCGGTTATGGCTCTTGGCAGTATTTTGCGACTTTGGGCTGTTGTATTTTTTTACAATGTTTCGGCTGCTAGTCAACGGCTATTTTTCGTGTGGTTCGTGGCTTCCGCGGCAGTTTTCGTGCGTCTGCCAAGTTGTCCATGAAGCGCGCGGTCATTGAATTTTGCAGGCTGGGATCCTGCGAGATGGCGCGGACGAGTGTTTCCGCGAAGCCCTCGCTCGCGTTCTTGCTGGCGTATTCGGAAATGTCGCCAGCCATCATTGATTTGGCTTGCTTCCAATTTTTGACGCCCGCCACGCGCAGCATGAATTCTTCAATGTCTACGCCGCGTCGCGTGCGCAGGTCGTTTTCCAAAATGTGCGCGAGTTCGTGTAGGATCGTGTGGTTGTCTTTTGGCGTCGACCAGTGCCCGCCTTTGAATTGCTCGCGTGCCTGCTTCGCCATCTGCGTCAGCGGGTTGCCGCCAATCGCCCGGTCAATGTATGCCACCGTGAGCTGGCGGTATTCCGGATCGGTAAGCCCGCCGACGGTTGTCAGCTTATTGCCCTCGATTATGCTGTTACCGCGGTGCATGGTGATCTCGTTATTGAAGTCGTGCTCCAGCGCGTCGCGAATTTCAGGGAATTGGTCGGTCATGCTCTTGACCGTCCGTTCCGTCAAATCCACGACCTGGTTGTCAATCTCGCCTTTGTAAGTGAGCCCGGTCTTCGGGGCTGCGTAAGTCATCCACGGGCTGGCGTTCCAGAAATAATCCGCCACCTTGAGGGCATTGCTGCGGAGCTGCCCTTTGTCGTTGATCACGCTGTGGTATGGCGCCCATTGTATTTCCTGGTACTCGCCCTGGTCGTTCTTGTAGTATGTGGTGTCCGGGTGTTTCGCCGCCACCTCGTCGTATGCCGTGAAGTAGCACCGGCAGTTCGGGTGGAGCGGCGGTTCGTCCAGCATGGCTTCCTTGAGCTCATAAACGCGCCCGTCGCGGTCTGCGCAGTGCGAGCAGGTATTCTTTTCAAATGAAGCGTGCCATTGCAGTTTCGTGACTCCGGCTGCGCGCCAGCGTGCCAGATCTGCCTGCGTGCTGGCTTTGGCGGTTTCCGTGCGGACGATTCGCTCTACATCGTAGGAAATTCCGCCCGAGCTTCTGTCCTCCGGGTTGTGGGCTTCGGAAAGGATCCGGCGCAGGTGGGCGTTGGTGGTGTCCGGGCTTTGCCCGTTTGCTAGCGCCCGTGTGAGCTCGTCGCGGACTTGCTCCCATGTCGCGTCGCTGGCGTGCCAAAGGCGGGAGCTGAAGTTTCCATCCGCCCAGTTCATGCCCATCATGTATCCGCAGATGTTCCGGTCAAATCCGACGAAGCTGTCAGCTCCGGCTGCCAATGCGTCCGCCCAGGCTCGCCCGGAGTTCTGCATTGTCTTCAGGATCGTGTCGCGGGTTGCTGCGTGGCTTTGCTGCCCGGCTTGATGGATCCGGAGCCAGGCGTTCATCTGCTTGACCTCCAGTACGCTCATCCGGTTGCGGAGCGGCTGCGGGACATAGTCCGTGAGCCCGGCTTTGTCGATCGCTTTTATCAAGGCTCCGATGTCCTTGCGGGTTGCCGGGTTGTTTAGCCCTTTGAATTCCCACCGGTTGTTTTCAGCGAGCGTACCAAATTGCTTATAAAGCTGCGCCACCTGGGCTTCGATGTCCTTTTGCGCCTGGCGGTAGATCTTCTGCGTCCTGCGCACCGTGGCTTCTTCCAGGGCGATGTTCTTGAGCTTCGCCGCTGCCCCGGTGTTCATCCAAATGCGGCGGCTGTCGTACTTGCTCGCCATTTAGGTTATTCCTCGTATTGGTTGGTATTCGGGTTCCAGGTTCCGGTCTGTTGCTCGGCTGCCGCTTCTTCTTCCTCCGCGGCTGCGAGTTTGGCTTCGGTGTCCGCTGCGATTTCTTCTTCCGTCATCGTGTCGTAGTGTTCCGGGTACGCGTCTTCTTCTGTTTCTACCAGCGCCTTTTCGGCGTTGTCGATGAATGAAAGCTGTTTGACCAGGTAGTCGTCTTTGACGATTCCTTGTAGGTTGGTGATCATCTGGCTGGTTTCAAAGTCATTTTTTGGTAGGTTCCTATTGAAGACGATGTCCACGCGGGCGATTTCCTTTGCGGTCTTGCCGCCGGCGCCCTGCTTGAGGTGATTTTCCAGATTGAAATAAAGCGCGAGGCGTTTCTTGAGCCCTTTTTCGATGTAGCGCTCGTGCGTCTTGGCTTCTTCCTCAAATGCCAGCAGCTTGTAATTCAAAGCCACGCCGGAGCTGTTGCCGACGAAGTTCTGATCGGAAAGGTTCGGGGTTTTGCTGAATTTGTGGATGTCGTCTGCCAGGCTTTGTTTGAGCGTGTCTGCGTCGCTCTCGCTTTGTGGCTTCGTGAGGTAGCTGGCGTCGCCGTCTGGTGGCACGCTGGTCAGCAATCTCAAGTCGCGCAGGTTCGCCTGGCGCTTCTCGTCTAGCGTGAAGTTCTTTAGCACCAGGATTGCGTCTGCCAATTCCTCGCGCTCGTTTACGCGGTCGCTCTGGATTGTGTTGTATGCGTCGATTAAGCTCATCACTTGCTCAAATGAGCCCATGTAGCTTTTGTTATTCGGGTATTCTGTGACCGGGACTTTGCCAAAGAAGTGATCCTTTTCCTCCGGCTTGTCTAATGCTGCGCCGTCTGCGTCTATCGTCATTTCGATTATCTTTTCCGGCGTGTAAACTGTCACGCGGTTGATTGCCTTGCCCTCTTTGTCCTTGACCTGGGCGCAGTTAATCGCGAATAGTTCGCGGTGCTGGACGCTGTCGTCGTAAACCATCAGCGTGTTGCGTGGATCAATGAGCACCGTGTTGGGCTCGCTAGCTTCGTCCGTGAATGTCAAATCGTAAGCCACGCCGTAGATTGCCGCATCCAGCGCGATCTGCGCGTCCGTGTCGCTCATCGTTTGCTCTGCGTAGCGCTTCAGTATTTCGTCTATGTTGATGCCGGCGTCGTCTGGCACGATGTAATCCACCGGGTTGCCGAGCAGGTAGTTCGCGGAAATGTCCGCGATGTAACTCGCGAAGTTATTGACTAATTTGTTATTTTTGGCGGTTTCGCTGGAAAGCTCCCGGTTTAGGATTTCCTGGTTGCCGATGTAGTAATTGTGGAGCTGTTCGTATCTCGCCTTGCGGTTCTCGAGCTCCTTGACCGCCTTGCTTATGTTTTCCGGCGTGGCTTCGCTCCCGACGGGTAGCGTAAATCTGACCGGTGGTTTGTAATAAATTGAGTTAGACATTGGTTCCTCCATTCTTTGTGCCAAAATAAAACTGGATCGCGCCAGTGGCTACGACCATTGCTCCGGCGATTACGCCGTTCTTATCTTCTGTTCCGGTTACCAGGATGTATGTCGCCATGAAGCAAAGCAGGGCGGTAAGCGCGAAGGTTACCACGGTTGCTGTGAATGCCCGCTTCTCGCGAATTTTCGCGGTTCCTGGCGTTCTTTTTGTCGCAGATGTGTTCTCGACCGTCTGCTCGGTCTGCGGCGCCGTCACGGGGCTCTGCGTGGCTTCTGTGGCGGGTTGAGTTGTGGTGTTGGCTCCTGCCATTCTTCCTCCTTTGCTTTTATAACTTTTCCCAGGTTTTCATTTCTTCTACCAGCTGGTCGCACCAGCTATTCGGTGTGTGCCCGTCAATCTTGACGCCCTTGTATGCGTCGTGGAGCTCCATTATTTGGCTCCAGGTCTGGGCGCTGATTCGTTTCTGGTCTTTGTGCTCGGCGTAAATTCTGCCGATTACCGCCCGGGCGTTTGCCACCGTTACCCGGCTGTTGTTATTGAGCCCGGCTTGTAGCTCGTCGATGGCTCCGAGGATTTCTTTTTTATTGTCCTCCGCGTTGTCTTCCGCTTCCCGCTGGATGTTCTTCTGGTCGCGTCGTGTCTTTGAAGTTATCAAAGCTACGAGCACGGTTCCGACTGTCGTGATCAGCGTGCCGATTATCGTGATCCAGCTTGATGCGGCTGCGGCTTCGTTCATTTTTGTCGCTCCTGTTTGGTATTTCTCATGAGTCACCCTCCTTATGTTTATTGTAGCATACTTTGCGTTTTTGTTTTATTCCTTTGAAAAGCCGCCCGGAATTTTGGGCGGCTCTTTGCCCGTCAGTGCGGGCTGTTGCGGTCGACGGCTTCCTGCATCCTCTCTTTGCTCGGCTTGTCTGGCGTTCTGTTTACCAGCTCCAGCTGGTCGTGGATCCCGCGGCAGCAGTAGACGCTGTTCTGCGGCAGTTCCCGGAATGCCCGCTCGAGTTCCGTGCGGTAGTCCTTGCGCCGCCAGAATAAGTGGTGCCGGGTTCCAAGCTCGCAGGCGTCCGGCGAGCGGTACCGGTACGGGCAGCATTCTGGTGCTTCGGCGTAAAGGCACGGGATTTCGATTCGGTCGCGCTTCCGCTTCATAATGTACCACCTCCCCTCTATGGTCTTGCTCCCATTTTACCACGAGCGTGTAAACGCCCGGCGGCTTTTTGGTTGGCGGTATAAATCGTCTATGCTCTGGATTTTGGCTTCGCGGAGCGAGTTGTCTTCGTAAATGCTGGCGAGGACATCCACCTCGTCGTCGTGCTGGTTGCGCCCGCCCCTCATGTAGGTGGTTATGTGCCGGTACGCTTCCGGGTATTTCTGGCGCCAATTCGGCGGCATGAAAATGTGGCGCTTTACGAATGTTTCGCTTGCCATGATTCTGGCTTCCTTGTTTGCGCTCTGCGGCGCGGTAATGATTGAGCAGGCGGTTCCGGCTTCGTTCAGCAGCCGCTCTATGTTTCTTGCGAAGCCGCGCCCGCCGTTGTTTGACTCCACTTTGAATTCTGCGCAGCCGGTTTCTTTGATGTCTTTGGCGGTTGCTGGCTCCGTGTATTCCATTGGCTCGTCCGAGCTGAATAAGTGCGTTATGTAAATGTCGCCCGCCAGGCTCTTGCGGTAGTAAATGCTGACCAGGTAATCGGTGCCGGTGTCTGCGGTATCGCAGCGCCCATAAACCGTGGCTGGTAAGTCTTCCGGCAGTTCCGTCCATTCCATCAGCTCCGGGTAGAGGATTCCCTTGCGGTCGATTGGCGTCTGGTTGTAGTTGGCTTCTGCGATGTCCGGGTTCATTTCCTGCGTCTTGAGCTGGTAATCTTGCCAGCTTAATATCCGGCTGTCCAGCATTTTGCCCGGTTCCTGGACGGCTTTTAGTAAAATCTCGCGGGCTCCCGGGTAGTTGTCCAGAATTCGTCCGGAAAGGTCGCCCTTTGCCCAGCGGGTTGCGATCACGATTATTTTGTAATCGTTGCCCTCGGTTCGCTGCATCAGGTTGCTAGTAAACCATTGCCAGATCGCGTCCAACGCCCGCAGGTTGTATGCTTCTTCCGGGTTCTTGATCGTGTCATCCAAAATGAGAATATTCGCGCCGATGCCGGTTGCGGTGCCGCCTGGGCTGGTCGCCAGGTAGTTCGTGGTTGGCACGCCCTCAATGCCCCATAGTTTCGCGCTGGCGTCGCCGCGCTTGATTGCCACGCCCGGGAAGATGTCCGAGAAGACCAGCCGGCTCGCGTCGACTTTGCGTTCCATTATCGTGTTGCGCACCGCCTTGCTGAATTGCTGCGAGAGGATTTCGTTGTAGCTTCCTGTAATGATTGCGGTTTCCGGATTCTTGCCGAGCAGCCACTCGCTCGTGTGCTGTGCCGTGAGCGTCTTGCCGTGGCGTGGTGGCGCGGAAATAATCAGGAAGTGCTCCGCCGGGTTTTCAATGAATGCCTGGATTGTGTCGGTCATTTCGTGCAGGTAGGTTCGGTCGTTCAAATAAAAGCCGGGCGTCCTGATTTGGCAGTAATGCCAAAGGTTCCGGCGTGCTAGTTCTATTTTTGCCCGTTGTCGCAGGTTTTCGGCGGCTTCTGGTGTCATTTTTTGGCTCCTTTTTGCTTATTTGCCGTATTTCGCGTTTTTTGGGGCTTTACAGGGGTTTTGCTCTTTGAGGCGGATGTTCTATCGTTTTTACTCTTTGAGCGGGCACACAGGCGCTTCTGTGCGGTCGTTTTTTTGGCGTCCACAATCTGCGCGTCGCTTGCGCCCGCGATTGCTTCCAGTTGCTCGATTGTCAGCTTTTTTAGCTGCTCGGTCACGGCGTCCGGCTCGTTCAGCACCGTGATTCCGGGCTGGTCGCCAATTAATCCGAGCGCTTTGGCTTCGTACTCGCTGGCTTTGAGTCGCAGCCCGACTTGCAGGCTCCGGTCTGTGGCGATGTCGTGCCAAAGGTCGAGGATGGCTGTTTTGCGTTCTTCGTTTGTCATTATTCCCTTTCCCGTTTTACGCCCGTCGGCTGTGCGGAAATAATGAGCGAGTTACCCGCTCTGTTTATTTCTTCTTACTAGATTTCTTTGCCGGCTTCTCGGCTGGTTCTTCGGCTGGTTCTGGTTTTGCCGGCGTCAAATTCTCGCCCTCAATCGGGAATGTTACCCCGTCGATGGTGATCTCTTTTTGTCCGGGGTTGACCGGGTAGGTCTTGCCCATCCATTCCACCGCGTATCCTGCGGTTCCCTCGTCGGTTTTGGTCGTGAATGCTTTTAGTTTCATTTCCTTTTCCTCCTTTTGTGATTCTATTTTACCATGTATTTCCGCTTGCGTCATTCCCGGTTTCTGGTCTTCTTCGTGGAGCATCTGCGTGTAAGCGGAAAGCTGCGCGGTGTCGTCGCGCTGGATTGTGCCCTGCATCGCCGGGATTCCCTCCGTGGTCTTCTGGATCTGCTCCCAGACCTTGTCGTCCTCGCGTGCCCGGGCTACCCGCTTGTATGCGTAGTATTCCGCGATGCTCATGTCGTCAAAGCTCCGGATTCGCTGCGGGTATTCCATGAATTCCTTGCGCTTCATCGCTTTGAATAATGAGTACCACATCCGGGCGTTCCCGTTGACCAGTACCTCGTATGGCAGTTTTATCTTCTTTGCTGCTCCCATCTATTCCTTTCCTCCGGGTTCCCAGGGGATGTCCGTTACCTCCATCGCCGCGTCCGCTATCAGCGAAGCTATCGCCGCCACCCTGGTGGGATCGCTTCCGATGAAGACGAATTCGGAGCGCCCCTTTTCGTCTTCCAGGTCTATTTTTTTGTGCCCGTCTGCGTCCTGGCGGATTACTAGTTTAATCTTTGCCGTGTGTTCGCTCCGGGTTTGGTGGGAGTAGTATCTCTTTTTGAGCTCGTAAACCTCCGCGGTTTTAGTTACTTGCGTCATGGTTTTCCTTTCTCGCCTGGCGTCGCAGGCGTTTTAAGTGTCGCCCTAGATCGCGCTTCCGGTAGCCGGTGGCTGTCTTCAGCGCTTCCAGGGTTTCTTCCTCGCTCATTTTTTGCCCTTGTTAATGATTGGCGTTGCTTCTTCCCATCCGGTGTCGTCGTCGTCCTTGAGCAGTCCTTGCGTGAAGCGGTACCATCTGCGCCTGATTACATCCGCGAATTTCGGATCCAATTCAAACGCCAGGCAGTGGCGCCCCATCTGCTCTGCGCCTATCAGCGTGCTTCCGCTTCCTGCGAAGAAATCCGCGACCAGTTCGCCGCCCCGGCTGGAGTTCGCCATCGCCCGTGCGGAAAGTTCCACCGGCTTTTGCGTCGGGTGCAGGTAGGTGGCTACGCTGTCCTTTTGAATTGCCCAGACCGTGGTTTCCTTTTGGATCGCTTTGAGCATTTTTACCAGCTGCTCTTTTGGCATGGCGTTGATGTCCTTTGCGCTGTAATCCAGCACCGTGCGCTTGTTTCGCCCGCCGTACCAGGCTGCGCGCCCGTCTTTGAAGTGGCAGTAAAAGCACGGCTCGTGTGCCCAGTGGTGGTCGTCGCGCCCGAGATTGAAGCCCTTGCTCCATATCAGTTGCTGCTTGACCACGATTCCGGCGGCTTCCAGTGCGTCTTCAATGTCGCGCTGGTATCGGCTCGCGTGCCAGACATAAATGCCGGCGGTGTGCTTCGTCCAGCGTGCCGCGTTGCTGAATGCGTCGACATGGAGTTGGTAGGTGCCGCTGCGCCCGAGCGCGTCGTTCTTGATGCTCCCGTGTGCTTGGCTCTTGTAATCTACCCCGTATGGTGGATCCGTGAAGATCATGCTGATTCGTGGATCGTCTTCGCCCGGAATTTCCACCAGGCTCATGGCTTCGTCTAGCAGCGCTTCGTCGGTGCTGCTCCCGCAGACGAGGATGTGCTCGCCCAGCCTGTAAATCTCGCCCGGTTTGCTGACCGGGTTTGGCTCTACATCCGGGGGCAGGTCTTCTATGATTTCCTTTTCGTCTTCCTCGTAGTCGTCCATGTCGTCCGTGATTTCCTCGCGGTCGTCGTGCCAGCCCATGTCCTCGAGCTCGTCTTTGGTGTAATCCTGCATCAGGATCTCGTATTCCCAGTCGCCGTTGGCGATGTTGTCTTTTACAATGAAGCGGCGCTCTTTTTCGTCGCTCATTCTGGAAACCATCACGGGGATTTCTGTCCATCCGAGGGCTTTGGCTGCGTGGTAGCGCTGGTTCCCTCCGATGATAGTCTTGCCGTCCTTGCGGCTTACCACCAGCGGGCGGAGCGCCAGCATTTCCGGATCTTCTTGCAGGCTGCGTTTGAGCGCTTCAAAGTCCGCGCTTTTAATGTATCGCGGGTTGCGCTCGTATGGTTTGATTTCCGTCAGTTTCTTGATGACCGGTGGTGTCAAATCCTCCGGTTTAATCATCAAGTCTTCGGTTTTGTCGCTCATTTCGTCTTCGCTCCTTTTTCTGCTCTTTTCGCACTTTGCTGCCGGCGCTTCTGACCTGGCTTTTTATCGCCGCCCATTGCGCGTCCGTGGCGCGTATGAAGTTCTGCGCGTCGTGGCGTGGCTTCCCGCGCCTGCGTGCTTTTTTGTATTGGTTGCGGCGCTGTTCCTTTTCCCAGCGCTCTTTTCGCCCTCCCATTTATTCGCCCTCCTGTTTAAATGCCAAAACGACCGCGGCGAGCATGAAAATTGCGCCCGCGGCGATGTCTATCGCCTGGAGCGGGTGTGGCACCGCTCCGGCGTTTGCTATAAATAAAAGCCCGAGAAGCGCGGACGCCACCGTGGTGGCGATTGCGCTTCCGAGGCTCTGTGGATTCCCGCTTCTCATCGTCTTATGCCTTGCGAATGTTCGCGGTGTTCATTGCTGCCCAGACGGCTCCGCGTGCGGTAAGCACCGCCCTGTCGCCGTTGATCTGGCTGATTGTGTAAGTCGGATCGTATTGCACGAGTGGCGTGCCGTTGTAGTCGACTAGCTTCGTCGGCACCACCGTGTCGCCCACTTTGAAAGGCTCCGGGGCTGGCGCTGGCTTTGGTGCCGGTGCCGGGGCTGGCGCTGGGGCGTTGACTTTTTTGAGGTTTGCGGTGTTCATCGCTGCGTAAACTGCGCCCGTCATGCTGTCTGCGCGAAGCACGGCGCGGTTGCCGTTCAGCTCGCTGACGAAGTAAAAGTCGCGGGTTTTCCTCAGTGGCGTGCCATTGTAATCTACCCAGGTGGTTGGGATTACGGTGTCACCTACCTTGATGTTCGTCGGGGTTGGCGTTGGCGCCGGTGGGGTTGGCTGCGGCTGCCCCTCGTTGATCGCGTTGGCTTTGTCCGCTATCTCTTGCATCTTGCTGCGTAGGTAATTCCCCGGGCAGGTGGTTGGTGCGTACATTGAATGCCAGCAAAGGTTCACGCCCGGCTTCAAATGCCCGAGCCCGTTGCGCTTTGCGATGTCCGCCACGAGCCTAATTAGTGAATTGAGCGCGGCGTCGCCGACCGTCCAATCGCCGCCCAGGGCGTTGTTGCTGGTTTCAATGCTGACCGTGGTGCAGTTGCTGTTCCAGTTGCTGTCGCACCAGGCGGTGTCATTCTCGTCTACATAGTTCGCTATTTCGCCGCCGTTGCCGATTCCGTAGTGCGCGCTTCCGTTGCGCCCTGGTCTTTGAAAGATGGCGCCGCATTGTGCTGCGGAAAGCACGCCCGCCATGTGGTGCACGGTTATGTGGTTGATTCCGCCCTGCGGGCGTGCTTTGGTGTAGTTGCTAGGATCCGCGGCGTATCTTGCGGTTGCGAGTGGTGAGTATCCCATTATGCTTCCTCCTTTGTTTCTTCGGCGGGTGCATCCTCGCCTTTGCCCATCGCTGGGAGTTCGTTTGCTTCAAATGAAGCCACGTTCGCTTCTTCTGCTTGCGTGGTTGGCGTTTCGTCCATGTTGGTTCCTCCGTTTAATTGCTACCCCTATTATACCATTGACGCTCATGTTTTACAAATTGGCGGAAATGAAAACCGCCCGGACGGCGTTTCCGGGTGGTCTTCTGTTTCAAGTCCTGCTTGCGTGCCCTCGCTTGCAGGTAGGTCATACACTTTTGGTCGCTGTGGCAGGAAGGGTGGGCATTCCCACCGCAGCGTGGATCCCGGTTCTAAGACTACGCCTTAGCCACGGGGCAGCCGGTTTCCCGGTTGCTGATTCCATTTTACCGCGTGGTGTGGTCGCGGTCAAGTATTATTTAGGAGTTCTTTTGGCTCGCTTTTTGTTTTTACCTTGTGGAGGTAATGGCGAGCGGTTCGGCTCCCGGGTTGCTGGTGCGGAGTGTGACGCGCCTGCTAGCAATTTAAGCCCCGCCGCTCTGCTTTTATTTTACCATAAGCTCGGCGATTTCGGCTGCCATTTTTGGCGTGATCTTCGTGCCGTATTCGGTAATCCTCCGGGCGTCCGTGTATGCGGCTTTGCCTGGATCGTCATCAAGGCAGGGATTTGCGACGCTGCCAAAATAAAACTCCGGCTTGCCGATTCGCTCCGTGTGTTGCAGGTCTTTGAAAATCTCGACCTTTATTATTCCTGCGGTGCTCCCGTCTGGATCCGTGCTCCATCCGAGCGAGCTAATTTTCCGGTATGTAAATGTCCGGCTCATTTTCCTCCTTTGCTATGGTTCGTTTGATTGAGTGGTGTAGGTGGCAGGTTTGGCTGCAGAAGCATTCCCGGGTTTTGGTTGTGATCCAGCCCCGGGCTTTGGCTTCCTGCTTCGCGTCTGCCAGGTTGTCTGCGTAGACGAGCTCGTCGCGTCCGCATTCGTCGCACAGAAGCTCGGCGCAGCGGATTATCATTCTTCCTCCGCTGTCTGCGCGGTGGTTTCCCATGCGCAGGTGAGTTTGGCGGCTTTTGAAAGCTCGCGCTCTTGCTCTGGCGTCAGTTCGCTCATTCTTCGCCCCTCTTTTGTTTGCGAATGACTGGGCACTTTATGGTTTCGCCGTCGCGGTCGTGCGCTATGTAGTCGATTTTCAGGCTTCCACCGGCTCCGAGTGCGAATGCCCGGAGTTCGTCCACCGTGTTAATTTCCACGGTGTCCATTCCGTCTGCGTAGCCCTCGTAGTCTTCTTCTTCTGTTATGTAAAATTTCATGGTTCGTACCTCCTTATTTCGTATTCTTCTGCCGGATTAAATGCGACCGTGCCGCGGAAGCGCACGGCGTCGCTCCCGTCTGCGAAGTATCCAACGACCAGCACCGCGCTTTTGAAAGGCTCCGAGGTTCCTTTTTTGCGCGCTTTGATTGGCGCCGGTCGTGGTCGGTCTATTCGTGGGCTCATTTCTTTTCCTCCCAGGCTCCGAGCATGGCTCTCGCCCGTTCTTGCTCTTTGATGGTTCTGATCCTCGCCCTTTTCAAGCATTCGAGGCACCTGCGGTTTTCCAGGGCATTGAATAAGACGGGGACTCTTTTCCCGCAGTCTGGGCAGCTCATTTCTTCTGCTCCCGGGCTTCTTGCTCCGCGTCTTCGATTAATTTCATCAATCCACCGATTGCGTTGAGCCTGCGGATTGCTTCCTGGAGCTCCACCGCGTCGATGTCGTGGTTCCGGCTGCCCGCCAAGTAGTCCAGGTGGTGCTTTGAAAGCGTGAAGCCAATTTCGGCGACCTGCTCTTTGAGTTCGTCGGTTATTTCCTTTGCCTGGTATTCGCTCATCTCTATGTTAATCGTTGCCATTTTCTGCTCCCTCCTCTTTTAGGATTTCTTTCGTGTATCTCGCCACTTTTGCTTGGAATTTGCGGCAGCTGTTGGTGTGTAGACCGGTGGCGAGGCGTCCGCAGTAGCATTTGAGCGGTGTTTCATCGTCGCATCTGTCTATGGCTTTTTGCCTTGCTTCGTATTCCGTCATTTTTCACCTCCGAAAATTATCTTTTCAAGTTTCTCTCGCCTATACGCTATTACTTGTTGCCGCTCAATTTCTCGTCTGGCGCAGTTTGGGTCACAATATCTTTCAATTTCGCATTCATATCGGTATATGCCAATGTGATTGACTCCTGGCTTGATCCATTTTTTACAATAGTGGCATCGATGTGGGAATATGCTTTTTGTCCAGTCCGTCATTCTTCGTCCTCCCGTAAATAAAGCGCGCGCATGATGTCGTAAATCATCGCGATCCCGCTATCCCAGTGGACATTGATTTTCTTGGTTCTGCCGTTCTGGAATTCTGCCAGGACGAATTCGTCGTCGCCGTCTTTGGCGTAGGTCAAATCCCGGAGGTCGTGGAGGCACGCTGTTTGCTTGAGCACCTCCGCGAAGCTCCGGGCTATTTTTGCTTTGTCTTCTTCCATTGTTTCCTCCTTTTTAGTCGTCTTGCCATTCTTCTTCTGCTGGGTTGTAGTATTTTCCGCAGATCAGGCAGTGTTCGCAGTCCGGGTTGCTGCGCTCGTGCAGCTCGCCGTCTGCGCCGATCCAGCGGTCGTCGTCCACGCCCACGGTTTCCGTGAATTCGTGATCGCAGTCTACCAGTTCGTTCTCGTAAAGTGTCCGGAGCGCTCCGATCAGCTGCTCGTTGGTGCCGCGGATTGTGATCGTGGCTGTCTTCTTCGCCGGGTTTAGTTCGACCTTTGAAAGCATCAGGTAGTCGGTGCCCGCGAATGCTTGCGTTGCCCAGCGCGCCTGGTCTTCCGTTCCGTGAAGCTCGAGCACGCTGTTTCCCTTGTCTGGTAGCTGGATTTTGTATCCGATGTCCATCAAATCGCCCATCACGCTTCCTCCGTCGGGGTTTCGATGAATTCCGGCTGCTTTGCCAGAAACTCCCGGATTTCCGCGGTCATCGCGTGGTGGCTGCGGGCGTATAAGGTGTTTATCCCGTCTTTTGCTCGCCAAAGGTGGCGGCGCTTATCCCAGGCGATTTCAAAGCCTTTGTATTTGTAGGTCATGCCGGTTTTGCTGCCGTTGGCGTGCGGGGCTTTTCCGCCCTTGCGCCCGGCTTCGATGGTGCGCTGGTCGCCTTTTGCGAAGCGTCCATCTTTGAGCTGCTTTTCCTGTTTGATCTTGTCCGGGTTGGCTGCTAGGTCTAGTGCTGTGCTAGGCATTTTGTTTGCCCTCCCGGACGGCTGCGATCGCGGCTTCCAGTTCGTTGGCGTTGGCTCCAATGATTGCCGCTCCGAGTTTGTCTTTGAGCGACCTGGCTGCGTAGTAGGTTTCGCGTATTTTCTTTTCGGTAATCCGCCCGGTTCTTATCGCCCTCCTGGTTCGGTGATTCGGGCGGGCGAGCTGTTCTGCATAATGTTCGCGGATTGTGTCCATAGCGGTCAATGCCACCAGCGCTTCTTCCTCCGTCATCTCGACTTTTATTGTCTTGGGCTTGTCGCTTAGTTTTGCTTCTGCGACTTTGATGATTGTCATATTCTTTTCCTCGCTTATTGGTTAGTAGTTTAATTTTACCGCCGTTTGCGTTTGCTGTCAAACGGTCAGGCTTCCCATTGTTTTTTGCAGTCCTCGTATTCCGCTTCGGTCACGCCGGCTGCGAATTTCGAGGTTATTTGCTCGTAAGTCCAGCCCTGGCTGCGCCACCATTTGATGAGCTGCTCACGCTTCTCGCGGTTTAGCGGCAGCTTGGCTGGCGCTGGCTTTGGTGCGGACATTTGTGTCCGGATCTTGTCCGGTTGGTCGTGTTTTTGCTCTGCCTTTTCAGGGGTGGCTTCGTCCGGAATTTGTCCGGTAGCTGTCCGATTGGCGGTCTTCTTTTTGGTTTTGGTGGCTTTTGGCATGATTCCTCCTTTACTTTATTTTCGCTATCAAAGCTGCGATGGTTCTGGCGAGTTCCGCTTGCCCGTAGACCATCTGCTTTTGGTCGTTGATGTCTTCTTCCAATTCTTCGCGCCGGACGATTATCGTGTGGTGTTTCATTGATTCTACCACCACTCGCGGATCGTATAAGCTGTAGTAAAGCGTTTTGAGTTTCGGGTTGACGACGAATGCCTGGCGCACCTGGTGCTGGTGTTCTTCGGCGACGCTGTCAATCCCGCGGTAGGTTCCTGGTCGTGCTGGAAATAATGGCTCCATCTCGTCCGGGAGTTCGCCCTTTGCGAATTTGTCGGCGAGTATCAGGTATAAATGCTCCGCGGTGGCTAGGCTCTTGCATTCAATCGCCCAGGTCGGGATCTTTTTGTCTTCCGCGGCGTCCGGGCTGTATCCGAGCAGCCCGTCGTCGGTTTCCCACATTCCGCAGTCGTAGCGCGGGTTTTTGAGCCCTTGCTCGGCTACGGTTATTTCCGCGTTCTCGTTTTCCAGGTGCGTGCCGCGCACCATTGGTGATTCTTCTTCCGCTCCGTAGCTGACATACTCTGCGATCAGTTTCCAAAGCTCCGCCGGCTGCGTTCCGGTCTTGCCCTTGCGGGTTAGCGGTTTAATGGCTTTGACGCGGGTGCCAGTGATGACCGTTTGGCGCGCTTCCAGCCATTCCTCGCTGCGCTGTTCTACCTCGATGGTCTTCATTCTACCACCTCCGCTTCCTGAGGCTCATCGCTCAAATGCTGGAGCTTTTCGAGTTTCGCTGCGCGCTTCTCGTTTTCCTGCTCTTTGCGGTATGCTGCGTCCAGGTTCTGGGCGTCCATGTAATCTTCGGAATAATCGCCGATTCCGGCTACGCTTCCGAGCACCTCCGGCAGGTAGGTGTGGATTATCTGGCTCAGCACCGCGTAGCGAAGTTTGCGCTTCCGGTTGGCTCCCTGCTTCCATCCGAGCTTAATGTTCCCGCGGCTGTCCTTTACGAAGCCGGAGAGCTCCGCGTCTTTGAATGTGAAGGTGTCGGTTATTTCCTCGTCCGTCTTCGGGTTGTAAACGGTCGCGGTGCAGCTGTCTTCGGTTTCGTCAAATTTCTTGATTCGCCATCCGGCTCTGCGAAGCGCTGCCGGTGTGGCTTTGCCGTAGATCTGTAGTTTGCCGCCGACGAAGTATAAATCGTTCAGCGATTCCATCGTGGTCATTCCCATCTCGCGTCCTGCCATGAGTGCCATCTGGACTTGCGCTGCGTTTGTGAATGTCTGCGGCAGGCTCTTGCTGGCGATCATGTCGTTGGCGATCTTCTTCATCTGCGCGTACTCCACCGGGTTCATCACGCCAGTCTTTTCCGTGCTGATCGCTTTGGCGATTTCACGCTGGTCTTCGTCTGTCAGCACGCCGGTTCTCGCCGGGGCTTCCGTTTTGGGCTTTGTTTCGGTTTTTGGTTTTGGTTGGTTGGCTTCTTCCGCCATTGTTTCCTCCTTTTTTAGTTGCTTTGTAATTCCATTTTATACCCGTTTGCGTTTAATGTCAAGCCCTAGTTTTCCCACCGGCTTTTGTCCGGGAAGCGCTCCCGGATGAAGTCCGCGAGTTCGGTGTCGCCCCAGGTGCTGTCGTCGCTGCTTAAGTATTGGGCGTCGCGGCTGAATGGCTGCTCTGGCTTGATTACTTTGCAGTCGATCTGTCTGGCTCCGCCGATCCGGTGCAGGTTCCCATAAAGGCTCCGGGTGGCGTGCCGTGGCGGAAAGGCGGCGAGGGTTTCCGCCAGCTTCTTCCGGTTGATAACCATTGGGATGTGGAGTTCGTAGCTGTTCGTGGGGAGCCCGGCTTCTTCCAGCACGCGCTGCGCCCGGCGCAGTTCTATCGTGTAAGCCGTGGGGCGGTTCCGGTAGTTCCGCTCGATTCGCTCGATGTGTTCCTGGAGCGTTCCGGCGGTGGCTGGCTCGATTCTGTCTGTTGGCTGGTTGATGAAGAAGTCATCATTCATCAAGATGAAGTCTTCGGTTATTTCCTGGTTGCTGGCTACCCGCCAGAAGTTCGCACGCACGCGATCCCATTTCGTGCCGTCGGTCGTCGGCTGCGGCACGCGGATGAATTCGTCCGGGTGGATGTCTTCCGGCTTGCCGCCAATGATCCAAACCTTGCGGATTGGCAGGTTCTTTTCTACGCTCCGGAGCGAGTATCGCAGTTCGTCGTTTTCGCCGTCGCGGACGAAGTAGACCGCGTCCATGTTCTTCGTTCTCATGTTTTTATTTTACCACCAAAATGCCGCCCGTAGAGTGGGCGGCTTTGGTGATTTATTTAGGTACGATAGTTCCCCTATTGTATCACTTTTTGTGTCGTTTGAAAAGCCCGGCGAGCCCAGCTTTTTCAGCTGCTTCTTCTGGATGAAATCCCCGCGGGTAGATCACGATGCAGGTTCCGGCGTCTTTGGTTTCCGTGATATTCATTTCCAGGTTCGGGTGGTTCTTGATCGCCGCTTTGGCTTCCTCCACCGAGCTCTTGGCGCAGTTTTTTACAATCGTGCCTATGTCTTCTTTTTCTATTGCGCTCATCATGGCGTCAAATGTTAGCATTTTGCTTCCTCCTTTTGTGTAGCGCGGATTCGCGCTGGAATTATTTTTCGTTGATTGCAGGCTTCGCAGACCTGCGCATTAATAACCGGCGCGCCGTTGTGCTCCGGGTGCCCGAGCTTGCCGCAGAGCGGGCAGAAAGGCAGCCCGTCGTGGTAAGCGCTACGGTTCATCACCAGCTTCGCGATCGCGAAGAGCTCGGCGGCGATTTCTTCGTGGTTGTCCGGAAATTCCCACGCCATCGCTCGCTCCGCCAAATCATACCACGCGTCGCTGGTGGTGTCTTGGCACCGGAGTTCGGCGGCGACCGTGTCGTCGTCTTCTAATGTCGCGAATTCGTAAAGCACGCCGTTTATCTTTTTGAAAATGCGGGCGTTCATTTCCTCGATCATCGCCTGCCTAGTTTTTGGTTCCATTGGTTTCCTCCTTTTCGTATTCGGTTAGTTTGTCGTCGTCGG
>JAEEGL015728278.1_pt1 | contig 34122 bp, 30 predicted proteins | sample 9134231 | NCBI WGS metagenome assembly JAEEGL01 (sample SAMN16246548, study PRJNA631951) | gut metagenome | biome: gut microbiome; feature: rumen; material: fiber-attached | host: Bos | place: Iran: Karaj | collected 2018-10 | reverse complement strand
ATTAATACTACAGACGGAATAAGCACTTGTACTGGTACTACATATAGTCCAAGTGATCCATTTACTACTAGTATGCAAACCACAAACATCCTAGATCTAACTGCTATGTGGAACCGTACATTCACTTTGAACTTTGATGCAAATGAAGGCACTGGCACGATGCCTTCACAAACTATTACCGGTAACAGTGCCAGCATTAATGAGAATACATTCACCAGAGACGGATATGACTTCACTGGATGGAATACGTTAGCAAATGGTACAGGTACAGCATATACCAGTGGAGCGGTATATACTGTTCCTGCTACCGGAACCAGCCAGACACTTTATGCGCAGTGGGAAGAAAACGTATATACCTTTGACCAGGCTTTTGCTGCTGCTGGAAAGAGCAAGGTAACTGTTGGTGGCGAACAATACTACAAGATGCAGGATATGGACGCAAGTATTTGTGCTCCTGTTACCAGAAGGCAGGAAACAAGGTTGGTTGATGTTCGCGACAATACTATATATAGCGTAGGCAAATTAAAAGATGATAGATGCTGGTTGCTCGATAACCTTGCTCTAGATGTAGTTTCTTCTTCTGTCCAAGCGAATTTGTCTCCAGACAATACCAACGCAACCCAAGAAGCTATTACAAATTTTAAGAATGGTGGTAATCCAAATAGTAATGCGGGGTGGACTTCCGTGGCGGTATCGTACACGACTAGCTCTGACGTCTATATTGCTCCTCGCATAAACATTGACAGTAAAGATACTTCTAGATCATCCCTTTCGAATCCGCAAGATCCTCTTGAAGCTGCCAATAGCTGGAAATATGGTATTTATTACAACTATTGCGCTGCATCCATTGGTACATACTGTTATGCTTACGACCAGGGCGTAGATGCGGATGAATCATCTGCGATTGATGTGCATCAGGATGTCTGTCCGGCGGGCTGGAGAATGCCTACCGGTGGCGTTATATCATCGACTGGAACAACTGCAGGTGGCGGAGAATACCAAACTCTAAGTGATAAATATAATAACTATAACGATTTTCGCACGGCTCTTCATATCCCTCTCTCTGGTTATCAATATTTTGGGTCTGCGGCTACTCAGGATAGTGGTTTTGATGCATGGTCATCTACCTTTGGAAATGCTTATAGTATGCGTACTTTATATGTCTCAAAGACTGGGCGTACTCCTCAAAACAATTCTAGTCGTGATTTTAATTATTCCGTCCGTTGTATCGCTCGTGATGGCAATGAGCCAGATACTGTAAATGGTGCGTTTGCTGCGGCTGGTAAAACTACTGTAGAAATAGATGGGGAAGAATACTACAAGATGCAGGATATGACCGACTCTATCTGCGGGAAGATTAGAGTTGGGCAGGAAGGTAGATTGGTAGATATACGTGACAATAAAGTTTACTGGATACTAAAGGCAAAAGATAACCACTGTTGGATGACGCAAAATCTAGACCACGACATTGTTACTACTGCTAATTTCTACACTCCAGACAATACAGATATTAATTCAAATTGGACCCCGTCTCGTGGAACCAACCATGTTACAAATTCGTTATCTGGTGTTGCAAATACTCAGACTGCTCCAGTGACTACTGATCCTGGTGATTGGTATTGGCTCAATGATTGGCATGGATCATCCTCATACAACTTCCTCTCAAATGGCGAGAATGTTTATTTCAAGAAAACACCTTTTGCTAACAACGGAGCGCATGGCCATATAGGTAACTGGTATAACTGGCCAGCAGCAATGGCGTCAAATACATCTACAGTTGCAGGGAACAGTAATCCAAAAACCTCCATATGTCCAAAAGGGTGGAGGTTGCCAACATCAACATCCGCATCTGCGAATGAATGGAAGACTCTTCTTGACCAGTACGGGGCATATGTGGGCTCTGGTAGCGAGAGAGACCGCCCATTGATTGCAGCGCCATTCTACTTTGTACGTGATGGCTACACCTATGGTACTACGTTGGCAGGTTTAGGCTCTGGCGGCTATTGGACAAGTACGATGGGTGGAAGTGACGGTGCATATGCGATTAACTTCAGTTCAAGTTCTGTCGATGTAAGAACCTATAACGGTATGGGTGATGGTAAATCTGTTCGTTGCGTAGCTCGTTAGGCGTTTACTAATCTTGGGAATTGTGTTATAATCCATCCATGGCAAGAAAATTTGTAATGAAACCTGTTGCAAAACAAAACCGCAACAATAATCACAAACACAGCGACAAGCGCAAGCATCCACGTCTAAAGAACGGTCGCTAGAATAAGACCCATCACAGGGTCTTATTTTGTCTTAGTCTTGATTTTTTCACTAAAGTGTGGTATAATATAAGTATAGATGTGTAATTTTGTACACGTAGGACTTTCAAAAGGAGGAAGATGATATGAAGAGAAAGTTTTTTGCAACACTTGTTGTTGCGGTAACTAGTGTATCGATGTTGTTTGCCGGATGTACAAACGGTAATGTATCTGCGATTGGCGGAGAGGATGAGAGTTTGATAATTGATTCGGTTGATGATAAACAGCCGATTCTTGCAACAGATCCTGAACCCGACCCCGAACCTGTAGTGGCACCTGATCCTGAGCCTGAACCCGAGCCTGAGCCCGAACCCGAAATCGATCCGAATGTGGAACTCACTATGAAGTACCTTGAGGTCGATGAAGAGTGGCTTAGAAATTATGAAGGCGTAGGACTTAAGCGTGACGGAAAGCTTTATTGCTTAGCGGATGCGGTACCTGTAGAAAACCGAAATGAAACCAAGATGTGCTATATTGGAAAAAAATATGGATGTATTGGTGGTAAAGGTGACTATGGTTCTGATCAAATCGTACTTGATGATCGTTTCGTGATCCCGACTGTTTCGGCAAATGACGATGTAGCGTGGTATGGTAAAACTATTCCTAGCATTACATTTATACCTGTAGAATTCTATGGCTACACCGTTAACGCTTATCTTGATACTGATATTTGTAAGACACTTTCGATTGCTGATGATCCGGATTACTGCAATCTAGATCATTATAAAGTTATCTACAATTACAAGGATAAGGGATTCTCGTTAACCGATTCTACTGGAGCTGAAGTTTCTGATATGAGAAAGCTTAACAGAGGCGAGACTTATACTGCAAAATGGAACGATAATGGCGAACAGAAATGTGACCTTGTTGCAAAATGGCAGTATTACAAAGCTAATGAAGCTGGAGCAATAACAATTGCAACAGAAACGACAGATGATCCGCAGATTACAAAAATCGATTTATCTAGTCTTCCGAAAGGAACATATTACATGGTAGAATCATATGCCATGGTTACAATTGAATAATGTTAGTACTTTAAAATACGCTGCTTATGCAGCGTATTTTTATTTCTTTGGAGCCGTAATGTTTGCACCGCGGCCGTAATCTGGTAAGATTATTTGATGTTTCTTGCCATGGTGGTCGTACAGAGAAATATTTAGTTCTGATGCAAGTGTATTAACGATGGCTGCACCGATGCGAAGGCCAGTAAAAGAACCTGGACCAGACATAAATGTAATATCGGTAATATCTTGCCAATTGGCGCCATTTTCTTGGAGTTTTTCGTGGATGAATGCTAGGAGTTTTTCTGCGAGCTCGCGGCCAGAATCCCATTCGTAGGTTTTGTCATCTAATTTTAGGATTGTAGTAGGAGTAGAAGTATCTAGATAAAGTTTCATAGTATTACCTCGCGGGTGCCGTTATCTTTATATTTTATTTCAATCTTGATATGGCCTTTTGGAAGAAGATCGGAAACAGAATCGGCCCATTCTACGATTACGATTGAATTTGGATCGTTTAAATTTTCTTCTAAATCTTCTGCCATAAGGCCAGGATCTGGTAAACGATAAAAATCATAATGAACTAGAGTTTTGCCACCAGGAATGGCGTAAGATTTGGAAATAGTAAAACTAGGGCTAGTGATAGGCTCCTTGATACCGAGACCTTCGGCGAGACCGCGAACGAAAGTGGTTTTGCCGGCACCCACATCGCCTGTTAGCTCGATAACATGTGCATCAGAAAGCTGGCTTTTAAAGCTTTTTCCGAACTCTAACATTTCTTGCTCTGAGGCGATATTCATTGTATAATTATACCATGAATATCTATATTTCTGGTATATCTGGTACTGGTATGGGGCCTCTTGCACTGATGGCAAAGGCTGCTGGTTTTAATGTGTTTGGGTCGGACCAAAGCGCGGGTGCGATTTATGATGAGCTAATGAAGGCTGGTATAGAAGTAGAAATTGGTGAACAAAATGGGGATTTTCTAAAAAAGCACCTCGAGGGGCTAGATTGGTTTGTATATACTTCTGCTTTGCCACAGGATCATCCAGAACTTGTGATGGTACGCGACGCTGGTATTAAATGTACAAAGCGTGACGATTTTACGGCGTTTCTAGTAGAGAAGCTTGGGCTAAAAATGGTAGCTGTGGCTGGTACACATGGTAAAACCACTACAACGGCAATGATCGTTTGGGCAGCTATGAAACTTGGCCTTCCGGTTTCTTATATTGTGGGGACTACACTTGGATTTGCTGTGAGTGGTTCATACAAAAAAGGCGATAAATACTTTATTTACGAAGCGGATGAATATGATCGTAATTTCTTAAAATATCATCCCTGGCTTGCGGTGGAGCCATATGTTAGCTATGACCACCCAGATATTTATCCTACACGCGAAGATTATCTAAAAGCATTTGAACAATTTGAAAACCAAAGCGAAATGTTGATTAAAAAGACAGAGAATGGCGTAAAATGGCGCAATGTGGATGGCGACATTTATGATGCGGATAATTTTAAAATTGCAGGTGAAGCTAGAAGAGCGGATGCAAGTCTTGCGGCGATGGCAATTACAGAAATGATGATTGCGGAAGGAAAAACGCCTGAAAACATCGTAGAGATCTTAAGTGAATTTCCTGGCGTGGGGCGAAGATTTGAAAAGCTGGAAGATGGGATTTATACAGATTATGCACACCATCCAGAAGAAATTGCGGCTACAATGGATGTAGCTCGTGATGAAGCGGATCTTCGTGGAAAAAAAGGCGTGGTAGTAGTGTATCAACCTCATCAAAACACTCGCCAACACGAAGTGATTGGTGGATACTACGATGCTTTTGTGGGTGCAGAAAAAATCTTTTGGCTCCCTACATACCTTACTCGTGAAAACCCAGATCTACCTGTGCTTACACCATATGATTTTATTGAAGAGCTTACAAATGGTGACGCGGCGGAGCCAGCGGAGCTTAGTGACGAGCTATTTGATGCGATTGTAAAATATCGCGATGATGGATATTTGGTACTACTGATGACTGCTGGGCCAGCAGACCCTTGGCTCCGAGAAAAACTCGCAAAAATATAATGCAAATCCATTCTACTTGTGCTAAAATAAAAGCATGAGGAGAAAACGAATATTCTCTATTGTCTTTGCGGCGCTATTTCTTTCTGTTTTTGTGGTAAGTGGAATTGTTAAGGCTGCCGGTGGCGAACATGGCGGTGGCGCTTCTGGTGAGGTTAATCCGGGCGGTGGTAGTTACCAGTCGGGCTGTGATTACACATATAATACATGTACTGGTGCAGCATGGAAGTATTATGCTTGGCCTGCTGGGGCGAATAGTGTACATATCGATGGACAAGATAGTTCAGAGTCAATTTATAAATCTGCGGATATTACTGGTAGGGATGCAGAGATTTGTAAGAAGGCCGGTGGGTATTATCGTTATGGTATGGTAAATAGAAATACCGGTGCACAATGGGGTGTACTTGGTATTAGCGGCAACAATAGTGCTACTTTTGATTCCATTATGCTCCCTGGTGGACAAATGCATTATAGCGGTCCAGAAGATGGTCTTGGCGGTCTTGCTTGGGATTCTGTAGTTGCGGCTTATAACGCCGCTACGGCTGCTTACGGTAATATCGGTGCTGGTTTTGTGCAGGGCAGCCGCATGGCATGGTTCTGTGCTTCTTATGGTGGTGGCAATAATCAGCCATGTGAAGGCCCAGATTGTAATGGCCCTGGCTCTTCTGAATGTCCTAACATTAATACTCCGGCTGGCTATACTAATTCTAGGAGTAATGAAGGTTGGTCTTCCGTCCGCACGCAGGTACGCAATGTAAGCCTTAACACTGGTTTTGTGAGCGAACTATACGCGAAGCCAGGTGATGGTATCCAGTGGCGGCATTGTTATTTCCCCGGAATGCAGAAGGTAGCGGATACAGTGGCAACTACGAGCCACCCACATACGCCGACCCAGATTAGACATGTCGCGGATAACGTATATAATAATGTGTCTGAAGCTAGGATGAAGAATTTTAATCCTTGGACTAATACATATAATATTAGGAACAGAAGTGGTAATAGCTCCAATCTCCCATACAATGCGGGTGATACATCTATTCGTTCACTAGATAATAATTACAATGTAGACCAAGGTTGGGTAGGCGGATCTTCATCTGAAACCTCTTCACTCGTAGGTGATCCATGGCATGCAAAAGTCTGGACTACTGGTACGGACTGGTGGAGCTGTACATATGTTGTACAGGTGCCTTGCAAGAAATCATATCAAAAAGGTTACTATTGTCATATGGTGAATACTGGTAGAGTTAATGGTTATCAGAGCGGCAAGCCAATTTATGTATATGAAGAGAGGTGTGATGAATGTAGTTCTGCGGTGCCGGGTAATTGTAACGTATATAAGACCGTGTACTATGATTCTATATGTGACGAAACCCGTACAAATACTTGTATGCATGCCACGGATCTTCATCCGTATATTAAGGATCGGTCGCTGTATTCTGGCGATAAGAGTTCTGAGACTGCAACTGTGAAAGTTCCATACAACTACAATCTTACTTCGAATGTAAAGATTAATTCCGATGTGGTGTATGCTGGCGAAACGGCAAGTCTGTCTAATGGGCAGATATGGTCTGTGAATAAATGGAATAGTGTGACCCAAGGTAGCTATACTACTAAGGCTCCTGTAGTAAAAGGCCAGATTGTAACATTTGTTTCTGATACTGACCAAAGTGGTCGTACCGGTAGCGGCTCATTCCGCGAGGGCAGCGTTACCACTAAGAGTGGTGCACTTTCTCCTGGTGAAACTTGGAGCTTCCCGATTTCTAGTGTAAACGTTGATGATATTGAAGCAGGTAAATACTTCTGTGTAGCACTAAGGGTTTATCCTACAAACAGTGGTAGCGATACTAACTGGACCGATGGTGAGGGTAACCACTCCTGGGGTGTGTCTACTGCTGATTGTAAGCCAATTGCAAAGCGCCCATCATTCCAGGTTTGGGGTAACGGAGTATTTTCAAACGGTAGCATCGTAACTGGTAGGTCTACTAAGAATAACTTGGCAGGACTTAGAGGCTATGCGATTACTGGGGTAAATGACGGCAACGTATTTGGTTCGTGGGCTGAACGTTCTGTAATGGCGCTAGGCACTATTAACGGTTTTGCTTCTGGCGCAGCTACCGTATCGAATAGTTCGCCGGGTTCGTTTAAGGACTATGGTGAATACGAAAGTAGCACGAGCAGTGGTTTCTGTAGCTATGAGGTGGCTTTGACGTTTGCAAACTACACTACTAAGAGGGCGATTCCAATTTGTGGTTCTGGCTCCACTGTAGCTGGTCAGTTTGCTACTAGCCCGGTAACAACCGAGAAATTCTCGTATATTGAGAGTGTAACTGGCGAGATTGGTGTACCAGATAATGTATCGAGCAATGAAACAATTGTAGTTGGGCAAGGTGGTAAGTACGCTGTAATTACGAATGATACTGGAAAGAATATCTTGTATCACAAATCTAGTGGAAACATTCATTTGAACCAATCTTTGAATCTACCAAAGGGGAACACTTATGTAGTTCACTCTGGTGGTACTGTAACGATTAATGGCAATATTACTTATCAAGATGGTTATTCTTCACTTGAGGAGATTCCGAAGCTACTTATCTATGCAAAGAATATTAACATCCTTTGTGGTGTAGATAGAATTGACGCTGCGCTTATTGCCGAGGAAAGAGTAAATACTTGTTCAGACGTAAGCAGAACCGATTATAACAATGCTGCAAGATCTAGACAGCTCAGAATTAACGGTACTATCATTACGAATTATCTCGACCTTGCTCGTACCTATGGGGCTGGTACCGGTGCATATTCTGGTGTTCCTGCAGAGATTGTTAATTACGATTCTACGCTCGTATTATGGGCAAGATCCAAAGCTGGCACTTCTGAATCTGGCGCGCTTAATGCCACCTATACTCGTGAGCTCGCCCCACGTTATTAGTATGCTATAATGGGGGATATGAAGAGTAAAACGCAATTTGTGTGTCAACAATGTGGCGCGAGTTACGCCAAGTGGGTTGGACAGTGCACGAATTGCGGAGAATGGAATTCACTTGTAGAACAAGTAGTAGAAACGGCTTCTGAGAAAAAGTCTGCCTTAGAAAAAGGTAAACTATCTGGCAAAAAACTTGATTTTGTAAAGATTAAAACTATCGTGCCTTCTGATGCAAAGGCAAGACTTGCAACTGAGTTTAAGGATTTAAATATCGTGCTTGGCGGCGGGATTTTGATGGGATCGGTGATGCTCCTTGCTGGGCAGCCTGGTATTGGTAAGTCTACGCTTCTTATGCAGATTTGTGCGGAAGTGGCAAAGGGTCATGATGTGCTTTATATTTCCGGCGAAGAAAGTGCTGGGCAGGTAAAACTTCGCGCAGAAAGACTTGGTGCCAGCAGCGATAGATTGAATTTTGCTGCGTCTACTTCTGGTAATGATATCGCAAAAACAATTGAGTCTGGTGAGTTTGATCTCGTGATTGTTGACTCCATCCAAACGCTCGCAATGGATGAAATTTCCAGTGCGCCTGGTACTGTATCGCAGGTGACAAACTGTGGCAATTTGATTATCCGTGCAGCAAAAGCTACCGATACCGCTGTGGTGATTGTGGGCCACGTGACAAAGGAAGGAACTTTGGCTGGGCCAAAGGTGCTTGAACATTTGGTGGATGTGGTTCTAAATTTTGAAGGTGATAGATATGGTGGATTTAAGACTGTGCGCGCGGTAAAAAACCGTTTTGGCTCTACCAATGAAGTTGCGATTTTTGAAATGAATGAAAAGGGTCTTTCTGAAGTACAGAATCCTTCCGCGGCGCTTCTTGCAGAACGTACAAATACTGACGGCTCCATAATCCTTGCTACACTCGAAGGGAATCGTCCGATTTTGGTGGAGATCCAGGCACTTGTAACGCCAACGAATTTTGGTTATCCGAAACGTACGGCAAGTGGATTCGATATTAATCGTTTGAATCTTCTCATTGCTGTGATTGAACGCCGTACAAAATTGAAATTGTCTGACAAGGATATTTTTGTAAACGTAGTAGGTGGTATGAAATTAAATGATTCTGCGGCTGATCTTGCGGTATGTATGGCAATTGCATCAGCTGTGGCCGGCAGGAAACTTGGCGAAGAATATGTAGTGTTTGGCGAAGTGGGGCTTGGCGGAGAGATTCGCTCGGCATTCCGCGCAGATCAAAGGATTGCGGAGGCAAAAAAGCTCGGCTTCTCTCACGCTATCGCGCCGGCAACTGTAAAAGACAAATTTGTCGCGCCAGTAAAAGATTTGCGTGATACTCTCATTAAATACGTAAAATAATTACTTCTTTAGTGCGAGTTTGATGCGTTCTTCTACTGGGAGAGATTTATCTACGTTTTCGAGAGCGAGAGTAGCTTCTTTCAAAGGGAAGCCGAGGGCGATCAAAGCGTCTAAGGCTTCGTCTTGCTTTTCTGCTGCGGAGACAAACTTGGCTTCGGTGGCGCCGTAATGAGACGGGATGCCAACTTTGTCGCGAAGATCTACAATTACACGCTCTGCGGATTTTTTACCGACGCCAGAGGCTTTTGCGATAAATGCGGCATCTGCATTAGCAATTGCGTTACGGACTTCTTCGGCTTCGGCAAGGGAAAGAATAGCGATACCAGCCTTTGGGCCAACGCCCTGTACGGAAATTAGAAGCTCAAAGAGTTTTTTTGCGGTGAGAGAAGAAAAGCCATATAATTCCTCTGCGTTTTCGCGGATAGAATGATAAGTAAAGAATTTACGAGTTTCATTTAAATTAACGGATTCAAAATCAGGTGTAGGAATCGTTACTTCGTAGCCAACACCATTAACATCGACAATAATCGAGTTCCCGAACTTTTCAACAACTTGTCCATTAACATGCGCAATCATACTCTTTATTATAGCACGAATAATATAATTAGAGTTTGCGCTCCGGGCCGCTAAGGCCAAGTCTTTACAAACTCTAATTATACTATTCGTGCAACAACATCAACGAGTGTGTAATTGCAGCGGCTAATGCGTCTGCTGCATCATCGGGACGCGGTTTCTTCTCGAGGCCTAGGTGGAGGCGGACCATCTCTTGCATTTGTGGTTTTTTGGCGCTGCCATAGCCGGTGAGAGTCTTTTTGATTTCGTTTGGCGTATATTCGTAGATTGGTATTTCGCGCTGCGCTGCAGTGAGAAGTACCAAGCCGCGAGCTTCTGCTACGGCGATACCAGTAGTAATATTTTTTGAGAAGAAAAGTTTTTCGATGGATACTACGTCTGGTTTGGTGGTGTCGAAAACTTCTTGTAGGGAGTCGTAGAGTTCTTTCAAACGGCCTGGAAGTGGCGCATTCATCGTAGTGGTAATGACTCCAAAATCGAGAGCTCTCGCATTGCTGCGAGAGCTCGTTTCGATCAGGCCGAAGCCTGTGATACCAATACCAGGATCGATACCGAGAATTTTCATATTACTTTAGTAGATTCTCGAGAATTGTTTGGTAATCGCTGGAGGAAGGAGTTGCATTTTTTACTGCATCTTCTGCCTTACCTTCGAAATACTTGGTGCCAATTGCTGTATACAAAGTACCCCATGCAGAGTGAATCTCATATGCATTATCTTCAAATGAAAGTGGTAGTACTTCGGTAGCTTTTGGAAGGTTTTCTTCTAGCCAAGTAGAAAGTGCGTTTCTCTTTGAAGTGAAATCGCTGTAAAGGCTAGAATAACCAGTGGTTGCTTTGTCGTATGCTTGGCGAGCATTGTATACTTCCATAGCTTTGGCTTTCCATTGTTCACCAAAGGCCTTGAAGGTATCGTTGCCAGATTCGATTGCATAGTTTGCAACGGTGTTGATTTTATCTTCGCTAGTTGAATAGAAGCTAAATCCGTCACTGTTGTATACGAATTTGTGCCAGCTATCATAAACGTCAAGTTTCTTGCTGGTGTCTGCGTCTACGCTAGAAGTTGCTTTTTTGAACTCTTCGTTGAATTTGTCGAAGAGAACTTTGATATCGCCATCGCGTGCTACGCCGGAAGTACCGCCGAGCTTGTTTACGAGTGCGATAGTGTCTTGTGAGATAGCAGCCTTACAGTCTGATACGCGGCTACTAAATGTAGATACGCTAGCCCAGTCATCATTTACATCTTCTACTACGTCTACACAGTCGTCGTAGTCATAGTAAAAGTCGCTCATCTTTGAGTTGAGTTCTTTTGCTACATCATAAGATTCTTTGTAATCTACCTTTGAAAGTACAATTACTAGTACTACTGCTACGATGATACCAATTAGAGTAACACCGCCAACAATTGACCAGATGATAATATTTTTCTTTTTCTTTGGGTCCATTGGCTTTTTCTCTTTTTTAGGAGCTTCTGCCTTTGGAGCTTCTACTGTGGCTTCGGCTGGCTTTGCAGCTTCCACCGTTTCTGCAGGTTTCTTGTCCTCGCTCATAGAAAATCCTTTTTAAGTTAGTATTATAAGATTATAGTATAATTTTTTCCTCTATAATAAAAGGGTTGAAATTCGGTAAAAAGTGTGGTAAAATAACGGGTAATTGTCTAATAATAAAGGTAAAATATGAGTTTTTCTATTCTAAAGCAAATTGGTGACGCACAAAAGAAGAAAGCCGTTGTTGATGTGCGTTCTGGTGATACCGTAAAGGTAACCCAAAAAATTAAGGAAGGCGACAAGTTCCGCTTCCAGGTATTCGAAGGTGTAGTAATCCGTGTAGATCGCAAAGAATCTCACACTGCTCGCATCGTAGTACGCAAAGTAACTTCTGGTGTTGGTGTAGAGAAGAGCTATCTCATCCACTCCCCACTAGTAGAGAAGATTGAGATCACCAAGCGTTCTAAGGTTCGCCGCAATAATCTTGGTTACCTACGTGCTCGCTCTGGTAAGTCTGCTCGTCTTGCAGCAAAAGACTTTGACCGTGCAGCTGTAAACGACGTAAAGGTTGCTGAAGAAGCTGCTCCAGTAGAAGAAGTAAAAGAAGTTGAAGTTGTTGAAACTCCAGCTGAAGAAGAAAAAGCTGAGTAATTAAGAATCTGAAAGAACCTGGCTAGCCCAGGTTCTTTTTTGTTATAATAGGGGCATGGCAATTCTTGGGATAGATGAAGTTGGACGAGGACCCTTGGCTGGGCCTTTGGTGGTGGGTGCTGTCGTTTTGCCGGATGATAAGCCGGAGTGGGTAGATGAACTAAAAGATTCCAAGAAACTTTCTCCTAAAAAGCGTGAAAAACTATCTGAGATTATTCTGGCAGAGGCGCCAGCTACAGGGCTAGGTTGGGTATCACCAATGGAGCTTGACGGGCTTGGAATGACTAAGGCGCTCTCGCTTGCAACGGAGCGCGCCGTGAAGTCTGTGCAGGCATTTCACGCTCCTTTTTCACAGATTATAATTGACGGAAAAATAAACTTTCTCTCGCATACGAAACTTGCTAAGTATGTGAGCACGATGGTAAAGGCTGATGATCTTATAAAAGAGGTGTCTGCGGCATCGATTATTGCAAAGGTGGCGAGGGACAGATATATGGTTGAAGCGGGGGGAAGGTTCCCAGGCTATGGATTCGAAAAAAATGCTGGGTATGGCACGGCTCTTCATATGAATGCGATTAGCGAGCAGGGAATTTGTCCGGAACATCGCAAGAGCTTTGAACCAATTAAAAGCATGGTGGGGTATTCTCGTGCTGAGGAGAAGAAAAAGAACACGAGCTTTACTGGGGCCCTAGGCGAAGAAGCGGTAGCCTCGCATCTTACTTCGCTTGGGCACACGATTGTGGCACGTAATTTTAAAACGTATTTTTATGAAATAGATATAGTATCTATTTGCGGCGATAAAATCTATTTTACAGAGGTGAAATATCGCAAAAATGCTTCACGCGGGGGTGGACTTGCGGCGATTAATAAGAAAAAAATACAGCAAATGAATTATGCGGCAGAGTGCTTTCTAAAATATCACGCGCGTGAATTTGGTGCGCTAAATCCAATACTCGCGGCAGCGGATGTGGCTGGTGAAGGTTTTGAAATAAAAGATTGGTTTGTGATTAATTAGACGTTGAATTTGAATTCTACAACGTCGCCATCTTGCATTACGTAGGTTTTGCCTTCGGTGCGGAGCTTGCCGGCAGCTTTTACGGCCTGTTCGGAACCGAGCTCTTTTAGGTCGCTGAAATTGCAAATAGAAGCAGCAATGAAGCCACGTTCGAAATCGGTATGAATGGTGCCAGCAGCTTGTGGAGCGGTAGCGCCTTTTTTGATGGTCCAAGCGCGGCACTCTTTTTTGCCGGCGGTAAGGAAAGATTGAAGACCAAGGGTGTCGTAGGCGGCTTTGATAAGTTCGCCGAGCGCATCGTCTTTTACGCCGTAGGATTCGAGGAATTCTTTTCTTTCGTTACGGTCCATGCCAGACATCTCTTCTTCGAGTTTGGCATTTACAAAAATAGCGGAAGCTGGAGCGACGAGAGCTTTTAATTTGGCTTGGAGATCAGCGTCAGTAAGGCCAGATTCATCTACGTTAAACATGTAGATAACTGGTTTGTCGGTGAGATATGGGATGTTTTCGTCGGCAGGATCTTTCTTTCTTTTGGCTTCAACTTTTGCTTTGGTTTCATCATCGGCAAGTTGCAATTCTAGATTAATAATATCGATATCGTCTTTTGCCTGGGTCAAAATGTCTTCTTCTATTTTGTTGTCGGCACGAACGATGTCGTTATTTACAAAAGCACGGACTACGTGGCAGATGGCTTGGCACTCGCGAATATGGGCGAGGAATTTGTTGCCGAGACCTTCGCCTTTGGAGGCTCCAGCGACTAAACCGGCAATATCTACGAATTCTACGGTTGCTGGAACAACCTTGTCGGTTTCATACATTTTGGCGAGAACATCTAGACGCTCATCTGGAACAGGAACGATGCCAACGTTTGGCTCGATGGTAGCAAAAGGGTAGTTGGCAGCAAGTGCGCCAGCGTTTGTAAGTGCATTAAATAGCGTAGACTTACCAACATTAGGAAGCCCAACAATTCCTATCTTTAAATTCATAACCAACCTGTGATATCTATTATTATAGATATAATTATAGCATATTCTTGGTATAATATGAGATATGATAAAGCAAGTTTTGTTTGGTGGGAAAGTTGAAGTGGGTATTTCGGAGATTAGCGATGGGAATATGAGATTTTTTGATGGTGGCAATGAGACTGAGATTATAGAGAATCAAAAGAAACTAGGGGGAACATTGGATTTGGATGGCGATAAGATCGTGAGAATAAGAACGATTTATGGAGATAGGAAAGATTTTACAGATTTTTATGAAATTACGGATGAAAGCTTGTCAGAATATGTCATAACTAATCCTGAAGAGAAAATTCCTGTTTCGGATGGTTTGATTACTAAATACTCTAATGTTGGTATTTTGTTACCACTTGCTGATTGTTTAGGAATTGTGGTTTTTGACGAAGAATATCATGTGCTAGGGCTGCTCCATTCTGGCAGACAAAATGTAGAGCAATATGGACCAAGGAAATTTGTTGAGTATTTTGTGGAGAATTTTAATAGCAATCCAGAAAAATTGAAAGTTTATTTTTCGCCTTATGCTCTAAATTATCAATTATTCAAATTTGATAATAAACTTTTATCTGAGGCAGCAAAGGAGCAGTTGATGGATGCCGGTGTTTTATTGGAGAATATTATGGACTATAAAATTGATACTGTTGATAATATCAACCTGCCTTCTCATTCTAGTGGAGATAGAACTCAGAGATTTGCTATAGTTGCGAAGCAAAAATAGTAAAAAGTTATATGTAGGGTAGGTGGATTTTAACTGAAAACGGGATAAAAAAATAGGTTGGTTTAGAAATTTAAGATTCCTATCTTTAGATTCATATCTGTCATTGTACCATATTTTTTGCATAACTACGGGTTTTCTGATATAATAGCGTGCATGTGCTCAAAAAGGGGAGGTGAGAAAATGGGCAAGATCTTTGGTATTTGTGGTAACTACGAAGTTGATGGAAAATGGAAAGGCGACAGCATCTCTTTTAAGGGGTGGTTTACGCTAAATGACGACGGTTCTTTTATAGGGATTTGCGTAGAAGACCTTGGAGATATTGCTCAGGATCGTCGCAGGTCAGACTATATTCCTGATGCCATTCTTCAGAAAAAGGCGTCAATCCCGAGATTTATCGTTGGAACACTTAAGAAAAGAGACGATGGACATGATTATGGGATTACGTTCTATATGATGTGTAATGAGAAGTTTATCTCTCCGATGAAGTACACTATTCCTGATCTTGGCTCTGAGCATCCTGAAGAAAAGGGATATTGGGAGTGGATTACTCATACTGGCACACAAAGACATGGCCGTGCAAGGGTAAATATTAAGGAATATGAGAGAAGAACCGAACTATCTGAAGCGTTTCTTCGTCGCCAGTTTTTGACACTTGAGGGTGATATAAATGGCAACGAAAATTTTGTAAGAGAAATGCTCTGCGGACAGTAGTAGTTAATCACTTGACAAGCCTGGAATTTTCCAGGCTTTTTATTGACTTTTCATAACGTTTGTGGTATAATTAAGGCATAAACTATTTAGGTGGGAATTAGGGAAGAATTATGCCAATTAATGCAAAATTATATTCGGTTTTTAAATATATTTTTGATTTTGTGGTTGCGAGCGTGCTTCTTATCTTGCTCTCGCCTTCTTTTTTAATTATTTCTCTTATTATTAAGCTTGATAGCCCTGGTCCAGTATTTTTCAAGCAGCTTAGAACCGGTAAGGGTGGCAAGCCATTTTATATGTACAAATTCCGTAGCATGGTGGCGGATAACGACGTGCACGATGCTTCTTGTGATGACCAATACACTAGAATTGGTAGTGGCCTTCGCAAGACATCTATCGATGAATTACCTCAGTTGATTAATGTGATTAAGGGCGAAATGTCGTTTATTGGCCCACGTCCATGGGTGGTAGATTATTACGAAAATATGACCGATGATGAACGCGTGAGAAGCATGGTGAGACCTGGTATTACTGGTCTTGCTGCAGCTAAGGGTAGAAACGGACTTAATATCTTTGAAAAGATCAATTACGACCGTGAATATGTTGAGAATTTTGGTCTTTTGCAGGATATTAAGGTGATTCTAGTTACTATCAAGACTGTGCTTTCTCGCGAGGGCGCCTCTTCTAACAAGCAGGTGATCCGCGACGAGCTTACCTCGCTAAAATGTCACAAGCGTGGTAGAAAAATTACAGCTTTGGAGGGATAAATGAAGTCTAAGATTAAAAAGGCTTGGTTTTATGGTTCTTGGCTACTTAAGTTTTCTTTTTTAACTACGCTGTTTTTGATTATCTCTTTGCCGCTAAGGTTTAGCAAAAAGTATAAAGATTTGTGGATTATTGGTGAAAGGCCAGAGGAGGCCAGAGACAATGGCTACTGGCTATATAAGTGGATTCTTGAGAATAAACCAGAGACGAATGTAAGATTTGTGCTTAAGAAAGACAGCGTGGATTACGCAAAAATGCCGCGAAAAGATCTAATTATTGAGCCGGGCACGGCTAAACACTATATCTATTGGATTTTGTCTTCTTACTCTGTTTCTACCCATATGCATGGTGCCTGTCCGGGTAAGTCGTTTTGTATTCCGTTTTTGCCTTTTGCAAGGCACAAAAAGACGGTGTTTTTGCAGCATGGGGTTACGCAAAATATGATCAATCTTAGAGGCGGGTTAGATATCATTACCGCTGCATCCGAAGAAGAAAGAGATTTATTGATCAGGTCTAACCCACGTTATAAAAACAATGTTGCTGTTACGGGCTTTTGCCGTTTCGATCAGCTAATTGATGAGTCTAAAAAAGAAGAACAAAAAATAATTCTCGTTATGCCAACATTTAGAAAGTGGCTAAGAGACATCGCTAGACTTAAAGACGGCGACGAGGAGTTTAAGGAAACTGATTACTATAAGGCATGGAATAGTTTTTTGAATAATGAACAGGTTGCTAAGTTGCTCGAAAAAAATAATTTGAAACTTATTTTCTTCCCACATAATGAGATGCAAAAACTGGCACATAATTTTGAGTCTAATAATAAAAGAATTGTAGTTGGTAAACCTGGTGAATTTGATGTACAGACATTACTAAAGAAAGCCAGTGTACTAGTGACGGACTATTCGAGTGTCTATTTTGATTTCGTGTACATGGATAAACCAGTGGCATTTTATCAGTTTGACCAGAAAGATTTCTATACCAAACATTATCGTGGAACTGGTAAGAAGTCTCCATTTGGTGATATAGTTGAGAAAGAGGATGGGTTAATGAAAATTTTGAAGCAAACTATTGATAATGAATTTAAGATGAAAAAAGAATACCGAGACGATGTACAAGGTTTCTTTGGGTATGATGACCGCAATAACTGTAGCCGTATTTTTGATTTGATAAGGAGGGATAAGTGAAAGATTTAGTATCTGTAATTATCCCGGTATACAACGTTGAAAAGTATCTGGATGACTGTCTCAAATCTATATTGAACCAGAAATACGACAATTTGGAGATTATTATTGTTGATGACGGCTCCACTGATAAATCTGGAGATATAGCAAAGAGATATGCCAGTTCAAATAAAAGCATTAAAATCGTTCATCAAAAAAACGGTGGCTTGTCGAGTGCAAGAAATACCGGTATAAAACACGCTCACGGCGAGTGGGTTGTATTTGTGGATTCTGATGACTATGTCGATGAACATTATGTTGCTCGTCTTATTGAAAAAGCGAATAAAAGTCAGGCGGATGTCGTAACTTGCAGCTTTACTCCTTTCTCCGATGACGGCTCATTATTAAAAAAGATCCCGGTTTGGCCTGAAAAAATTATGTCTGGGTATGAAGCAATTGATGATATGACCGCCCATCGTCAGCCAGCTTATATTTGTTTGAGTATTTTTAGATTAGCATTGTTCAAAGAAAATAATATTGTTTTTCCGGAAGGCCAGGAATATGAGGATATTATTACCAGGATTAAACTTTTGTATTTTGCCAAAAAGGTAGCTTTTTTGAATGATAGGCTTTATTATTACCGTATCAGGAAAGACAGTATTACAGGGAAGAGTTTTTCTGAAAAAAGGTATGCTGACATCATAAAATCCTTAAATGACGTAAAAACATTTCTAGATACTAATGGCTCTCGTTTTAGGTATTATTCGTATTTTGAATTCTTTACCATAGCTGGACTATTGAACAGTATTGTTAGAACCGGTAAAGAAAAAACTGAAAAAAAGAAATACTGGTTTGATGCCCGTGCCAAAATGAAGGCATTATACAAAGAAGGTATCGTCTTTCCTTCTTGGAAAAAGCGTGTTATCGGAATAATGGTCCTAATAGTGTCACATAATATGATCCTATATTCTTTTGTTTACAAGGTGGTAAAAAAATGAAAAGAATAAATGTGCTGATTACCGTATGGGCAACTTCTCGCGGTGGAGCGGAGATGTTTATTCTTCGTGTTATTCAAAAGTTGAGCAATGGCCCGTTTAATTTTGTTTTGTTTTCTAGCAGGAAACAGCCTGGCGATCTCCATGATGATTTTGCAAAAGTGTGCAAAAACATTTATTATGCAAACACCAATAGGTTTATCCACCCAATTAAATATATAAGATTTTTAAAAGACATAATTCGAAATGAAAAGATAGACGTAATTCATGCTAATAACGATGCATTGATGGTCTACGCGCTATTAGCAAGACCAAAATACGTTAAATTCATTGCCCATGCCCATAGTACGCAGTATAGGATTAGTGGCAACCCGTTAATATCTAAGTTGTTTACGAAAAGAGTATTAAAATACATTTCTAAATATTCGGATATTAGGTTGGCTTGTGGCAATGATGCTGGTAGAGCCTTGTATGGAAATGATAATTTTATTGTGGTTCCAAATGGTATTGATGTAGAAAAGTTTAAGTATTCTGAATCTATCCGAAAAAAGATTCGTGAAGAAAATGGAGTGGAAGAAAACGAAATATTAATCCTCAATATTGGTAGAACAGACAAGCCAAAGAACCAATTATTCCTAATTAATGTCTTCAATATTTATCATCATAATCATCCAGATTCAAAACTATTGATAATTGGAGAAGGACCAGAACGATTGAATCTTGAAAAGAAGATTGTAGATCTGAATCTTAATGATGCGGTCTTACTTCTGAATAACCAAAAATATATTGCAGATTATTATAGCGCAGCCGATGTTTTTGTAATGACTTCTTTATATGAAGGCATGCCTACTGTTTTGATCGAAGCACAAGCAAATGGTGTTCCAGTTGCGGCAAGCTCTTCGATTAGTGAAGAAGCAAGGTTTAATGAAAATTTTGAATTCGTAAAACTCGATAGTACTTATGACGAATGGGCTGATATAATTAAGAAGATGGGCACAAAAAGAATTATTCCTAACAAAAGACTTGATGATTATTCTATTGAAAAGACCGTTAGCGCAATCGAAAAGTGTTATTCTGGGGGCAGAACATGCTAAGCGTGCTGTTTTACATAGCCTTATTCTTAATCGTTTTTATAATTCAGTATTTTGCCGAGAGACAAAAGAATAGAACGTTAAAGAAGGTTTTAATACTTGGTAGCTTTGCTTTGCTACTACTTATGATTGGACTAAGGTATAGAGTCGGGACCGATTATGTTGGCCACATCAATTTGTATAACGGATATTTAGATAGGTCACTTGGAGAAATATGGTCTGGCGATGGTGATATTGGTACAAAACTGATTATTGGTACTCTTGCTGACACGCATAGTGATCCGAAACTAATGTTTTGGATTTATGGTTTTTTGACTTTGCTGCCTATATATATCATTAATAGAAATCACAAGTTTAAAAATTTGGCTTTTTCTACTCTTATATTTAATCTTACTATTATGCCTGCCAGTTTGAATATTATACGTCAGGGTGCCGCCATGTCATTCGCGTTGCTTGCTTTTGATTATTTACGCAATAATAGTAAGATACTTAAAATCTTACTATGCATGGGTATTGCTGCGATTCTTCACACATCAGCCTTGCTTTTGGCGCCATTCTTGTTGGCGTATTATTATTCTAAAAAGAAAAAGAAGAACTATGCGTTTTTCGTTGTTCTTTTAACCATAATTATCTCGATTGCTTTCTCAACATTTTTAAGAGGCGTTTTTAAAGATATAGGTTTTAATGACTATTTATATCAACTTAAGTTTAATGGCGCTATCAATGTTTCATTGGGCGTTGCGATATATAATGTCGTACTTTATTCCTACATAGCAATTCTTGCTATTGTCGGGCATAAAGACCACAACAAAGAAGAGAAGGCAAACACTGACGTAAAGGATAATTTATTCATGGTTATTTCTGGCACGGTCTTTGAACTTGTTGGTACTATGACGAAATATCTTTCAAGGGTTTCTTATTATTTTTCGATTTTTCAAATCATGCTAATTCCTGATTTGCTGGGCTGCATCAAAAATACTACTACGCGTAGGTTTATGAAAATTGCATGTATTGTTGTGTTTATATTCTTGTTTGTTTATCGTTGCTATATCCAGGGTTATTATGAAATAATACCGTATAGGTCGTGGTTGTTTTTAGGATAAGTATATGAAAAAAATCAGCATTATCATTCCAAACTACAACGGCGAAAAGTATCTAAAAAGATGCCTTGATTCTGTTGTTGGTCAGAAATATGCAGAAAAGGAAATCATCGTGATCGATGACGGCTCCACTGACGGCTCGATCGGTATTATCAAAGAATATGGTGTCCAAGTTAAGCTTATTAAAGGTAAACATGCTGGCCCAAATATGGCTAGAAAAGCAGGGCTCGATGTGTCGACTGGTGACTATATCATGTTTGTCGACTCTGATGATTATATTGAAAAAGGTGCTCTTTTGAGGCTTGCGGAAGAATTTGAAAAAAACGATGTTGATGTGATCCGCTTCAATTATTGCAATGCAAAAACAAACACAATTATGGACCCAATCATTAAGCGTGGTAAAAGCAAAATCCTAAATAGCGGGGATGTTTTTGCTCAGCTTTTAACAACTTATAATCTGAATAGTTTGTGGTGCCAGGCTTATAAAAAAGAAATTGTAAAAGACATAAAATCTTTCGAGACTGGGATGAGATTTGGTGAGGATTTTCTAACAAACTTAGAAATCCATCAAAAGACAAAGAAGATGTTGGTTTTAAATACTGAGCCACTTTATCATTACTGCGAGAACTTGGAATCTACTACCAGAAAGACGACTCGCGAATCGATTATTAGTAATCTTTTTGATCGTATCAATATAAGCTATGCTGCGCTCGAACTTGCGAACAGAATGGATAATAAAAAAGAGCGCGCTGGTTTTGTTCAGCTCAAAATGATTCGTGATTCGATTATTGCTCTTGCAAAACTTGATGGTTACACGAAGCAGGAATTTCTTGAAGACTTCAAGCAAATACTGCCAAAAGGAAAATTTGAAATGTTTTCTTTTGGCAAGATGAGCATTTCCGAAAGAGTGAAATATGGAAAAATTATTAAAGCTATCCATGATTCGGATTATGAAAGTATTTGGAAGTACCTAAGTCATTATAAAGCTGCAAAGAAAATCAAGAAATCCGATCCATTGAAAAACTCTGCTAGTGCGGTCATTGGAAATGTGGTAAATATTCTTGTAAAGTTTGCTTTGCAGAAAATCTTCCTCGATTCTTTGGGGCTTGAGTATTCTGGTCTTAATGGAATCCTTACCAATATTATTGCAGCGTTGAATATTGCGGAGCTTGGCGTAGGCATTGCGGTGACATACAACATGTATGAACCAATCAAGAAAAAGCAGACCGAAACTGTGCGTGCCCTCATGAAGTTTTACAAAAAGGCCTACGATATTATTGCTCTTATTGTGACCGTCGCTGGCATTGTTGTGATGCCGTTTTTGCACCTCATTATTCGTGATGAGATCCCAGGCGTAAATATTTATTTTGCGTACCTTATTGTGCTATTTGGTGCGGCTATTTCATATCTGCTTTCATATCGTCAGAGCCTTCTATATGCGATGCAAAATGGGCGTATCACCACGAACGTTCAGACTATTGGCAATGTAGTTATTGCTGGTTTGCAGGCTCTCCTTCTTATCTATACCAAGAATTTCTATTTATATCTTGCTGCAAAAATTGCAATTCAATTTATCGAGAATATATTCCTATTTAGAATTACCAAACGTAAGTATCCGGAGTATTGTGAAAAGGCCGTAAATAGACTCGATAAAAAGATCGAGAAAGATATCTTTAAAAAGATGCGCGCACTATTCGTACACAAGGCTTCTTCGTTTGTGATTTTTAGTACGGACAACATTATTATTTCTTCATTTATTAATGTGGCGACGGTCGGTCTTTATTCTAACTATCATATGATTACTTCTGCACTTGAGACCGTCTTTGCGCAAGCTATTAAAGCTTTAACTCCAACTGTGGGCCACCTTCTTGTAGATAAAGACCAAAAGAAGAATTACAAAGTATTTAAGAAGATTAGGAATGTAAACTTTGCGATGGCGATGTTATCGTCTGTAGGGTTGATGGCGCTCGCAGATCTCTTTATTAGACTATGGATTGGTAAGGAATATATTTTGCCAGACTATACGCTAGCAATCCTTGTTGCAGTACATTTCCAGAGAGTGATGAGGGAAAGCTTTGCTGTATTTAAGGAGGCCGCGGGTATCTATTACGAAGATAGATATGTGCCAATTATCGAATCTGCAATTAATATCGTAGCGTCAATTCTTCTAGTAATGTGGATTGGGCTTCCTGGTGTATTCATCGGTACATTCCTCAGTAGCTTGGTGCTTTGGTGTTATAGCTATCCAAAATTTGTCTACAAAAAGCTATTTGGTAGAACTTACAAACAGTATGCGGTCGAAGTATTCCTTTATGCATTAATCTTTGCTGCAGCCATGATGATCATCTCGGTGATTAAGAGTATTATATAATAATAAATTTGACTATAAAGCAATTTGGTGATATGATAAAAAACAATATGACAACAGAGAAGAAGGTGACGAAAAAGCCTACGAAAAAGCCTACAAAAAAGGCGATAAAAAAAGACGAGCCAAAGAAGTTTACTTTTGGCCGTGGTTTTCGTATCGGTTTGGTTGCTACGCAAGCTATCACTTCTGCGCTATTCATTTTCTCGCTAGTGAGTATGCATATCGTTGGTGGTCGTGATATCTTTCTGTTCATTGCGGCATTTGTTTCACTTCTTCTTCTCAGTGCCATTAAACTTTTAAAGAGCAATCCTTCTAAGACGGCAAACATTACCTGTAGTGTTATCTCTGTTCTCTGTATCGTTGGCTCGATTGTGGCTTTTCGCTATACCGATGCCTTTAACGCATTCCTTAGTAAAGTTACTGAGCAAAAACCAGAGACGAAGCAATATAGCGTAATGGTGCTTGGAAATAGTAATATTTCTAATGTTGAATATCTAAAAGACAAGACCGTAGGGTTCTTAAAAACAGATGAAAAAGTAGCAAATGCCGTAGAGAAACTCCAAGAAAAGGTAAAAGTAGGGGCTGAGTATTACGACGACGTAGATACGATGGCTGGAGTATTAAATGGTAATATTACAGATGCGATCGTACTTGAATCCGACCGCATTGAGGCCTTTAAGGAGGAAGCGGAAAGCCTAAAGAATACGACTATCATCTATACTTTTGAAATTGAGCTTGATGCAGAAAATAAAGAAATCGTAGAAAAGGATGTAGCTGAAGAGCCGTTTATTCTTTATATTTCTGGTAGTGACTCTCGTGGTGGCATCAAAGCTACGGCGCGTTCTGATGTAAATATTCTTGCCGTAGTTAATCCAAAACAGGGAAAGATCTTGCTAGTTTCTATTCCTCGTGATACTTATATACAGCTTCACGGCACTACTGGCCTTAAAGATAAGCTTACCCACGCTGGTATTTATGGCATTAATAAGAGCAAGACCACCATTGAGGATTTCCTTGGGGTAAAGATTGATTATACTGTAAAGGTAAGTTTTGATACTGTAGTAAAGGTTGTGGACCAGATTGACGGTATTGATGTTGACTCTGATAAAGAGATGAATCTAAAGGTGGGTAGCTGGAGTGATAAGGTATGTCATTATACTGTAGGTGTGCAACACCTAGATGGCGACTGCGCACTTCGCTTTGCCAGAGAGCGTAAATCTTATCCTACTGGTGACCGCCACCGTGGCGAAAATCAACAACAGGTTATTACTAGTATTATCTCTAAGCTTTCTAGCTCACGTAACTACCTCTTGAAACTCCCAAGCATCCTAGACATTGCGGCGGATTCCTTTGAAACTAGCCTCTCTCGTGACGATATTACCTCATTTATCCGTATGCAGCTTAGAGATAACACTGATTGGCAGGTTGAATCTATTACTGTAAATGGCGCCGGATCTTACCAGCCTACCTATAGTATGGGAGCAAATCGCCCACTTTACGTGATGATTACCTACCCAGATTCCCTAAATACCGCCAAGACAAAAATAGCCGAATTTTTAGCATTATAGGTTTACAAATAAGCAAAAGTATGATATAATATAGGTATATAAGGATTTTTTATGGAAGAAATCAATATAAAAGATTATTTTAGTTATCTAAAGAAATATATCATTGGCTTTATTGCGATGATTCTTTTGGCTGTTTCTGGCGTGGTACTCTATGATACCTCTATCAAAAAACCACTTTACCAGGCAAAAACCACCGTTGTTATTGCTAAGTCTGATAGCGCAGATAGCTCTGCTGCTACCCTTAACGATATTAACGCCAGCCAGAAACTTACTTCTACCTATAGCGAGATTGCAAAATCTGAGCTCGTTCTAAATCAGGTGATTGAAAACAAGCACCTAGATATGTCTGCAAAAGACCTTCTAAAGAACGTGACTGTTAAACCTGTAGAAGATACTTCTATTCTTTCTATTTCCGTAAAAGATCTTGATCCATACAAATCTGCTGACATTGCAAACGAACTTGCAACCGTCTTTATGGACCAAATCTCTCAGATTTATAAACTTGATAACGTAAGCCAGCTAAGTATTGCTGCTGTGCCAGATGCACCAGCAAATAACACTCTTACTCGTGATCTTATCCTTGCTACTGCTATTGCTATCTTTGGTGTGGCTGGTCTAGCATTCCTCAGATTCTACTTTGATGACACCGTAAAGGAAAGCGATGACGTTGAAAAGATTATCGGTCTTCCTGTGGCGGGTAAGATTATTAAGAACGACGTAAAAGAAAAGGCTCCATCTGAGCTTGTAACTAGAGATTTCCCTAAGGCAATTGTTAGTGAAAACATTAGAAGCCTTCGTACGAACCTCCAGTTTACTGCTATTGATGGTAATCTCAAAAAGATTCTTATTACCAGTACGAATGCTAGCGAAGGTAAAAGCTTTATTTCCTCAAACCTAGCAATGTCATTTGCACAAATGGATAAGAGAGTTGTAATCGTTGACTGTGACCTAAGAAAAGGTAGAGTACACAAGATCTTTGGTCTTCCAAACAAGGCTGGTCTTTCTAACCTTCTTGCTGACGACATTAGAAATCTTGATAATTACATTCAAAATACCCCTATTCATAACCTTGATGTGATTACCTGTGGTACTTACCCACCAAACCCAAGCGAGCTTCTTTCTTCTAAGAAGAACAAGAAGGTGATCGATATGCTTGCAATGCTTTATGATGTAATCATCTTCGATGGTGCCCCAATCAACGGTCTTGCTGACTCTGTAATTCTATCTAGCTACATGGATGAAACTTTGATTGTCACCCGTGATGGCGCAACCAACAAGAACGATCTTCTTGCTACTAAGGAATCTCTTGAGAAGGTTGGCGCAAAGCTTGCTGGTATCGTATTTAACGCTGTAAACCGTAAGTCGTCTAAATACTACAATTATTACTACGGCGAAAATAAATAAAATGATTGATATCCATTCGCATGTTTTGCCTGGAATTGATGATGGCGCAAAGGATCTAGATGATAGCATCAGTCTTGTTGCTGAGCTTGCTAGACAAGGCGTAACGGATGTGATTGCCACTCCACACTACGTAGAGGATACGATTTATACTTCTAGTGTGGAGAGAAATAAGAGACTTATTGAGGTTCTTCGTGCGCACGTAAGTAATGCGAATATTCCTATTAATCTATATCTTGGTAACGAGATTTATATCAACGATAATATTTCTGAGCTAATTGAGAAGGGGGAAATCAGTCCGCTTGCTGGCAGTAAATATCTTTTAGTTGAGCTTTCTCTTAGTGGGGAATATCCAAACTACGAAGGCATTTTTGACGATCTAATCCGCAAGGGTTACAAAGTAATTTTGGCTCATCCAGAGAGATACTCTTCGGTGCAAAATGACTTTTCTAAGGTAGAGAACTTGGCCAAAATGGGCGTACTTTTCCAGTGTAATCTTGGTAGTATTGTTGGCCAATATGGCAAACATGCTAAGAAAACGTTAAAGAAGCTAGCTAAGGCTAAGATGATTTTTGCGTTTGGTAGTGATATCCACCATCCACACGCTACAGATGAAATTTTGCTCGCAAAAAAGAAATTGTCCAAATATTACAGCAGAGAGGAGCTTGAGACGGTACTTTATGAAAACCCACGTAAGATTATTGGTTAGAAGAATCCGCATAAGGTTTCATTTATAAGGGAAATGTGGTAAAATCGCCCCAAGTGGGAAAAGAAATTGCCACATTTTTTGTGGCTGGTTGTACATTAACAATTTGAGAAAGGAGAATAGCGTATGATAGGTATCTATCTGGGCTGTCTCGGTGTGGTGTTGCTGGCTTTTATTTTCGTTATAGTCTGCTTTACAATGCTTAAAAAGCGCAAAGAATATGACGAAACTAAGGCTGAAACGGCGGAAATGCCGGTTCTTGCAAAGATCATCAGAGATGGTGCTTTCACTTTTATGAAAACTGAATATGTAGCGATAAGTGTGACCATTGTAGTAATTGCGATTCTCGCGACTCTCTTTATTGAGAAAACTGCAGGCTTAACGTTTATTGCGGGCGCACTCGCCAGTTCGGTAGTGTGCGTTTTTGGTATGGTTACGGGTACTTATGGAAATGTAAGAACCACCTACGCAGCTTACCAGACTAGAAGTATCGGCAAAACGGTACAGGTAGCGTTCCTTGGCGGTGCAGCAATTGGTGTACCGGTACAGGCAGTATCGCTTCTTGGACTAATCTTGATTCCGCTTTGTACTGGTGGAATTAGGCTAGATGCTGTTGGTACGGGGCTTTTGTCTCACACAGTGGTAAATCCTACGATTATGAGAATATCAACATATTCTTTGGGATGTTCACTTGTGGCAATGTTTAACCGTGTGGCTGGTGGTAACTACACTAAAGCAGCAGATATTTCTGCAGACCTTGTAGGAAAAGTTAGATTCGATATGCCCGAAGACGATTCTAGAATGCCTAATACTGTTGCCGATTTTATTGGTGACCTTGTAAACGACATCGCCGGAAACTGCTCCGACCTTCTTGAATCATTTACTGCTACGATTGCATCTTGTATCATGATTGCAACTCTTATAGCAAACGGCAACCAGGCTATGTATAAGGCTACAGTTATTTACCCTATCGTACTTGCTGGCGGCGGACTTTTGTCTTGTCTTGTTGGACTTTCGTTCGTACTTCTTCACAAAGCAAGCGATAAGCCTTCTAGAGAACTTGATATATCTACATATATCTCAGCGTTTCTCACGGTGCTTATCGGTGGATTTGGTAGCTGGTATATCTTTAAAGATGTAGAGCTTTATGACTCATTTGCACTTGGTTGGGCTAGCCCTTGGATCCCGAGTATTCTTGGTATCGTAAGTGGTGTAGCAATTGGTAAAATTACAGAATACTATACTTCTACAGATTATCATCCGGTACGAAACTTGGTAAGAGCAGCGCTCGATGGCGCACCTTTCCTTGTAACGCGTGGTGAAGCCCTTGCTTCGCAGTCTACGCTTGCACCAGTTGCAATTATCGGTATTTCACTTTACGTAAGCTATGCTCTTTGTGGTGTATATGGTATTGCTATTGCATCGCTTGGTATGCTTTCGTTCGTAGCAACTACGGTATCTATCGATGCATTTGGACCGATTTCGGACAATGCCGGTGGTATTGCAGAGTCTTGCTTTGGTGAAAACCCTGAACTTAAAGGTGTTCGTGCGATCACGGATAACCTTGACGCTGTAGGTAATACTACTGCAGCTATTGGTAAGGGATTTGCGATTGGTTCAGCAGCATTTGCTACTGTAAGCTTGATACAGGCATACGTTAGTACTTATTCTGCAGATCCGCTTAACCCGATTCTTAATGCGGCAAGCCCGAAGGTTGTATTTGGTGGTATGATTGGTGGTATGCTTGTAATCTTCTTTGAGGGATTGCTTGGCGAAAACACAATCAAATCCGCTATTGCACTTGCAGCCGAAGGACTTAAACAGCTTGCTATTCCTGGCGTTATTGAAGGCAAAGAAAAACCTGACTATGAAGCAGTTATTAAACTTGCGAGTCAGAATGCGCTCAAACGTATGGTAGTTCCGTCCATTATCGCGATATTTGTTCCGATAGTAACAGGACTTCTGTTTGGCGTAGAATTTTTAGGCGGTGTACTGATTGGTGCTACATTTGTAGCAATCCCTAGAGCTATCTTTATGGGTAACTCTGGTGGTGCTTGGGATAACGCTAAGAAATTCGTTGAAGAAGGCAAACTTGAGCTTACGGCGGAAGACATTGAATATGCTACTGGTGTAAAACCGGCTACCCCCGAGGAGCTTAAGGCTGCTAAGAAACGCTTGATTGATGAAGTGCACAAAACTACCGTTATCGGTGATACGATTGGCGATACCAATAAGGATGTTATCGGTGTAGCTCTTGATATCTTTATCAAGATGATGAGCACCGTAGCAAACAATATCGTTCCCATCGTAGTGCAGTTCCATCTTTTGTAATATCTCTTTTCTCACTATTTTACCCCGGCCTCGGCCGGGGTATTTTTGTGCTATAATTTGGTTATGACATTTAGGATGCGGAGGTTTCTACTGGTACTAGCTGGGCTAGTGGGCGCGGGGATTTATGTTTTCTTAAACCCAGCCAGCTACGAAAAGGTCTACGAGGAGGCTACAAAGACCGCTACGGCGGAAGAGATTGTGGTACCAACTGGATCGGTGATGAAGGCTACCGAGGGGCTAGAAAAGCTCGAAGTAAAGGGTAGAGCACCAAAAACTGGCTATTCACGCGAGGAGTTTTATAATGGCTGGCCAACGGTAGAGGGATGTAATCTTCGCCAAAAGATTATCAAGAGGGAATTTGGCGACTCAGCAGTGCTTGATGGTTGCAATGTGATTTCCGGGGAATATAATGAGCCTTATACAGGAAAGCACTTGGTATTCACAGAGAAAAGCCAGATTTCTAAGGGCGTACAGATTGATCATGTAGTAGCGCTTTCTGATGCTTGGCAAAAAGGGGCGCAGTACAAGGATAAGGATACTAGGTATGCGATCGCGACGGATCCTTTGAACCTACTCGCAGTGGATGCTTCGGCAAATGAAAAGAAATCTGACGGCGATGCGGCGACGTGGCTGCCTTCAAACAAGAAGTTTCGCTGTGAATATGTGGCAAGGCAAGTAGCTGTAAAGTATAAATATGGGCTTTGGGTAACAGAAGCCGAAAAACAGGCGATTTCCGGGGTTCTTGCTACTTGTCCAGACGAGCCTATGCTATAATTAATAAAAATAGGAGGTATAATGAAAAAGTTTTTCTTGTGGGGTGGAATCGGTGTAGTAGCAGTTTCCGTTTTAATGTTTTGTCTTGGTAGATTTGCTTTTCCGAATACTGGGCTAGCTAGCTTACCGAAACCAGAGGTATCTGAGGGTGAACGCGGTCAGCTTGGAATTGATAAAAATGTAAATGAATCCACTATTGACCAATATCTTGGCCGCAATGACGCAGTTTATCGCGATATGCGCCTTCTAAAGGATCCAGGGAATTATGAGGCGATTGGCGGAGATTCTTATCTTTCTGGCTTTGTAGAGGGGTTTGAAGTTGTACCTTTGCCATATATCGTAAATGTCACTGGGCTTCCAGAGGCGGTAGGTAATACTTATACTGGCCGTACGCTTTATACTAATATAAATGGTAAATATTCTCCAAATTATAAGGAGTCCGATGATATTATTGAGGCACTTTTCCCTAAAGATAAGGTAATCTTCCTTATGTGTGGCGGCGGTGGCTATGCTGGGATGATGAAACAGCTTCTTGTGGCTCGTGGCTGGGATGCAGATAAGATTTATGACGTGGGTGGCTATTGGAACTACAATGGCTCACATGACGTAAAGGTTGTTCGTACTGGGGCTGATGGCAAGAAGGTTTACGACTTCTATAAGGTCCCTTATCATAATATCGACTTCTCTATTTTGACAAAGGCGTAAGATGGTAGAAAAGAAGAAAACTAGCAAAAAGACTATTATCGGGCTAGTTGCAGCGTTGATTTTGGTCGTTGTTGGTGGGGTTTTGTTTGTTGGGGCGGCAAGCGGATGGTTTTCTGGGTCAGTGGTGGCGGTGATCGACGAAGAATATAGATGTGAAAATAAATGTCATCTAGAGCTCAAAGATATCACTAGTGAAGAATACGAACAGATGATTAGCGATAAAAAATCGTTTATTGTGATGATAGATCAGGGTGGATGTAAAACTGCTGCTAATCTAAAAGATTTCGCCCAAATCTATTCGAATTCCAAAAGATACCAGATTTTTAGAATTATGTTTTCTGACGTAAAAGAGAATAGCTTAGGTGAATATGTGAAGTATTATCCGTCTGTAGCAGTGATCTCTAAAGGTAAGGTCCTTACGTGGCTTAGGGCCGATAGCGATGACGATGCGCCTGCATATAATACATATAGCGATTTCGAAGCCTGGACGGATAGGGTAGTACGCTAGATATGGCACACCAGATATAGCGTGCCATATGTGGGGTTGTGGAAAACTCATAAATTTAAGCATAAAAACTATTGACTTTTTATAATAATTTATGCATAATGAGAAATGTATAAGGTCATTACACCTAAAACAAAAATATTAACAAAATTTCCACATAGAGTGGAAGGAGATAAAAATGAAAAAATCATTAGTCGCAGCAGCTGGTGCTAGCCTTGCTGCAGCTGCATTGCCAGCAGTTGGCGTGTTTGCTGCAACATCGCAAGTTATCGATACTGTACGAGTAACCATTAACGACTCTTGTACTATTGTTAATGAAAATGTTGATGGCACTAGTACTTCCGAAGTTGGTTCAAATGGCCAAATCGTTCGTAACACTTACACCGTTTCTATGTCACTTGGGCAATTGAAGCAAGGCATTGGTGGCCCTGGTGCTGATGGTGGTAGTGGCTCTTCTACTACTGGTGGACAAGTTAAAGTTGTATGTAATGGTAGCACTGCCGCGTCCATTAGCGATTCTGCTTCTGGTGCTGGTTCTTGGAAGCTTAGTGCACAGGCAAGCGATGGTGGTGATATGGTTGGCCAAACCAATTCTGCCAATAAAATCGTAACTGGTACAGCAACTTCTGGTGTAATTTCAAACTGGGCATTCAAGATTGACGGTACTAGCGGTGGAAGCGCTTATGATGGTCAATACAAAGATTACTCAGCTATTCCAAGCGCTTCAGATACTGAACTCTTTAGAGGTACAGGCGAATTTACCTTCAAACCACGTTACCAAGTTTACATTGGCACTCGACAAGCTGCCGATACCTATACTGGTACCGTAACCTACACCCTTACTGCTCCTGCAGATTAATAAGGATTCTAAAATAGCCCCTACGGGGGCTATTTTTGTGCTATAATACTTTTAGTAAAAGTGAGGAAAAATGGCTAATTCTGTAAAAAAGACCAGAAGACAACTGATTGTTGATATTATTATTGTGATTCTTATTGCTGCTTTTGTAATCGCTCTTATTTTGATTTTGAACGGTGGCAAAGAGACTATTACTACTACAACTACAGAGAAGGATAAGAATAGTACTATAGTCTGCAAGTCTAGTGAGCATGTTGAGAATGAAGTCTTTAAATATGGTGAGCCAGCTAGCTTCACCCACGAAATTAAGGTAATACTTCTTAATAACAAGATGGATAAGCTATCTTATACTTATACTGGTAATTATGGTTCTACTACCGCTGCGGAGACTGCACACGCGGTGCTTCATGCTAGCTATAACGAATATATGGGTAAGTTTAAGCAAACCCCAGGTTATTTCTCACCGAACTTTAGTGATGCCGGTGCGGAAGCTTCATTTAATTTGTTCGGCGAAGCTAACAATATCAATAGTTATACCGGTAAAATCTTCTTTCTAGATTCTAGTGAATATAATAAGGCAAAATCTCTCTCTTCTAGTATGCTAAAAAAGCTTTACGAAAACAAAGGCTTTTCTTGCGATTATCAAGAATAGAGTGATATAATAGATAAATACAAAGGAGGTAAATGAAAAAGTTTAAAGTTGGTTTAATTCTGTCGGTGTTTGCTGTGATCTTTGCAGGTTTTTCTGGTGGCAGAGCAAGTGCAGAAACGGCTGTATCCGCAATGACGATTTCTCCACAATATCAAAAGATTATCTTGGTACCAGGGGAAACTTATCGTGGTTCTATTACTGTATCTAACAGCAATAACTCTACTAGCGATCTTCGCTATGCCGCTTCTGTTGGTTCCTTTAGCCAAGGTCATTCTGAAGAGAACAACGATGATTATGGCGACGTAGATCTTGGTAGGGTTACTTCCTTTAATCAGATTATGAACTGGATTACTATCGATAACGAAACTGGTATTGTAGAGAAAAACGAGAACAGAGCTGTAACTTTTACCATTAATGTCCCTTATGATGCTCCTGCTGGTGGCCAATACGCATCTATTATCGTGCGTAACGACACTGGCTCTGGTAGTAATAGTGAGGGTATTAATATTAAAGAAAACTTCCAATTTGGCTCTATTATTTACGCAGAGGTAGCCGGTAATACTATTGATACTGGTGAAATTCTAAATAATGAAGTTCCTAGCTTTATCTTTGACGGATCTAGCTTCAAGGCTACTTCTAGAGTAAAAAATACCGGTAACGTACACACTGATGCAGAATATACCCTCCAGGTATGGCCTCTATTCTCTGGTGAAGAGATTTGCACTAACGAAGAAAACCCAGATAAAAGCCTAGTTTTGCCTGGTACTGAGAGATATCATGCACAAAGCTGTAAGCTTCCTACTTTTGGTATCTTTAACGTAAAGCAAGTAGTAAAGATCTTTGATAAGGAATCTGTAGTAGAGAAAATGGTGATCGTTTGCCCAGTATGGCTAATGTTCATCATAATCTTTGGCATCCTACTTATCATCTTTTACATTATTGCCAAGGCTAAAAAGCGCAAAAACGACTAATATATATAATATATAGTAAAATTCCACCCCAATAAAACAGGGGTGGATTTTTTCGGAGTGAAAAAAGTCAAAAAAAGTCGAAAAAAGGTGTTGACTTGGTATATTTTCTTTGATATAATGGGGGAAGTTTAAGCAAGTCGGTATTTCCGACCTCTACAAAAAGATAAGGAAAGCGAGGAAATCTTTTGAGGTCGCTTTGACGGCTTCAGAATACTTCTTTAAGACTCTCCAATTAACAATTTGAGATTAACGATGAAAAGATTTTAATTGACGGCAAGTAATCGAACTTCGATTGCTAGTTAAGTCAATGCATAAAAAGGTAATTAAGGGCACTGAT
>JAEEGL011932486.1_pt1 | contig 34123 bp, 15 predicted proteins | sample 9134231 | NCBI WGS metagenome assembly JAEEGL01 (sample SAMN16246548, study PRJNA631951) | gut metagenome | biome: gut microbiome; feature: rumen; material: fiber-attached | host: Bos | place: Iran: Karaj | collected 2018-10 | reverse complement strand
GGACGTACCCCTTTAGAGACATTGATTGACGGAAAGGAGATTTGGCGTAATAAAATAGACAACCTAAACTGATAATCTGAATCTGACAGACAGATACCTCTCGAACTGGAAAATGTCAGATGAAGTCGAAATTAGTACAAATAAGGACATCCTCTACTGAAAATTAGCCGCCGCAAACCAGATGGCAAACGTAAAGAGCACCAAGAGCCCCGCCAAGAGGTTCGCCGTCAACGTCACCGGTAAAAACGGCAGGCAGACAAAAAGCCCCACCGCAACCGTCACTGCATGGGTGGACGAATAAAACACGGCAGGATTGTCAGACTGCCAGTCATACTGCTTCCTGGCACGCACTGCCAGCCCATCAACCAAGGCAGGCACCGCCAGGCACAGGACCGGAACAAAAAAGACCGTCGATAGGGCTTTGAGCCGCCAGATGGCCCGGTAGACCATCATCCAGACCCCATAGATCCACTGCGAAGACACCTTCGTCCCTTCCTTGGCAGCCTTAAGCGTCGCCTTCCCCGCAAAGAACGTCTCGGTCGCAGAGACCACCTTCGTATCGACAAACCAGCGCTTGAAGGCTCTATCGGTCTGATGGTTCAACCCCACCACATCGCCCCCTAAGTCATTGACCATCGCGACTTCCGCTTTCTGGATGCTTTGGTCTGGCCAGACAAGCGGTACAAGGATCATGGACAACAAGGGCAGGAAAAGCCCCCAGAAAATGAAATGGCGCAGGAACGAATTGCTGACTGCGGCAGGATGGACTGCCATCAAGCGTCTCCCGCCATCCAGCCGGTATCCTTGATGACCGGCCAGAGTGCAACGGGAATCGCCTTGATGAAGACAAAGGCCTGCATGAAAGATTCAGGGAGTTTGCCCATCCCCCGGAAAGAGCGGGTCTGGGCACGCCATGCCTTGACCGACGGGTGCGCCGCCATGAAAGCCAACGCATCGCTATTGCTGATGTCCCATTCATAAACGGTGCCATTGGCTCCTTGGCCGACATAATGCAGGTCACTCAAGTCACGGGCGCTGCCAAGCAGGGCCTTGCAATAGGCGGCATTGGCGGCATCCATGTCCGGCAGGCAGTTGCGGTAGCTGCCGATGGCCTCCCCTAACACCGCCGGTAAAAGCGGCTCACCGTTTCGCTTGACGGCGTCAAAGCCCACCCATTTCACATAGGCATTGAGTGAGCGCCAGACTAAGGGGTTCTTGCTTTTGATTTTTTGGACAGCGCCTAAGACGGAGGCCTTTCTGGCAGCGGCAAAAATGGCGTTTTCGATTTTCTCTTCCATTTGGCTTCACACATCAGTTAAGGTTTGGGTGCGTGGGCGTGATTCTAGAAGAAACCAGGCAAGCGTCCTGGCCAAATGGTGGCGGCAATGGAGGGCTTTCTCGCAGGGCAAAAGCCAAAGCACATGTATCACGAAAAAACTGAGTACAAACAGGTGGTTGCAAGCGATTGTTCAAGCCATATCGAGACAAGTGCCCCACCCGTTGCAAGGCCTTTTTGCTGATGCCCGATTTTTAGGCCTGCTCCCTACTGGACAATTTTCCGGATTTTGAAAAATTGTCCATTAGCAATGGACAATATCATCACAAGGAACAAAACTGTCCATCAGGGAATGGACGGCAAAACACTCAAGACACGCTGTCTTTTTCCTGGCAGCAGCACTCATGCCCCTGACAGCATGACGCCCTGCCAGGTGGTTTTCCCTGCCCTTTGCCAGGTTCCTGGCTTTGCACCCAATCCTTGCAGCCGCAGTCACACGTCTTGCTGTTGCAGAACACCGACTGTCCCCTGCGAAAACGACGGACCAAGTTGCCAATGATGATCAAGACCACCAAAGCCAGCAGGCCACCGACAACGATTGTGCCCATCAGTTCACCTCACGAGACCGCCTGACAAAATGCACAGGGACTGCCTGATTGGGACTGGCCGCAGGACGCGCTGCACGGCAGATGCCGTGCGAGGCACAGGTTGTGCACCCCACCGCATCACAGAGGATCGGCTGGCCCTGCCGGTGCCGCCTGACCAACGAATAAACAATCAGTCCCACAACCAGGGCCAACAGGCTGCCAACAAAGAGTGTGCCCATCGTCACCCCCTTAGCCTACGGTTTTCTCAACAGGCGAGCTGTTTGCCATCCGTTCAGCATAGCCTTTACGGAAGAGCATATACCCGCATAAGACGACCAAGGCCAAGGCAACCACCGTCCAGAACCCGAAGGCACCGGTCGTCACCCACAGACCCAACTGGTAGAAGCAAAGGGCCACACACCAGGCAAAGCCGCACTGGTAACCGATGGCAAAACAGAACCACTTCCAGTTGTTCATTTCGCGGCGGATCGTCCCCATCGCGGCAAAGCATGGGGCGCACAGCAGGTTGAACACCAGCATCGACCAGGCGGAGAGCCCCGTGTAGCTGGCAGCGAGCTGTGCCCAGATTTCGTTGCCCGCTTCTTCGACCTCTTCAAAGCCATAGAGGATACCGAAGGTGCCCACTAGGTTTTCTTTGGCAATGAGCCCTGTGATCGTGGCGACGACGGCTTTCCAGTCACCCCAGCCCAGCGGTGCAAAGAGGAAGTTGACGGCATTGCCCACACCGGCCAAAAGGCTTTCTTCCATGTTTTCAACGGCGCCCCAGCCTTCTTCACCGAAGCCGTAGGAAGACAGGAACCAGATGAGGATCGTAGAGAGCAGGATGATGGTCCCGGCTTTCTTGATGAAGCTGAAACCGCGCTCCCACGTTGTCCTGGCCAGTGCCCCGATCCTTGGCCAGCGGTACGGCGGCAGTTCCATCACAAACGGTGCCGACTCGCCCACAAACATCCGGGTTTTCTTTAACATGACGCCGGAAATGATGATGGCGACAATCCCGGTGAAATAAGCAGCCGGTGCCACCCACCAGGCTTCGTGGAAAACCGCCCCGGCAAACATCGCAATGATCGGCAGCTTCGCACTGCATGGGATGAACGTCGTCGTCATGATCGTCATCCGGCGGTCAGCCTCGTTTTCAATCGTGCGCGACGCCATGATACCCGGGACACCACAGCCGGTACCGATCAGGATCGGGATGAACGATTTACCGGAAAGCCCGAACCGGTGGAAGATGCGGTCCAAGATGAACGCAACCCGGGCCATATACCCGCACGACTCGACAATACCCAGCATCACAAAGAGCAGGAAAATCTGCGGCACAAAGCCCAGGACCGCCCCGACACCGGCAACAATCCCATCCAGGATCAAGTTGGAAAGCCATTCATCGACTTCCCACGCTTCCAGCCACCCACCGACCATCTCCGGCACCATCTCGCCAAAGAAGTCATCATTCATCCAATCGGTGATGAACGCCCCGATCGAATGCATCGCGACATAATAGATGCCGGTAATCACTAGGATGAATATCGGCAGCGCCAAAAAGCGGTTCGTCACCACCTTGTCAATCCTGTCTGACGTGGATTCTTCCTTCGGAGCCGCATGCAGGCTCGATGCCACGAGTTTGCCGACCCAGTCATAGCGCTCGAGCGACATGATGGTTTCGCTGTCGTTATCGAGCTCTTCCTCACAGGCGGCGATATCCTTTTCGATATGGGCAAGTTGCTGCTCGGTTAGGCCGAGTTTTTCAGCAATCTTACGGTCGCGCTCAAAAAGCCTTATCGCATACCAGTGTTGGATGTTTTCCGGCTGGTCGTGCAAGACGGCTTCCTCAATATGCGCCAACGCATGCTCCAAGGCGCCGCTGTAATGGTGGCGTGCGACTTTGGGCTTTTTATCTGCCGCAAGCATCGCCAGTTCCACCGCATCATCAATCCCGGTTTCTTCCAGGGCTGAGACGGCAACGACCGGACACCCCAGTTTGGCCGAGAGTGTCCCGGTATCCAAGATGTCCCCGTTTTTCAGCAGGATGTCGAGCATGTTGATGGCCACCACGACCGGCAGCCCCAGTTCAACGAGCTGCGTCGTCAGGTACAGGTTGCGTTCCAGGTTGGTGCCATCAACGATGTTTAGGATGACATCGGGCTTGCCTTCGACCAGGTAGGTACGGGCGACGATTTCCTCGGGCGAATAAGGCGATAAGGAATAAATGCCCGGCAGATCCACCAGCGACACATCGGGGTGGCCTTTTAGGCGCCCTTCTTTTTTCTCAACGGTCACCCCCGGCCAGTTCCCGACCGACTGGCGCAGCCCGGTCAACGCATTGAAAAGCGTTGTCTTGCCGCAGTTGGGGTTGCCTGCAAGTGCGATACGGATAGCCATGGCTTAACCTTCCACTTCAATCATGGCCGCATCGACCGACCGGAAAGAGAGCTGGTAATTCTTGACCGAGACCTCAATCGGGTCGCCCAGTGGAGCCACCTTCAAGACCTTGATTACCGTCCCCTTGATGATGCCCATATCCATCATCCGCCGGCGTGTCGCCCCTTCGCCGTGCAGGCGTTTGACAACTGCCGATTCACCAACTGCCACATCGTTCAATGTCTTCATGATTGCTCACTCCTTGACTGCAGGGGTTTAGAAGTTGTGCGTAATCCCCAACTGGACACCGGTAACGGAATCCGCAGCGACACCATTGTTGTTGTAGACGGAGCCGACATCGTCATTGCTGCTGTCGGTGTAAGACGCCATCGCATAGAGCTGGGTGCGCTTAGAGAGGTCATACGTATAACCCAATGAATACTTGTTGGCGTTACCGCCCTTCAAGTAATCATTACCCTTCATGGCGCCATGGCTGTAGCCGAACTTGACGGTATTCGCGCCAAATTCATAAGAAACACCTGCCTGCCATTCCTCCTGGTTGATGCCGGTTGTTTCGATGAAGTCATCGTCTGCCCCCAAGCGCCAGTCGCTCATGTCCTTGACCTGTGACTTCTGGTAGCCCAGGGAGACGCGCAGGTCACCGAACTTGTAGGCACCGCCGGCGTTCCAGACCCAGGACTTGGCCGAATCCGCGATACGCGTGAAGTTGGCGGTCAAGAAAAGGTCTTCGCCTTCATAGCGCAGGGACGCGCCAAAGCCGTCATTCCTGACACCTTTTTTGTGGGAATACGTGCCATCCTCGTTCTCAACACGCTGGTGGGTGTTCGACCCCAAGGTATAGGTTGCCCCAAAAGAAAAGCCCGACCATTCTGGGGAGTCGTAACGCAAGGTATTGGAAATCTGCTCAGACCGGGTCAGGTTGTATTTGGCCAGGGTGGAGCCGGTTGCGCCCTGCTCGAACGGGTCAACTTCCGTGAAATACTCAACCGACATTTCGTTGACGCGGCCTAAGCGGACCTTGCCGAACGGGCCTTTGATACCGACATTGGCAGCCCCCATCCAATCGAGGTGGCTGTCCCCTTTCATGCGGCGTTGCAAGACATCATGGAAATGCGATGCATCATCGATGTCCTTGTAGCCGCCATCGTCCAAGAGGAACTGCTTTTCCAACTGGAAAATCGCTTTGTAGCCGCCGCCTAAGTCTTCGGAACCTTTGAAACCAATGACGTTCGCCGCGTTTTCATCCATGCGGGTGTCCGTCCCCGTTTCCTTGACGAACCCGGTATCAAGGGTTCCATAAATCTGGACATTCGTCTGTGCATAGGCGCCCGCGCCAAGCGCCCCTAACAAAGCAGCAATCAGTATTCTCTTGTGCATCTTTAAACTCAAAAAGGGTTAATGAAAATGTGATGCTAGCACTTTTTCATTCTAATGAGAATAATTATCATTATGATTCGTATTTGCATATAAGAAACGTTGCGCCCAGATAACGGCAGTGCATGATTGATGATGGGCTACGCTGATCTGCAAAAATCCTCCGCGAAAAGCCACAAACAGGATTCCTGCCCATCCTGTCATAGAAACAGGATGCCCCAAGCCCGCGTGTTATACTTTTTCAGGTCAACGCACAACAGGGGTATCCGATGAAAACAATCCGGCTTTACAGAACAATCTCCTTTATGTTTTTGGCATCAGCCGCCAGCCTATTGCCCCTCACAGCAATGGCAGATTTCCCTGACAACCTGAGTATCGTCTGGGCGCGTACAAAAGGGAAAACAGGTACAACTGACGACAAGGCGCCTATCTACAGGCAGAAAAGTACGAAATCGAAGGTCATCAGCAACTTTCCGCACGGACGCACACTCCTGATTACCGGTATGGAACCTGACAAGAATGGCGAAGACTGGTATGAGGTGTCTTGGCCGTTCAAAGGTTGGCTGCAGCCATCCAAAACGTGGTTTGCCCCACAGGTTAAGGGATACTTTCCAGAGAACCTGCCTTTGCCTCATCGCCTTTTTATGCGTGTCACGATTGATGTCGGCAATTATCCTGAAGCAAGCCACAAAATCTTCGGCAAACCCCGGGATGCCAATTATTCGGTTCAGTCTGGGATTTCAGTTACCCAGACACTCTGGTGGAAAGGGATGACTGTTGAATACCTAAACTTTAGCCGTAAGATCGAAGATGCAGAAATATCCCGGATTACCCTTTATAAAGGCGCAAAAACCGGTTTTGGTCCCATCCATATCGGCGATCCAGTGAAAAAACTGACCCTAATAGGTGTTGAGGTCCCACAAGAGCCCACCGGTGAAATCATTGCGGGAAACGAAGAATACCGCTACCGCTTTACATTCGATGACGGAAAAATAAGCACCATGAGCTACTGTTACCGCGATAAGGGGTTCATTGACGCGCCTTAAGGCAGCACTGTGAAACCTCACTCGACTTCAGTCGAGTGAGGTTTCACTATGACCTACATAGTCTGCCAAGTGTCCGCGAACCAGAAGGCCAGTCGGGGTGTCAAGAGTGTAGGCCTGTCGAATATCATTCTGATGGTGTCCGTTATTATTTCCATAGGGCTGATGCGATATCTGATGGCGATACCGTCTACTATACGAAGGTTACACTGGCTGAGAAGTTGCCAGATGGTAATGTCCAGATGGAGGGGCTTTTGTATAACGCAGAAGATCCTTCAGATGATGTCATGGTGCCCGTTCATAGCGCTTGCAAAGCCACATACCTGGAAAGGAAAACCGACCTAGGCAATCATCAGTTTAAAAGGATAAGCCTGATATCAGAAACTCAGACGTAACCCCGCATTGAATTGATAGGTTGTCCGGACGGGATTGCCGACCGTTGTTTCCATTTCACCGTAGGCAGACAAATGCTTACTCATCTGATAGGTGCCACCCACTGCAAATTCACCCCAAGTTCCGCCCATATCTTCATGGTAGCGGCGATTCGCATTGCCCTTACGTGTCCGAATCACAGCATCTGCCTCCCAATCATTCAGAACGGAAGCCTTGACATAGACATTGCCAGTTTTATCAGGTGACAACCAACCCGCAGCAATTCCGAGTCGCCCTACAGCACTCTTGACACTGGACTGGTCAACTTTGACACCTCTGCTCGTCGTGTATTGGGTGCTGTTGAGATGCCCGTACATGAATTCTGCTTGCGGTTCGAGGTAGTAGTTGGTATCGGCGATACCCAGACGCCAGCCGTATTCAATGGAGAACGATGTACCTGATGTATCGTAGGATCCTTTGGACTTGCCATTTTGGGTCCGGAAATCATAGTCGGTTTCCAGATGATGCCGCTTTAAGGTCACATCAACAAATTGGCCATCATCGCCCAACCATCCACCGTAAAGTCCAAAAGTGTAGTTTTTGTCATCCGTCGACCCATGTTTGATGGAACCATCCCCATCGGTATAAGCAGCCGTCACACCTGCAAAGAAATTGTCAATCCGATGATCGACCCCTACCTGCAACGTCTTGTAGTTGTTATGCACGGATTTATATTGACTTTGGCCCGCAATCACTTTAGCCCAAGCGCCACTGGTCGCTGGCATATTCCGCAGGTCGCCCATCCTTTTGTCCAAATCATTCATTTGAGCGCGGAAAACCTGGAAATTGTTGGCCGCAATATCCTGCAAAACAGCAGCCGTACTGTTTTGCCGCTCATGCGCCTTGATAGGGTTTCCTTCGGGATCGATGACCGCACTGACAGCCCCACTGATATCCCCTTCTGCAATTTCTAAGTTCCAGTTTGATTCTGTCGCATTGTTATCAATCTTTAAGACTTTTGCGCCCTGCTTAGCACTTTGCCCCGCATCGTTGCCATCAAACTGGTTGGCTGCCGTTTGGTCTAACGTTAACGTCAAACTGGCCCCTTCATTGCCTTGGTATGTCCCGATTCTGAACCGTTCGGCTTTGGCAGATGATGAAACCAAATGGGTATCCCCTTGATTTTCCAACGCCTGCATCTGGATTTTCGCCTGATCGGAACGGACTGCTAAGTTTGGACTTGCCCCAGAAAGAACATTTACGGTACCCAGATTGGCTTGGCTTTCATCCATCAGGGCCAATGTGCTTTCCCCTTCCATGGCAGTTGATGATGTCGATACACTGGCCGAGCCAGAAAGACCCATCTGGGCACGGTCCCTGATTGCCAGAGCCAGTACATCCGCAGTACCACCATAGGCTAACTCACCGCCCTTGACATCGATTTTCAGTCCCTCTTGCCCTTTGATTGAGCCGTTGTAAACAATCCTGGCATCAGGATCCGGTGTCTCAGTTGCCTGTCCCTGATCATCTGCTTTCAACCCAAAAGTGAGCACAGTCACGCCGTCTTCCCCTTTGGGCAAATGCAGTTTCATGTTTTCGTTGTATTCTCCATACCGGTTTTTCTTGGGGGACCATTCAGAAATGATATCGCCTGCTAGTATTGCGCCATTTAAGACATTGATCTGTTTGACAAACGCATTGTCTGAAATATGAATAGCGGCATGCTTGCCTTTGAGCTGGCCACTGATGTCAACGCGCTTTGCTAAAGGCCCATTAAGGGCTGAAAGCAACTTTTTACTGTCAACGTCATGCCAAACATCAGCCTCTTCTTCTTCATCATCATTGGCCTGTGCTTGGTCATTCTCTGGTACTCCTGGCGAATCCTTATCGTCATCGTCGTCTTCCTCATCATCGTCATCATCGTTGAGTTGGATATTAAAGTAAGATCCCCGATAACCTAACCCATCGCCAAGGCTGTTCCCGCCGAAGTCGAGGCGCAAGGCATCACCATCTGTCCCTGATGCCTCAACTGTACCTTGGATATTCAGGGCATGCTCTTTACCATAAGAGACCAAAACCCCGATACCATCTGTCCCATTGGCTTGGACATGGGTTTCTTTAGCGATGGTCAATGCATTATTGACGCCTTCCATTCGGATGCCTATGGCATCTGTCCCGGTTGTCTGAATCGCCGCCTGCTGGACAACCGTATTGTTGCTACCATAGACATGAAGACCAATCCCCCAATCCTGGCTGCTGTTAAAACCATTGGTATTAGTATAGGTCAAGCCGTTGTTATAGATGGAAAAACCAAAGAACTGGCGGCGGTCAATCTGTTCATAGCCAATATCTTGGAGAAGCGCCAGTTCCGCTTCCATAAAGGTGCCCCAGTTCCGGTAAGTCTGGTGACTCATGATGCTGTTTTGCAGTTCAATATGAGAAAGTTCCGGCTCATCTTCATAGCCATTGATTGGAATTCCGGGAACCGCTTTGACATCTGCATCATCAGCCCAGGCAAGTGTTGCTTCCTGGCCGCCAATCGTCAAAACCTTCTTGACTTCATCTCCAGTGAAATAAGCGCCACCGCTTCCACTTCCTTTAAGCTGATAAAACCTCGTCGTATCCGCTTTTTTTTCACTGTTATCCAGATCATCGTCTGAAATCGCAACCAATGGCATTTTCGGTTTCATCTGATGACCGAAGACATCATAAAGATGCGTCGAGTAGATATAGATATTATCGGGTTCCCTATAGCCATTATTCTCCTTATCTTTATTCGCCGTATTCATGATCCCCATGCCATGCATCATCTCATGGACGACGACTGAAGAAAGGTTTGCCCCGACGCCTTTAGCGGGTAATGGACGGAGTTTACCGCTGTCCTTGCTGCCCAAGTCACCGATTTCCAAGATACCCACTGGCAGTGTCTCGACAGGGCTTTTACCCACAAACCAAGTGCCTAAGCGGCTTTGGCCACCTGATACGACCGCAGAAGAAAAGGAGGCATTATCTTCTTTATTTGTAAAGGTCTCAATAATCGGTGCTTTAGAAGGCGCACCAAAGACGGCCTTCACATACTGCATGGCTACCCCGACACTCTTTTCATCATCAGCCGTATATGCACGGTTCGAATTTGAAAAGTCACCGACATCCTGTCCAATATCTTCGGGCTTGAATTCGATTCGCTGATCCTGTGCATAGACCCGCAACTTGACCATTTCAACACCATCCACTTTAATCGGCTTCAATGGTTCAGTTTCATAATCCGCCGGATTGAAAGCAAAAGCAGATGTTGCAAACAGACTGCCCACAAAGACAGCCAACATTCTTTTTGGAAAATATTTATTTGTTTTCATTATGTTAAACACAGAACTTAACCATATCTATAACAAATAAAATGGCTAAAAACCTACTCAACAACTATCTCTTTGGATGTCGCCTGCTGATCCAGACCGTCATTGTCATGAACCAGTGCATAGCGGTCGAAATAGGCGATATCGTACCAGTCTGGGAACATACTGCCCGACAACGCCCGTCCCATCGCATTGGTTACCGCTTGCAATTGCGTTTCTGAGCTAAAGGAGCCATTTTTCACAAACCGTATGCCATAGGGTGCCTTAATGGCTGTCCCAGGTTGTGCACCCAATACATATTTGTATCCCAGTGCATCCAGTAAAACGGTTGTGGATGAAATGAGCCGTCCGTTTGGATAGAAAATAATACTACCGGCATCACTATCATTAATCAGATCCTTAGCACGGGCCTGCAGGCGGATACCTGGTTGGGCGAAGAAACCCGATCCATCGAACTGGTCGATAATGTCCGCTGGCGTCAATGATGTTTTGGTTGACGTGACGTTTCCCCAAACAGTTATATTACCGTTTGCCGTCGCTGCGTCGACAGACGCGCCTGTCGTGTTGTCACCAATGAAATCAATATGGCCATCATCCGTCTTGACCCCCAGAAGTTGGCTAGCGACAACATCACCGACAAATCGGACGTTACCTTTTCCTTCAATATCCGCCACGACATCACGACCGGCGGTGACGTTACCATCAAAAACCATATCCCCCTTCTCTGTGATAACAGCGACCACATCCCCAGCCGATGCATCGATGTGACCATTGACCGTGATATTTCCATTGTCCGTACTCAGGCTCACCTTGCCAGATGTGGATTGCACCTTGCCATTGATGGCTATCTGTCCCGTGTTCTCTGCGTCCATTGTGATGTCGCCAACGGCTTGGATACTTGCATCATTCGCCTGTCCGGTTCCCGCAACCGTTATATCCCCATTGACAGCCGTCACTTGGACCGTGGAAGAAGAGGTCAGCGTACTGCCTGTCTGCAATTGAATGTTGCCAACACCTTCTTGACGGTCAGGGTCAGTCGCCTTCAAGACTATCCCCCCTTTGTTGGCAGTCAACCGGCTCGCCACATCGATATTACCGTTGCCAGCTTCAATTGTGATGCGGTTTGCCGTAACTTGGGATCCAGCCAAATTCACGTTCCCATTGGCTGTTCGGACATCAAGGTTTTTCTCCGCCAGGACATCCCCATTGAACGTAATATTGCCTTTTCCAGTCTGCGCTGTGATATGGCCGCCTTTAGACTGGAGCCGATTCGTCTGCGTTGCCTGAACCTCGATATGCCCATTTTCAGAAGTCAAAGCGATATCACCCTGTGCCGTTACGGGAACAGTGAAGATATCCCCTTTCGACACCAGTTTCACATCTCCACCACTCTGGACAGCATCCTTAGTCAAAGCGCTGGCGGTTAACTTCAACTGCCCCTTGTCTTGCAGGTTAGTCAACCTAATGTTCCCTTGAACCGGAGAATAAACCGATGCCTCAAATACATCTGCTTGGGTTGTCACGAGGATATCACCCGCAATCTCCCGAGCTTGGCGCCCGTTAGGCAGGGTTCCTGCGAGAACCTGGAATGAGCGGATGGCATTGTCAGGATGCTGCAAATCAACCGTACCAAGTACCACCGCAGAAACGGTATCTGCCGCAATAGAACCATTTTCCGTCTCAACCGTTTTCCCCTTGACATCCAGCCGCAGGCTATTGGGTACATTAAGTGCCGTATCAATCACGAGATCTTTGCCTGCTGTAACAGCCATCCAATTGCCTGTTTCGATTTGACCGATGAGGTTGACCGTCCCTTCTTGGGATGTTAGATGCATGGCGTCATCTGAATGAATGAAAGCATCTTCCGGGATAACCAGGTCACCAGCCGAAACCAGGCTTAAATCCACAGCCTGCTGGCCTGTCTTCTGGACAATGATTGGCGATGAAAGGACTAAACGGCCATCAGCGCCTTCATTCATCAACGATACGGAACCGTTAACCGGCGCATCAATGGCAACGTCCATTACAGGTGCAGTACTGGATCTGACCTTTACATCACCCAAAAAGGCAAGATCCGGTTGTTCTTCCTGTCCCATCCGGTGGATCACCACTTCGTGTATCTGATTGCCAGCCCCATACAGATCAACGCCTTGAATGGTCGATAGCGCAAGTGTCTGTGCTGTAACCGAGCCCTCGGATCCCGTTCGAATCCCGCCTTCTGCGGTCAAGGCAATCGTGCCACCTACCCCCTCTGCCGCCTTGGCAGTCAACGCACCGTCGACAGATAGGGCGCCGTCGGCATCAAGATTCGTCACCATGATGTCGCCATAGACCGCCGATTCCGAACCGACACGCAAGACAGGGCCACCATGCGTTTTTACGCGCACATCGCCGTTGACCGGGTTTGGAGAGAATGCGCCACGTGGCGTTATACCGCCAACTGTATAAGCAGCGAAGTGGTTCCCTTCGTTTTCTAAGGAGATATCGCTTCCGGCATAAGTCTTCACCTGGTCGGCTATCACGGGTGCCTGGTCAGACTGCGTAATCTGCCCTTTTTCCGCTGAGAGCGTCAGTGTTTTGCCATCTGCCGCATAGCCTTGTGCGTTAACGGCACCGATGGTTGAAGGCGCATCCAGTGTTAAGTTGTCGGCTGCACCTAAGTGCGTATCATCCCCAGCGGTCAAACCGCCTTTTGCCAGGTAGGTTTCCATGACCGGACGACCGTTCTCATCACGGACAACCTGGCCATTGGCATCGCGTTGGACAAGGTGTTTTTCATAAGTATCCAACACATCAAGGCTGCCTTCGCTGATGGCAGTGAACGTGCCCTTCGTCTGGATGGCTCCCAAACGCATTGTGTCGCTTTCACCCCCGCTCACACCGTAAATGTTTGCCGAGGCTGCCGCTATTTCAAGGACAGTACCTGTATTGAGGATACGCAAAGCCTGATCCTCAGTACCAATCACACCGGTTTCGGGATCGACCGTCAGCGACAGGCCTTGCTTGGCGTTGATATAGCCTAAATCAGAATTGTCTTCTGCCATAACCAAGCCAGCAGGTGAATACAGCGATACCCAACCTAATGACCTGAGTGAATCGATGGCCAATACGTCATCATTAACATTCCGGATCCAGATGCTGTCATCTGCACGGGCAGTTAAATGACCGGCTAGATCGACTGTGAATTCGTTGATTTCAGCTGTATCAGTCATCAAACCAATGCTTCCGCGCCCACCTTCAACGATCAAATGACGGGCAGACACATTGGCTATCGGGTCTTGGGTATCCGTTGGGGCAAGGGCATTGTAGACCCCCTCTTTACCCAATAGACGGACATCCGCGAGCTGGTCTTTGACCGTCACTTGGCCAATCTGCATCGCTATTGCCGGCTCAGTTTCCGTTTTGCTCCGGCTGGCCAGATAAATATCCCCTGTGTGCTTGGCATCTGGCCCCAAGGACTCCGCATTGATCGTACCGGTTGCATAAACACCTAACGGCTTTTTGCCCCCCAACTCGAATTGCGCAATCACTGGATCACCCTCTTCATAATGATCAATGATGGCCTGCTGATTCTCGTCTAAGACGGCTTGTCCTCTTTCGTCCTGTTGATAGACAGGGACGCGCTCTTTGATGGTTTGGCCATTGGCATCTTTCTCATAGACAACGGTTACATCAGCCGCATCGGCATTGGCCAGCATTTTCAGGTAATCAACATACGTTCTGCCAGTATCATCACCCAGGTTGTGCTGGCTGAGCATATCAGCCGTAATGACGGTTGCCGCCCCCTGATCCTTATCCGTCCCAACACCCCAACCTGTCAACGTGATGTTCCGGCCAGAGACATTGGCGTCTTTCATTTCTTGATCCGTCGAACCGGTATCTTTATTGACGATGCTGTTCCTGACGGCATAGAGCATTTGCTCTTTCGTCCAGGCATAAGTCGGGTTTTCCTGTTGTTTAACCAACGCCTGATACTCACTGTCAGCAGCTAAATAGGCCGCCGCATCACTGTAACCTGCAAATTTTTCCGCTAAGGCTTCATAAACGGCAAGGTTGTCTTGATATGCCTGATAGGCTGCCGAATCCGTCTCTTCAGGTGCCTGTGGATTTGCCGCAAACCATGCAGCGCGGTCGCGGTAATCCGCATAAGCCCGTTCGGTTTCCTGCTGATAGTCTGCCACATCCTGTGCCAACTGCCGTGTATACGCCCCTTCACCCTGGATCAACCCAATATCAATCCATCGCTCGACAAGATGCTCGATATCGGCATTATTCTTTGTGCCTGCATAAGGTGTCGCATCTGCAATGGTGCCTTGTGACGCCGTCAATGACACATCGCCATCACTTGAGGTGATATAGCCCACACGCATATCCCCGGTCTCCTGCAGGAGGTGGATATCGGCTAGGGCACGGACATTGAGGCTTGCTGACAGCGGATCATCTGCTTCGGGCTGCTGGCCGACTGTCACTTTTAACGGTTGGGTCTCTGAATGACCGACTGCGCCTGTGGTACTGACCAAATCAATACGTTTCCCATTGATGCCATAGGCATCATCTGCCGTACTCTGCAGGATATTGCCAGTCACACCAAGCACCACATCACCGGTACCGGCCGTTCCGGCAACCCGTGCAGGATCTATACCGGCTGCCACATTCTGGATGACGGCATGCCCTGTCACATCAGCCGATATATCGCCTGTCTGGCTCACCATATTCAGGTTTACCGCCGTCGGCCGGTCAAGTGACTCAATCTGGAGGTTTTCAATCGAGCCATTTGCCGTTATGTCAATCCGGTTACCAAAAATCGTGGTCCCGAGTTGTTGGTCGATGCTGCCTGATGACGTATGGACCGCTAATGTCGCTTGCGGCGAATTGTTCCGGATATTGTTCTTGATGAACACGTCACCTTGACCAGAAACCGCAATCGACCCGTTTTCATTTCCTAAAAAGCCAATCTGGATCGGCTTATCCGCAATCAGACTGTTTGCATATGTCTGGACGGTACCCGTTGTCTTTGTCCACTTGCTGTAATAATGCCGGTTTAAGAAAGACCATTGTGTCCAACTGTCCACGCTTGAACGGGATTCATTCAGTTTCTGATTGTCCGCCGTCAAAATATAAGCGGCATCACCAGACTCACCGACAGATACATAGGAACCGGATGGCAAATCATAGTTTGCCATCGGCTCTATGGTTTTCTTCGTGTCCTTGCTGTCTTCAGCTTGGATGATTTCATCCGTTTTAATGAGACCAAGAAATTTCGTCGTATCAGTCTGATAGGTGGTTTTCGTTGATGTCTCCGTCCCATCTGTCCAGTTATAACGGAGATTTTTTAAAGGTTCATAGGTAGATTTCGCTGCTTCAGACACGACATAAGCAGCTTTCTCGTCGGCCGTTTTCGCATTCAACCATGCCTTGTAATCTGTGATGGTGACTGTATTTGACCGTGTAAAGATAGTCCGGGCGTTTTTCTGGGTATCTGTAATCTCAATACTGCCATCAATCTGGTTGTTATAGATGCGGCCCAACCCCAGACCTACGGTTGACCCGTTCTCAATGGTCATATTAGCACCACCATCCATTGCCAGGATCCTACCCTGCCCTGTACTTAAGATGCGTCCAGAGAGGTACACATGTCCCCCCTTCGTATCGAGGTCTTCTGTCACCAGGTTGCCGCTTAGGGGATCATAGTAGACTTGGACCGTGTAGCCATATGATCCATCCGTTTGAAGGGTCATGCCACCTTCATTGACCTTGTACATCTGCTTGCCATTGACGAAGACACCACCCGTCTGGTTTAAGCTTGCCGTAATGGCATTATCCACCGCCTCTTGTGTGATTGTGGCTGAATAGTTCCCGTAGCCACTTTGGATCAATCCGTTGACATTGATCGCAGAGGCTGCCAAGTAGATGTTACTGCCGGCAATCAGGCCATTGGCGGCAGCGCCTTGCAGTCGTTCGGCGACTTGGCTTTCTCCTGCTGTTTTGACCTCATGCTTATTTTCGCCAGGTGCTTTGAAGGTCTCCGTTTCCTTTTTCTTTTCATTTTCAAGCGTGGTCAATACCGTTTCTGGCGTGTAACCAATATTGACCATACCATCGGTGAATCCTTGGGAAATCGTATCTCGCGCATTGATGACAATTTCTTTACCGATAATGCCAACCGGTTTTTCATCAGTACTTGAATTGATGATGATGCTTCCGGACTTGTTCTCGATCAAGACCTGATTCCGGTCCCCTTGAAGGGTTCCAGCAACTTCAACCGTTGAAAGCGACTTGTACGTATCACGTTGTCCATCTTTCCGGATGACCGATATATCAGTCCCCACCTTGTTTTCATTGGTAACTGTAATGCCCCGTTCTTGGGATTCGCCCGTATCAAACTGACTGAATCCTGCCTGATAAGCGCTATTCTTATTCAGGCGGTTGATACGCTCAATTCCGGTATTGCCATCAGACAATGCCTCCCCTCTATAAACAATGCCATCACCGGTATTTTCCAAGAGTATCTGATTGAGCTTGAGATAAGCATTGGACGTATTATCGATATTGATGGACGCATAGTTGCTGGCTTTAAGCGTCCCACCACCGTAGAGGTTGTCTGACAAAACCGTCAGGCTGCCGCCAATGGCCGACATTTCTTCTGGCATCTCGACATAAGCGACTTGATACCCCTCAAGCACGGGGATCGTCACCTGCCGGCCTTCACTATCTGTCTGCGTCTGCATCAACCCCAAACTGGCCATCTGCTCTTCAAGTACTTTCCTTTCCTGCAAATAGCCTGCATAAGCCGTGAGTTGCTCATCCGTTAAATTTGTCCTGCCTTCATAGTCCATTAAGAGTTCGCCTAAGCGGCTCCATTGGCTTGCGAGGACATTGGCATAATCCATCGTGCCGGTCTTGACTTGGTTTTCTAAGTCTTTGCGGGATTGGCCATCACTGGATTGGATACGGATGGTATAACCCCCTGCATCTGACTGGCCATCGATCGTTCCCTCTGGGACCATCACCCCTGTCACAGCAACATCGAGGTGGCTCTTGTTACCGGCAATCAGTTCACCGCCTGTGTCGACGCGGACATAGTTGTCAGTTGTACGGGTATAGTCTGAAGTACTGTCAATCACGCTTAGCTGCGTTGTCTGAACCTTATTCCCGCCTGTCCACAGGTTGTACGTACGCGATTCAAAATAGCCTTCCTCCTTGCCACTGTCTGCAATCACGTTGATGTTACGCAAAGCGTTTGCGTGACCGGTACCGGTCACGACCACCTGATGACGCCCAGTTAAGGTGACCTTCGGATAGGTTGAATTGCCAATGGCAACCAAAGAATGGTTATACGCTTCTGATATGGTCTCGTGCTTTAAAGTCGACAGCGCGCCATCTAATCCTGCACCCGCATAAAGATTAATATCCTTCGTACTGTCAATCGTCCCTTTTAATGTAATCTGGTCATTGCGTGTGGTCGTATTCCAAGCGCGCGAATTAGGGGCTATACCGATTAAAGCATTGATGTTCACATCAGCATCGACGTGTTCCGACAAGTCTTCATGGGCAGCCAGTGTAATCCCACCATCTGCAGGATGTCCCGTATTCTGAAGCAGTGCCCCCTCATCAACAGAAACCGTATTATTGTAGGTATGCGTGGTATAAGCCCGTGCCGTACCACCATCTAAAAAGCCGCCGACAACACCTAATGTCGTATTGTCCATTGCTGTCCGGGTATAGGCCTCATAGCGCTGCTGTCCCGTCGTCAACAATTGTGCCTGACGGCCAATGGCAATTTCTGCCGTCTTCAAAACGGTTTCGTCTGACGTCGTGATATTACCCACAAAAGGACCACCGACGACACCTTTGACACGGTTTTTATATTTGCCGCTCTGGTTGGTCGACAACTGGTTCATCGCCTGCATATCCACGGTTTGCGCTTTGACCTGCGCTTTTTCCGCTACCTGGACCAGCGATTTTCCTTGCATCGTGTTATCGCCCTGCACCCATGTCACATCAATGGCGCCACCATGCCCTGAGAATGTTTCAGATTCCAACGTATCCTGCTGGCTGGCCTTAGCTGCAAACGTTTCTGCCTGCCAAGCGCCACCGACAAGGGTTTGGGTATTCGTGTTGAATTCATTGACTGCCTTGGAAGCGACGCCAATCCCAACAAGTGCGCCTCCATTGCCACTGACATAATTATCGACAGCAACATGGCCTTGGGCCGCCGCATCAACGGACTTGACCTGCCCACCACCTGCCGTTGTACGCACGGTATCCTTTGCAATGGCATAACCTTGAACAGCACCATTTGGACTAAAGCTCAACACTTGCATATCCAACATCCAAGCACTGTTTGCTTGTGTCAGTTGATTGCCAGCACTTACCGTTAAGTCGGTCACAGGGTTCCCATCAGCATCAGTCTTATAGCGCTCTCCCCCCAATAGGACTTCAGATGTTGTTTCTGTCTGTGTCGTACTTGTATCAGGCGAAAAATCTATGCCCGCAACACTGACACTGGCCACGCGCCCTGAAACGGTTGTTTTACCTGCCTCCCCAACCTGTGAGGCAAAAGTCAAACGGTCGACATTGAAAAGGTTATTGGCAGCGACATCCACCAAAGCCTTCGATTTGGCGCGTGCCAATCCACTGGAATGCATGCCACCAACCGCTACTAACCCATGGTTATCAATATCAAAATCCAGCTGTGGGGCATTGATGGCTGAGAAATCAGCCTGTGGGGCGCTGACTGTCAAGGCATCGCCTGAAAGCTTAAGCCCGACCAGACTGTCATCCGTATTTTTGGCCGAATTACCCCGATATCCTACCAACGTAAAGCCGCCACCTGTGGTATGCGTCTTGGCCACATTCGACTTCAACGCTTCGACAGTTAACGTGCGGTCAGCTTCGATGGTTTTTGCTTGGTCATAAGCCAAATTGACCGCCAGGGCAGCTTCGTTTTTCACTACCGCTTCGATATCACCATAGGCAATCCCTGCCGCAGTAATCGCCGTGACAAAGGCTTCCTGATGTGAGGTATCAGCAGCAGATAAGGTCACCGTACCACCTGAAATCCCCGTATTGGTCAGCCCGATACCAGATGCGCCAGTGAGTGTCACGTCTGCAGAAGAAACCGTTCCCCCCGCCCCAATCACTGAGCCAAGTCCTGTTAAGGCCAACATCCCGGCATCTTTGTCAACGATGGATTCTTCGCTTCCTTGAGCTGAGATGGCTGTTTGATAGTCTGCCAGATGTTTTTTGTTGTCTCCAATCACGGAAGACACGAGGACATTTTGCCCTGACACATCACTGCCGGTTAATTGGACGTCCGTCAGGTAATGAACCTCAATACCCGATAACGTGGTGGTTGCAAGCCCAACGCCACCGCCGCCGGCACGCGAATTGAAGCGGTTCCTTTCCGTTGTTCCCACTTGAACCGTACCTGTCTGACGGTCGGCTGATAATTTAGCGTCTTTTACAACGGTATGTACCCCAACGGTTTGTGTTGGAACATCGCTGGTATTGATGGCGAGTTTTGCACGTTCTTTCGCCCGCTCCTGCGCTTGCGAATCCAAGCCGACGAAGTAAGACGTAAAATCGGTTTGGGTGTTGTTGGCTTGTTTAATCTTGTCGAGCACCTGTTGATCGGTAATGGCTTTATTGACATAAATTTTCTGGAAATTAAGGCCAATAGCACCAATGGCTCCTGCCACATTGGCAACGGTCTGACGCAGGTCCCGCCGCGCCTCGGTATGGATAGACAGCTGTTTACGCGCGGTCAATTCACTTTGTGTCACTTGGGTATAAACATGGTCACGTACCGTATCACTGGTACTGTTTACACCCAACGAAAAGAACGCAGATCCTGCAATGTTTGCCCCATAATTCTCAGCGTAAAGATCCTCTTTTGTCTGGATATCTATGGTATCGGCTTTCAGTGTTGAGGATTCAACGCTTGTACCAACCGTTGCATTGAAATCGTTGATGGTAAAGGTACCGTATCCTGACCCACCATAACCAGCAGCACTGACCGCCGTAAAATAGCTTCCCGTATCAACGATATTAGAAGCACTAATGTCAATCTGGGTCTTGTCATCGGTTGAAGCATCGGCCAGATGGTCTGAGATGACTGCATCCGATACGGTGGTATAGACTTGGGCAGTCTGCGTAATATTGCCAATGCCTGCGCCCAAACCCGCACCAGTAACCGCAACATCAAGTCCATAAGTACCAATATAGGCGCGGGAAAGATTTTCAGCACCAATTGCTGCACGCCCTGTTAAACCGACATCAACATCCGAGACATTGACCTTGGTCACGTTATTTAAGACATCATCCATCAGATTGGCACTGACACTAACGCCTTCACCAGATACAGCGCCAGCGATGCCTAAGTTCGAGAGCCCCTGCTTAGAAACAGCTTTAACATCCAAGTCGTTAGCATTGATTTTAGACTTATTATTCCATTTTCCTTCCAGTTTCGAATCAGTCGTCCGATTGTAAAGATTGAAATTCACTGTTGCACCAACACTGACATTGGCGGAACCACCAACACCCGCCTCAAAAACCCCGATATTGGTGTAATCCGATGCCGTAACTGAGACATCCTGTGCCTCATTAACAGCCGGATAGGCTGTGTCAGAACCACGTGTTGTGACGGCCTCCCTGTTAATGTCCGTCCCCGTCACAGCCGCTTCTGTTGCACCAGTCACACTGTTGTCTGAATAAGTGATTTCAAGTGCGCCGGTTTTTGCAGCACCTGCCGAGACCAAATCAGTCGCAATCGCATGGGTTGAGGAACTGTCCACAACAACCCCTGTCTTGGCTGTCTGCGTGCGCGCCTCTTTCAGTGCATCAGCGACAAATGTGTTTCGGCTGACTTGATGCGCCAAAATGGCATTGTCAGCGACCTGGCTTTCAACGGTGACTTTTCCTTTTTGGGCCAAAGCGCTCAGGTGGCTGTCAGACACTTGGGCAACCGTATCCCCCTTGATTTCATTGAGTGCCACCGAAGCGCCCAAAGCAGCTTCCTTGGCGCCCTCTAAAGCGCCTGCATAATTGGTAATGATCTCGTCACTTTTTGAAATGACACCAATGTTCCCTTGGCTGACAAGGGTTGAAGCATCGACAGCGGCTTTGGCTGAATTATTGATATAGTTGTAGTTGAAAGACCCCGCAACGCCTACCATTCCTGTCGTACCAGCAACACCCACTGCCACCCCAAGATCCTTGGACCATGTATCTGTTTGGACCATCACATCTGCCGCATGGATGTGAGATTGGCCGATCAATGCCGTTGTCTGGTTGCTGGTTTTGTTGATGGCCAGCCCTACCCCAAGGTTGCCAATTGAATCAGGCGCCATCCCCCCCGAAATGGCAACGCCCCCAGAACCAATATCATTGTAGGCACTCGAATTAACCCTCAGGACCGCAGCACCACTACCGGTCTGTCTGCCTGCATCATCTTCATCAATCCGGGTGTCCTGGATGGTTGCCGTCGTCTGCTTAGCGATAACACCAACTGCGGCTGCGCCTTGTCCATTCAGTTTATTCCCAGCCCCTGAATTCACGGCCAAGCCAATACCAGCTGTCGACAGTGTTGATTTATCTGTTGCCGTCACCTGGATGGCGCGGTCGTCGATATCTCCCGTTTGCGTTGTGATATTGGCCTGCTTGATTTCAGCACGTAGGATTTCATGTGCTTGCGAAGGATCCGCGCGCGATCCGCCAATATCACTATAGGCCACTGCGGCACCGACTGCGGCTATCCCTTGCGTTGACCAGAGCAAATCGCCCGCGCCCGTTCTGCGGGTCGACTGGTCTAACGCCTGGACATGAATCGATTGGACATCGTCCAAGCGCGTGCCTGTCGTTGTTTCCTGCCCCGTAGTCTCATCTTTGCGGGTATCGGCCTCAATCGCAGACTCTGTATTGTTATTGCCGCGGTTAATTGCCAGCGTCCCATTCCAAGCACCGCTTTGTGTTGAAATACTGCCGCCAATGGCTACTGCTGCAATATCCGTCAGATTCGTTGAATCAACGGTTACCGACAAAGCCTGTCCTGGATTAAACGCTTGATACTGTCCTCCTTTGATTAAAGCACCTGTCGTATTATCCATACCGTTATAAGCAAACGTCAGGCCAATGGCCACCCCTTTCCCGATATTGGCTTCGCCCGCAATATTGACGATACTCGATTGGTTGTCCGCCTTGGCTAAAACCTCGTTGGCTTGTATGGTATTGTTTTGCAACTGGACAGTATCTTCCGTCTGCAGGCTGTTCCATGAGAAGGAGCCGGCACCATCTAACAAATCACCCCCAGCTGACGCACCTATCGCAAGCGAAAAAACCGTGGCCTTGCTATCCGACTGCACCTGAACCTTCTGTGCTTTAAGCTTTGTATCTGAAATATCGGATTTCATCTTTTCCGTCAGCACATTGACTGACGCGGCAACGCTACCACTCCCACTACCGGAGTAGCCAACACCCACGGCAAAATTCATGGTTTTGCTGGCCCCTTTGGCTTTTTGTAAGAGTTCTTTTCCTTTCTGACCGGAATAGCTGGTTCCCTCAGGATCAATCCCGCGTTCTTTCAGATACTGCTTATAGCTGTTTTCATTGGCCGTTTCATTGGCTTCAACATGGACTGTACCTTGACTGGTAATAGTGGCTTTCCGTATGAAAGCTTGTGAGAGGTTATCCACTTCCCCAATGGCAACGGTCGGCGCGATACCTATCGATGCCTCAGTGGTACTGATTGCGCCGGCAACCGCTGCGTCAACCTGTAATGAGGCTTTAACCGCTTCGACGGTCATATCGCCCATTTGGGTGTAAGTCCCACTGTCGATGGCACTTAACAGACTGTCATGAATCCGGTTGACCGATGCGGCACCACCAAAAACAATACTGTCATCACCACCTGAGACCCACCCCAGATCCACACCGCCAGCTATTTGGATGTCTTGATTGAATGCTTGGTTAGTCAAGGACGCACCCTGTCGGCCGGTAACGGTGTTATTGACCATCAGTGCATGAACATCACTGTGTACATTGTTATACGATAAGGACGCTGCGCCACTTCCCAAGAGTTCACCGGCTTCGCCTTTGGAAACAGCCAATCCTAAAGCAGCCGCCACGTCGGCACCAGATTTAGACGCCTCATTGGTTATTTTCTCAACCTGTTCGACTGTCGTCTGGTTGATGAGGCTGGCAACATTACGGTCTGTTGAATGAAATGCAACCGCTGCGCCAGCACTGAAATCATTTGAGGAACCGGCGCCTGCCCCGTAATGCGAATTCCATGCAGCACCACCAGCCCACGTTCCACTAAAGAGTGAATCAGTTGCCTTGACCTCAAGTTGCTTCAAGGCTTTATCTTCAATCCCTTTGATGGCCATATTGTCAACGAGCGCAGTGGTTTCCCCATCACCGAGACTAAATGCCAGGCTGCCTGTAGCTGCCAGGCGGAATGCTGCCGTTGGATTGGCTTGGTTACCCTGTGCAGCCAGATTGACATTCGCCGCAGGTGCATTGGGGTTTGCCTGTTGTCCCGCATTATTAGCCGCCTGGTTGGCATTGAGTTTTCCTGCAATCTTGCCACCCAGGTATTTGTTCAATAGGGTGACAGGCGCTTCGGCTGCTTTAGGAAGCCAATCCATAAAAGAGGACGCCTTGGATTGGTTCATGAACTTGTTGTACTTTTCGTACCAACCATGTTCACTGGCACTATATGTCCCTTCAATGGCCACGCTGTTAACCGTACCTGTGTTCTCAGCTGAAACCTTGAGCGCTTGTGTCTCAATACTGCCTTTATTTCCCGCTTTAGTGGCTTCACCTAAAGCCGAACGCATATCTAAATGGTCAACCTTTGCCACATTATTAGGATCACCATAGGTATGGATGGCAACCTTTTCGGCTGCACTACGGGCGAGATTTACTGCAGCAGCCCGTTTCTTAATGACGGCAAACGCGGCATCATCGCTCGCTTTTTTGTTGATGGTCTCTAATGTCAATTCCTTGACTTTTGCTTCATAAAGCGCCTGAAGCCTTTGGGTGATTTCTGCTTCCTTTTGGTCCGCAGCAATGGTTTGGTTCTGAATATCCAACTCAACAGCTGCCGTCACCGTTTTTTGCATATCTTTCTGGTACTGGGTGGCATCTTCTTTGACTTTTTGCTGTTCTTTTTCAGTCAACCAATCGGCCATTGAGATGTCTTTGGCATTGTCGGCAATAACAGCAATTGTATTGACATCAAAATTGATATCCGTAAGCCCGAAACCGACCGCCGCATAAGTGCTGTCCTGCCCTAATGTCGCCCCGCCAGCGATCCCAAAGATGGTGCTGTTGTTTTTCGCCTGGATATCAATCTTTTCAGTACCCGAGAGTTTGGCTTCATCATCAATGGAAACAATACTGTTACTATCGCCATTCATGATGTTGACCATACCGGTCACACCAATCTTGCCTGCCTCTCCTGAACCGTAGACAATCCCCCACTGTTTCATGAGGTTGTCAGATTCAATTTTGACATTTTCTCCAGAAATTTCGGTATCCTTGCCCAGCAGGACCAAGCCGTCACCGGTAATGTTTTGAACCAAGACACTGGCACCGACACCGCTTTTGCCAGATGTTCCCATCTGCAGGTATTTACCGCCAGCGCCTGTAATGGAGACTGTCTGTGTCTTGGTGCCTGCATGAACAGAAGCATCACCATCCGCTAAGACCTTAGCCCCTTCATCCATGACAACGACCGCTTCGTTATGCAGCAAATCGACACTGACAGCGCCGGCAACATCTAGAACCGAACTTTGATCCCCTTGTTTTGTATTACGGATTTCTGACCGGGCATAGTAGTTGGTGTAGGTCGCAGGATCCAACAGCCAAAGGGTTTCCAGCCAAGCTTTCTTAAGGGCTGTGTAAGTTGCATTGGCACTCTTAATGGAATCCAAAAAGACATCCATCCGATTGGAACTCATGGTCTTGATGGATACCAGTTCAGCAGGCAGTTTTGTCGGATCATCAATGTTTTTCAGGTTTTCAATTTTTGTTCCGATTTCCGCCAGTTCCTTCAGATCCTTACCGGTCTGTTGCAACTTACTCCAAACTTTTTGCCAAGACTCACCAACGCCTTCTGCTGCGGACTTGATGGGGTTGTAATACATATCAGCGTCGGCACTGATTTCTACGTCACCTCCCACCAACTGGGCATTTTTACCCAAGTGGACAGACGCCGTATTTTCAATGTTATCCACCAAGACACCTGCCGCAACCATCACCTGAGTCTGCTGTTCATCTTCCTGATTATTGCCGACACCTTCTGATGTCAATGTCATGGATTCAATTTCGGTCTTCGATTCCAATCCAACCGCATTTTTCGGACCCGCATCAATCTTTACCCCTTCACCGATATCGATCCGGGAAGTGTTGTCTTCAGTCGCAACAGTGACACTCGCCCCTGGTTTTATATACGATCCTAAGCCTGTCAGAAATGACGAAACAACGTCACCGCCATTATTTGCGCCAGGCACACCTGCTTGTTGCTGTGCATTCTGGCCGGCATTACCATAACGCCAGTTACTGAGTTTGCCTTGGACACCACTGATGAGTGGATTCAACCATGCATCGACAACGCCATCACCTTTTAACGCTTTAATCTCAAATTCTGCGTCGTAAGCAATTCCCCCCTCTTCATTGGTGATGAACATCCCATTATTGATCAGATTTTCCGTACTGATGGAAACCCATGGATTGTCAGTCTTTTCTTTCTCCTGGCGGGTATCGTTTCCTTTAGCATCAATTGACCGGTCAATGATGACGGATGCGTCCGTATCTGAATCAATCACACCAACTGCCGTTGATAAAAAAGTTTCCTCAGGGGTCGACGATTCAACGAACATCGTCAAGTCATCTGAGACATTGGCACTGATATCCACCTTGCCACCACTGGATATCGTCTTGTTACCGGTCTTGTTTTTATGGATATGGACAATGGCATCTGTATCATTTGCGATGATGCCTAAAGAGGCGTAAATCAGATTTGCATTGTTGTCATCCCCAACCTCAGTCGCCGATTTGACTTTGAGGACAACCGAAGATTCTGCAGAGGCATTCAGTCCCAAGTTGCCGCCAGATACAATATCACCATAAACGTCAACCGATGCTTTGTTCATCTGGTTGACCACGCCGACAGAAACGACCGGCAATGCTTCAGAAAATGCTTCCCCTGTTTTCTTGCCGGGTGTAACGGCGTTAAGACTGACAGTCAGTTTGTTCTTGGCTGAGATATCCGTTTCACTACCGCTTGTAATCGAACCGTTTTCACCCAGCGTGATGCGCGCTGTATTGGTCTTGTCGACATAATCGGCCATCATGTTCAAGCCTGCTGCCCCCAACAGTTTGCCAACAAGATCCGTGCCATCTAAGACGTTATAAAAGCTCCCTTCCTTAAAAGTCGTGTTTGCAACAGCGCCTATCACAACGCCGCCATCAGACTCAAGCGTACCATCAACGTCAATGACCGCATGGTTTTCAGTTATCTTATTCGACAATAGCTTTGACGGGGAAAGCAAGCCATCTGTCACGCTGTTTTCGACTTCTGCCTTTAAGACAATATCGCCTGTTTTATCATCAGCAACGGCTGTCATCCCGACAGTCGACGGCAATCCAGCCTGGGTGGTATTAACAAGACTACTGAAATCAATTTTTTGATTGCTTAAGAGTTTGGCGCCTTGGGCAATATCAATCTTAGAGGCCCTTAGTTTGATACCACTGCGCGTATTGACTGCCCCATTAATCTGAATACCATGGTTGCTGTCAGTAGAATACCATTCGCTTAAATTCGTATCTTTCTCAATACCCTTTTCCATCACATAGTCATGGAAATAGAGATTGAAGTTGTTTTCGCTACCATCCCTTAAACTTTCAAAAAGCTTGGTCGATGGCACGATTGCAGTAAATTGTCCTGCATTGATGACCCCCGATTTACTGACAGCCATCCCTTCAGGACTTAGGAAATACAGGTGTCCACCAATACGGTTGTCCTTTAATGCATTGACTGTCCCTGCAATATTGATTTTTTTGTTGACGAGGTTGACTAAACTGTCTGCATGAACGGTACCGTTTCTTACGTTGAAATGCATATTGGCAATATCACCTGCGCTTACGTCGAATTTACCGTATTTGCTGATACCGACAGACCCCGTTGCATTAGAAATATTGATTTTCTGGGCATAGAGGTTATGCACCTTGTCGGTCGGTGTAATCAGGGAATTGCCTTTAAGGTCTGTAATGTCAGAAGCCCATACAGCACTTGGTAGTACAAGGAGCCCTGCAACCGTCAGCCCTGCAAGCCACGACTTGAAGGACGGGTTTTCCCTTGCCGTAGCGCGGACTTCACTGCTACTTTTACCGGAGGTTTTTGTAATTTCCGATACAACCACATCACGGTGGTAAGTTCTGTTACGGATAACACGGTAAATTCTGTTCACTTTACTCGCTCCTCCAGGCTTGTTTTACCTTCTACTTAATGAACCCCTGAAAAAGTACCTTTTCGGAAACTTCTCCCTAAGGAGACAACTGCAAAATGGGGGGTTTCAGACCTGCCTAAAAAAAGTGCTGAATATTTCTATTTTACCGTCCATTGTCTGGGTAGACATGCACCCAATGGCGGGCTTTCTGTTTTCCTTTAATGAAAACCTTCAGCGTCCCATCGGCATGGTGACCCAACGGTTCATCACACTCTGGGGATAATGTGCCTGCCTCAGCGTTGGCATACGTCATGATTGCAACATCGATTGCCGTATCCCCTTTGCTGAAGTCGAAACTCCAAAAATGGCATGCCGGGGAGCGGACTATCTGATAGAAGCCGTCTTTGAGGGTAAAGTCAGGCTTGCCCTGACCGATGCCCTTTGGCTTATTCCAAGACTCGTAGAGACACGCTTCGGAATAGTCCCCAGATTGATCATTTGGGCACGTAATCCGGACATTGTGGCGTTCAGTCTGAAACGATGTGCACAACCCATCTGCCGCCGCACTGGCAGCAACGGCACCCAAGGCAATGGCACAGATAATGTTCCGTATCCTCATCGGTTTTCTCCCAGACAAATGGCATTACCTGCGATTATGACGGCAATGCCTTAGGCTGCCAACAACCAGTCGATCAGGTTGAGGTTACGGATCCCCTCATAAGACTGGATAAAATCCCTGTCCATTGAGAGGACTATTTTTTCATAATTGTCTTTGATTGCTTGAAGGGGCTTGAGCTCGCGTGTACGGGTCTCCTCAGTAGCCATGCTTTCGGTAACCTGAATATATATTTTCTGGTCAGGTCTCTCGGCAATAAAATCGACTTCGGTATTTCCGACCTTGCCAATGTAGACACGGTAATCCCTTCTCATCAGTTCCAAAAAGACAATGTTTTCCAGGATATGCCTCCTATCAGCATCACGGTAGCCTAGCACCAGGTTGCGAAATCCCAAATCGATGATGTAGTTCTTGGACAAAGTCTTCAACAGCTGCTTTCCTTTGACATCATAGCGGCTGACAGAATAGAAAAGATAGGCCTTACGCAGCATCTCAACATACTTTTCAACAGTCTTGCCGGCTGACTTCCTTGCCTTGCCCCCTTCAATATCTCCCTCATCTGCCAAAACATTCCCAATATTGTTTGGAGAGGTGATACTGCCAATCGTCGAACAGAGGTAACTTATAATTTTACGAAGCATCGCTTCGTCCGTCCCTTTGTTCCGTTGCTGGATATCATGGAGTACGACTGTTGAATAAATCCCCTCTAGGATTTGACGGCATTTTTCTTCATTAAACTGGTATTCGTGAAGGACAGGCATACCGCCGAACTGAAGGTAACGCTGAAACCGGCTTTCTATGGATTCACTGGGTTCAAACTGGTAGAACGTCAAGAATTCCTTGAAGGACAGCGGTAGCATACGGATTTCAACATACCTGCCAGAAAGTAAAGTAGCAAACTCGGTCGAGAACAGGTAAGCATTAGAACCTGTAATATAGATGTCCACATCAAAATCAAGACGGAATGATTCAACAGCCTTTTCCCAATGCTTGACGACCTGTAACTCATCAAAAATCAGGTAGGTTTTTGTGCCTTCAGGAATCCGCTTACTGACATCGTCATAGAAGGTCTGATAATCTTTCAGTTCACGGTAGCGAAGGGACTCCAAATTCATATGGATGATGTTTTCTGGAGGAACACCATCATCCAACAAGTATTGGTGATACAGATCCAGCAATGAAGACTTTCCGCAACGCCTGATACCAGTAACAATTTTGACAGGGCTCGTATTGCGATGCCCAATGAGTTGGTTGATGTACTCTGGCCGGTTGATGAGGTTGATTACCATGAATGTCCCCTATCAGATATTGCTACCATCATAAAACAAGGAACATTAAAGTCAATACTTTTCGACTTACAAGTCTAAAAGTTTGCAAAAAATCAAAGTTTCCAACTTAAAAGTCCGAAACTTTTATCCATTCTAAGGATTGTATCATTACAGAAAATCAGGAACTGAAAACGATATGAAACGCCGTCCTTTTCTTAAAGCCCTACTGGCTGGCCTCTTGGCACTTTCCTGCATATCAACCCAAGCAGCGCCGATGACCGATGATGCCAACCTGACCAATCAGCCTAGTTGCTATTTCATAGTCGATGTCTATATTGATGAAGCGCGTGGTCGGGGACTCTACGACCGATACATTGAGAAAGTTAAACCTATCGTTGAAAGCTGTGGTGGCCAATATCTAGCACGCTCAGAAAAAGTAACGTCGTTAAGTCCTGACAGGAAGCCGCAACGCGTCATCATCATCCGGTTCCCCTCTAAGGATGCACTTGAAACCTGCCTTGCATCAAAAGCTTATCAGGACATCATGGGCGACAGAACAACGAGTGTCGACGCCAGGGCGCTCATCGTGGAATGACGCCCTGATGTCGAGTTGGAAGCACTACTCCAAAGGCACCCAAGAGGCTTTTTCTGCCTCCCTTTTCGCCCGCTTTTCTGCTTCCTTCACGCTGATGCGGCTGTCGCGAAGTTCCCTGACAGGCTGCATGCATTCGTTGTAATAATCGTTCTTGGAATCTAAAAGCGCCCACACGCCGTTTTCCTTACGTGTCTGGAATTTCTGCTCTTGGCCGCCAAAGTAAATCGAATTGATGATTTCCTTGATTTTGGCATCCGATGGCTTAACCGCTTTCTTCATCTCACAGAGGCACGCGACCTGTGCATAGGACTCTTGGGGCGACTTGCCTTCGTCTTTCCAGCGCAAGGTATAGATCCCGATTTCAGATTCGCCACGGCACTTCAGTTCGCCTGCGACAACATCCTCACCATATTCGGCGCAGAGATCCTGGTACGTCTGGCAGACCGGTTCTTCTTTCACATCAGGGCAGGCCTGACAGGACGTATCGGCAAAGGCAGGAGCAAAAGCCATGAATAACGAACAAGCACAAAGTAACTTTTTCATAATAAGACTTTATTTAATGAAACCAACATCCCCATAAAACAGAGCAAAGACCTTGCGACTAATCATCTGCCTAAGGAGACGGCTTGTACACACGAATCAAACAACGGCGATTGGTCATTCCTCAATCGAAATGACAACACCATCCTTAAAATGGATTGCCTTAATCGACCGGTCATAGATCTCATGCGCATAGAAATACCAGATTTCCGTTGCGCCTTCAGACGATGTCCTCAGTTTTACCTTATTGGGTTTTCCGTAATTGGTCTTAGCGATGACGTCATATTTAGTCATCCCAATGCTGGGTTCCGTCTTTCCCTCCTTGATGTCTTCCGCCGAAAGCCTTCCCTCATCGACTTTGGAAAACAGATCAGGAGAATCCGCCTGACAAGCCAATGGCAACAAGAACACTGCAAAAACCACACCGGCAAGCTTTTTATAATTCATGGGAATACCTCCTTACCATAAGCTATAGTCTTAAAGCGGTTTTTGATTACCACCCTCCTGCCATGCTACCCCAGGCATTTTTCATTGTCCATGCAGCATATCCTTGGCGGATCACACATCTGTCATAAGGTTGCACCGCCCGTCTTGTCACAACGAAGTGCTAGCCCCCAAATCACACTTTTATACATAAAAGTGTGATCAGAATCACATTTTTATTAATAATTATGTGATTTCATGCGCGCCAATGCCATAGCAAGCAATCCGGCAAGTGTGCAATAACCGTTAACCGCCTCTCCCCGCATTACCTTGGAGAGGGGCGGTTAACGCAATGATTACCAGAAGCTGAAGCGGATACCTGCACTGAACTGGTAGTCGGTATGGACTGGGTTACCAAAGTTGGTCGAGACTTCACCGTAGGCGGAAACGTTCTTATTGAGGTTGACCGTACCGCCAAACGCCAATTCGCCCCAATTGCCACCCATATCTTCGTGGTACTTATGGCTCTGGTCAGACTTACTCGTCTTCATGTCGGTTTCGCCATCCCATTCATGCAGGTAGCTGGCTTTCGCATACAGGCTGCCGCGACCTTTTGGATCTACCCAACCCGTTGCGATACCAACACGGCCGATTGCCGCCTTGATGGCATCCTGTTTCACTTTGATGTCCTGGCTCGTCTTGAAGTTGACACTGTTCAAGTGCCCATACATGAACTCAGCCTGAGGTTCAACATAGTAGCCCGTGTCGCCAATACCTAGACGCCAGCCGTATTCCACCGAGATGGATGTACCGCTTGTATCGTAAGATCCGTGGTTGTTGATGCCCTTGGCACTGTTGATCTTGTAGTCGGTTTCCATGTGGTGGCGCTTCAAGATGACGTCGACAAACTGGCCATCGTCACCCAGCCAGCCACCATACAGGCCGAAGCTGTAGTTCGTCCCATCGGCATGCGAACCATGTTTCATCGAACCATCGGTATCCGCATAGCTTGCGGTACCGCCGACAAAGAAGTTGCCAATCCGGTGGTCAGCACCAATTTGCAGTGTCTTATACTGCGACCGGTTGTCTTTATACTTCGTCTGGCCGGTATAGGTCCTTGCCCACAGCCCGTCTTCCTTAGGCATCGTCCGCAGGTCACCCATACGCTTATCCAGGTCGTTCATCTGGTTCCGGAACTGGATGTAACCCATTGCGGCAATCTTCTGGACTGCATCAGCCGTGGTGTTTTTCTCTTCAACGACCGACGTGACACTACCCGTTGGATCAGTCGTCGCAGTAATCGCACCATTGACATCACCTTCAGCGATATAGAGCGAGAAGCCATCGCCCTCTCCCGAGGTCAATTTGATGACCTCAGCACCGCTTTGGGCGACCTCCTTGCTGTTTGCACCTGTCAATTCATTCGATGCCTTGGAATTAAGGTTCAGCTGCAGGTTGCCGCCATCGTTGATGATCTTACCGATGGTAATCTGGCTTGGCTTACCGCTGGAGGTATTGACAACGGTATTGCCTTGGTTCGTCAAGGTTGCCATATCCATTTTCGGTGTGTTTTCATCTCGGTTGAAGACAGTACCTTTCTTGCCGACCTTCACATTACCCAAGCTGGAATCCTCAGCCACACTGAGTGTGCCACCATCGATAAAGAGTCGGCTGGTACCCGTGTTTACCCCATCAGCCACCTTGGCTGCCGTATCCAGGCTGGTGATGCGCTGTGCAGAAACGTTGTTAGAGCCAATGTTCAGCAAGCCACCTGCTGTCGCGCCTTCGGCCGTCCCATTCTGGACGATACCAAGGTTGGAGCCATCGGCAGGATTGACTGTGCCGTTATCCGAAATGTTGAGGTAACTATCTTTCGCACCATTGATCAAGGCAGTCAAGACAGCGTCTTTACCATCCACATTGACGGTTGCACCGGTTTCGTTGTTCAGGACACCCGCTGTCAACGTACCGTGAGTGGTGATAGTACCGCCCGTTTGGTTCGTGACTTCATCCGCAGTGAGGGTTGCCCCCGCATTGTTGATGACCGTGCTGCTGTTGGTTAGTTTCTTCGCTGCAAGCTTGCCGCTGTTGATGACTTGGCCTTCACCGGTATTGGTCAGTTCACCTGTGACCGTCATATCGGCGCCAAATGCATTTGTCAGGATGCCGGTATTGTCGACAGCGCCTGCTTCAAGCGTCTTATTGTTGGTGAAGTCTCCCGTATTGGTCAGCTTGTCGTTAACCGTTAGCTTACCGTTGTTGGTTGCTTTACCCTGGTTGGTCATCGTGTTGGCGCTCATTGTGCCATCGTTGATGAGTTCACCAGTTTCGGTATTGGTAAGATCACCTGCAACCGTCATTTCAGCACCAGCAGCATTGGTCAGCTTGTTGCTGTTGTTGACGGAGCCTGCTTCAACCGTCTTGTTGTTGGTGAATTCACCTGCATTGTCCAGTGCACCATCAACCGTGAACTGGCCATTGTTGGTTGCCTGCCCCAGGTTGGTCATCGTGTTGACGTCCATCGTGCCGTCGTTGATGAGTTCACCGGTTTCGGTATTGGTCATTTCACCGGCAACCGTCATTTCAGCACCAGCAGCATTGGTCAGCTTGTTGCTGTTGTTGACGGAACCTGCTTCAACCGTCTTGTTGTTGGTGAATTCCCCTGCATTGTCTAGTGCGCCTTCAACCGTGAACTGGCCATCATTGATGGCTTCGCCGGTTTCAGTGTTGGTGAAATCACCTGCAACCGTCATGTCAGCGCCTTCGGCGTTGGTCAGCTTGTTGCTGTTGTTGACAGAGCCTGCTTCAACCGTCTTGTTGTTG
>JAEEGL011880449.1_pt1 | contig 34125 bp, 51 predicted proteins | sample 9134231 | NCBI WGS metagenome assembly JAEEGL01 (sample SAMN16246548, study PRJNA631951) | gut metagenome | biome: gut microbiome; feature: rumen; material: fiber-attached | host: Bos | place: Iran: Karaj | collected 2018-10 | reverse complement strand
CCAAAAATATACCCGGATCGTCAGGGGTTTCGAATCCCTTTCGCCCGGGTTTGAAAAATCTATGTTCTGAATTATGTCCCCTCTTTTTCGGGGGTCTCTTTTGGGTCTGGTTCCCCTTTAGCCTAAAAATGCCCTGTGTATATAAAAACTTACCCGCGCCACCGTCCGCCCGTGTGTTCGAGATTTTTGACCCCGGGCGGGTACTTCATCGCGGCTCGCGCCACTCGATCTCGTCGTCATCGATCCGCGCTCCGGTTTCGTCATTCCAATAGCGCTTGCGAGGATTCAATTCGCAGATGAAGAAGTAGAGCCTCATCTCCTCGCCGTCCAGTCTGCAGTTGTACCAGCCTTTCCTATCCGGCTGACCAGTATGCCATACGTCTGCCATGGCTCGGCCTCCTCTTGATCGGATGTGTATATTTTTCCGGCACCGGAATCCCTTGGCGTCTTGCTATCCTCATCAGGAGCTCGATGCCCTGCTCGGTCAGTTCGTCCGTGTTCCGGTCGTGGAGCTTGTTGTGTGTCTCCATCGACACGCTTACGAGATTCCAGTCTTCCCATGCGTACTCCGGGAACTCTCCCAGCGGAAAAACGTGATGCACGATGTTGGCCTGCTTCAGCTTGCCGTATCTTTTCAGGACTTGATCCTGATAGCCATCACGCCTCAATATGCTCGCTCTTTTTGCTTCCCATTTGGGTGTCTTGTAGATGTCCATAAAAGCAGCGAAGGGCCGACTCGCGTCAGCCCTTCTTGGGATAATGATTGTTCTTGGGAGAAACAAAACAGGGGAACCGGTTCGTCCGGATTCCTTAATGCCATAATATCACGCTTTATAGTAACATTTAGTAGCATCATTCATTTCTTTCAGAGCTTCGCCGTGGAGTCTGAGCACGTGCTCTCTTGTGTAGTGCATCCGATCGGCCACATCATCCCACGTTGGCAGCTCTCCGCCCGGCTCCACATCCGGGAGATAATAGCATCGCATCACGTCTCTGTGTCGGGAGGATGTCAGGCTGCCGATCATCTTGTATGCTTGCGAGATGTCTTTGAGGAGCTTCTTGATGTCTGCCTCCAGCTCCATCTCGATGTCTCCGATCTCGGCCATGATGTCGCTGATCCTGTCGTCCGGTGATGTCTGCACCTTGTCCTTGTCGTATCTGATGCCTCCCGGCAGTGTGGACTTCTTCAAGTATTCGAGTTTGCTCTCGAGCCGTGCGACCTCTGTCTGCTCGTGCCTCACCTCTCGGAGGAATGTTTTCGCGGTCATCATAGCGCCTCTTCTTGGTAGGTCTTGGCGTTCACGAACGGGACGGTGTATCTCGTCATGAACTCCTCTCCTGCATTGTTGTCATCGATGTAGACATGGGCGTAGATCTTGCGAGGGTTCCCGCCGTACATCTTCAGGCTGTCCGGATCAGGCTCGTTGATCTGATTGAATGTCAGTCCCTGCTCCGCGCAGAAGTGTATCGCTTCATTGAGCAGGAATCTCGACTGTCCTGTCCTCCCGTCCATGAAGGGATCATCTGTCCGGCACGTCCAGAGGATGATCTTGTGGCCCAGAGTCTGCAGCGCCTTTAGATGGTTTATGAGCTTTTTGTTCGGTGCTCCGATGTCGGGCCATTTCTTCTCGCAGAGCACTCCGTCAAAATCTACAGCTATGATCATTTCAGCATCTCCTCCACTCTTTTGATGTGCGTGTCATATATTTCCGCAAGGTCTGCCAGCTTTCCGGCTGTCTTGATGTGTGCCTCAGAATTGTGGATGATCTCGCTTGTCCTTCCTCTGGCCACACCGATCAGGAATCTGAGTGACTCTTCCTGCTCCGCTGCCACGGGCTCCTTCTTAGGTCTTCCCGGTTTCTTCGGTGTCTCTGTCTTGGGCTTCGGGCCTCTCTTTTGTGTCGGATGAGTCTCGGCATACTTTGCCTTGATGTCCAGAGCGAGAGCGTGATTCTCTTTCGCAATGATGTCGTCTTCATCTATCGGCTTCGTGTCCGCCTCGTTGATGCGCTTTTCGATCTCTGCAGCACGCATCCGCCTCTTGAACTCGTCTTTTGTTATCTTTTCCATAGGTCGTCCTCCTTTGCTATGATGTCCTTCTGCATGGTGATGTGTACGCCTGTCTCTTCGTCCTTCATGTAAATCTCAACCTTCCGGTGAGCATCTGATGGAGGATCGTATGTGCTGACTATCTTCGCCTGGTCATCTGTGAAATGGTATAGCGTTCTCATTTCCTCTATGGTGTCCATAAATTCTTTGATTGAGGCTCCGCGTAAATTTGTCATTCTGATTGCCCCCTTATCTGTTCATGTAATACAACTCTGCTGTACCGAATGTCTCGAATCCGTCGCTGTTAAAACATCTGATGACGTGTGGGTGGATCTCCGCTACCATCATCTTTCCCTTTGGGGTTTTGAGTGTGTCTAAGACCGTGATCCCTTCCGCCCAATTCTTGATTGTCAGTTTATGTGCCGATGTGTTCTCGATCTCCTCCTGCTTGCTCGTGGCCTTCCGCTCGCGGATGTATGTCATGACTGTCTGGGGCTGGATGTTGAACATCTCCGCGATTGAATATATGTCAGTGCCTTTGTCATACTCGAGGAGCACGGCCTTAAGCCGGATCTCTCTTTCCATGTTCAGTGATATGTCCATGCCATCAATGCTCCTGTCCAGACTGCTATCCAGCCGAGCAGCCTTGTGGGTGTCCAGTATCCTATCTCGTTGAATCTCACCAGTGTGAGCATCCAGATCATGGCTATTCCGATGAACCATATAGCTATAATCATTTTTCCTGCTCCTTTCCGCTTGTGTATTGGCACTCTTTTATATCTGCGCAAAACCTTTTGTATCTTTCGCACCAATATATTGGAGTGGCTTTTCCCGTCTTTTTATCTTGTTCCCAATCGGCTAGATCGGTGTAATTGCAATCTTCACAGTTCATGTGTCCCTCACTTTCTGCATTCCCACCATTCGACCAACTTTAAGGTGATATACGTGGTAATTGCTGACGATACCGCTATCGTTGCCATTAGTTCAAGAATAATTATCATTCCTCACCGCTCCTTTCTGCCTTGTATCTCTATGGATTTAATTAGTTCACTTGACCGCCAATCCGTCGGGATGTTGTTTCCGTCCGTAACCATGCAACCATGCACATTAAATGGACAATCTAGGCATCTGTCCGCATTTGCGTACTTTTTGCAAGTATCAAATATCTTGAGAGCCATAATTAGGGCTTTTTCTTTTCTCATGCCTTGCCGCTCCTTTCCTGTGGCTCAATCTGATGGTTATGTTCGGCCGGATCGTAAAGCGGCAGGTCAGATACTTCGATGTCCTCCTGACTTATTCCTGCCTTTGCGAGATTTCGGAGTGCTTCTGCTGCCTCCTCTGTCGTCACTCTTATATCCGGAATCTGATCTTTTTTCTCCGGGCTCACCATCCTGTATCCTTTCATGAATGCGTCGGTGAGCTCTTCTATGGTCATTCCGCTTACTGCCATCAGCCTATTATTCGCTATACTTTCCTCTTCGAGTTCTTTGAACGCATTTCCGAGTTTGCTTTTAATCCAGTCCAATGTCTCGATATCTTCTATAGCGGCCTCCAGTGCTTCGAAGCCCTGGTATTCTTCCATGTTTTTGATTGGTATGCATCTTTGTATGTTTCTCAGTCTGTTTATCTTTTCTTCGTCCGTCATATTCTCCTCACAATCTCGTCATCGGGCAGCTCTTGCATATTGCGATTGTCATTTGCTTTCCTCTGTTGCTGCCCTCTTTATCATGTGAGCGAGTCTGTAGTATAACGCGCCTCTCAGGAAATCCTGCAGCTTGCCTTCTCTGTCCTTGTGGCTCCTTTGACTTCTAAGTTTGTGATTTAATTTACTTGACATTGTTTATCCTCCTGTCTTTTTTTATTGCCTCCGGCTTGATGGCTGGGGCGCCGCTGCCACCGGAGGCTCACCGTGATATATCCGCCCCTCACCACGTTTTGGTGATCATAGGAACTTGATCCCGTACCGCTTCAGGAACTGCTCTCTCGCTTCCGCTCTCCAGAGGTCTGCTGTCGATTCTGTCGCAATGGCGAGCCTTCGAGCTATGTAGTCCTGCTCCCAGATGACCTCTCCGAGCATCTTGGATAGCTTGCCCGCTGCCGCGTTCCCGTGGATGATCTGTGTCCTGTCTCCGTCTTTGCAGATGGTGTGCTCGTCGTGGCATAGCGGCAGGATCAGTCCGTCTTTGTCTGCCAGCTCTCGGAGTCCGGTGCCGTATATGAGATGATGGTCACACTCCTTCGGCCGGGCTGAGAATGCGCTCAAGCATTCGTACTCTGTCACTATGCTCATGATGGGCTCCATTCGTCCATGATGTCGTCTTCTTTGACGGTGCGCTTCAGGTTCAGGCCCTTGGTCGATCTGTAGATCTTGATCGTGGTGGCGTCGTCCACCTTGACGCTTACCTTGTCGAGCTTGCCGTATGCCACCGGCTTGAGGCAGGAGATGAGTGCTCTTCGTGCATCTTCGGGCATCCCGCTATATCTGTCGTTGATCTTTTGCGTCAGGACTCTCACTGAGGTCTCGAGCTCTCTCGCGTCTTTGCCGTCCCTGCAGTCGCAAGCCTGTGAAGCGATCTCGTCGAGCTCTTCCTGTGTCGAGTCCGGTGCTGCTTTGATGAAGACGTTGTTCTTGCAGTATTTGCACGTTCCGACCGTGTCGATCAGTCTGCCTTTGTTCAGGTCTTCGGGTTTCTCTGTCTTTGCCATTAGAATTCCTCCTGTATTTCGCTTGCCTCTTTGTAGTATTTATGTGTTCCATCCAGCATCTGCTTTTCTGCGTCGCTGGGAATATATCCGAGCTTGTCGAGGAAGTCGTATAAAATATCCGCATCCGGATCGTTCTCCTTATAGACGCCATTGTAGTCTGCGTGCATATTGCCGAGATTTTCGAGGGCTGTGTATATCATGATGGTCATGGCCGAGTTGAATCCTCTCGGAGATCCATTGAATTCTGTGTCGAATTCTGATCCTGTCAGCTCTGCGTACATGGAAAGGTTTGTATATAATGCGTCTGTGGCTTTTTTGAAGGGTGCCGGCAAGTCGTAGATCTTTTCATCGGGGCCGGCGTAATCGAATTCGTCCGAGAGGAAGATGTATCCGCACCACATCAGGAGATCCTCTGCATTCATGGCGCTGGCATGAGTGACGACATATTCCTGCCTGGTGTGCTTGAAAGCCTCGTTGATGACTCGGAACTTATCTCTCATAGTGTTGAGGCGAGACCATTTCGTGTCAATCTCCTGCAGTTCGTCATCCTCGTCCTCTTCCTCCTCGATCTTGCGTGCGTAGAGCTTGAAGCTCTCGTATGATTTTCCAGGGTATTGATGGATGAAGACGTAGTCTCTCTCGTCTGCGTCTTCCGGGATCTCAAATGATTCCGGTACTCCCCACACCTTGACCTCGAATTCTGAGTCCGCCCAGTCTTCCGGCATCTCCTCGGCGAATGTCTCCAGCTTCAAGCGGATGGCTGTCATCTTTTTCTGTCGCTCCTGAGCTGAGAGGGCATTCTGTATCTCGAAGTTAAAGTTATTTGTGCCGATGCTCTCCAGAATCTTGTTCTTTGCTTCCGGATCTTTTATCTGCTCCAGCTTGATGAGATCCTGCATGGAGATCTGTCCGTCTTTGCATTTTTCCTTGAGCTTGTCCTGATCGAGCTCAGACAGCTTTTTCCTGTGGCGGATGGTGTCCTTGCTGAATCCGGTCTTCTTTGCCAGATCTGCCTCTGTCATTCCGAGATCGAGACACATCTGCACGCCCTTTCCCTCTTCGTAGGGCGTGAGGTTTTTTCTCTGCATATTCTCGATCAGCATGATCGTCGCCTGCTCTTTTTCGTCCATCTTTGAGACGATGCAGGGGACTTCATCGAGATCCGCTGCCATAGCAGCCTCCAGACGACGGTTCCCTGCCACAACGTAGTAGAGGGTGAGGCTCTTCTGGACTACGGTGAGGGGCTGCAGAATGCCGTTTTCCTTTACGCTCTCGACGAGATCGTCTATGTCATACTCATCGCGAGGATTGTCAGGATGGTGCTGCAGCTGATTGACGGGTATCTGTGTTATTTTCATTTGTTCCTCCTTTTGGCTTTATGCGGTTTCCGCCTATTCCGGAGCCTTGAAAGCCTTGTAATTTCATCATCCAATTTCTTCCCCTCCGGGGATTTATGCGCCTTTGACGTTCTTGTGTGCGTCGAATGACTCCGCTCCGAGCCTTCTCATGACTTCATCGTCTGCTCCGGCCGGAGGTCTTGCTGTGATGTCGGCCACCTTGTCGCGGATCAGCTTCTCGATCCGCTGCCATGCCTCGGTGTGCTTCACCTCCTTCCCCTTCGAGGTCTTCCAGCCATTTCGTGACCACGTGGCGATCTGGCTCTGATTGATGGCCGCTATGACGCCAGGGTTATGACAGATTATGGTCAAGCTCATGCCGCTGCCGTCTTGTATCCTCGTCATGGCTGCGATCAGTCCCTCGAGGATCGCTCCCTGCTGATTCTGATCCGCAATGAAGTGATCCGAGCGTGTCCCTATCACCTTGTCCTCTTTCAGGAATGCGAGCTCGTATCGTGTGACGGCTCTGTCTGCCCGGAAGGGCGACGCGTCTGTCCAGATGTACAGTCTTATTTCTCCCATGCTTCTCCTCCAATTTCATGAGGGTGTACCGCAGGAACGGCAGCCCTGTGAATTCACTGATCCCGTACCACACCGACTCCTTCTCGATGTAGTACTTTGATTTTTCGCTCCTCTGTATCGGCTCGGCCCGGAACTCCTTGGCCGTTATCAATTTTTTAGTGACCTTCGGCTTGGTCATATTGTGGGAGCAGATGAACCGTCTCCCCGGCTTCTCTCCCAGCTCCTCCTCCTGCTTGCGAGTGTCCTCTGCGTTCACGAGGTAGTAGTGAGCCAGATCTCTGTACTGGCCTTTCGTGTATAGCGGCGTGATGTTCACGTGTCCGTGTGTCCAGCATCCGGTCAGGATCACTATGTCCGGCAGCTTCGAGACCGTGATGTGGATGTGCCGTCTGTGAGGTCCCGCGCCGATGCAGTATATATACTTGGGCTCGAGTCCGAACTCCCTCGCACACTTGCGGAACCGTCTGGCGAAGTCTGCAGCGTCCTCTCTGACCTGTCTGATCGACTCCGGCTCCTCTCCCTTTCTGTAGGTCAGGGTGCAGCTCATGAAGTCCTCGTCTGTGAAGTTGGCGTTCATCAGCTGCCGGAGGTTGTCCTCCCTCTTCCTTGCGTTATTCTTTTTGACTCTCTCGGGTGTAGGCTTCTCCCTTTTTGCCCTGGCTCCTTCCGGAGCTCCCGTCCTGATGGTGTAGTAGCGCTCGACCTCTATGGTCTGACCGGCCACCACACGCCTCTCCATGTATGGCATCTCACTATCCCTCTGTCGAATTGTTAATCGGTTTATCGAGCTTTCAAAAGGCTCTCTGTGGCCCTTATAATTCGAGCTGTTTCGCCTCGTCTGATGCGAGTGATCCGTTCCGGATCGCCAGCTGGCTGAAGGCATATCCGACATATTCTGCTATGCTGTTATATCCCGACTTCCTCCGGCCGAAGAGCGTCCAGTCCATCCTTGAACCTTCCTCGTATGCCCTGCAGAGGAGATCGTAGACGTCCGCCTTCGACTGGATCGGGATGTTGGTGTTCGCCTTTACTCCCATTCGTCCACCTTTATGCCTAAATATGAGATGATGGTCAGAAGAATGAATGACAGTGCGACGTATCCCTGCCACGGCAGGATCGAGGCCATCAGCATTATGAAACCGATGAATGCTATGGTGCCGAATCCGACCGCGAATGCTTTGATCCAGTCCTGCATCTTGTCCTCCTTTTATAATGTAGAAAAGTAATGATCGCCGACCTGTCTCCACGGCTCTCCGTAAGGAAGGAAGCCTCCGCAGTTAAAGAACATGAGCGAAGGATAGCTCCTCTCTTCGAGCTCCATATAGATGGCTGTGTAGGTCTCATCTGACGGATCTGTCTTCTGCAGGATGCCGTTCGAATATACCGAGAACTGTCCGGGCTGTGATATTACTCCGGATATTGTGTCCGGGAATACATCCGAGTCCACTCGGTTCAGGATCACGTCAGCGACGAGCCTCTTTCCGTATAGGGACTGGTTCCCGGCTTCGGCTTCTACGCAAGCGGCCAGAAGCTCGAGGTCGTCATCCTCCGGGATCAGAAGAGCCTTCTCTTCGGTCTGGTTAATGATTGCCGTGTTGGCTGATATGTAATAGTTGACGATTTGGGTGGAATTCTCCGAGACGGGCTTCGGCTCTTGAGGTTGCACCGGTGCAACTTCGGCCGGCTTTGTCTCGGCGAGTGTGATCTGTTTATATCCGGCTGCTCCTGCGACCATGCAGAACGCCAGGACTCCGATTGAGCATATAACTCCGATTATCTTTTGCATTTGTCTCCCCTCACTATCTTGATGATGTCTTCGTCCGTCAGACATGAGTGACGGATGAATAGTCTCAGCTCTGCCATCGTCAGCGCTCCGATCCGGCCCGGCGCGAGCCTTCTCTTGTGCAGCCTGTCGTAGTTCATCCCTGTCTCTGCAGATATTGCGAGATCGCTCCGGATGCCCGCTCTTTTGAACGCTTCGCGAATGACGTCTGCTTCCATTACTGCGCTGTAGCCAGCTCCTTCTTGTCGAGCTCCTGACGAGCTGCGAGCAGCGAGATTCCGCTGTCAATGATCCGCAGGCTCTCCGCGTCGAGCTTCTCCAGCTTCTCGGCTGTCTCTTTCACTTTGATCTCGATTGTCTTGTCCATCTTGTCTCCTTTCAGGCCATCTCTGTGCCATATTCCGGCTTGTACTCCGGATGTGCTTTGTACATTCGATTTTTGTCAGCTGCAGCGTTCCTCCTCTGGACGATCCGGGCCGCTGCCTCCTCAGTGAACTGCCAGCACTCGGGCCGGTAGTCGCTCCACGTGTCCAGAGTCTTGTCTCGCTTATAAAAGCGCTTTTTACTGATGGGCCTTGAATAATAGATGTAGTATTTAGCCATGTCATTGACCCCTTCATGTTGAACTACTGACATAATAATATATAGTGACTCAACATTTGTCAACATATTTTTGTTGATTGAATGACATTGCTCTGTTAATATAGTTTTTGGAGGTGATTGATATGAATAACAGGATTAAACTGATCAGGAACTCAGTAAGACTAACTCAGCAGGAATTCGCAGATAAAATCGGAATAAAAAGAAATACTGTTGCCTTGTATGAAACAGGAAAAAGCGGGATCAGCGATGCAGTCGTCAAGTTAATCTGCAAAGAGTTTAATATATCAGAGAGATGGCTCAGGACTGGAGACGGTGAGATGTATGATCTCCCGGAAGATCGCACCGCTGCCATTGTGGCCGATCTGCTCGACAGGGACAGCCCGACGTATGACCTGATCCTGAACATCCTCGACCGCTATCAGCAGCTCGATCCGAAGTCTCAGGAGGTTATCGACAGTTTTATCTCGGGTCTCCTCAAATAAAAAGGAGGGCGTCAGCCCTTCTTTTTTTTATGCTCCTTTAGTAATGTGTAAATTTTCTTTAGATATTCCTCATCCGTCTGCTCCAGCAATTCGATGATCGCTCTCTCGTATGCCTTTTTCATTTTGCTTCCTCCTTTTGACTTCTAAAGTGTCGAAGCCTATTATAGACACCGGATGATGTTTTGGGAGAATTCTTTTATTCTCCGGAAAGGATGTGAAAATGAAAAAATATGCTGCTGTTGTACTTGGCGCTGTAACGAGCGCCGCTCTTTTGGTGGGCTGTGTGAGCTCTGACTCATCAGCGGGTACTTCCGAGCCTCAGACCGAAGAGGTTTCGACAGAGGAGGCTTCGTCAGAGGCTGCATCCGAATCGGTATCCAAAGCCGCTGAGGATCTCTCGAAGGCTGTCGATGATCTCCAGAAGGTTCTCGAGGATGCCGGTGCCGAGGTTAGTGCTGCCGCGGATCTCCCGCAAGGAACGACAGAGCAGAACCGGGCGCTCAAGTCTGCGACGCAATATCTCAGCCACACGGCCTTCTCACATGATGGCCTCATTGGTCAGCTGGAATATGAGGGATTCTCTACTGATGATGCTACATGGGCCGCTGATAATTGCGGAGCCGACTGGATGGAGCAGGCTCTCAAGTCTGCCGCGCAATATCTCGATCATCAGGCTTTCAGCCAGAGCGGACTTGCGAAGCAGCTGGAATATGAGAAATTCACTCCGGATCAGGCCCAGTATGGCGCCGAGAATTGCGGGGCTGATTGGAATGAACAGGCTGTAAAATGTGCCGAGAGCTATATGGACATGGGCGGATTCTCTCAAGATAGTCTCAAGCAGCAGCTGGAATATGAGGGATTCACGTCAGAGCAGGCCCAGCATGGTGCGAGTGAGGTCTTTAAGTAATGCCGAAAGCAAAAAAATTAAAATCCGGCTCATGGAACGTCATGGTCTTCTCCCACATGGAGAACGGGAAGCGGAAATATGTCAGCATCACGGCCCCGTCGAAGACAGAGGCCGAGCTCAAGGCTGCAGAGTTTAAATCCGGAAAGCATCGCAGGACGATACGCGACTACAGCGTCGAGGACTGCATCCGTGGATATCTCGCAGCGAAGGAGGGCGTGCTGTCGCCGTCTACGCTGCGGGAGTATCAGAGGATGCTTGATGATGATTTTAATGGGCTTCTATCGAAGAAGGTGCTGAGACTCACGAGCGAGGATCTGCAGACATACGTCTCATTCCTGTCCGCGAAGCTCTCCGCGAAGACTGTCCGGAATCGATACGGGCTCGTCAGGGCCTCGATCAGCTTCTATTATCCGGATATTGTCTTCAGGGTGACGCTTCCGGCCAAAACTGTCAGAAGGCCCGTGTCTCCTTCGGATGATATGGTCTCCCGGCTTATTGCAGAGGCGAATCCGCGCCTGAAGCCTTGCATCGCTCTGGCGATGTGTGGGATGCGTCGCGGAGAGATCGCCGCTCTGAAGTATGAAGACATAAAGGACGGCTGTGCTCATATCCACGCGGACATGGTGCAGGGCGTCAATGGTAAATGGATATATAAAGAGCTCCCGAAGACTGAGGGATCTGACAGGATCCTGAAGCTGCCCGCTGCCGTGCTCGAGATCATAGGCACCGGCTCCGGCTTCATAGTGCAGCTGAATCCGAATAGCATCGGACAGGCATTCGGAAGGCTTGCGAAGCGTCTCGGGTATGACATAAGCCTCCACGGGCTCCGTCATTTCTACGCTTCGACCGGTGTGGCCTTATCCATCCCAGATCTATACATGGCCGACATGGGCGGATGGAGCAGGGCCGGGAACGCTCCTGTCATGAAATCAGTATATCAAAATAATATCTTGTCCCTGTCGGACTACTACGCCGACCGGATGAACTCCCATCTCGATGAAATAATTAAAAAAGAGGGCGTCAAGTGATGCCCTCTTTTTCATTTTGTGGCGGCACGGCTTTCCCGTGCCATCTTGTTCAATTACTTTAATTTTATCGTCTCCGGGAAAAAATACAAGATGAAATGCAAGACGGGACATTTTTTAGGGGCTCTCAGCCCGCGTAAATACTGGACATAAGAAAAAGCGATAGACGGGATTCGAACCCGAACGACAAAAGGCCGTTTCCGCCCTGTTTTCAAGGGCTCACGGCCTTTTTTCCACCGTTTATCTTGCATTTTTTGACCCCTTTCGAAGCCCCATTCTGCGCGGTTTGGTTATTCGTGACCAAATAGATGCAAGATGAAATGCAAGACGGAATTCGCTGTTTAAAATAAAAAAAGACGAGACATCCCGAAGGATGCCCCGCCCTAACCTTGGAAGAGATGTAAGCTATATATATTTTATGACTGCTCTGGTCTTCGGGCCGCATACTCCGTCGACGTCGAGATTGTATGGTTCACCGTGGTGATCCTTCTGGAATGCAGTGACCGCTCCGATCGTGAGCATCCCGGCGATCCCGTCGACTTCCAGATTGTATCCGATGCGCTTGAGCTCTGTCTGCAGCCATTTGACGCCCTCTCCCTGACTGTGGAGCCTGATTGATGATGTCGGCTCCTTGTACGGGTTTCCGGTCGTCGCTGTAGTTTTTCCACCGGGATCGTACTGCTTCAGGTGATGGTTCTTGATGATGGTGATGACGTGCTCGGCATATTCCGGGCCAGTCGCATATCCTCCGGCCACGATCGCTCTGATGCTTTCCTCCGGGCTTTTGCAATTCAGCGCCTTCTTGTACCTCTGGCAGTGACAGAGCATATCCATATAGTCTTCTGTCGCTGCTTCGATACTTGAATAGGCGCGGAACCAGTCCACGAGCCGGATCTTGTTCCCGTCATAGTATTCAGTGGTGCCGGTCTTATAGGCCGAGCCATCCCACGCTGTCCCGAACTTGTAAGCGCTTTTTCCGACTTTGACGCCGAAGAGTGCGTTTGCGTGCAGCATTCTCGCAGTCGTTCCCCAGCCGGACTCCTGAGCGGCCTGTGCGATGCACACTGAGGGATAAAGCTGCCCGCCGTGCTTTGCCGCTTGTCTCTGAGCGATGGGTGCGATCATGTCGATGAATCTTTGAACTTCTGCCTTTGTCGCTGTCATTTTTTATCCTTTCAGCTGCGCGAGCATCTGCTTTAATTTGTCGAAGCCGATCATGGCCGACAGGAATGACAGATATGCGATGGCCACGATCACGACCAGGATTTTCCATGTGAAGGCTGTGTCGGTGTATACCAGATAGCCTATGCTCGACGCGAGCGCGAGGATGATTGAGACGACTGCAGCGAGCACGTTCGCGCTGTAGCTTATTTCCTTGTCTTCGAGGAGCTTTTTGATCGCCTCGACTGTGGCCGTGGTGAGCACTGCGATCAGCGCCACGGCTCCGATGATGAATTCTCCGTTCATGATTATTCCTCCTTGTCGTTGATGAAGTCTTCCAGATCCTGCTTGCGCTCCTGCTTTGTCTCGAAGTAGGACTTACACATATATGTGACCATGACCGCGAGGATCTCCGTGATCCATGCGATGGCCAGCGCCTCGTTCGTCTCCTTGCCGAAGGCTGCGAGGACATACGGGATCTCTGTGTTTATGACTCCAATTATCAGGAGGGCCTTGACGGCCCTCTTCGTGAATGTGTTCCGGCGTTCTCTATGCCGTCTCATGCTTTGCTCCTTCCAGATCCGCGATGCGATGATTGGCCACACGGATCTGTTCGGCTTGTACTGCAGTTTCCTGCTCGAGCTTGTATGTCCGCTCGACCACTCCGTTGTGTTTCTCGACGCGGTCAGATAATGTCTGGATTTTAAGGTCGATCACAGCGAGATGCTGCTGGATGTCGGCATTGTTGGCCGTCACCGTATCTTTTACCTCATCAATGGCTTTCGTTACCATGTCCATGTTTCTCAAGTGATACTGCTTCATTGAGATGTGCCATGTGCCGAGAGATGCCAGCATCGTAGTCACCGCGGATATTATGGCCGTCACCACTTCTGTGCTCATGACTCCCCCCAATATGGAAGCCCCGTTTTTTCTTCGAATTCCTCCGGGGTGTGCTTGCCTTTGGCCACATCTTCCCTCATCAGAGCTTCGACATCCTTCTTGTAGCGATCCGGGCACTCGTCGAACGTCTTCGTCCCGGCCCAGATCCTATTTCTCCATACGTTTGCCATTTTTACTCCTCCTTACTTGTTGATCTCTTCCGATAAGTCACATATTGCCTGCTCCAGAGCTGCTATGCTCTCGTCTGTGTTCTCCGAGAGTTCACACACCGCATCCTCCGCGCCTGCCACGCCTGTCTTGTTGGACGACACGAGTGCGCTCGCTATGGCAGCGAAGTCGCTCATCGGTACCTGTGTCTCGTCGTACTCCCAGACTTCGTATGTCTGGCCGTCCTGCTCTTTCTCCACCCGCTCTATGTTCTGGCGGATGTAGATGGTACTCTTTGACGTGGTGGCGTCGAATTCAATTGGCTTCTCCGTCTGTGTCCCTTCAACGTGCTTCCAGTCCATCTCTTCTCCTTTCTATTTCTTCCAGTCTCTGCTCTTCGGCTTCGATCTCCTTGTACTGTGATAGCTGATTTATGACTTCATGCAGCAGCTGGGTCAGCTCTGCTATTATTTTCGCCTGTCTTTCGAGTATTTCTGTCATGCCTTGATATTCGTCGCTTGATGTATTGTATACTTACGCAGGGCTTAACGTATTCGAGATACGCGCCGTATGTGTCCGAGTGTTTTATCCATCCGAGATATGAGAGAAACTGCTTCATCTCGAAGATGGTCGGCTTCTCCTTCTTTGCTATCCTCCGGGCTTTTTTGGTCATCCTATAGTAGATGGTCCGCCGGAGTGTTGTGCGGTTTCGATAAAATCTAAATCCCATGAAGTCAAGAAAGCATCCGCCCTTCCTGTGATCGAATCTCTCTATCCTCCAGTTTTCCTTTAAAAGCAGGCCGAGATCTGCAAGCATATCCGCGATGGTGTCTTTGTACCGGTGCAACTCTCTCTTATTCCCCGCGAAGATTACCATGTCGTCCATCCATCTGATATATAGGTTCTTCCCGACCATGTCCTTGATCCTGTGATCCATGTCGCGGAGATAGTAGTTCGCAAACCACTGCGATATATAATATCCGAGTGGGATGCCGTCTTCGCTCGCATAGAGTATCATCCGGACGAGGTCGACTGTCCGGGTGTCTTTCACTTCTCGCTCGAGCTTTGCTATTAGTCCGTCCTGCGGTACTGACGGGAAGTACTGCTTGATGCCCATCTTCAAGTAGTATTTGACATCCTTTGGGTACTTCCTGATGTATTTCTCGACGTACTGCTTTGCTTTATGCTGCCCGCGTCCCTTGATAGCTGCGTAGGTATGCTCATATACTCCATTCATCAGATGCCTGTTGAGCACCTGTATGACGGCGTGCTGTACGACAGTCTCCCGGACCGAAGGGACGTAGATCTGTCTCTTCTTCCTGGCGATGCCGTCATAGATCTCATGTGGCCGTCTCCTCATGGGGATATAGTTCAGGATCCAGTCTTTGACCTTCTTTATTCTGTCCGGATCTGTCTTCAAGCGTTCGAGGCGTGTCTTCTTCTTGTGGCTTTTCTTCCTGCTCCTGCAGGCTTCTTTGATTGCAAGCTCGAGGTTGTCGTCTTTAATGATCTCCTCAAACATATGTCTGTGTGTTTTCATGTCTTATCCTCTCGCCCGCTTTCGCTGGTGCTGTGCTACCGGCAGGCGCTTGCATCGAGTTGATTTTCGTCGAGAGACGAGGAACATAGAGAGCATTCAGTTGTTCTCCAGATTGGATGAGATAGGGCCGCGCCATTGTTGGTGTTGGTATTGGAGACCGTATTGTTGAGATTGACATTGAAGAGCCCATCATGGCCCGTGTTGTTCCAATTGCCGCCCACAATGGCGCGAGTGGCGCTCTCTATATCCCTTTGAGGGGAACCGTTGCCGTTTCCCCTCTGCCCTTTCGGGCATTCACCCTTTTCACGCTTCGCTCACTCCGCTCGCTACGCTGCAAGCGGTTTCAAAGACAGGGCCGCGCCAAAGTCGGTGGCGGTAACGGAGACCGTAGCGTTGAGAATGACATTGAAGAGCCCATCACGGCCCGCGTTGTTCCAATTGCCGCCCACAACGGCGTAGAACGTACCGCTTGCCGCCAGGTATGTGCCGTCACAATAGTATGTGGTTTCACTTCCTCCGTTGGTCTGTGCCAGCAGGCAGTTGTCGCGGACTATATCGTGCTTCGGATATACCCACGTCGCTGTAGTTCCTATGCTTCCGGCATTGATATATCCCGAACCATCCGTATTGTATCCGTCGACCGTCGAGCCGTCCGTCTGGTCGTAGGTCATCTTTATCCGGTACGAGCCGTTGATGTTTATCAGGCCCCGTATGCGCCTCCATATATTTCCATAGGGATTCTCTACCCCGAAGACTTTGACGCCTTCCGTGCCGTTGCTCTTCCCGTAAAATCTGCCCTTGCCGTTCATGGTGCCCTGTCCGATTGCCGAGGTATTTCCCGACGCGCTCCGTCCTGCTCCAAGAGCCGCCTGACAGTTGAGGTTCTTTGTGATCAACGTGCTTGCAAGCGCAAAGAACATATAATCGACGAAGGTCCCGGTCGTCCAGAGCTTGTTGGTCGTCAGGTTGTTTGCTTCAGCCAGAGAGATTTCTGTCGTGCCGGCGTTGTTCACGTAGTTCGAGCCTCCGGAGATTGAGCGGAGCCTTGTTCCGTCCGATGATCCGAAGTACTTCGCCTCATACCAGTGTCTGTTGGGCTTGCCGTTGATGTCGTAGTGGTTCCACGGCTTCAGGCCGAGCACTTCTGCATTGGAGATCTTGAATGTCCAGCCGTCATTGCCACTGTCAGGTACGATCTTCCAGTATATCCTCTTGCCGTCCTGCCCCCATTCGATCATAGCGTTTCCGCCGTAAGCCGAGCTTGCTACATCAGACGCGGTGCCGTCCGCCTTCTTCGTCTCGTCGTCTTCGTCGAGATAGTAGTCTACGGTGCCGTCATACTTCACCATGCAGCTCTTCGGATAGAACCACTTCAGGATGTCCTTGTTGGTGCCTTCGGGATCCCAGCTGTTATATGTAGGCGCTCCGGTTGATCCGAGATCCATCGCAAGAGGAGTCCAGCCGGTGTTATCATATCCGGTCGGATAGTCTCCACTGGCGGGGTCACTGTCGGTCTCGCTGTAATGATAGCCGAAGATCACGATCTGCTCCGAATAGGTCTGTCCAGCCACTATTGTCATTGGGATTCCAGCCACTTCCCAGTCTCCTGCGGGCAGGCGGAATTTTGCCTCTCCGTTGGTGATGGTAGCTGTCTCTGTGTCGGTGCCGTTGGTGGCTGTTAAAGTCTCGCCCTCCAGCACCGATGCAGCGGCTGTGATCGTCACGTTGAACGTGTTAATCGTCGCCGTGTATGTCGTCTGTGATGTCACCTGAACCTCGTCAGAGAATGTCTCTCCGCCATAGGTACACTCGAATGTATATGTCCCCTGTTCATGGATCACGTAAGATGCTGAGCCGGAGTTATTGAAACTCGTCGTGGCATAATTGGCTCCGTCTTTTTTGATCGTTATCGTGGCCCCGTACAGCTCGCTCGATGTCGTCGAGATGTTCACCGTGGCATCGAAAGTGTTTAGGGTTACGTTGTACGTGGTCTCCTGAGAGACTGCGACCTGATCCGTGTACGTGAATCCGCTCACAGTACAGCTGATGTCATATGTGCCCGTCCCATGTATGTCAAGCGAGGCCGAGCCATTTGAGAATACAGCCGAGCCTATCACCGAGCCATTGAGCGATACATATATACGCTGTCCATCCATGCCGGGGGATGTAGTTGAGAACTGGAGCGTCGCTGTCCATCTTTGCAGCTGTACAGTGAAAGGACCTCCCGTGGTGACAACCTGCTGTACTGAGTATGGTGTGCCCTGATATTCCACTGAGAACGTATACGTCCCCGGCTGGAGTGCGAGGTATGACAGCTCGGCATTCGCATCCAGCTGCTTGGTCTGTGTCGGCATTCCGCTGCAGCTGATCGTGACGGGGAGATTTGCGAATGCGGAATCTCCGATCACGTTCACGGTTTCCGCGAATCCGTTGAACGTCACGCTGTATGTGGTCTCCGCCGATACATTGACCGCGTCGCTCTGGTATGTCTTCCAGTCATATGTGACCTCGAGCGTATAGGTTCCGGCTTCCGGAACTGTGATTGATGCTGAACCGTTCGAGAAGACAGCCGAGCCGTAGACCGTGCCGTTCTTCTTTGCATATACAGTCAGTCCGTCGAATATGGATGTCGTGGTAGACACTTGGATGGTGGCCGACCAGAACGAGATGTTCTGCGAATAGACTCCGAAGTATGGCACGCTCACCGTTCCGGCTGCTGTGTCGGTTCCGTCTGTCGATGAGATGGTCAGGGTTCCGGTCATGGTCACTCCCATGAACGTGGCGTCCCCGTTCTCGTCGAAGGTCTCTGTCATGGTGTCGGTGCCGTCGGTCAGAGTCACGTCTTCACCGGCGAGAGATGCCTCACTGGTGTGGACCTTTATTGTTGACCCTCCGGATCCGCCTTCCACGATGGTGATGCCGTGCGTGGCATCGTCGCGAACATTCATGCCTAAAAACTGGAGGGTGCCTCGAGCGGGCATATCCTCTCCCTCGCTGTTCATGATGACGTGGCCGCCTCCGCCGCCACCATGCTCGGCCCAGTATTTTGAATTGTTGTGATAAGTCGGATCATCTGAAGAAACAGGCTCTCCGTTCCTTGTGCCGACAGCCCACGCCTCGGAGTCCTCCGCGCTCTGTGATGCAGCTGTAGCTGATGCAGCTGCTTCCTGTGCGCTCTCGGCAGAGTCGGAGACGTATCCCTGCATGGTCTCTATGGCTTCCTCGACCATGGAAATATCAGACTCAGACATCTGACTGTTATCCGGCAGGGCTGAAGCCTGCACATCGAGCCAAAAGACGAACGTGCCAGTCCTGCCCGTCTGCTCCGTGACTACGAACTGGACTCTGACCTGACCGGCCACTTGCGTCATGACCTCGGTGAGATCTGCCGTGACGACATTGCCCTCGAGTGTCACGCCGTCAGAAGAGACGAAGAACTTCCCGTCCGGCTTTGTACCCTGTACATATACCGACGCCGCGCTCGGTGTGTACGGTGTCGAGTCCTCATATAGTGACGCTATGATCCGGCCCGTGCCGTGGTCATACTGATCCACGTGAACGACGACCGGAGCGCTGTTCGGTATGAGATTGAGATCGATGTGCTGTGTGATTGCCATGATTCCTCCTTTATTAACTCAGCTGTACGCTGCCGTATGATGAGCCATTAACATATACGGCAAGATATTTGTGGTTGTTGGCTTCGTAGGTCATTAGTTTCGTCTCATCCGTCCCTATCAATCCCACGTAATCCGTGAGCCGTCCGTTGTTGATATAGACGCTTCCCGTATCGCTAACGACCAGCTGTGTATTTCCCCCGGTTATGGTAGACATCTTTTTTGCCATGACACCTATATAGTTCTCATTCGTGTTTATATAGGTATTCCCCGAGTGCGTGCCCATGTGGGTGCTCGTCCCCACCATGCGAACCTGATAGTCGGTGCTCTCGATGGCTATACGGTCATTACCCGAGATTAAAAGCGCGTCGTGCCCGTCAAATCCTGCTGACGGTCCGTAGCTCAATGTAGTTTGTAGATTTCCGCTACCGAACCGAGCCGTAGAACCGGTGATGAGTCCTGTGAACGTGCCGTCTTTCATGACCAGCTCGCCGGTTTCCATATTCAAATAGAATTTGTCATTCAGATCTGTGAGGATTCCGGTCTTGACCGCATCCGCGACGATGGTGCCATCCACGAGGATGGCTGCTTCATATGGGCCATCGATACCGTGCGAGGATCCTCCGAGTCCGTTCTCGTTCAGGCGCATAACCTTCTGAGCCGTCTCGATGTCATTCGTATCCATCGCGAGCAGCTCCTTCCACTCTCCATCCGTGCCTTTAATGGCTACGATGTAGCCGTCACCGGATGAAAGCCATGCCGTGGCTTTGTTGATGGCGTTCCCGGCTTGGACTTTGGTCTTGTCGATCGAGGCCGTGGTCGCGCTGTTCTGGTCATTGATCGATGTGGCCAGGCTCGTGCGTATAGAGCCGACCGTGATCTCGTCATATCGTTCCGCGAGGACATTCCACTTGTAGGCTGAGACTTTCGCCTGTGTATCGATTCCGAGCTTTTCAAACTGCACTGTCAAAGTGTCGCAGAGATGGACGCTCTGCAGGGATTTCATGTCCTCATATTCGAGCGTGTCCGCCAGATTAATGAATGAGACCTTGACAGAGACTGTCGGGACTCCGATGTCGTGCTTGGTGATATATGCTTCGGCTGCGGCTCTGAGTGTGGCCACGTCGGGAGCTTCCTGATATTGTCCGGAAAAGTCCAGCGGGATGGTCAGCCTGCTCGAGTATCTGTCCGCATACTGTGAATACACGGCTTTTTCCGGAAGAGTGATCACTTCGGATCCGTTCATGTCAGACCAATATGGCACGACTCCTGTCACGGTTTCGGCGATGATCTCCTCCTGTGTCAGATTGGTGATGTTCGTGCCATATCTCAGCCGGACTCCGAGATCATGTCCTCTGTGGCTGTGGAGCTTCACGGTGAACTTATCCCATTCATACTCTCCGCCGAACTGATCCAATACTGAGCCCTCGATGCCTCCGAGCCTTTGTCTGATGGTCGAAGGTGTCAGCTGTGTATAACTTGATATAGTGTGCACATCCGTCCAGAAGGTGAACGGGCACGTCTCGACGGCGTTCGTCTTGAGCGCCTGCAGGGTATCATTGCAGGCCGTCGTCGATGCCTCGATGCTGAAGGGCATCGCTGTATTCTTCGCGAGATCGTAGCCGATGTGTCTGGCGTTGATCGTGACTCTGCCCCCGATAGGCTTTGAAATCTGATATACGCGGAACGGCTGCAGTGTGGCATCCTTGCAAGGAATGACCGCTATGATCGCCCGGTTTATAATGTCTTCGTAGTGCTTCCCTGTGGCAGGGTATACCAGCTCGAGCTCGTACTTACCATTTCTCTCTTCTGAAACGGTACACGATATGGCATCAGACAGGGTTCCTATTCCGTTTGTATTGAATTCTGTCGCGCCTTCTGCGAATAATCTCGGCTTCATACTGTCCACCACCTTGGAATAATGTCCAGTCTTGTTATATCCTCCATGGTGATCTCTATCAGGCCCGGAGGAAGCTCAGGGAAGCGCCCATCTGCGAGAATGATGTTCCCGTTGCAATTTACATCACCTTTGAAGGCTTCCTCGATCTCGCAGTCGATGTCTGTGTATTCCTCAGCTGTCGTGATCTGCATGGATGTGCCGGCGATTGTAAGCATTCCGGTGCCGTATACTCTCAGGAGAGGCTTTGCAGAATACAGCGTGCGGTTGTACAGCTGATCATCTCCATATAGTGTGACCGTCTGGACGCCATTCTTGAGAAAAAGCCTCGGATCGCAGTCAAAAGACAGCTCGAATGATCCGGCTGTGTTCCTCGGGGCCATGTCCGGCTCGATCTTGCCTGTGAATCTTGCCTTCCTGTAGTGATCCGGATGATATGAGTCTGCGAGGACTTCATATCCTGAATGTGACAAAAGAAAAGCCTTCAGGGCCGAAAAATTCCGATCGAAGTCCTCTGTGATGAATGCCGGATATGTGATGATAATATTGTTGAACTTGCCGTTGTCGATGTGGAGGTCTCCGTTCCGGCCCGGAACTGATATAGTCTCGACATCACGCTCCGGGGACAGGAATGTGCCCTGTCCCGAGATGTGTGCCTTGAAGTCTTCTGATGATGTTCCCGCGAACATCAAATATTCATATACTAAGCCCATGCCGCCTCCACTTGCTGTAGCCTTAATGTGATTATCTCGTCAACGCGGTCAGCTATCTCCTCCGCGTTCTCACCGGCTCCATTGATGATGATGTTTGTGTCGCCGATGCTTATCGTGTTTCCTCCTCCCACATATCCGCTCTGTACTGCGCTGTGGATCATTCCCATGAGCGAACTCTCTCCGACTATCCACTCCGGCCCGGCTTCACCTCCGCCGAGCAGCTTGTTCCCCATCGCTCCGAATATGGTTGCGCCATTTAGCCTCATGCCGCCCTGCATGGCCTTCTGATACCAGTCAACAGAAAAAGACGGAGTGCTCGGGGGATTAAGTGAGAAGGATCCCGATACCTTGAAGTGAGGGAGTTTTATATGCGGGAACTGGATGTCCGCATTTTTGAAAATGCCCTCGATCATGTCGCGCATGAATTCGAACTTGCTGATGATATTGTTGACCACGCCCGCCGTCATCTCCTGCATTCCGGTGAATACGCGCTTCCAGTCTCCGGTGAGAAATCCGGCCACCACGTCCATGAATCCCTGCAGATATATGTGGAAATTATCGATCGCGCGCGTAATCGCCTTGATTCCGGCCACGAATATAGGCGCCATGCCTTCGCTGAATGCATCCCATGCAGGCTTTACGGTGTTTATCAGGTCTGTGATGGCCTGCTTTGCCTCGGCCATCGATGTATCAACTTCTCTGGCGAATTCCTCGTCATTTTGGTATGCGGTGACGAATGCACCGGCAAGGACGGCCAGAGCGGCGACTGCTATTCCGACCGGCGCCGCGATTCCGGCGATTCCTGCTCCGGCTGCTGCAGCTGATGATCCCGCTCCTCCGAGTGCTCCTGATGCTGTGCCGAGTGCCGGTACTAACTTCCCGAACATCTGGAGGACGTTTCCGCCTGCCTGTGTCAGAGATCCCACACCGGATACCACTTTGCCTCCTGTGATCAGGAGCGGAGCTGCTGCTGCCACGAGAGCCGCCGTCTTGACGATAGTGTCTTGTGTTTCCTGATCAAGTGATCCGAACCACTGAGCCAGCTCTTTGACTTTTTCGGCTGCTTTTTCCAGATACGGCGCGAGAACTTCTCCGGCCTCTATTGCTGCACCTTCCATGGCGGACTTTGCCTGAGTCCAGGATCCGGCGACGTTATCCTCCATGATCTTGGCCATCTCTTCAGCAGTTCCCGTGTAGGTCTCGAGGATCTCCTGCCCGGATGCCATTGCCTCCGACAGAGGGACTATGGAGCCGTCTGCAAGCTTGGCCATCGGCTCACTCGCTCCGTCTATAGCTTCAGCGAGCTTGTCGTAGTCTTCAGCTGTAGAATTGACCACAGCAAGGAGTGCGGGCATTGCCCTTGCTCCTGCGAGCATAGCGGCCGCTCTTGCCTTCTCGGCGGCTTCCGCGCCATATGCCTGCTGGATGAGCTCGTCTGTGGCATCTCCGAACTTCTTCTCAGTCAGCTCACCGTTCTCCAGCTGCTCAATAAGGAGCTCCATCTGAGCATCGAACTGCTCCATCGGCATATTGATCTGTCCGAAGGAGCCCCTCAGCTTGTCCATGATCTGCCTGAGTGAGTACATATGACCCTCGTCATCGGCAAGAGATATTCCGAGCCTGTCCATGGCCATCTGTGACTCTTTGGTGGGCTTTGCCATTCTTTGGATGATATTTCTGAGGGCAGTACCAGCCATGTCAGCCTTGATGCCGTTATTGGCCATGAGTCCGAGGGCCAGCGCCGTGTCCTGAATGCTGTATCCCATAGATCCAGCTTCCTGCGCGGCATACTTGAAGGACTCGCCCATCATGGCGACGTTTGTATTTGAATTCGAGGATGCCGCTGCCAGCACGTCCGTGAACATTCCAGCGTCCTGTGCCTTGAGTCCGAATGCCGTCAGCGCATCGGTCACGATGTCAGAGGTCAGCGCCAGATCTTCTCCGGATGCCGCCGCAAGATTCATGATCGGTGCTATGCCGTCCAACATCTGCTCCGTCTTCCATCCGGCCATAGCCATGTATGAGAATGCCGCGGCTGATTCTGAAGCGCTGAACTTCGTCGTAGCTCCCATGTCCTTGGCCTTCTGAGTGAGAGCCTCGAGATCCTCTCCAGTGGCTCCTGATATGGCTGCCACCTTTGACATTCCCTTCTCGAAGTCCATGAATGTCTTGGCTGATGCCGTGAGTCCCGCTGCCGCTGCAGCTGATACCGGAGCGATGGCCTGTCCGAAGCTGGTCATCTTGTCCCCTGCGTTCTTGATGGATCCTCCGATGGATTCCATCTTCTGACCCACGAGCTCGAGGCTTGAAGGGAGCTCTCTGAGCTTTGTCTCGAGATTGTTCAGCTCGGTCTCAGCCTGATTGAGGGCCTCTTTCCATTTGAGTGTCTTGGTGTCGTTCTCACCGAATTTCTCTGAGGACTGCTGCACCATCTCTGACAGCTGCTTGACCCGCTCCTTCTGCGTCTCTATCTGCTGCGAGAGCACCTTGTGCATCTCGGCGTTCTTTTTCAGAGTTGTGTTCTGCTTTTCGCCTGCAGATTCCAGCTTGTCGTACTCGCTCTTGAGGGTCTTGGTCTGCTGGATGATCTGGTTGATCTGCTTTCTATATTCAGCTTCGCCGTCGATGCCTATCCGTGGGCCTATGTTTACAGCCATTCGTTCACCTCAGATTTATCGCTTCGTCGTATGTCCACTTCCGTCTTTTCTTTTTGGGCTTTGCCATGCCCTCATAAATAGCCAGACAGGAGATCATGTCCTGCATCTCTCCGATCGGAGTGATGATGATCTCCTGCCGCGTCATGTTGAGCTTTCGGCCATAGAATAGATACCAGGCCAGATTGAGCTCTACTTTGTCTGTGCTTTTTTTTTGCCCTTGGCGGGCTCTGCCTCGACTGAGGGTTTTTCTCCGGCATAGGCTTCGATCGCCTCTCCGAACGCTTCGCTGAATTCCTCTTCCGTGAGATTCAGCGCTTCCTCTTCAGTGAGAGGGCGGGGCTCATAGACCCCGCCTTCTCTGAATTTCTTGTTCTCCTCATATCCTTCGCTCATGATCGCCATAAACTTGGCCGCCGTCCTCTGCGAGTCCTGATAATTTCCTTCGAAGAGCATCCTCGCGTTCGCGATGTCTCCGTCAGGACAGATCTCGGCGATCTTGCAGTTCGCCATCACGGTGCGGAGGAAGCTCACATCTCTTCCGTTGATTTTCATGTCTTATGCCCCCGCATCCAATACTGTGAGACCGCTCAGATCGTATTCTGTCGTGCTGGTGTGTGTGCCATCAGATGAGACGACCATGAACTTCTGCGTGTTCTTGTCTGTGATCTTGAAGACGCCGTTCTTGTCGGGATCATCTATCAGCTCCACGAGGCCGGTGCCCTCTGAAGGCTGGAGTCCTACGCGGACAGAGGTCGCCCTCGGGTCAATGTTCAGGAACTGCAGAGCGAGGAAGTTTCCGTCGCCTGCCAGAGGGCCGCTCTCAGCGAGTCCGCCTTCGATGAACTTGAGGGTTCCGACGATCTTGCCGCCTGCGACTCTGATGCCTGACTGCATAGCGCTCACGAGCGAGCCGAAGAGGGTCACGCCGTCAGCCACGGGCTCCACTACGGGATTGACCACGTAGATGCCGAGCTTTGTCTGGAGTGCCTGCTCTGCCTCTGCCTCTGTGGTGTATCCTGATCCGACCATCTTCCAGTCATGATTGCTATCATCAGCTCTCATGATGTTGGCTGAGATCTCCTGTGTCTGCCAGTCGATCTCCTCTCCCTGAGTCTGCGCGGACTGATTGAACAGGCCGAACTTTGTCTTCGGGAGTATAGTGGGGACGAATGACTCCACGCCATCGCTCATGTATCTTGCGATGTAGCCGATAGCTATATAGGGAGTCTTTTTGTCGTCTCCGTAATTAGTCCAGCTATCTGCTCCTGCTGCGGGCAGTCCCTGAATGAATCTCTCGGCATCCATGAAGAGGCCGTCGACTGTCAGGGTCACGGTTCCGGATGTGAATGTTCCGTCTGCGCTCTCTGCGAGCTGATTGTCCGCGTAGAACTTATTATCGCTCGAGCTGTTCGGCTCAAGTGATACGCTCACGCCTCTCGCGAGCACGCGGCCCTCCGTGAATGATACGATCCCGGCATTGGAGTTGTACTTTGCCACGTAAGGCTTAGAGAAGCCTGTGCAGACGCGTCCAGCCGCGAAAAACTGCAAATCAAAAGGTATTTTCATTTTTTCGATCCTCCTTAGTTCATGATCTTGTTGATTTCTTGGTCAATGGTCATCTGCATGGCCATCTCCGCTTTTTCCTTGGTGGCACGTACTGCAGGCGCCACAAAAGGGTGCTTTTTTGTATGGCTGTTTCCAGCCTCGACGGTTCGGGCGATCATAGCGTTCGGCTGTCCGCTCGGATATTTCTTCGTCTTGAGTGCATTGTAGCCATCGAATCCGGCTTTGACGTTGATGTATCCGTTATCGTTGCGGCACTTTGCGATTCCGAAGCTCCGGATCAGGCCCTCCTTCTGGATGGTTTTGATGCCTGTGGCATACTTTTCGAACTTGTCCTGCACCGGGATCTCCTTGATGTTGGCTTTTATCTGATCGGCCACGATCTTGGCGCCATCGAAGACAGCTTTCTCGCACATCTCCGGAGCGTTGATCTCAAGATTCCCCAGCTTCGCCAGATATTCGTCCATGCCCTTTCCGACTTGTATCTTCATAGGCTCCACTCCCATTCGTAGTGTATGAGGTTCGTCTCGTCCTCGTATTCCACGGACTGGAGCGACCATCCCTTCATGATGCTATTGAGCGCCGTCTGTACTTCGTCCATGACCGGGTCGAACTCGTTCAGGGTGTACAGGTCGATGGTGCCATGAAGCTGCTGCTCCGCCATTCTGTTGTTCGCCCACAACATGTCTGTCGAGGAGCCGTCTTCCTGCCAGACTATCCAGCTTGGCTTCTGATTGTTCGGGCGCTTATAGTGATATACCGGTGCGGATACCGTGCCGAGTGTGTCCCGGATCTTCTTCAGCTGTTCACTTATCGACTTCATAGAGCTCCTCCAGTCTGTACAGAGTGAGGTCTGTCACCTTCAGGCCGTTGGCGTCGAGGATCTGCTGGACATTGTCGATTCTGTACTGGTCGCCCTCGGGGTTTTCCTGCCCTTCGTAGTCCGTCAGAACCGCATACATCCCTATGCGGACAGGCGCTCTCCATATACGGATGAGCATATCCACGCGCTCCGAGACTCCCTTGGCCTGATATTGCCGATTAAGCCCTACAGTGCGCTCTTCGAATCCCCACGACAGCTCCTCGTCCTCATATACCAGAGGCACCAGCTTCGGCTTCGGCATATTGCCGGGCTCAGCTGTGTCTTCGAGTGTGCATACCGTGACGATTCCTGCGTCCATCATGACGCGCCTCCCATCTTCTGAGCGAAGAGCATGTTATTCAGCGCGTATCTGAGCATATACGGCATTCCCTGCGGATTGAGAGTGTCCGTCCGTCCTTCGACGGGCCGGCGCATCTCGTACAGATAGGCCGCATACATCACGATCACGTTCGCTTCGTCCACGCTGTAGTCGCTCTCTGACAGGGTTATTCCCTCGCGCTTGATGGCTGCCTTGGCTGCAGTGATCAGCTGTGTCAGATATGGGTCGTTGACACTATTTCTTTTTTCGAGATTTGCTTTGAGCATTGCCAGAAGCTCTTGATCTGTCACTTTTGGCCTCCTTTTGTACCGCTGCCACCTTCGCCTTCTTCGGCTCCTCCTTTACGGGCTCCGCCTCCGGGGCTTTTTCAGCTTTCTCCGGTTGCACCGGCGCAACTTCCACCTTTTCGATGAGGGGCTTCTTCCTCTTGTTCCTCGAGCTTGAAAGCTCCGCGATTCTCTCTTCACTGACCGAATGCCCCTCACGGGGGAAAGCATCGCCTACATTGTAGGGATGCTCTCCGTCCTGAAGGTCTATGAAGTAGGATATGACGCGATACATCATGCCCCCTGGTTCGCTGTGTCAGATGCGAAGGTCATGGTCGCTGTCGGCGTAGCGCCATTGATACCGATTGCCATGAATGCCTCGGCGATAACAGGCTGTCCGTCATATCTTGCGGTGCCCTTGAACACTGTCTGATCCTGCACGAAGTACGCGTGCTCAGACTGAGCGAACCTCGTTCCTGCTCTCTCTGCGAGGAGATAGAGCTCGAAGTATCCGCCGATGATGACTCCGTCAGGAATGAAGTCGAGGACTTCGAGATCTCCGCCGAGCACGGGCATTGTGCCGTTTGTAGCGCTCACGATCACGCCTGCAGCGTTGATGCTCATGCCCTCAGCCACGAGGTCAGTGTAGGTCTTCTCGTTCATGACCCAGGTCTTGCGTCCGCGGGCATACTTGCCCTTTATAGCAGAGGACTCCTTCACGATGTCCTTGTAGAGGTCGATGCCACCTACGGGAAGGACAGATGATCCGATCGTCCTGATGTTTGATGTGTGGAGATCCACCCATTCCCTGGCTGTAGCAGGATAGCTGTCAGGCTTGGATGTCTGCACGAGACGGCTCATGATACCCTGGGGCATCTTCTGAGTGTTGACGCCGTTCTTTCCGTACAGGATAGCCTTGTCGAGCGCGAGACCTATGGCCTCACCGATGCACTCGAGGATGTTGGATGCGAGCTGCACGTCGTTGTCTTCCAGAGCTGCATTGCAGACCTTGAAGTATCCGCCGACCTTGTAGCAGTCAGCCTCTACGTCGTTGAATACGAGAGACAGCTCGTTCAGATTCGCGCAGCACTCTGTCCACACGCCCTCGGGAACTGATCCCATGATGACCTCGCGAGCTGTACCGTTCACGGGCCTGACGTTGACGTGTCTGTAGAGCTTCGAGTATCTCTCGATGTTCTGTCTCAGCATTCCCAGGAATACCTCGGGGATGGTCAGGCCGACGTTCGTCATCTCCCTCTTCTCCTTAATGTGTGCGCGGATCTCTCCGAGCCATGCCTTCACGTCCTCGCGCTGCATGATCATGTCGAATCCATGCTTCCTCTCGGTCTTGTTTCCTTCTACAGTGTGCTCTACGTTCATCTCTTTTGTCCTTTCTTCCGTTGCCGGAACTACTTTTGCTCTTGCCTCATCAGCTTCCTCGATGCCCTTCAGCTCGGCCTCGAGATCGCCTACCTCGCCCTCGAGATTGGTCTTCGCCTCATCGTGGGCCCTCTTTTCCTCGTCGAACTTGCCGACCTCGTCCTCGACTGCAGCCTTTTCCTCGTCAGTCTCGGCCTCGTTTATTGATGACTCCAGATCAGCCTCGCGCTTCTCGAAGTCTGCGTCCTTGGCGCGAAGCGCCTCGAGCTCCTTCTTCTTGTCATCAATCTTCTTCTTCAGCATGATTGCTCTCAGTGCCATTTTTTAACCTCTCTTTCATCTTTGCTCTCCACGCTTCGGTTTCGCGCTTCAGGATCTCCTTGCGCTGTTCTTCTCTCGCGGAGATATTTGTGTTTTCGTAAGCCGGGAATGTGCAGCAGCTGACCTCGTAGAGCCGGACTTCTCTGATTGTCCAATGAACGCTTCCATCCTCTCCGATCTCGGTATCTTCGCGGATGATCTCGAATCCGAACGAGCACTGCGACACGTCGCCACGCTTCACGCGTTCGTACAGGTTCATGGCGTCAGTGTCTTTCGGATTGACACTGATCCGTCCCCAGAGACCGCGCTCATCTTCGCGAAGCTCGAGTGTGTGTGCAGATGTCCGTCCGAGCACGAGTGTCGTGTCATGGTTGACCAGAGCCCTGATGTCCTCCGCGAGCGTGTTTCTGAACGCTCCCGGAGCGATGGACTCGCTCATGCCGGGGCCTATGTCGTAGTTGCTATTAAATACGGCGAAGTATCCTTCAATGTGGAGATCTTCGCCGTCTTCCCGCGTTGTGAAATATGACGCGATGCTCCGCGTCTGTCTGATGTCTCTGTCCATGTCAGTCCTCCTGAATGAGTTTCTTTTGCTGGTTCGTGTAGTCTATGCCTATATAATTCTCGAGTATCCGGTACTCGTCGAGCCCGTCCACGGGACTCATACCGAGTCTGTCCCTCACCTCGTTACCGCTGACCATTCCGCGATCAGACAGTGCTCCGAATACCGTGGAGATTGTCTGGAGATCCCAGTCCATGAGCGATAATGTGTTGAATCGCAGATACATTTTCGGGCTCAGAATGAGCTTCTTTGTCATCTCCTGCGCGATAGCGATGCAGATCGGCCGGATCTTGTTCTGAATGAAGTTGTTCCACGCTTTCTGGCTGTAGTCTCCGACTCCGAGCACGAACGGAGGCACGCCGACGATTGACGCGACGGCTCTCTTGTCGAGCTGTACCATGTCGGAGATTGCGAGATCTGACAGTGAGAGGGGCCTCACTTCCTTGACGTCGAACTGCTGCGCCGGGATTATCCAGGGCGCTCCGACTTCTCCGGTCTCCAGATAGTCTTCGCGGAGCTTACGTCTGCCCTCCGGCCCGGAGAATTCGTTCGTCATGGCATCAACCTTGACGATCAGAGACGGCTTCCACTTCGACTCCATGAATCCCTTCTCTGTGGCCGCTGCCTGTTTGAGATTCATGGCCACGTCTTTGAGTGATACGCGGAGACCTCTGCCCTTCCAGAGATAGACGTCATCCGGATTGTATGTAAAATGCAGCATATTCTCGGGAGAATGTGCCACTCCGTCGATCAGGATCTTGTAATATCGATATGGATTGTCCGTGTCAGGCTGAAGGAGCACTCTTTCCGCAGCTATCGGCTCCAGAGATCTCAGGAGTCCATCCCATGTATGCGGCCACACAATAGAGTTGCCGTTCCCGTAAAGGAGCATGTTCATCACGATGCTTTCCATCCAGTGAGAGCGCGTCATGGTCGATATAGGATCGATGTCGATTGCTCTGGAGAGCTCATTCACTACGCGAACGTCTCCGTTTTCAGTGTTTGCCATGAGATGGATCGTGATGGAGCCTATCAGCTCCGCGATCGTCCTGCAGGCAGTCATGATCTCCGGATTGTGGTCGAGGGATGTGTATCCTGAGACACATATATCCTCTCCGGCATCCGTCACGAGGAACGCGACGGCGTTGTCGGGCCTTTTCGGGGTTCCATTTTCTCTTTTCTGTCGTCTTTTGCTCATTTATTTCCACCAGTCGGCCGCCTGTTTTTCCTTTTCGGCCTGATTTAGGTATTTGACGCAAGCGAAGACGCTCGCATCAAATAGGTCAATGCGCTGTTCCGGTTGAATCTTGTCGTATTTGACCGCGTCGTCGGTCTTTTCTATCGCAGATACGTTCGAGATGCAGTATTCATACGCCTCTGAATGCAAATAATAGAATTTGCCGTCCTTGATGGCTTTCTCGATGTGTCGGAAGCCCTGACTCTTCAGGTAATAGTATTGTGGCTGATCCTCGATATAGAATCCGGCCTTCTGCATCTCCGGGAAGTATTCCTCACCGGCGAATTTTCTGTCATGTCCGACGCAGCGGATATTGAATCCCATGTTCCGCATCTCGACGAACCAGTTGACGATGTCGGAGATGTTGATTGTGGCCTGTCCACACATGGTCAGCCAGCCATCATCCTGCCATCCGTACAGAGGGATGTTGTCCTCCTCGGCCTTGGTGGCCGCCTGCGTGACAGGGAAGAACGCGTGCGTGATCACTACGTCAACGCCCTGATACTGCCCGTATAGAGCAGCAGCTGTCAGGTCGTACATTCTCGACAGATCAGCTCCGCCATACCAGCTCACGCCGGACTTCGCCAGCTCCTCGAGTGTCCAGTGGTATTGAATGTCACTTGCCCGGCACTCGTCCACGTCGAACCATGCCTTGTATGCTGCCGTGTATATGTTTAATCTCCGGGAGAGGAAGTCCTTCCTCAGTCTCGGAGAATTCTGTGCCTGCAGCGCGTCGTTCATGATGTCTTTGGGGCGGATCGTTACTCCGAAGGAGGGGTTCGCCTTCCGGTGCTGGATCTCGCTCGTGAAATCCACATAGCCTTTTTGATTCTGATCCGCCCTGCAGACGAAGGAGAAGAAGCTGTCATCCTTGACGGTGCCTCTCGCTACCTTGCACGCGTACTCCATCCGCTCGTATCCGAACGAATTCATGTTGTCTCCGGCCGTAGTGATGCCGATCATGAGCCGGTTCGTATAGGCCGCCTGCGCTTCCTTGAATCGGTTGTACTGCGACGCCTTTTTATATGCTGCGACCTCGTCAGCGATGGCGAAGTTGCAGTTGAAGGAATCCTGAGCGTCCGGATTCGATGCCATGATCTGGATCTCGATGGTGCCGTCAGGTCGTCCGCCTTTCATGAACTCGTACTTGATCGAGTGCTCGAAGGAATTGTCCTTCACCTCGAAGTCGTCGATGATGCCCTTGTATTTCAGCGAGAATATGATGAACTGAAAGCTCTCGAGGGCCTGCTTCAATGCCGCTGCCACGACGTAGATCGTCGAGCCTGAGTGTCTTTGTATGATCGCGACCGCGAATGAGAGCGAGCCGATGAAGCTCGTCTTGCCGTTCTTTCGGCCGGTCATGATCAGCGCCTCTTTGTAGCGCCTTTCCTCGGTTCCCTTGTACCAGAAGCCGAGCAGATTGTAGACGATGAAGATCTCCCAGTCGTCGAGCTTGAACGGATGCCCCAGGAGCGGAGAGCCGTCGAGGGCTTCGCCCTTCCTGTGTACGAAAAGCCCCTCCATGAGGGAGATGGCTGCGTCCGGTTGCTTTGTCCTATACTCGAGATCCTTTCGCTTTAAGTCTTTAAGGAACCGCTTGCAGGCGTTGACTGCATCGTTTCCAATGATGATCTTGCCATCGACTACCTTCTGGGCGTATTTTTTGACTCTGTCCGCGTAGTGCTTGGCCTGCATGGTCAGATCCCCAGATCAGCGAGAGCGTCCGCAAAGGTCTTTTTCTCCTCGGGCCTGAGCAGATTCTCATTGAGTCGCTTCAGCCCTGCCGGTGTCAGTCCGAGGTCTCTCCAGTATGCGAGCGAGTCTCTGTTCAGGTCGTTCACGAGACGGAGAGCCGGATTCTGCTCGATGTTTGTTGAGCCGTTCTTGTTGGTGTGCTTTACGAGCACATGTCCCCCGGCTTTCTCGAATGCCTCCACGGCCATGTCGCGCCGCTCCATGATCGAAGCGAGCTCGTCGATCACGGTGTCGAAGAATGGCCTATATGTGCCTGCATCAGTACAGGCTTTTTTTATCCTGGCTTTCCACGTCTTTTTTTTCATGCGAATTCTCTGTTGCTGTAAAGGTATTCGTTCACCTTTTTCCCGTTGGTGTTTGCTCCGATCAGACTCTGCACCGACTTCACCTTCTTGGAGAAGAAGCTCTCGTCTGATATTTCATAGCTCGAAAAGAATACCTGATACGGTTGAGCCTTGGCCCATTCGTAAAATGCCAGCGAGTCGAACGTGACTCCATAATCATTACATCGATTCTTTCCGATCACCTCGTAGGGAACGTCGCAATATACGACATCGCCGGGCCGGTATTCGTATTCGTGATAGTCAAAATTTGTCGCTTCCAGCCTCTGTAGAGCTTCCAGCCTCTGTAGAGCTTCCAGCTGCGTGAGCGCTTGTAGATGCTCGATCGCCTGAAGGCGATTGATGCTCGTCGGCCTTCCGGCCTCCAGTGCTTTCACAAAATGGATATATGCGAGCCTTCTGTCGTGCAGCTCTTCATCCATGAGCGCGTGGCACGCTGTGCATTTTATCTCCTCGATGTCTTTTCCCCAGAGATAAGCAGAGCCATTATTCCCGAATGACCAGATGTATTTTACATAGGCATCGGTATCTTTCAGCTCATCGAAGTCTTCTCTGGTTATCACGCGATGCTCGTCATGATATACGCCATGAACGGCATCCATGAAGAGCCCTGTGATCATCTCGTTCAGGTCGTTATATAAAAAGCTCTCCCACTTCTCGGAAAGCATGGCACAATGAGTGATTGCACCACCCCCCCCGAATAAATCTACGAGGCGCTGCCCCGCCGGAAGTATGGATATTATGATGTCCGCGATCCGGCTCTTGTTTCCCTGATATGGCACGCCATAGTGTCCCTCGAGTTTTTCTATGTCCTCGAATTCGTCATCAACGATCTCCTCCTCTTCCGGGATGAATTGCGTGTCGAATCCGAATTCGCTCATGTCTATGTCGTTGATGTCGGCCAGCTCCTCCGCCAGGATCTCGAAGTCCCATTCGGCGAACTCGGCCGTCTTATTGTCCGCGAGTCGGAAGGCTTTGATCTGCTCCTCGGTGAGATCATCCGCCACGATGCACGGGATCTCTTTGATCCCCAGCTGCTCCGCTGCCTTCACCCGAGTGTGGCCTGCGACTATCACGCCGTCCTTGTCGATGACGACCGGAACCTTGAAGCCGAACTCCCTGATCGAGCTCGCGACCTTGTCAACGGCTCGATCATTTTTCCGGGGGTTCTTGGGGTATGGTATTAGATCAGCAATGTCCCTCTGGATGATTCTCAAGTGATTTTCCTTCCGTGGCCGTTTACGACCAAAAACGAATTCAATTTGCCGGGGGTTCCGGACTCCTTTCGGGGGACTTTCAAAAATCTATTTTCTGAATTATGTCCCCTCTTTTTCAGGGGTCTCCCTTGGGTCTGGTTCCCCTTTGGCTTAAAAATGCCCTGTGTATATAAAAACT
>JAEEGL016981663.1_pt1 | contig 34126 bp, 34 predicted proteins | sample 9134231 | NCBI WGS metagenome assembly JAEEGL01 (sample SAMN16246548, study PRJNA631951) | gut metagenome | biome: gut microbiome; feature: rumen; material: fiber-attached | host: Bos | place: Iran: Karaj | collected 2018-10 | reverse complement strand
AGCCAGCAGGTCATGAAGTCCCTCGCCTACGCTTACGTTGGCAGGAAGCTCAAGAAGCGCGAGTATCGCCGTCTTTGGATCGCTCGTATCAACGCGGGCGCAAGGATCTGCGGTACCAATTATTCTAAGCTCATCCACGGCCTGAAGCTCGCCGGCGTCGAAGTGAACCGCAAGGTCCTCGCGGATCTCGCCGTCACCGATATGAATGCCTTCAACGAGCTCTGCACCGTTGCGAACAAGGCGCTTGAGAACTGATGAAAAACGAATAAGCACTTCCGGTCATGCCGGATGGTGATTAGGAAGTTTTTCTAAAACTATAACAATCGGACACAGCAAGACAAACAGAACCTGAGATTAGCATTATGCTTTTCTCAGGTTTTTTTACCGTTCTGCACATTCGTCAAATCGTTCCCGTCCTGCTATGGTAAATCCAAAGAACAAAGAAAGAGATGACGAACATGGGCATTACCTACACCAAACACGGAGACTACTATCCCGATCTCGTACTCCCTCCCCGGCCGACGGGGGATATCGGCCGCTGCATACTTCTAATTCATCCAATTCCTTCAGGGCTTGAATAAACTATAACGATAAGCTCCGTATTAGTTACGCCTGCTCGCATTATATATAATGTGCGCAAATTGTACCTTGATTATTATTATTTAGCATACTACAATCAAAGCAAAGCAAATACAGGGAGGCAGACTGCTGTGAATATCGGTAAAAAGATAGCAGATGCAAGAATCTCAGCTAATATAACTCAGCAGGAGCTAGCCGACAAGCTCTTTATTTCACGCGAGCTTATTTCAAAATGGGAAAACGGATCACGCCGTCCGGATTTTGAAACAGTATGTCAAATAGCAAAAGCTCTTTCGATTTCACCGGATTCTATTGTTCGAAAGGAAGATCGCGTATTCGAGGAGCTTGAAGATTGTGTTCCTTACGAATGCTGCATTACGCGAGAACGACTTTCGGCTTTGATAGGATCGTTTATTTCGAAGCTTCCTCAGCCTGACGCAGGGTTGTTTCTCCAAAGGTATTATCAGTTGGATTCATATTCTGAAATAGCTAAACTTTTTGGTATGAGCGAAAGCAAGGTTCGGAGTCGTCTTTCCAGAACAGTTAGGAAACTAAAAGCTTTTTTGAAGGAGGAGTGTAAAAATGAGTAAAACCAGAATGTTTGATGCAATAGCGCTTATCGATGAGGAGATAATCGATCGCTGCATTATCAACACAAAAAACTATATTGAATCAAATGGCGAACTATACTCTAAAACTTATAAAGGATCAGGAGGTAAGAATATGAAAAAGCATAAAGGTTGCGTTGCCCTTATACTGGTTCTCGTATTCTCGCTTGCGGGCGCCGCGGCGGTCTATGCCTCCGTAACAGCGGCAAACGAAAAGAAGGCGGAAAGTGATAAAATGGTCGCCGAACCCGGGAAGGTGCTCGTCCCGGCGGATCAGGCTGAAGAATTCGTGGCAAAGCTCGATGCAGAGGCTTATGAGCGCGCAGAGCATAAATACGTTGAGCCGCCGTATGAGCCAAGCGTATATGAGCGCTTCGAAGCCAGCGCGACGCCCGAACAAAAGGCGGAGCTCAAGGCTTATGCTCAAAGCTTTGATATCGGAACTTGGATCTGGTATACGAGAAAACAGCTTGAGCTCATGGGTGAGATCCCCGAGGATACACCCTATATCACGCTTGAACAGGCAAGGAAGATCTGTTCTGAATTTGACCCATCCGCATATCCCAGCATTGATTCTATGGAGAACGGTCTGGTAATGGCGTTCAATGCATATTCCGTCCCCGATTTTGACGGAGGAAGCGGTTTCAGGACGATCGTTTATTTCCTCGACGCCGATGGGAATCGCTATATCAAAATCTCCATGGGGACTGTTACATACTATGACAGAGTCAACAACACCTCCGAGGAGTTGCTCTCGATTTTAGATTGAACTAAGTCTTTAAAAAGCCGCATGATCGATCCGATCATGCGGCTTTTGCAGTGCAGCCCGATATTAATGATATAATAGCGTACCTTTGCCGCCTGCAGCCATCACAGCTTCAGCTGCGCCTTGATACTCCTGATATCCGCCTCAGCCTTTTTAGCTTCCGAGCCGCCGTACCTTTCGATATACCCCAGCGCTATGGAACAGAGCCTTGAAAACAGCACGCTCTGGCGCATAAAACGTTCGTGCGCAAGCTTTAATTCCTCGTTTTTGCGTTTTAGCTCCACGGCAATATCATCATTCGGAGCCGGCTTTTTTTCATATTTCCCGTCAAGCAGCTCCGCGCACTCCGCTTCAAAACCGTGTCGCTGCGCGACGCTTCTGATCAGATCGGGATCCTTCCTGATAACTGCCCTGAATTTGTTTTGATACCGCAGCATCAGCCCGGCGTCGCCGTGCGCCGCGTCAAAAGCGATCCTCCTTACCGAACGGCCGCTCCTTGCCCCTTTCATAAAGAGCATGATCAGCTCTTCGGTCTCTTCGGGAGTAAAGGGCGTATAGCTCGCGGCGCGGACGCCGGCCTGCTTGAGCAGCGCGTAATAGCGGTTGCGCACGCTGTCCGGCTTTCTGCCGAGCATCGCTCCCGCCTTCCTGAATACGGGGGAGAGCGGCGCGGACGCGCGCTTTGCTTCTTCACAAAGAGTAATCAGGAGCTCATCCTCCCGATCCGACCAACCCCTTTTTTTCATTTTCGACCTTCTTTCTTCCTTTGCTTTATGCTATGACGCCGCCTGTCGGTTTATGCCGAAAGGCTATAACAGCGTGATGATCCACGCGATGATCCCGACTATTACCGAGCTCGTTATGCCGAATACCAGCACCGGCCCCGCGATGGAAAACATCTGCGCGCAAACGCCGGTCACGATCCCCTCCGGGCGATGCTCCATAGCCGGAGCGGTTATCGAGTTCGAGAACCCCGTGATGGGCACGACCGAGCCCGCACCTGCAAACTTTCCAATCTTGTCGTAAACGCCGATACCCGTCAAAAAGGAAGCCGCGATTATCAGAACGACCGATACGAAGCTCCCGCGGGCGCTCTCGTCAAGCCCCCATAAAAGCTCCGAGACGTCCCCCAGGAGCTGCCCTAAACAGCAGATCGCGCCTCCTGTTATGAAGGCCAGAAAGCAGCGCAAAACCGTGCGGCTGCGCGGCATGCGGCTCTTCACCAGTTCAAGATACTGTTCGTGCTCCTGCTTTTCCTCCGCGGTCAGTTTTCGTTTGCGTCCCGCCATGCTTTTACCCCCTTTCTTTTTTTAACATCATTTCCGGATCAGAAGATTTTTATACATAGTAACAGCGTTAACATGAATATATATTTTAGCGCAGGAGGCATTTTTTCTTATTTCCTCTTGACTCGCAAGGGGTTTCCATCTATAATATTGTAGAATGTCTATAATATGGGCGCAGGTGTGTGTTCGTATGGCATATTACATATATTGGAGGAAAATGCTTTGGAATTGTGGCAAGTGCTGCTGATAGTTGCCGGCATACTGGTTGGCGGCGGCATCGGTATAGCGATAGGTTATTATTACAGAAGGAACATCGCCGAGGCCAAAACGGCCAAGGCCGAAGACGCGGTCAAGAAGATGATAGATGACGCGCAGAAGCGTGCCGAGACTTTGAAGAAAGAGACCATACTTGAAGCTAAGGAAGAAGTTTATCGCATCAAGACCGAGCAGGAAAGGGAAAACAAGGAACGCAGGAATGAAGTTCAGCGCGCGGAGCGCCGCCTCCAGCAGAGGGAAGAGAGCTTTGATAAAAAGCTTGAAGGCATTGAAAAGCGCGAGGAACAGCTCAACATAAGGACAAAAGAAGTTGAAAAGCTCGAGAACGCGGCTCAGGAGCTGTACGATAAGCAAAAGGTAGAGCTCGAGCGGGTAGCCTCCATGACGGCTGATGAAGCGAAGGCGATCATTCTCAACAACGCCGAAAAGGAAGCCCGCCACGATGCGACTATAATGATCCGCGATATAGAGTCCAAAGCCAAGGCCGAGGCCGACAGGCGCGCAGTCAACATCATAGCTTCCGCGATCCAGCGCTGCGCCGCGGATCACGTTGCAGAAACGACCATATCCGTCGTGCCCCTTCCCAACGATGAGATGAAGGGCCGCATCATCGGCCGCGAGGGCCGCAACATCAGGACTCTTGAGACCGCGACCGGCGTGGATCTTATCATCGACGATACTCCCGAAGCGGTCATCCTCTCCGGTTTCGATCCCGTAAGGCGCGAGGTCGCGAGGATCGCCCTTGAAAAGCTCGTGCTCGACGGGCGCATCCACCCCGCAAGGATCGAAGAAATGGTCGAAAAGGCCAGGAAGGAAGTCGATAACCAGATCCGTGAGGCGGGCGAATCCGCCATATTCGAGGTCGGCATCCACGGCCTGCATCATGAGCTCGTAAGGCTCCTCGGCCGTTTGAGGTACCGCACCAGCTATGGCCAGAACGTGCTGAAGCACAGCATCGAGGTCGCGCATCTGGCGGGGCTTATGGCTGTTGAACTCGGCGTCAACGTGCAGCTCGCAAAGCGCGCCGGTCTGCTTCACGATATCGGCAAGGCCGTCGATCATGAGGTCGAGGGCAGCCACGCCACCATAGGCGCGGATCTTGCCAAGAAGTACCGCGAGAACAACCAGATCGTCCACGCGATACTCGCCCACCATGGCGACGTTGAGCCCAACACGGTCGAAGCGGTGCTCGTTCAGGCGGCGGACGCCATCAGCGCCGCCCGTCCCGGCGCAAGGCGCGAAACGCTTGAGAACTACATCAAGCGCCTTGAAAAGCTGGAGGAGATCGCAAACTCCTTCGAGGGCGTCGACAAGGTCTATGCCGTTCAGGCGGGCCGCGAGGTTCGCATTATGGTAAAGCCCGAGAACGTGAACGATTCCGATACGATCATCCTTGCCAAGGATATCGTAAAGCGCATCGAGTCCGAGCTCGAGTATCCCGGCCAGATCAAGGTCAACGTGATACGCGAGACGAGGGCGGTAGAGTTTGCGAAATAAAGTCAACTGATGATAAAGCCCTCAGCCGGGTAACGGCGGGGGGCTGATTTTTTAAGGAGCTGGAGGAAGGCCGGATCTCATGTTTTTTGCAGACGGACATTGTGATTTTTTATACGGCATGGTCAACGACGGGTATGATATCGCTTCGCCCTTCGGCAGGCAGTCCATTTCGCTTGAAAGGATGAAAAGGGGCGGGGTCAAGCTCCAGCTCTTCGCCGCGTGGATAGACGTCAAGCACAGGCGCCCGTATCTGCAGCAGTTCATGTCCATGGCGGACGCATATGAAAGGATGCTTGCGGCTGATCCGGCCCTTGTCAGGCTCACACCCGATTTCGATCCCGAGGGGGATAAGATAGCCACCATGCTCACCATCGAGGGCGGCGAGGCGATAGAGGGCTTTGAGGACGTGCTTCGCTGCGTTCACCGCATGGGCGCAAAGGCTATGACCCTCACATGGAACACCAGGAACGAGCTTGCCAATCCCGCTCTCGGCAGAAACAAAAAGGGGCTCACGTTCCTCGGCCGCGATATCGTGCGCGAGATGGGCCGTATAGGCATGGCGGTGGACGTTTCCCACTTGAACGACGCCGGCATAGACGACGTGCTTGAAGAGGACGTCAAGGTGTTCGCCTCCCATTCAAACGCGCGCGCGGTGTTCGATTCGCCCCGTTCGCTTTGCGACGAGCACATAAAGGAGATCGCAAGGAGGGGCGGAACGGTCGGAGTCAATTTTTACCACAAGCAGCTTACGGATAAAAGAAGGGCCGATATAGAAGACGTGGTGCGCCACGCGGTGCACATACTCGAAGTCGGCGGCGAAAGCTGCCTTGCGATCGGTTCGGATTTTGACGGCATGGCGGAGTATCCGGAGGGGTTATCCGATCCTTCGCAGCTTCCTGCGCTGTGCCGCGGTCTTGAACGCGCCGGGCTCGCAGGCGAAGTATTGGAGGCTGCCTGCTGGAAAAATCTCATGAGGTTTGCAAAATCGCTTGTCTGATCCGATACCGTGGAATTGTAGGTATTTTGTCACAAATAGTAGTGGAGTTCTACATATTCAAGTGATATAATCATAGCATCAGGATCCGTAAAATGGATCGATCCGAAAGGGAAAACCATGGCGAAACTGGTATTTGAACGAAAAGAGATCAAATACATAATCACAAAGCAGCAGCATGATGATCTTTTAAGGATGCTCGAAGGCAGGATGCAGCCGGATCAATACGGCGTAACTCGCATCTGCAATATCTATTTTGATACTCACACGTTCAGGCTCATCCGCGAATCCATTGAAAAGCCCAAGTATAAAGAAAAGCTCCGTATTCGCACGTACGGAATCCCTAAAGGCTCCGACCTGGCGTTCATTGAGATCAAGAAGAAGCTCAACGGTGTCGTCTATAAGCGAAGGGAAGAAGTCCCATATGATGAGGCTTTCGCGCTTTTGACCGAGCGTAAGCACACCGAAAAGCACAGCCACATCATTGAGGAGATAGAATGGTTCCTCGATCAGTACGGCGCGCTTGAGCCGGCAATGGTGCTCTGTTACGACAGACAGGCTTTCTTTGGCGCTGAGGATCCGCTCCTCAGGATGACCATGGATACAAGGATCGATTACAGGCTCGATCAGCTCGATCTTAAACTGGGCGATCACGGTATCCCGCTTATAGATGACAGCGTTTATATTCTCGAGCTCAAGGTGAATCAGGCGATGCCTCTGTGGTTCTCTCACGCTTTGGATGAGCTGAAGATCTATCCCGGATCGTACACCAAATACGGCAACGCATATAAGAAACTATTATCAGAGGGGGTTTTAATATGATATCAAACGGACTGTTCACGAGCCTTCTGCTGCACGACGGCTACATCGTTCCCGAAGCGAAGATGATCGCGATCTGCTGCGGAGCGGCGTTCATACTCGGCTTCATCATATCGCTGCTCTATATGTATAAGAACAGCTATAATAAAGGCTTCGCGGTGGCGCTCGTGCTGCTTCCTGCGGTGGTCGCCGCGGTTATCGCCGTTGTCAACGGCAATATCGGCATAGGCATCGCGATAGGCGGCGCGTTCGGGCTTATCAGGTTCCGTTCCGCTCCCGGCACCGCGCGCGATATCCTTGCGATATTCCTTGCTATGGCGGCCGGCCTCATCTGCGGCTCCGGCTACGTGGCTCTCGCGGCCTGCATCGTGCTCGCGGTAGTCGTGATCGGCTTTATACTTCTTGCCGTCGGCTACGGCTCCAGATCCGACCGTCAGCGTTCGCTCCGTATCACCATCCCCGAGAGCCTCGATTATACCGATGCTTTCACCGATATCCTCAAAGAGTACACCTCCTCCTGGGAGCTTGAGAAGGTCAAGACGACCAATATGGGCAGCCTGTTCAGGCTCTATTATAAGATCGATCTTAAGAGTCTGAAGAAGGAAAAGGAAATGATCGATAAGATCAGGACGCGCAACGGCAATCTTGAGATCGTCTGCGGCGCGGTGGATAACTCCAAGCCCGAGCTGTAAGTTCGTAAAAAACACAAATATAAAGCCGCCGTAAGGCGGCTTTTATGCTGGGCATTGTTTATTTTGATTCATTATCCGGCAAAAGAAGTTCCCCAAATGGGTTGAAGAGTATTTATAAAAGGTGTATAGTAATATAAGTAGGTGGTATATCGGATCATATAAACCTGCTCAGCCTGATGATATTGCCGGTGTAAGATCGATTTACGAATAACATAGACCGTATAAAGGAGAACTGAAAATGAAAAAGATTGTTTTTTTGATAATAGCTTCGGTTTTAGCTTCCGCTTTTTTAACGGTCGGCTGTGTGAAAAAAGATAATGATAAAGAGAAAAGCGGTGAGCTTGCAAAACAGGAGACATATCCTGCGCTGATGGGCTCCCTTCAAACTGTGTATGATAGTTTTGACGAGATGAAAAAGGATGCGGCGTGCATCGCGCTTGTTGAGATCAACGACAGAAGGATCGAAACTACGGAAACGCTCCCTATGACATATACTTCGGTATCCGTTAAAGAAGTGTATAAGGGCGAATTGAAGCCCGATGACGTCATAGAAGTGATAGAGGAGGGCGGATTCACTGATGAGATACTGCTCGGCGATTATCCGCAGCTTAAAAAAGGCAGCCAATATGTCCTCTTTATGCTGCATACGGAAGGCAATTACTATATCTGCGGCGCCTTCCAGGGAAGATTCATACTGCGCGACGGCTTCGTTGTTCAGCAGAGGACGGAGGATGTCGGATTGAAAGACTATTCTCCGGTAACGCTTGAAGAGTTTAAAAAGCTTATCTTAAAATAAAGTAAGACGCAGCAGCTAAGCTTAATAGTCATAAGAAACACTTTGGCAGCCTTAAATGACTGATATCATAACGATCATAAAACTCTTTGCAGACGTAGTTGTTTTTACTGCAAAGAGTTTTTTCAATAATCTCTTGGATATGTCTAATTAAGCGCACTAAACGTCCTTATGAAGGTCGGGCATATCCTGCGATCATAGCTTTTTATACGCCCGCATGAACCGCGGGCTTTTTCTTTCATACAGCAGCGCCGCCATACGGTCGGCGTTTTTTATTACAGAGCGCTCATGCGCGCATTGTACCGCGGGGACCTCGTGCATATCGCCCGTCATCGAATGATTGAGGCACGCGCAATGGTGACGGCAGCGCTTTTCTATTGCGCAGCCGGCGCAGGAGGCCTCCGGCTTCAGCGATTCCTTGTAGATCTCCATCTGCTTTTTAACGTCCACGCCGCTAAAAACGGTGCCGACAGCAAATTCCGGAAGCTCCAAAAACTGATTGCACGGGTAGATCGTCCCGTCCGGCGCGACGGAGGGCTGCTTTATTCCGAGCCTGCATTCGATACAGGGACGGTCTTCGATATGCGCCGCGATCTTCGATTCGAAATTGAGGTACCTGAGCGGGCGCTTATCGTCAAAATGCGCCGCGCAGAAATCGGATAAAAGCCGGTACTGCCTGTCAAGCTCATTCATCGAAGCATCGTCCCAGGTATTGTCGCGGCGGTAATCTATCGCGGTGTTCACTCTTGAAAAGCCCCGCTCGTAAAGCCATTTCACGGAATCGAAAAGCCGACCCGCGTTCCCGGGCAGGAGCGTGAGCATGGCGACCGCGTTCGGCTGATGGGAAAGCAGCATGTCGATCTTCGGCTCAATGAGCGCCGCCGTGCCGCTCCCGTCTTTAAAAACGCGCTGATCGTCCTGCAAAAGCCCGTCGTGCGAAAGCGCGATCTCAATGCCGTGCTCGTCTGCGAGCTTCAGGAACGCCTCGTCCAGAAGCAGACCGTTGGTCGTCATTTTGTATGAAAGCTTCCCGCGGCGGGCTTCATTCAGCCTTGCACATTCCGAAAGCACCTTTTCGATGATATCGCGGCATAATAAAGGTTCCCCGCCGAAAAGCGAGAAACCGTTTGTTTTGTGCCCGTATGAGAACAGCAGAGCGCATGCGGCGAGAGCCGTCCGCTCATCCATTCGCGCTGAAGAGTGCTTTTCATAGCAATAGCGGCAGGCCATATTGCAGTCTGCCGTCAGATGCAGAGTCAGGTTCACGGAAGCTCCTCCGGAGAAATGGCTATATCACCCATCAGCTCGACTTCATCGGGCGTTTCCTCCGGCAGATCGACAGAGGGGTTTTCTGTGAAGGATCCCGCGTAGTCCACCGCAAGCTCGCCCATGAGCTCGGGCTTATCTGGGGCGGGGGTGACGATACTCAGCTCGCTCATTGTCTGACTCTCGTCGACTTCCGCCGCGCCTGAAAGGCCGCACCCGATCATGCTGCCCGCGGCTACTGCCGCGGCCGCCGCCAAAAGACCCGCTTTAACGGCAGTTCCGCTCTTTTTGGGGTAGTCCGGTTCATAACCGTCAAGCCTTTTAACCTTCATAACGTATCCTCCTTAAAGAGTACTCTCGTTAATATAACGCACGAGAGCTGCCGCGGGTTCACTTTTTTTAATCGTCGCTCCCGCCGCCTTCGGCCATCTCGACCACGCAGTCGGGCGTGCCCATAATTGCGCGAAGCTTGCCTTCGAGCTCGTTTGCGACCTCGGGATTGTCCTTTAAGAACTGCTTGGCGTTCTCGCGGCCCTGACCGATCCTCATATCTCCGTAGGAGAACCATGCGCCGGTCTTGGAAACGAGCTTGTTGGCAACGCCCATATCGAGCAGGGAGCCCTCCCTTGAGAAGCCCTCGCCGTACATAAGATCGGCCTCCGCTACGCGGAAGGGCGGAGCCACCTTGTTTTTGACGACCTTGATGCGGACGCGGTTGCCGACGGCTTCGCCGCCCTGCTTGAGAACGTCCACCTTTCTGACGTCAAGCCTTATGGTGGAGAAGAATTTCAAAGCTCTGCCGCCGGTCGTCGTTTCGGGATTGCCGAACATGACGCCGACCTTTTCACGAAGCTGATTGATGAATACGACGCAGCAGTTGGTCTTGCCGACTATGCCCGCAAGCTTCCTCAAAGCCTGGCTCATGAGCCTTGCCTGCAGACCGACGTGGGAATCGCCCATGTCGCCCTCAAGCTCAGCCTTGGGGACGAGCGCTGCGACGGAGTCGATAACTATGATATCGACCGCGCCGCTCCTTACAAGGGTATCGGCAATATCGAGCGCCTGCTCGCCGTTATCGGGCTGGGATACGAACAGCGAATTCATCTGTACGCCGAGCTTTGCCGCGTAAACGGGATCGAGCGCATGCTCCGCGTCGATGAATACGGCCATTCCGCCGAGCTTCTGCGCCTCCGCGATCATGTGCAGCGCAAGCGTCGTCTTACCGGAGGATTCGGGCCCGTAGACCTCGATTATCCTGCCGCGGGGGATCCCGCCTACTCCGAGCGCGTTATCGAGCTCGATGCAGCCCGTGGGTATCACGGAGACCTGGATCTTCTGCGCGGCGTCGCCCATCAGCATTATGGCGCCTTTGCCGAATTCCTTTTCGATCTGAGAAAGTGCAAGATCCAATGCTTTTTCCTTATCCATAAGTATCCTCCAGATGGTTTTGATCAATTATAACACAAAAATGGTTTTAGTACAAGTGTTCTTAAATAAGTTTGGATAATTCCTTCAAAAGTTTGATCGCTTCATAAGCTGCCGAGCGGCGGATATCCATCCTCGAGCCGTTAAGCGCAAGCCGGCGCGTAACCGTGCCCTTTGCCGTGGCTCCGCCGATAAATACCAGGCCCGCGGGGCGGCCGAGCTCGTCGCATCCCGGGCCGGCAAGCCCTGTGGCGGATACGGCGGCGTCCGCGTTTGCGGTCGCCAGCATCCCCTCGGCCATGGCGCGCGCCGTTTCGCGGCTGACCGCAGTATGCTCCGCTATCACCGAAGCCGGCACGAGGAGCCTTCTCTGCTTCGCTTCGTCGGTATAAGTCACGCAGCCCTCGCTGAACCAGGACGATACCCCGGGCACGCGCACGATCTCGGAGGCGATCATGCCCCCTGTGAGGCTTTCCGCAACGGCGGCATGAGCCCCTTTTTCGGCCATAATGCGCGAAAGCTCCCCGACTTCCTTTTCCATGGCGGAGGCGAACTCCGCCTCGTTTTCAAAACAAATACTCATTTCGTTCCGGAGAATATCTCCCTGTTCCTGATTATGTAATCAAGCCCCGACCAGATCGTCATTACCACGCTTGCAGCAAGCAGTATGAAATCCGCGGGCACGCGGATCGCGCGGAAGAACGGCCCCGCGATCAGAACCATCGGCAGGGCGATGCTTTGCAGAGTCGTTTTTATTTTGCCCAGGACTCCCGCAGCCATTACCTTTCCTCTTGAAGCCGCAACGAGGCGCATGCCGCTTATCGCGAATTCCCTCGCGATAACGATCACGGTGAACACCGGCATGAGGAAATCGCAGATGCTCACGAGGTCCCTGCCTATCAGCATTATCATGCACGCGGCGGTCAAAAGCTTATCCGCTATCGGATCCATCAGCTTGCCGAAATCGGTGACCATGTTGTACTTCCTCGCGATCCTGCCGTCGAGCGTATCGGTCACGTAGGCGAGTATGAATAAGCCGCCCGCGATAAGGTATTTGGTGAGGATCTGCACGGGCTCTGCTTCGCCGCCTATGCTGATCGTGAACGCCACCCAATCGGGCAGGAAGAAGCAGGCGATGAAAAACGGTATTGCGAGCATCCTCGCAACTGTGAGCTTGTTGGGAATGTTCATAAGATGATTCTCCTTACAGCTTTATTGAATGAGTTCCGCCTCAAGATCGTAAGTGCCCGCGCCGGTCACGCGGACGAAAACGTAATCCCCGCATTTTACGGGATGCGCCGGGTCGAGCTTCACCTTAATGAAGCCGTCCACCTCCGCCGCCTCCGCATACGAGCGGCAAAGGGCGGTATCGCCATCGATCCCGTCGACGAGCGCCTCGTACTCCCTGCCGATCCTCGCCTTGTTCGCCGCGAGGGAGATGCGCATCTGCCTCCGCATGAGCCTGTCGAGCCGCGAACGCTTCACCTTCTCGGGTATCTGATCGGGCATTACGGCGGCGGGAGTGCCGTCCTCGGCGGAGTAGGTAAAGGCGCCAAGCCGGTCGTAGGGATGCTCCTCAAAGAAATCGAGCAGCGTTTTGAACTGTTCCTCCGTTTCTCCGGGGAAGCCGACTATCGCCGTCGTCCTCAGTATGAAATCGGGGTTTGCACTCCTTATGTAGTCGGTTATCTCCCTTATATGCTCCGCGGTGCCGTGGCGGTTCATCGCGCGAAGCAGATCGGGATCGATGTGCTGTATGGGCATATCGATGTAACTGCAGATCTTGGGGTTGCGGCTGATGGTATCGACCAGCTTTTCATCCACAGTATTCGGATAGGTGTAGAGCAGCCTGACCCAATGCAGCTTTTCTATTTCTGCAAGCTTCGTAAGAAGCTCCGCAAGGCGCGGTTCACCATAGATATCGATACCGTATGCGGAGGTGTCCTGCGCGATCACCGTCAGTTCGGTCACTCCGCGGTCGGCAAGCTCCTCGGCTTCCTTTATGAGCTGCTCCATCGGGTAACTCACCCTGCCGCCGCGAATGATGGGTATAGCGCAGTAGGTGCAGCGGTTGTCGCAGCCGTCGGCAATGCGAAGGTACGCGCGGTACGGGGGAGTGGAGAGCACCCTTTCAGGCGCGCAGACGGGGGAGGATATCTCTCCCGTGACGCGCTGCTCGATCGCCTCGGCAAGGCCGCGGTGATCCTTCACGCCCCAAATAAGATCGGCTTCGGGAAGCTCCTCCGAAAGCTCGTTATAATAACGCTCCGAAAGGCATCCGCATACCACCAGCAGGCGGCAGTCGCCCTCGTCCTTGTAGCGGGCCATATCGAAAACCGTGTCAAGCGAATCCACCTTTGCGCTTTCGATAAAGCCGCAGGTGTTGACGATTATCACCTCGGCCTCCATCGGATCGGAAACAACGCAGAATCCCCGCAGGGCAAGCTCGCCGAGTATCTCTTCGGAATCCACACGGTTTTTCGAGCACCCGAGGGATACGATACCAACTCTCGTTCCGTTCATTTAAAACACCTTATTCATCCGTATTCACGGCTTCGTCGCCGCCCGTGCCGAAGAATTCAGCATATCCCGCCTCGTCTATCAGCACCTTCCTGGGCTTGGAGCCGTCGAAGCCGGAAACGAATTTCTTCTGTTCCATAATATCCACAAGCCTTGCCGCTCTTGCGTAGCCTACCCGCAGGCGGCGCTGTATCATCGATATCGAAGCCGAACCGGAATCCATAACTATCCTCACGGCGTCGGGCAGGAGATCGTCCTCCTGCTTGCCGTTGCCCTGCGCGGGCGCGCCGGTAAGATCGGGTATGGCTTCAAGCACGTTGTTGTTCTGGGGGACTTCAACGCCGTTATCGACGAAGAACTGCATTATGTTTTCGACCTCTTCATCGCTTACGTAAGCGCCCTGAGCCCTGATGGGCTTTGCCGCGCCGTTCGGGTGGAAGAGCATATCGCCGTGACCAAGCAGCTTTTCGGCTCCGCCCATATCGAGTATTACCCTCGAATCGATGGCGGAAGATACCGCAAACGCGATCCTGGAGGGGATATTCGCCTTTATGAGGCCCGTGATGATATCGGTGGAGGGACGCTGAGTAGCGACAATGAGGTGTATTCCGCAGGCTCGGCCGAGCTGCGCGAGGCGCGCGATGGAGTCTTCAACGTCCTTCGCGGAAACGATCATAAGATCGGCAAGCTCGTCGATGATTATCATAAGGCGGGGCATGCGGTCGGCCTTGTCGTCCTGGAGCGAATTGTATCTTTCGATATCGCGGGCGTTGACCTTGCTCATCTTCGCATAGCGCTGATCCATCTCGTTGCAGGCCCATTTCAGCACGCCGGCCGCCTTCTTGGGGTCGGTCACGATGGGGCAGTACAGATGCGGCACGGGAGCGAATATCGAAAGCTCGACCACCTTCGGATCGATAAGTATCATCCTGACCTCATCGGGCGAGGATTTGTAGACCGTGCTCAGAATAATGCTGTTGATGCAGACGGATTTACCTGAACCGGTCGCGCCGGCTATCAGCATATGGGGCATCTTTTCAAGATTCGCGTAAACGGGCTTGCCCGCTATATCCTTGCCGAGCCCGAACGTAAGGGGAGAGGAGGCGGCGGAGAATTCTCTCGTATCCAGCACCTCCCTCAAACGAACCATGGCGGTGTCCTTGTTGGGGATCTCTATTCCGACCGCGGCCTTGCCGGGGATGGGAGCCTCGATCCTTACGCGCGGCGCGGCAAGCGCAAGCGCGATATCGTTGGAAAGCGAGGTGATCCTGTTGACCCTGACTCCCTGCGCGGGCTGGATCTCGAACCTGGTGATGACGGGGCCGACGGAAATATTGATGACCCTCGCGTTGATGTTGAAGCTGGCAAGCGTTTCAATGAGGAGCTTCGCCTTCTCCTGCGGGGAGTCGTTCGCGATCGTTTCCGATCTGTCGGGATTGCGCAGCAGCGAAAGGGGCGGACGCTGATAAACGCGCACCGCCGCGGGCTCCGCAAGCTCGCCGGCCGGGATCGGTTCGTCGCCGTTTTCCGCGGCCTTTGTGCCGTCGGTCTTGTCTTCTGAAAGATCGGGAGTATCGCCGGTGATGTTGTCGGCGGGGTTGATCTCTATCGTTTCAAACGGATCGTAATCGGGCAGAGGCGTGCTCCCCGCGTTTGAGATGGGGTAATCGGGCACGGTCTCGTTTGAAAGAGGGCCCTCCTTGGGAATAAAATCTATCGCGCCGGAGGAAGGGGCGGTCTCGTTTTCGCTGATAACGGCGCCCATGCCGGAGGGAACGGGCTTCAGCTTTTCGCGCCTGCGCTTTATGCCGCGCCTTTCCGTATCGGAGCCGAGCTTCAGCTCGTCGCCGGACGAAGCTTCAACGGTATCGCTTCCCGTGCGCCTGCGCCGTACGGGGGCGTAATCCTCGCCGACCCTTTCGTCTATAAGGCGCGCCTTGCGCCTGTCTTCAAAGGCGTCTACCTGCGCGGCGATCTTTCTTCCGGCGGAGCGTATGGAGATCCTCGTCGCAAGCAGCAGCAGAACTATCACTATCGCCACGAATATGACTATCGCTCCCGCGGAGGAAACGAGCTTTGAAAGCGCGTAAGCGGGTATCGCAGAAAGGAATCCGCCGCCGCGGCGGAGCTTGCCGAGTTCATAGGCGCTTGCAATATATCTGCCGAAAGCCGCGTCGCCGATGGGAACGCTTGCGATATGTATTATGCAGTTCACGCACAGTATCGCGCCGGCGATCATAGCGACTGCGCCGCGCCCGACCTGCCTGTTGGGTATGGCGATGAGCGCGACGCCCGTAGCGACGAGCAGCACGGGCATGGCGTACTGTATGAAGCCGACGAGCCCGAAGAAGAAATCGACCATCGGGCTCAAAAACGCCGTAGTTTTGGTGTAGGTAAGTATGCCCATTACCACGCCGAGCGCAATAAGCACAACGCCCGTGATCTCATCCGCCCTTTCGGGGCTGATGCGTTCGCGTTCGTCAAGCTTAACGGTCTTCTTTGCGCGTGAGGAAGAGGAGGCGGAAGCGCTCGCGCTGCGTCTTACGGAGGCGGTAAGCTCGCGATCCTTGGAAGGCGCGCTGCGCTTTTTGCCCGCCGAAGAGCTCCTTGTAGGGCTTCGGCCTGTATTTTTACTGCCGGATCGGGTGTTCTTTTTCTCAGTCATCGGGGTCCTCCGTCTTGATTGGCTGCAGGGGAGCGTCCGGTTCGTCAATGCTGATCAGCTCCCTCGCTATATCGAATTTCAAATACTTGTATTCATCCTTGGTGGGTATCTCGAGCATAACGAGAACGAGCAGCTCGTCCTCCTCGGGAACGTCCGTGCGGAAGCAGACGACCCACGAGATCTCCCTTGATTTATCGGAGCCGATCTCTGCGGTACCGGTCTTGCCCGCCGCGGTAACGCCGCGCGCGCGCAGCATGCGGCCCGTGCCGTTATACTCGGAGCTCATAATGCTTTTCATCATGGGCAGGAGCGTGGAGATCGTTTCGGGGCGGATGGCGTCCTCTATCCAGGTGCTGCTTTCAAAAACCTTTACGGGCGCGTAATCCACTCCGTCCGTGCTGTAAAGCGCTTTTGCAAGCCTCGGGACGGGCATATCGCCGTTGTTGCGGAACGCGCAGTACATGGAGGCAAGCTGTATCGGCGATATGGTCACCTGGCCCTGACCGTAACCGGTCTCCGCTATGCTTCGGAGGTTCCAATAATCGGGATCGTCCGCTTTGACCTTCAGGGTCGAGCGCGCAACGCTCAGGTCGAACGGGAAGCTCTGCTCCATTCCTATGCGGCGCAGATAGCTGAAGAAGTCTTCCTCTCCGAGCATCAGCGCGAGATTGGCGAAATAGATATTGTCCGAGTGAAGCAGGCAGTTTTCCATATTCATCGGTTCGGAGCGCTTGTTGATCTTGGTACGCTTGATGGGCGGCCAGATCCAGGTGCCGTAACCCGTGGGAGTCCAGTAATCATCTTCGATCTTTCCCTGGAAAACGTAATTCGCGTTCACCTTTCCGCTTTCGAGCGCAGCGCAGGCGGTAAAGATCTTGAAGGCGGATCCCGGGGGATAGAGGCCGAGCGTGGTACGGTTCTGAAGGGGCTTGTTCTTCTGTGTGGAGATGACGCCGTAGTATTCGGAATCCGCGGTTATAGCAAGCTTATTAAGATCGTAAGAGGGGTAGGAGGCGAGCGCCTTGACCTCCCCGGTCTTGGGGCTCATGACCACCACGGCCCCCGCCGTATCGTCGCCCCAGAGAACGAGATCCATAACTTCCTCGGCCCGGCGCTGAATATCGATATCTATCGTCAGGTGTACGTCCGCGCCGTGCTCAACGGGCTTGCGGTAAATGGTCGAAACATAATCGCCCTTATTATCCCTCACCGTCACGCTGAGGCCGTCCTTGCCGCGGAGGGTGGATTCATACGCCCTCTCGATGCCGGATTTGCCGACTATCGAATGGATGGTGTAAAGGCCGTCGGTTTCGCTCCTGCCCTCGTTGAGGGAGTCGACTTCCTCTTCCGAAACGTAGCCGACGTAACCTATGGTGTGCGCAAGCAGGCTGCCGTTGGGATAGACGCGGCCGGTATCGTAATTGAAGATTATCCTTGCGCCGTCGAGCTTGTCTATTCCTTCGCGGATATCGGGGGTGAGCTCGTCGTCGGAGAGCTTTGCGAGCATCGCGGTGCGCGTCTTCGAATCGGTCAGGATCTTATAAACGTCGGCGGGTTCGAGCGAAAGTATCGCCGCCGCCTTAACGGAAAACGCGTCCTTATCGTCGATCTCGTCAAGATCGGCGACGATCGCGTTTATGCTCACGGTTTGGGCAAGCAGCTCGCCGCATGCAAGGATATCGCCGCGCTTGGCGTGGATAGTGTTCATGCTTACCGTGCTGCCCCATGTCATATCGGGGAATATCAGCGAGGGAGTCCAATCGACGCGCCATTCGCCGTCCTGAACGACGAGGTGCATCTCGAATTCGTTTTTCAGTTCGCCGATATTCTTGGTCTTATAGACCGCCGAATAGCGGATCGTCATATCGTCGGAGGCTTTGTACTGCTCCGAAAGGCGCTCGTAGCTGACCGATTCCACTCCGAGAGCGGAGAAAATGTTGGTGTATTTGGCGATGAATTCGTCCTTGGTGATATACTCCTTGGGCTTGCCGTCCGCGTCGGTCTTGGGCGCGCCGACAGTCGTTTCGGAGCCGCCGTCTGCGGCGACCGTTACCGGCGCGTTCGTGCAGGCGGAGGAAAGCTGACCGAACGCCGCCTCATAATCGAATCCGCACAGAGCGTCCATGTATTTTTCAAAGCAGTCGGCGTTCTCGTAACGGATCGCCTTCTTTCCGCACCCCGCGAGCGTAAACAGCGTCGCCGCGGCGAGCAGTATCGATAATGCGGTTTTATATAAATGCTTCATGCTGACCTCGCAAAAAACAACCTTTTCGGTATTTTATACCAATTATATTATAACAGTTTATAGTGAGAGTGTAAAGATGCAAAAACAAAAAAGCGGCGGGACAACGCCCGCCGCGGCCGATCGATTGTTTATTTCTTGATCCCAAAGGCTTTCTGCTCTTTAAGCACTACGTCGTGCGCGCCGCCCTCGACTATACTGGTGGGGGAAACGAGCGTCAGCCTCGCGGTGCGCCGCAGTTCCTCGATTGTGAGAGAGCCGCAGTTGCACATGGTGGAGCGGACCTTCGCAAGGGTCACCATCACGTTGTCGTGCAGAGGACCCGCATAGGGAACGTAGGAATCGACGCCCTCTTCAAAGGAGAGCTTCGAGCCGCCGCCCATGTCGTAGCGCTGCCAGTTGCGCGCGCGGGAGGAGCCTTCGCCCCAGTACTCCTTCATGTAGGAGCCGTTTACCATGACCTTGTTGGTGGGGGATTCGTCGAACCTTGCAAAATACCTGCCGAGCATACAGAAATCAGCGCCCATGGCAAGCGCCAGCGTGATGTGGTAATCCATTACGATGCCGCCGTCCGCGCAGATGGGCACGTAAACGCCGGTCTTTTCAAAGTACTCGTCGCGCGCCTTTGCGACCTCCATAACGGCAGTCGCCTGACCGCGGCCGATGCCCTTGGTCTCACGGGTGATGCAGATGGAGCCGCCGCCTATGCCGACCTTTACGAAATCCGCGCCGGCCTCCGCCAGGAACATGAAGCCCTCGCGGTCGACCACGTTGCCCGCGCCGCACTTGACGGTATCTCCGTACTTATCGCGGATCCAGGCAAGGGTCTTCGCCTGCCACGCGGTAAAGCCTTCGGAGGAGTCGATGCAGAGCACGTCGACGCCCGCATCAACAAGAGCGGGCACGCGCTCGGCGTAATCGCGGGAATTGATGCCCGCGCCGACAACGTAGCGCTTGTTGTGATCGAGCAGCTCCATGGGGTTCTCCTTATGGACGTCGTAATCCTTGCGGAAAACGAACGCGACCATATTGCCGTCCTTATCCACAACGGGCAGGGAATTGAGCTTGTGATCCCAAATGATATCGTTCGCTTCCTTCAAGGAAACGCCCTCGGGAGCGGTGACGAGCCTCTCGATGGGGGTCATGAAATTCTTGACCTTCTCATCGGGGGAGATGCGGGAGATGCGGTAATCGCGGCTGGTGACGACGCCGAGGAGCTTGCCGGTGGAGGAACCGTCGTGAGTGACGGCGACCGTGGAGTGCCCGGTCTTTTCCTTCAAAGCGACGAGATCCGCAACGGTATTCTCGGGAGTCACGCAGGAATCGGTAACGACGAAGCCCGCCTTGTAGGCCTTGACTTTTTTGACCATCTCCGCCTGCTTTTCGATGGGCTGGGAGCCGAATATGAAGGAAACGCCGCCCTCGCGCGCAAGAGCTACCGCCAGGGTGTCGTTCGAAACGGACTGCATGATCGCCGAAACGAGGGGGATATTCAGCGTGATGGGAGCTTTTTCACCCTTGCGGAATTTTACGAGCGGCGTTGCAAGGCTCGTATTCTGGGGCGTACAATCCTCGCCCGTATAGTTGGGGATAAGCAAATATTCACCGAAGGTGTGAGAGGGTTCGTCATAGATGAACGGCATACAGTTAAAGCTCCTTTCAGATCGTTTATATCTTTCTTCTGATAACGTTGTGAGCGATGACTCCGTCGACGTAGTATTGACGGGAATACATCACGGGCATCCCCTCAAAATCATAATCGACCTCATCCATATAGAGAAGCGGAGTTCCCTCCTTAACGCCCAGCCGCGAGGCCAGCGTTGCGGAAGCCGCCGCGGGGCGGATCTCCGTCACGTCGAGATACGCGTCCTTGTTGCAGAACCTGCGAAGGAAATCGAATATGGGCTTTTCAAGATCCCGCTGGTTGTAATCGCAGTGCTTTATTAGCGACTTGGGTATGTAATCCTCGCAGTAGATAACGGGCCTCGAATCCGCGGTCACAATGCGCGAAACGAAAAGCATTTCGTCGGTGCGGCCTATGCCGAGCTTTTCTGCGGCGGAAGAGGAACGCACGCTGCCGGTCTTGATAAGCTTTTCCTCCGCGGCGTAGCCGGAGCGCTTTACCATCTCCATGAACTCTATTTCAAGATCCATCCTGACGGGCACGTTGAGCACGTGGCGGTTGATGATGGTGCCAACGCCCTGACGGCGGCTGATAAAGCCTTCGCGCTCGAGCTCTGCCAGCGAATCGCGCAGCTGAGTGCGGCTTATCGAAAGCGCCTCCGCAAGCATGGATTCCCGCGGGAGCCTGTCGCTGCTGCGATAGCTTCCGAAGCGCATCTCATACAAAAGCAGCTCCTCGATGTTCTTCGTTTCCGGAGCGTTATTTGCAGTATCCAGTTGGCCGTTCGTCTTTTCCAAGGTTGGATCCTCCTGAGGATCAAAGCTGCGGATCGGCCTTCTGCCCTCGTGGCCCGAAGCCCCTCCGCGCCGGCTTTCACGGATTGGTAATACCTTTTAAAATGATATCATTTTACCGATGTTTTGTAAAGGGGGCGAAAGACATATATTTTATTAAAACCGCGTTTCTTTTATGAAACGCGGCCGAAAAATCGTTCGGTAGTGAGAATTGGCGCCGTCGCTTTAGAGCATGGCGTATGATAATATCAATGCGCTTTTTTCAGCGCCGCGCCTCATAAAGCTCCGCAAGGCGCAAAAACTCCTCGGGGGTGACGGCTTCCGCGCGCACGTTCGCGGGAAGTCCGGCGCCTGCGGCGAGTTCGGCCGCCTCGGTTTTCCCGATACCCATTGAGCAGAGGTTGTTCACGAGCGTCTTCCTGCGCATAGAAAACGCGCATTTTAAAAGCCGGGGAAGCCCGTCCGGCAGCTTCGTCCCGGTCGAATCGAAAACGAGAACGGAAGAGCTGACCTCCGGCTGAGGCCAGTAGGAGGCGGGGGAGAGCTCGATAAGCTCCCTCACTTGAAAACGGAGCCTGCTGATCACCGTGAGGGGAACGTAGTTCCTGTCGCCCGGTTCCGCCGTGAACCGGTCTGCGGCCTCCTTCTGCATCATCAGCACCATGCGCCGTATGCGCGCGCCGGAAGTGACAAGACGCATACAGATGGGGCTCGTGATGTAATAGGGCAGATTCCCCGCGGCCGTGATCTCACCGCCGAGCTTTTCGGAAAGCGCCTCGATATCGGTCTTCATGAAATCCCCGTTGACAACGGATGCGTTTTCGGGCAGCTTCGCTTTAAGGATCTCAGCCAGAACGGCGTCGAGTTCCACCGCTGCGACGGGCAGCCCCGTATCCGCAAGGGGAAAAGTCAGCGCGCCGAGCCCCGGCCCTATCTCTATCACGGGGAGCCCCGGCTCCGCAGCGGCCGCGACGATACGGCCTATCGCGTTTTCGTCGATAAGAAAGTTCTGCCCGAGCGCCTTGTTCGGCGTGAGCCCGTATTCTTTGATGATTTCCTGCGTTTTAGTCATCGGTTCAGATAAAGCCCTTTCGGGATATGGTTTTTCATAACTCCGTCCACGGCCTTGCCGAAGCCGATCGGGAACGCCTTGTTACCCGCCTTCACGCAGACGGCGGACCAGCCGCGCCACTCCTCCGGGCAGGGCACGGTATTGCCGGAAAGGAACGCCGCAAGCAGCGGTTCGTCCGGCTCGAATACGAGGCGGCGGAAATACTCCTGCCCCATATCAGCCATGAAATAAGTATGCGAGGGCTCGAAGCGGCCCTTCTTCAGCACGCCGAGCTCCACTCCGCAGGCGACGGGATGCAGGGAGAGCACCGCCTCCGGCATTTCGCGCGGGATCAGGCGGACGGTATCGTTCCTTGCGGCGACCGTTCCGCAGGGGAGGTTGTTTTTCTGAGTAGAAAGCAGGAACTCGTCGACAGAGCTCCATTGTTTTTTGTCGATGCTGTCCTTGTTGAGCTTCTTGTATCCTTCGTGCTTTACCGGCGTTCCCCCGCGCCTTAAGCGGCAGACGAAATGCCCCTCGCCGACGGAGGTATGCGGATAGAGCCGCTCCGTCAGCTCGACGGAAAAATCGCCGTGTTCGCCGATAAAAGCTTCTATGACTCCCTCGTTCTCATCTCGGGAGAAGGTGCAGGTGGAATACACTATGCAGCCGCCCGGGCGGACGCACCCGGCCGCGCTCTGCATGATGAGCCTCTGCCTTTCGGCGCAGGCGGCGACGTGCTCCGGCGACCATTCGAGCACGGCGGTCTCGTCCTTCCTGAACATCCCCTCGCCGGAACAGGGGGCGTCGACCATGACGATATCGAAAAACTCCGGCAGCGCTTCCGCGATCCTGTCCGGCCGCTCGCATATCACGGCGGCGTTGGTTATGCCGAGGCGCTCGACGTTCTGCGCGAGCAGTCTCGCCCGCTTGGGGACTATCTCGTTCGCTATCAGTATGCCGCGGCCCTTCATCCTTGCGGCGACGCCGCCGGATTTGCCTCCCGGCGCGGCGCACATATCGAGCACGCGAAGCCCGCTTTCATCTGCGGGGGCGGCGGCTATCGCGCTCATGGCGCTCGGCTCCTGCATATAAAAGAGCCCCGCCGCGTGGTAGGGATGCCTGCCCACGTTTTCCGCGCCGCATACCGAAAAGCCCTCGGGCAGTATCCCCGTGGGAACGAGCTCCCACGGGCTTACCGCCGAGAATTCCTCGGGGGACAGGCGCAGGGTATTGACCCTCAGCCCCCTCTTCGGGGGCTCGTCACAGCAAGCGATGAACCGGGGATAATCCTCCCCGAGTTCAAGCTTCATGCGCTCTTTGAATTTTTCAGGCAGTTCGATCATTTAAAAAGTATCGATTATCCCCATTGAATAACGAAGTATCAGCAGCGCATCCTCGGGGGAGTAGTTTCCGTCGCCGTTCACGTCGCCGACTTCAAGGTGTATCCCGTCGGCGCCGGTCAGCCCCATGACGAAGCGCAGCATTATCAGCGCGTCCGCAGGCGAGACCGTGCCGTCCGCGTCGACGTCGCCGAGCATACCGGCGCTCTCTCCGGTGAAATGCGCGCAGTATTCTGCGGCCTGACCGAGCGTAAGCGGCATGTTTTCGCTTTCGGTTATCAGCTCCCCGTTAGAATACCAGCCGAGGAAGCTCTCGCCTTCCGCCGCGTTCTCGGAGGCGTAGTAGTCGACCTCCGCGGATGAGTTGATCAGGCTTTTTACGCCGACGTAGCCGTTGCCGACCGCGCTAAGAATTAGGCTGTTCCCGCCGTTCAGAACGGAGATATCGAGCCTCCTCAGGCGGTTGTTGAAGCAATAGAGCAGTTCAAGCTGCGCCAAAGCGGAAATATCGAGCGTGGGGATGAGATTGGTCTTGCAGTTGAGCTCCCTCAAAAGCGGGCAGCGGCTCACGTCCAAAGAGGCTATCTCGTTGTTCGTGCAGCGCAGCACCTGGAGCTGCGGGCAGCCCGAAACGTCGAGCGCGGTCAGCTGATTATAAGAACAGTCAAGGCTGCGCAGCAGCGGGAACCCGTCAAGCGTTATGCCCGTGACCCGGTTCTGCTTGAACCAGAGCAGGTCTAAAGCATGGCAGCCCGAAACGTCGAGAACGGTCATGCGGTTCCCCGTCAGGTTCACGGTCGTCAGGGAGGCGCAATCGCTGAGATCGGCGCTGTCCAGATAGCAGTCGGTTCCCGAAACGACCGTAAGCTCCCCGCAGCCGGAAAGATCGAGCGTTCCGGAGACCGCCCAGCCGAGATTGTCAAAGCTGATGGAATAAAGCTTTCCGCCGTCCGTCCAGGAGCAGCTCGTCCAGGTGGAGGGGGAGGAGGGATCGTACCCCTCGCCGTTTATCGCCCTGCCGTTGGTATAGGGCGCGGCAGCTCCTTGATACTCAAAGAAAGCGCGCAGCTTCGAAACGTCGTGCTGATCGTAGTCCGCGGCAGAAACTGCCGACGCCGGCAGCGTGCAGAATACGAGCGCGAGCGATACGGCAAGCGCGGCTATTCGCAGGAATGCTTTCATAGGGTCACCTCCGGACGGGCTTTTACGGTTCAATTATATAGTAAAAAGGCTTTTCGGTCAATAAGCCGCAAAGTCCCTGTTTATGGAAATCAAAAAAGCCCGCGAAAACGGGCTTTTAAGTCAACATCATATCGGGGATGGATAGAATTACTCGGCAACGTAGGGAAGCAGAGCTACCTGACGAGCCGTCTTGATGGCCTTGGCAAGAGCCCTCTGATGCTCGGCGCAGACGCCGCTCATACGACGGGGCATGATCTTACCGCGCTCGGTGATGTACTTCCTGAGACGCGCGGTATCCTTATAATCAATATGCTCGACCTTATCAACACAGAACTGGCAAACCTTACGCCTGGACTTCTTGGGGCGGGGCTTCATCTTGCGTTCTTCCATGACAGTTTCTCCTTTCAAAAAATCAGAATGGCAGATCGGAATCGGTGATCTCGGTAAAGCCGCCGGCGACGTCGCCGAAAGCGGTGCCGTTCATGTTGTCGGCGGGAGCGGAGCTGTTGTCAGTATTCCAGCCGGAGCCCTGGCGGTTCCTCTCGCCGTAGCCCGCGGGATTGCCCTGCTGGGGCTGATATCCGCCCTGGTTGTAACCGGTGGATTCGCGGGGGCTGAGGAATTCGACTTCGTCCGCAGTCACTTCGAGGGAGGCGCGCAGAGTGCCGTCCTTGCCCTCAAAAGCCCTGGCGGAAACTTCGCCGATGACGCAGACCTTTTTGCCCTTCGTGAGGAAGCGGCTGCAGTTCTCACCGAGCTGCCTCCAAGCGGCAACGCGGAAGAAATCGGTCTGACGCTCGTCCTTATTGGACGAATAGCGGCGGTTGACGGCAACGGTAAACGTGCATACGCTTATGCCCGAGGGTATGGTACGCAGTTCGGGATCAGCCGTGAGATTTCCGATAATTGTAAGCTTGTTCATTACGGTTCCTTTCTACGGGGAAGGGGTGGGACCCTTACGCTTCCCTGCGCTCAACTACATAACGAATGATGCGTTCATCGTTCTTAAGGTTACGCTGGAGCTCAGCGGGCACCTCGCCGGGAGCCGCGAAGAGTACCAGTACGTAGTAACCCTCGTTCTGATAGTTGATGGGGTATGCAAGACGGCGCTTGCCCCACTCGTCTATCTTCTCGATCTCACCGCCGTTATCGGTGATGATGCCGGCAAACTTTTCGACGACGGACTTGGTCTCCTCCTCGGTCAGTTCGGCATTGATGACGTACAGATTCTCATACTTATTCACACTTTTCACCTCCTTGTGGTCTATTGACCCCGCTTTTGAACGGGGTAAGTATGGTGTTGACGCGATATTATAACACGGGCGAACGAAGGAAACAAGAGCGAAAACGTACGAAAACACAGTATATTTTAACGGCGGAGCCTTTTTTATCAGAGCGAAAGGATGCTATGTACTTTTTTGCCGATCCGTTGTAAAATAACAAATAATAAAAACCGGAGGAACTTCTATGGGCAGCATCAGGATAATACCGGAGTCCGAAACAAGGCTGACGACCTGGTCGGGCGGAACGACGAGGGAGCTATTCATCTGGCCTCCCGAAGCAAGCTACGCGGAGCGCCGCTTCAGCATAAGGATAAGCACGGCGACCGTCGATATCGACGAATCGACTTTCACGCCCCTCCCCGGCGTAAAACGCTTTCTGACTCCGCTTTGCCCGGGCTTCGAGCTTACCGTGAACGGTGAAAAAAAGCTTCTCTGCTTCGGCGAAGTGCTGGAGTTTTCCGGGGAGGACGAAGTCGTCTGCCGCGGCCGCGGCCGTGATCTCAACCTCATGTTAAAAGGGGCCGGCGGCTCCATGCGCATAATATCCGGCCTTTTCGCTGTTCCGGAGGATGCGCGCGCCTTCATCTACGCGCCTGCGCCCGCCGCCGTTTCCTTCTGCGGGAACTGCTCCGCCTGCACGAGCGCGCTCCTTGCAGCGCATGATTTTGCCGAGCTCGCTCCGGGGGAGTACCGCGCGAACGCGCCCCTGGTGCTTTTTACAGCGGGGATATCGTAGTTTTTTCAGGCGCCGCGCGCGCCTGTTGACTTTTTTGATAAAAGAGTATATAATCAATGTGCGACAGATATGAACGGAGGTGCTATCATGAAGCGCGTTATTACCATCAGCCGTCAGTTCGGTTCGGGCGGCAGGACGATCGCTCACGCCGTAGCCGAAAGGCTCGGAATGGCTTATTATGATAAGGAGCTGATCAAAAAAGTTGCGGAAAAAACGGGCTTTTCAGCCGAATACATAGAGCAGAACGGCGAATACGCGCCGTCAAAAAGCTTCTTCGCGCTGGCTTCGAGCTATATCGGGGCGCCGAGGGTAATGGGCGGCATGAGCGCTTATGATTATCTTTGGGTGGTCCAGCGCAACGCCATACTCGAGATCGTCGAGAAGGAGCCGTGCGTCATAGTGGGCCGCTGCGCCGACTTCATCCTGAAGGACAGGAGCGACGCCATGCACGTGTTCATACATGCACCGGTCCCCGCAAGAGCGGAAAGGATCGTCCGCCTCTACGGTGAGAGCGAAAAGAAGCCCGAGGATCGCCTTAAGGATAAGGATTCGAAGCGCGCCATCAACTACAAGCATTTTACCGGCGGCACCTGGGGCGACTGCAACAATTACGATCTCTGCCTCAACAGCGAGACCTTCGGTATTGAAAAATGCGTCGACATAATAGTGGAAATGGCGAAGCTGTGAGTGCTGCCGAAGCGGCGGAACGCCTTTGTCCGTACTGCTCCGGGGAGCTGCCCCAAAGCGCGGATATAGGCTTTTGCCCCTACTGCGGCGAAAGCTTGAAAAGCAAAGGGAAGCCTGTAAAGGGCTGGATCAAAGCCTCGCTCGCGGGGCTTGGATGCCTGGCTCTTTTGGGCGTACTGCTCTTTGCTTTTTTGATGCTCGCAAACGGCTACTATCAGGCGAAAAAAGAGCTTGAGCTGGGGTCGCGCGCGCAGTCCGTTTCAATCGTGCTCGGCGGTCACACGGGCAGCGTCTACCCGAACGATACCGCAAAGCTTGAGCTTCAGCTTTCTCCCGCGGGTTCCAACGCGCCGTACGTGACCTGGAGCTCCTCCGACGAGAGCGTCGCCGCGGTCGATAAGAGCGGCATGGCGACATTCTTCCGCGAGGGCGAAGTCACCTTCACCGCAAAGCTCGACAACGGCGTCGAGGGCAGGCTCGATATTGAAGTCGTAAAGCGCCCGTCGGCGATCACGTTCGGGTTCAGCAAGCTCAACATCCGCGTGGGGGAGAGCACCACTCTTGAGCCCATACTCCTGCCGGAGGACGCCTGCGCCGAATCCTATACATGGGAGAGCGCGGACGGGTCGATCCTCAGCGTTGATGAAAACGGCAAGGTCAAGGGAAAAAAAGAGGGCCGCACCACTCTGACCGTTTCGGCGGGCGGCGTAAAGAACGTGCTTAACGTGTTCGTCTACCGGTATGAGCTCGATCTGCTCAGCAATTTCCTTTACGAAAACTGCGAGTATGACGACGAAGGCCTTTGCTATTTCTACGAGCTCGATTTCAACGATTACTCCTCCGAGGGCAAGACCTCGGGCGAAGGGGCGGCAAGGTACGTCGAGCTGCGCTTCTACCCGGATGATAATATCGTCGTGCTCTGCTGCCAGATACTCGACGAAGCCACCGATTCTTATTATGAGACCTTCCTCTCGTTCGGCAGGGGAAACAAAAGGACCGCCGATCTGTATTTCACAATGTCGGCGGCCGGAGGCGGCGCTTCGCACACGATCCCCCTTTCCGTCAGGAACGAGGTCGAGGCGGCGACGGTGATCTATCTGAGCGATTATGCGCCCGGCGCGCTCGTCACATTCCTGACCTATAGCGGGTCGGAAGAATTCCGCCAGGTCAGCGAAAAGCTCGCGGGGGCGATGCTTAGCTTCAGCATACAGAAGCTTCAGGAAAAATGGCACGAGCTCGATATGCCCATGAGCGTTTCCGAACTGCTCGGCCTGGAGAAGCTAAAGTAATATCACCCGCCACGCCGCGATCAGGTCGTCAAGGCCTTTGGCGGCGTTCGCCGGGCTGGTCGAGGGAAGCCCTACCGCCCTTATCCCGGTCTCCGGGAGAACGTATTTTTCATAACAGGCAAGCGAAGCCTTCCCGTTGCAGAATATCCTTTCTATCGGAGCTCTTTTCAGGAGCTCCGGTATTTTATTGGGAACGGCGTTTTTTATCGAAGCGTCGGAGGAGCCTGTTATCGTGCATGAAGCGATGGAGTCCCACAGCGCGATACCGTGCGACAGCAGAAAAGCGCGCTTTGCTTCAACGCTCTCGGGCGCGGGCTCATCATAGAGCGCCCCGAGCACGGCCCAGAAACGGTTGCGCTTATGCCCGTAATAAAACATCACCTCGCGCGAAGCCGCGGAAGGAAACGAGCCGAGTATCAGTATCCTCGAATCGCCGTCGAATACCGGCGGAAAGGGATGCGTCAGCTTCTCCTCCTTCATGTCGTCCACCTCTGCTTTCATGCGTTTTTACATTGAATACAAAACCGGCAGGCCTTTATGGTCTGCCGGCGGTTTTTACGTTTGGATCAGGAAAGGATGTACATATAGATCGCGGAAACGTCGTTCATGTCGACCCTGCTGTCCTGGTTCATGTTGGCGTTGATGAGCCCCTGATTGGAGAGCAGCGCGCAGTTCATCAGGAACGCGTAGAGCGTGGTAACGTCGCAGAAATCAACGACGCCGTCGCAGTTGACGTCACCGAGGAGCGGAAGGGGGTCGACGCCGTTGAAGATCCACACGTCAATGGGAGAGAGCGTGGGGAAGGAAGCGCCGGTGGTACCGTTGCCGAGCTGACCGTACGTGTTCCAGCCCGCCACATAGAGCTGTCCCTCGGTGGAGAGCACGGCGGTGGTATTTGTGCCGCAGTTTACCGCAAGGTAACTGCCCGCGGTCTGGGTGAAGCGAGTGTTGGTAGAGGCGGTGGAGCCGTTGCCGAACTGACCGCGGAAATTGTTGCCGGCGAACCAAAGAGTACCGTCGGATTTGATCACGCCGGTGTGATACATGCCGGCGCTGACCTGCGCGACGCCGGTCATTACCTGAACGGGAGAGGTGACGTTGCTCGTATTGCCGGTGCCGAGCTGACCGTAGCTGTTAAGGCCCCATGCCCAAAGCGAGCCGTCATTCTTTATCGCCATAACGTGATCGCCCATAACGCTCACGGTGAATACGTTGGTAAGCACCTGAACGGGGGTGTATTTATCGGAAGTTGAGCCGTTGCCGACCTGACCGGATCCGTTGTAGCCCCATACCCAGAGCGTTCCGTCGGTCTTGACCGCCGCCGTGATGCAGTCTCCGGCGACCGCATAGGAAACGTTGGTCAGGATCTGCTTCGCGGTATAGCAGTTGTTGGTGGTGTTGTCGCCTATCTGACCGTGACTGTTTTCGCCGTATACCCAAAGGGTGTTGTCGTTCTTGACGTAGACCAGATGGTTAAAGCCCATGCTCGCGCTCCTGACGTTGGTGGCGAACTGGGTGGGCGTGGTGTAGTAGTAGGGGACGAGCATATCCGAAGAACCGCCGATGCCGTACCAGCGTTCGCCGCATAAGTAGAGCACGTCGTTATTGTCTATGGAGAGGGTGGTCTTTCGGTTCGCATAGACGGCCCTGATGTTGCTTCCCCAGTTATAGGGGGTGGTCGTGTTGGAGCTGGCGGTGATGCCGTTGCCGATTGCGCCGTCATAGTTGTAGCCCCAGGCGTAGCCGAGCCCCTCGGGCTGGATCGCCGCGGAATGAGTGTCGCCCATGGAGAACTGCGCCCATTCGTGGGAGAGCTCCACGGTATCGCAGGGCTCGTTCTCAACGCGTTTCGCTCCGCCGATAACGGGTATGAGCATCATGAAAAAAGAAAGAGTGAATGCAAGAAGCTTTTTCATCGGAATGCCTCCAAATTGATCTCAACCCTTATTATAACATCTTTATCGAAAAGAAACAATATTTCAAAAAGATTTTTCGGCGAAACATAAAAAGATCCGGGGATATCGCTATCCCCGGATTTGTTTTTACACATTAAGTTTTACCGGGCCGAGAGCCTGCATCTCCTTAAGCGAATGAACCCTTGGGCGGCTCCGAAAAAAAGTCGGTTCAGACCGATCCGCTCACGGTGAGCACGGCCCTGCCGGGTGCGATCCCCCAGGTGCCGTCCGGTTCGCGCGTGAATTCGGCGGCGGGCACGGTGATCCTGCCTGCCGTGGTGGCGAATTCGCCGGTCGACTCATCATAGGTATAGTCTGCGGGCGAGGTCAGCTCCGACCCGTCAAGCGTAACGACGATCCCCGTAAGCACGGGTGAGAACGTATCGCTGACCACCAGCGCGGCTTCGGCTCCGGCTGCTGCTCCGCCGGTGTTTTCTATTACGAAAGTATAGGTCAGCGCGCCGTTTTCCATTACCGTTGCGGGGCAGATGGATTTTACGATGCTGAGCTGCGCTTCGGTGAGCGCACCGACATTTGCGGAATCCTCGACCGGATACGCTATCCTCGCTCCCGTTACGAAAGCGGTGTTGGTGATGACCGACCCTTCGGAAAGAGGAGCGCTGCCGTTGACTTCGGTCTTGTAAACGATAAGCGCTGAGCCCGAAGCGGGAACGGTGATATTTGTGAAAACCAGAGCTCCGTTATCGGTCGCGTCGGGAGAGCCCTTGTACTCTCCGTTGACGAAAAGCGCGGCGCTGCCGCTCTCGTAGCTGAGCGGAACGAGGGTCTCGCCCTCGAATTCGTAAGCGCCGAGGTCGTCTGTGACGGTAAGCCCCGTGATGTCGGTCTGGCCGGAATTGACAAGACCGATGACGTAGGCAAGCACGCTGCCGGCGGAGTAATCCTCCTGCAGAGCGGTCTTGGAAACGGAAAGCGCTCCGACGATCTCACCGGTCACGGTGTTGGAAACGGTTGTAACTCCGTTATATGAAAGCGTTGCCTTGTTTGTAAAGGTTGCCATATTATCCTCCTTGTTTGAATATTGGGCTTAGCCCTTGTTTAAAATATGAATACCGTCCGATAAGAGTGCCGGACGCCCGGGGGCAAAGCGCCCGCCGAAAACGCTTATATATTATCTTCCGTACAAAATAGCAATTGATTTTTGGCGGAGGCCTATGCTATAATACCTTCGTTCGCCGGTGTGATGGAATTGGCAGACGTGACGGACTCAAAATCCGTTGGTAGCAATACCGTGTGGGTTCGAGTCCCACCACCGGCACCAAAAACCGGGTTTTTCCAACCCGGTTCTTTCTTTACTCAAAATGCCAAAAACTCAGTATTTATATAGCTTTTTTGAACCTCCGCAAATTGCCTTGAGTAAGCTTAAAACAGCATAAAATCGCCTGCGTTGCACACCGGTTGCACACCAGTTGCACAGGGCCTGTGTCCGGTCTTCTGAAAGGACACGGTGCTTCGCTTTTCTGTGCAACCGCGTAGAAAACTGATGGGCAATTATCCCCTTTTAGAACCGATTCCGTTGCACACTTATAGGCATTTTTTCGCCCTTTCAATTTGATTCCGTTGCACACTTTTTCGCTTTTTTCGGGCAAAACAAAGCTGTTTTGTGTCGTGCTTTTCTGCGTGTATGTGAGTCTTCTGCTAGCTCATAGAAGGAATGGCTAAACGGTTACTCATGTAAAACACGATCTAGCGAAAGAGTGAAAAATGAGAATACAGAAGATTTGCCACCTTCTGCAGAGGGTGGCAACTTTGAAGACAGCAAGAACATTTGAAGTATGAAACACATTATTTTCATCCTTCATTATTAACCGTGCTGTTAGTGGTGTAATAATGCATCGCAATCATGGATTTCTTTAACTCGTGATATTTCTTTTGAAACACTTCCATAACAATTGTTGATGCGTGAGAAACTGAATTGTAATAAGAATCAATCATATCTTGATCTATAAGCAGAAGAGGACCATCCACCTTATCCTTAAGCCTTTCATATGATTTGGATTTACGAAATTGGCTATCTATCATTCCATTGTTATGAATCATCATATTTCGCATATTGGTTACATCGACTAAATCATTCCAGATCTCAGTTGGAATAATTGCTTTTAAATCGATGCCCAGTGCTTTCTTATAATGGTCAGTTGCCTTTTCAATTAGCAGAAAATCATTTCCAATATATCTGTTTAGCAGTTTCGTAACGAAAGCTTCTCTTGCTCCGTAAAAACTCATATTGAATAGAGCAACAAAATAATCTCGAAGGATTACTTCAACAATCGAAGCTAATTCTATGATTTCCATTTGGTATCCGTCATAACCAATTAATCTAATATCACTATCTGGCCTCATACTTGCATAAGCCGCTATTCCAATACTGTTGATAAACCGAATTCGAGTGAACCTTGCAAGTTGATCGTTGATGATAGATTCGGTGGATCCTTTACCACAACTGGAGCAATAGTTATAGCCTTCAGAGTGCGAAATACGATTATCGTGCAACATAACTCCTGTTGCACCGCAGTAGGGACAACATAGTTGAAAGAAACGCAGCCTGCGTCTTCTCATGTTTGTAAAGAATATGTCCCTATTAAGTGGCTTCTTCTTTCTGCTTTCACATACTTTCAGATATATTGAATAATACATATCCTCAAGAGTTTTTCGCTGAATACTTGGAAACTGAGACAAAAAGTTTTCATCGACGAGAGTATAGATTTCGTTTGTTCTTTGTTTCATGTTATGTAACCTCAAGCTTGAATCTTCCAATTAACAATCCCAAAGTTCACCAAAGCATCGTTTGGTTCTTAGCCGCTTTGTTGAAAGCAAAAGCATTGAAACCTCAACGTGATTCTGGTTAAGCGCCACTACAGCAGTGTAAACGAGAACAATAATTGTTTTGCATTACACATTACTATTATACCAATAATCGGAATATATCTCAATGATGCAATAATACTCTTGTCCGCACATTCGTCAAATCGATCATGGTCTGCTATCATGTTCTAAGAAAGGCAAAGGAGGATATGACTATGCGGACCGTTTTCAAAATACTGCTCGCCCCGGTATGGCTGCTGCTGGCGATACTGAAGCTCGCTTTCAGACTCGCGGCAGATGCGGCGGCATTTGTGCTCGCGATAGGCGGAGGGCTGCTGCTCGTTTATGACCTGTTCCTGCTGATCATCGGCAGCGGCTCAAAGGAGCTCATGCTTCAGCTGCTCATAATCGGTGCGCTCCTAATCGCCGTCCCGCTCTTTGCGGGGATAGCGACCGGCATACTGGAAGCGGCGCAGGATCCCATCAAAGAATTCATTGAATCATGAAAGGAGACTCAACACATGAAAATCACTTACACCAAGCACGGAGACTATTACTATCCCGATCTTGCACTCCCTCCCCAACCGAACGGTGACATCGGCCGCTTCGGACGGATGCGGAAGAAGTATCTCAAGGAGCATCAGCCTGACACCTTCGCGTTGATGCTGATGGAGAACACTTTGACACAGCATCTAATCGATATCGACCGCCAAGCCATGGAACAGATCGACCTCATTACCTCCCAGCTCGCCCATGCCGAAGGCGTTACCGAGGACCTCAAAGCGCACGATCAGCTCGGTTGGATTCAAGCGATTAACTCCTGTCGGGCGAGAGCGGAAGAACAGGTCATCCGCGAAATCGTGCTCGCATAAAAAGCAAGGGCTGTACCCGTTTGGGGCAGCCCTTAATCGTTGTTTATCACTATATT
>JAEEGL012774570.1_pt1 | contig 34134 bp, 31 predicted proteins | sample 9134231 | NCBI WGS metagenome assembly JAEEGL01 (sample SAMN16246548, study PRJNA631951) | gut metagenome | biome: gut microbiome; feature: rumen; material: fiber-attached | host: Bos | place: Iran: Karaj | collected 2018-10 | reverse complement strand
CTCAATGGTCGTGACTGTTCCGCAATCTCGGTCGGCGTAGCAGGCCTTGCTATTGCTGCAGCCTGCTACTTGCCTCGATTGACTCGCTCAAGTCGCTTTTGCCTTTGGCAAATGCCCCACAGGGGCATCGCTTCTTTCGCTCCCCACTGGAGAGATCACTCTCTTTCGGTTGGTTGCCCGGGGCTTCCGCCCGTTCTTCGCTGAGGAAGAGCCACTGGCTCTTCCTCCGGGCGCTACGAACCCCACCTCTTTCGAAATTTCCGCCACTGGCGGTCGAAAGAGGTTCGCCCTCGCAAATTTGTGATATATCGGTCTGCGACCGATGTGATAGTTACTAAGGACAAGGGAACGAGTGTCATTTCGACCGGAGCGAAGCGGAGTGGAGAAATCTCGTTTTCCTGGTGCACGTTTTCAAAAAGTGGAACGAAAGGAACCGTCCCCCCGTTCCACTAATGGCTTTGGAAGGAGGCAGTGAGCATGTCGGATACAAGCTTCCCAATGTTTGTGCGAATCATCGCGATAATCCTCTGTATTTCCTGCATGTATTCCATCGGCATTTCCGGAACAGGGGTAACAACATCCGCGCCGGAATATACCCCGGAGCCGACGGAAGCGCCAACCCCGGAGCCTGAAAACAAAGCCCTCATGCAATGTTTCAAAATCCTGTATTACGATGATGCCGGCGAGCAGCAGGCCCTGCCGTTCGCCCTGCGGAACGGTCGCCAAGGCGCAAATGTCTTCGATGGCCCGCTGGTATTCAATCTGTATCTCGGCAAATATCTCGAAGAACAGTACAAGCCGCCCGTCATCACGATCACTGATTTTGACAAGCCTTTGGTCACTGCCTGGCATGATGAGGATTTCGTCAAAATTTTCAATGCGGACCTGAGTATCTACACCCGGGGAGATAACCGTTTTACCCAGGTTGTAAATGAAGACAGAAGCAATGTGGCGCTCAGGGACCTGGAACCCGGAGACTATATGGCATCTGTCACCATCTATGCCAGCGCGGGTGAAAACTATTTTGTTACCGGCGCCTGCTATCTGTATTTTGTTATTCCGGAGCATTAAGCAAGACTCCCGGTGGAGTTTTGCAATTCAGAATTCACAATTCATAATTCATAATTTGTAGAACGAGGAACGAGATTTCACCCGCAACCTCAATGGTCGTGACTCCACACTGTGGAGCTTTTCCGCATCCTCAATGGTCGTGACTCCACACTGTGGAGATCACTTCCTTTCGGATGACCTCAGCTCTGACGAAATATCCGCCACTGGCGGTCGTCAGAGCTTCGCCCCGTTTCGGTTGACCTCAGAATCGATGAGATTTCTGCCACTGGCAGTCATCGATTCTTCGCCCACGCGACCGCAAGCGGTCTTGGTCGAAATGACATCAAAACGCTATGAATAACCCGTAACGCTCACGTTGTCATTTCGAGCGAAGTCGAGAAATCTCGTTTTTTCTTTCTTTTATAAAGCTATATGCTTTACATTTGCTTTATGCTGTGCTATTATCCTCTCAGGAGGGGATAATATGTCTCAGGTATTAGTGAATTTCCGCATGGATGAAGAAGATAAAAAAGGAATGGAAGAAGTCTGCAAGGAACTGGGATTAAGCATGTCCACCGCCTTTACCCTGTTCGCAAAGAAGATGCGGCGCGAAAAGCGGATCCCATTTGAGGTTTCCATTGATCCGTTTTACTCCAAATCGAATATCAGCTATCTGCATCGCGTAATCTCTGAGATTGAGTCCAATAATGCCAAGCTTGCGGAGCATAGTCTCCTGGATGACTGATATATGCGGCTGCTGTGGCATGAGAACGCATGGGAAGATTATCTGTGGTGGCAAACGCACGACAGGAAAACAGTCAAAAGAATCAATCAGTTAATCAGGGATACACTTCGTTCACCTTTTGTAGGAATAGGAAAACCGGAACCTTTGAAAGGAAACCTGAGCGGTTGGTGGAGCCGCCGGATCGACGATGAACATCGTATTGTTTATTGTGTCATCAATGATGATCTTGTTATTGCCAGCTGCAAAAACCACTATGATGATTAATTCGATACTGTTTATCTGAACAATAATAAACAAAACCACCCCGTGAAACGTATTATATATGTTTCACGGGTTTTTTATTTTTTCGCTTAAGTTTTCTGCCTGTGCCGCGTCTAATTGGGTGAGGAGGTGATCAGCGGTGGGAATGATTCAGGCGCCGGATCAATCCCGGATTGATCAGCTGGACCTCATGGTCCAGCGGTATGAAAAAGACCTGCTGCGCCTCTGCTGTCTGTATTTAAGGGACTGGAACGCGGCAGAGGACATTGTGCAGGATACTTTCCTGAAAGCATATAAACACCTTGATTCCTTCCGGGGAGACAGCAGCGAGAAGACCTGGCTGATCAGGATCGCGCTGAACGGATGCAGGGACTACAGGCGGAGTGCCTGGTTCCGGTACATCGACTCCCGGGTATCCATTGACGACCTTCCCGTTTCATCCGAAGCGCCCAGCACCGAACAGGCGGACCTGACGCTGGCGATCATGAAACTGAAGCCGAAATATATGGAAGCTGTCCTCCTGTACTTCTATGAAGGGTACTCCATGAAGGAGATCGGGGAAATGCTCGGCATCACGGAAGCGGCCGTATCCGGCCGGCTTCTCAAGGCAAAGCAGAAACTGAGGCAGACCCTGGAAGGAGGCGAGCGCGATGAATGACGATCTGAAGATGACAGAACGCATCCGTGACGCGATTGATGCCTGTACCCACGGTGTGGACGAAGCACCCTCCCTCCGCTGCAGGGTCCTGCAAAAAGCGAGAGGAGAAGAACCCATGATCAAAAAAGCATCCATGACACTGGTGATCGCGCTGATCATCCTGGCCCTTGCGGCTGCGGCAGTGGCTGCCACCGTGCTCTGGAAAGATGTCGGGGAAAAAGCCGCTGAAATGGAAGGCGAATACGGATACTATGAAGACTGGGATACAGCTACAAAGATTCAGTTTGTCCGGGACCTGTATGACATGGACGCCCTGACAGGCAATGCGGACGCGGAACGCCTGCTCCGGGGCGAAGGCATGACAGACGCGGAAAAGGACGCCCTGTGCGACCGGATCATGCTGGACTTTATCGGCCAGGACGGTGACCGGGTGGACCTGATCTGCCTGGAAACCATCATGTCAACCCTGGGCGACGTGGAAGGCGGTACGCCCGCCTGGTCCGTGGAAGACAAGTACTGGTATAACCAGCTGATGGAGAAATACGGGATACCTACCGGTGAAACGTACTATGTCCTGCCGGCAGAAGGAGAGATCAACCAGGAAGAAGCAGTCCGGATTGCGCGGACGGTACTGGAAAGCAAAAGTGACTGGAATCTGGATGAAGGCATCATGAGTCCTTACCTGGAAGAAGAGATTCCCGGCCGTCGAATCTGGACGATCTGGTATGACCTGAGGATCAACGGGGAATACACCGCCAAACCCTGCTATGTATATCTGAAGCCCGACGGAACGGTACTGTCCTATCATATTCCCGAACTGTATGAGCTTGACCTGACCGGACTGATTCCCGATGACAGTACGATACCGGAGGAGCAGGCGCTGGAAACCGGCCGGAAAGCCATCGCGGAAAAGCTGGGCGTGCCGGAGAACGAGCTGAATGGCATACGGACATATTACACAGAAATTGAGCCCGGTTATTCCAAAGCGGTTGACGGCAAAATGGGCGAGCGCTTCTGGCTGGTGGATTGCCCGGAGAAAAACATGTTTGCCGTGCTCAGGCCGGACGGAACGGTGAAGAACGTGAGAGGGCATTAAATATTCGGCTTCGCCGAATGTGAAATGTCTGGCTTCGCCAGACGTGAAATAAATTTGCTACGCAAATTTGTGAAATATCGGTCTTCGACCGATGTGATAGTTACTGAATAACAAAAAGAACGAGATTTCACCCGCAACCTCAATGGTCGTGACTCCACACTGTGGAGCTCACTCCCTTTCGGTTGACCTCAGAATCGATGAGATTTCTGCCACTGGCAGTCATCGATTCTTCGCCTACGCGACCGCAAGCGGTCTTGGTCGAAATAACAACGTAAGCGTTACGGGTTACTCATGACGTTTTGATGTCATTTCGACCGGAGCGAAGCGGAGTGGAGAAATCTCGTTTCCCTGGTGCACGTTTTCAAAAAGTGGAACGAAAGGAACCGTCCCCCCGTTCCACTTTATATTTTCCTTGTGCTGCCGCGGACAATGATCGACATGTCCAGGAGCAGGTTTTCCGGGTGGGTCTGACGGCCTTCAATGATATCCAGCAGCATCTGGGCGGTGGCCCGGCCCATCTCCATGCGGTTCAGGGACATGGTGGTCAGGTCAAACCAGGGCAGGGACGAATAGTCCATGTTGTTGACCCCGGCGATGGAGATATCCCGGGGCACCGACAGCCCCTGTTCCCGCAGGTAGACCATGGCGCCGATGGCCAGCTGGTCCGTTCCCGCGAAGACAGCCGTCGTGTCGGGGAACTGCTCATGAATCTGCTGCATCGCCTTATAGCCTTTTTTCACTGCCTCGTCCAGCTTGTTGGCCGGCTTCTCCGCCAGCACATCCCGGGCCTCAATCCCGCGGATCCGGCAGTAATCCCTGTAGGCCTGCCTGCGGATAATGCCCAGGTCTGTCGGCAGGGCGATGTGGGCGATCTTTGTATGGCCCAGGCCGGTGAGGTAGGTCATCATATCCATGCCGCCCTTGTAGTGGTCGTTGTCCACATAGGGCACCCCGCTGCTCTGGGGAGGCCTCCTGCGCAGGGCCACCAGCGGGAAAGGCAGCTTTCCGACGGTATCCAGCAGTTCCTCCGACCAGGCGTCCGGTGTGATGATCACCCCGTCAAAGCGCATCTGGCGGGCCTGCTGGAGGAAGTTCAGCAGCTTGTCCTGGCTGCGCTCCATATTCCCGTAAAAGATCTCATACCCGTTTTCCTGGAGCAGCTTCTCCGCGCCGGAGGCGTTCTCCGAAAAGAACGGGTCCTTGATATCCGGGATCGTCAGCCCGATAATCTTCGTCCGCTTCTTGGACAGCATCCGCGCGGTATTGTTCGGCACAAAGTCCAGCTTTTTAATCGCTTCAAAAACCCGGCTTGCCGTCTCTTCGCTGATGTCCGTATACCCGTTCAGCACCCGCGATACGGTGGAGACCGAAACACCGCAGAAATGGGCAACGTCCTTAATCGTAACGCTCACGGTATTCTCCTTTACTAAAACGGTTTTGCTACGGTACAGTATTAACATAAAGATTTCAGGCTGTCAACGGCTTTTCCCACCCGGGTCCGGTTTTTGGAAACCCGCCCGGAGGAAGAAAAAACAGCAGCCCCGCCGGATGGCGGGACTGCCTTTGTGTGTTTTACTGCAGTTCCGGGATTTTGAACATAATGGTTTCAGTCACGTCGCTGAAGTCATTCTCATCCACCGTATAGGCCGGGGCGACTGCCCACAGTCCGTCCGCCTCAGGGATCATCTCCAGGCGGCCCATTGTCATACTTCCCTGCTTCGCCAGGTACTTCTTCAGTTCCGTACAGTCTTCCGACTGCACCGTCAGTTCCGTCGTGCCCAGTTCCCTGCCGGTTTCATCCAGCCAGCGGAACACCAGGGGCTTGTCCATATCCGCCGGAGGGCCGGCATACAGGACGATCTTTCCGTCGCAGGCTGCCAGGCCGTAATTGCCGTTATCTTCCACAATGTCCTTGTTCACCCACTGGAGCCGGCCCTCGGCATCGAACTTCACCAGCGCCAGCCGGTACTGGTAGATATCATCCGCCGCCGCGCCGCTCAGTTCACGCAGCATTGCCACGCAGCCGCCGTCCGCCGTCTTCACGGCGTAATACAGATCGGCATCCTTTGTGTCCGGCCACTGGAAATCCAGCTCCGTACGCCAGAGCACCTTGTCCTGCACGCCGTCCAGCTTCAGGATGACCGCTTTGCTGTCCGTTTCGGCGACGGAACCGCACAGCACCAGGTCGTCCCCTTCGGCAACGGAGCCGTACCCGCCGGATATCACCAGTCCGTCATACGAAAAGAGCTTGTTTCCGTCCCAGTCAAACACTTCGGTCCGGTTGCCCTCGATGGAGCCCATGGCCATCATCAGGTAGGAGGACTTCGCGGCATGGACCGCCAGGTTTGATTCAATGGCAATTTCCTTACCGGTCAGCCGGCCGTCCTGCGTGAAAAATTTCGCAGTCATGGCCATGCCGTCCGGGGATTCGTCAATCACCACCGCCGCGATGGTTCCGTCCGCCAGCACCGCTGTGTCATAGCATCCGCGGTATGAATACTCCTTCGCCTCGCCGGTGTATTCCCAGCTGACCGTTCCGTCCGGGTTCATGCACACAATCCGCTCCACGGTGGCCGCCACGCCCGAGGCCGGGTCTGCCGAGCCCGTCAGCAGCAGCCGCCCGTCCGGCAGCGCACACTGGAAATCCAGCGGCTGGCCGGTGCTTTGAGTAAACTCCACCACACTGCCCGCGCAGGCGGAACCCAGCATCAAAGCCAGGCACAGGCAGAGCATCATCATTCGTTTCAGGATCCTGATACCGTTCATTGTTTTCGTTACTTTCATCACTTCGTTTCCTTTCCCGGGTTTTTGCCCGTTGCAGAATAAACGGTTTTCCGCCCGGATTTGTTCCCGCCTGCCTCCCCGCCACGCAAAAGGGCACAGGGCATTGCGCCCTGTGTCCCTTGATTTTCCTGCCTTTGTCAGGGTTCCGGAATCGGCATGCGGATGATGCTCATACCGAGGTCATTGCTGTATTCCTTTGACTTCTTATCGTAAAACTCAACTTCCACCACTACCTCAGGTGCGTCCGCCCCGTTGACCAGATCCATCCGGGAAAGATCACATTCAATCTGTGCGGCATCCCTGTCCGAAGCCAGCATTTCCATTTCCGGAAAATCCTCCGGCTTCACGACCAGCTCTGTCCTGCCCAGTTCCCTGCCGCCTTCATCCAGCCACCGGAAAATCCTGGGGGACTCCAGGTCAAACCAACTGGTTCCGTCCGCCGCGGAACACACGACGATCTTCCCGTCCTGCGCCACCAGTTCAACATCGTATTTCGAGGATTCGTCCAGGGCACCGAACAGGTCCTTGTTGACCCACTGAACCTTTCCCGCAGCGTCAATCTTCACCAGCGCGATCCGGTACTGATAGTCATAAAAGCCCTTGACTTCCCTTTCACACAGGATCAGTGCATATCCCCCGTCTGAGGTTCTCACGGCCCGGTTCACACTGGCCTGGTCCGACATTTCCCACTGGAAGTCCAGTATGTTTTCCCAGAGTGTCTCCCCTGCCACGCTGTCCTTTTTCATGACTATCGCGCGGCCGTTTTCCACATCCTTCTCTCCGTAGAACAGGACGCCGTCCTCATCCCGGAGCCTGGCATATTGTTCCCCGTTCCCATTGACGACAACCTGCTGTGAAAGCAGGTTTCCGTCCCAGTCCATTGTGTCATAGACTGTCTCAGTTTCGGTCCAGTACCTCAGCACAAAGAAGTCCGGCTCGAGTGCGTCACAACCGGGATTATGCTGCGGCAGCTTAATGATGCTGCCGGTCGATTCCCCCTCCTGCGTGAAGTATTTTATCGTGAGCCTGTCATCCCACTGGGCCGGATCCGTATCCTCGTCCCCGATTTCCTTCAGGAAAAGCAGCGCAATGGTTCCGTCCGGCCGGACCACGCCCTGCCACGGATACCCCACTTCTTCATCCGTTTCAACATATTCCCAGCTCAGCGTCCGGTCCGCGTTCAGGCTCAGGAGGGTGTCGGCCAGGACTTCTGACCCTTCGTCATTCAGTATCCGCTTGTGGAACAGCATCCGTCCGTCCGGCAGGTCAAGCATATAGCTCACTATCATATGTTCGTCCCCCGCGATCTGCGACTGGTCCGCCGCCAGGGCAGAACCGGCCAGCAGCGCCAGGCACAGGCCCAGCAGCAGGATCCGTTTCAGAATATCCATCCCAGTCCTTCTCATTGTGTTCATCTTTCCATTTCCTTTCCCGGGTGTTTTATCCCCCCGCTGCCTATATGACGGAATTCACCGTCCTTTCCATTCACAGCCGCAATAAAAAAACCGCCCTTTCTGCCGATAAAGGGCGGTCTTTATGGGGGGTGTTGGTAAAACGTTCCGGTTTTACCAAGCTGTATACATTATAACTGATCTTTTTGCAGATTTCCGTGATGACATCACACTCAGCGCCTTCGATTTGCGATTAATTCCAGTTTCCGGATATCCGTCAGCAGGATGCTGTTCCGGGAGATCCGGATGATATCCTCCCCGGCAAAGCGCTTGAGCATGCGTCCCACCGTTTCCCGGACAGAATTGATCTGCCAGGCAATCTGTTCCTGCGTCATCCGGATCTCCGGGTCGCCGGTTTTGTCATACTCCTTCAGGAGGAAGCCTGCCAGCCTCCTGTCCAGCTTCTGGAAAATGGTCTGCTCCATCGATGCCACCACCGTGGAGAAGCGCCGGGTAGCCAGCTCGTACGCAAAGCAGCGCACATAGACGTTGTTGTCGCAGAATTCGCCGAACAGGTTCACAGGAACAATCAGGATTTCGGAAGCCACCGAGGTCTCCATGTGGGCTTCAAAGCTGATCTGTGCCAGCACGCAGGAAGCGGAGATAATGCAGTCGTCTCCCTCCACCACGTGGAACAGGGTCACTTCCCGGCCTTCATCCGACAGCAGGTACGCCCTGGTTTCTCCCTTGAGGATGTGGATCATGCCGACGCATTCCACATCCGGGCCGTACAGCTGCTCCCCGGGCTCATAATGCCGGACATATGCCGCCCCTTCAGCCAGCTTTTTTTCACTTTCCGTGAGGTTCTCCCAGTACGGGAGCTTCTTCAGCAATTCAGACATTACTGTCTCCTCCCCTCAGTTTGGAAAAAAGGAAATTATTCCCATTTCCTTTGGGTGTGCTTTTTCGCTGGTTCTTATTGCCTATCATAGCACTTCCGCACTTTTTTCGCAACGCAAAAAAAGCCCCGGCTCCTTTTGGAGCCAAGGCTTCGGACTGTTCAGTCAGGGCATGGGCACCCGGATGATATAAGCCTCATAGCTGGCCTGGGTCTTCTCAAAGCTGTCACACTCTTCCCAGAAGAAGATCGGCAGCCACACAGTATCTCCCGCGGCAACCAGCTCGTTATGGGACGCCTCCACTTCCCTGCCCTTCGCAAACTGGGGAAAATCCGCCTGCCTGATCTGCACTTCCGTTGTCCCCAGCTCATTGCCTTCGGCATCATACCATCCGTACACCATCGTCCGGTCTATGGAAGATTCTTCCCAGATCATGTCTTTCTGGCATACATATTTGTCCCCGCATGCCGTCATCATTTCAGAGGGAATGGGCTTCCCGGCTTTCTCCTCTTCATCATTGTAATCCGTTTTGCTGACCAGGCGCCCGTCCGCGCTGAACCTGACGACTGCCTGCCTGGCGTTTTCATAATTGCTGCCCGCTGTTTCAGTCAGCCAGGCAACAAATCCGCCGTCCCGGGTTCTTTTGCATCCATACAGGTCCGCGCTGCCCATGTCCATTTCCAGCGGCAGGGTATTCTCCCAGACAATATTCCCCTGGTAGTCAATCTTCATGATCTTCGCGGCGCTGCCATCATTCGGGGCTTCCTTTCCGCTCAGCACCAGGCCGTCTTCCTCCGCGATGATCCCGCTGCCGAACATCTGGTAGCTGATCGGGAAACCTCCGTTTTTCCGGAACAGCGTTTTACCGTTCCATGCGGTAAACTCGATATATTCACTTCTGTTCTTATCGTAATTAAACGCGTCCGTAAACAGGCCGGCAGGCGTCAGGGCATAATGGAACACCCAGTCGAAATCCAGCGGAACCGCTGCGCCGTCCGGCTTTCCGTCCAGGGTGAAGAATTTGAGGCTCATGGCCTGCGTTTCCTGCTCCGGCGAATCCTCATAAATCGTACAGATCCGTCCGTCCTCTGTCACCACCGTGTCACAGAACATGCCGCAGATCCCTTCCGGATCCACATACTCCCAGGAAACCGTGCCGTCCGGGTTCACGCACACCAGCCGGGCCTTATGGTTGTCATTGTAGTGGCCTGCCTTTGCCTGGCATCCGGCAAAAATCATCCGTCCGTCCGGCAGGGAGCATTTGTAGTACAGGCAGTCATACCCGTCGGTACCGATATTCACCATTTCTTCCGCCAGGGCAGCCCCGGCCAGCAGCGCCAGGCACAGGCCCAGCACCAGTACGCGTTTCAGTGTCTTCATGGTTTTTATCCTCATTTCCGCCATTTTTCCCTGTCCTCCCCGGGGCTGTACCAGCCTTCATGGGTTTTCGAATCCAGGATCGTCCCGTCCAGCGCCATCCGGTAATTCATGCTGTACTGTCCGCCGAAGGTGTCCTGCCCGGTTTCCCCGTCCGGCCGGACAAGGAAGACCCGGTAATAGACCGATACGACCTTCCAGGGATTCAGCTCCGTAATATCATCCAGCACCGTTTCCTGCGCCTTGCGCACAGTAATCTCCCAGCCGTCCAGGGCATCCGCGGGCATTTCCCATGCGCTGCAGACCGCCTCCTTCATGATCCGGGCCGCCTCCTCCGGGGTAATTTCCGCCCCGTCAGGCTGCTGTGCCAGCAGATCCGACGAATGAACCTCATACGCATAAACCAGCCGGTCCGCCAGGGCTTTGGTTCCCTGGTCCCAGTTCTCCTCGGCACCCAGCAGGGCGTGCTCCATCACCTTCACATTCACCAGGGACAGATGCTCCTGCGCGCCGAAGGCTTCCGCCACCAGGGCGTCGGTTTCTTCCTGCGTCGGCTGCGGGTTCTGCCAGTACGCGTTCTCCGGCAGCAGGCCGCAGGCACGGATCATCTCTGCCAGGCCCTGCCTGCTTTCCGGCTTCCAGGCGGCATACCAGCCCTCAGACTGTTCCGCCTTCGCGGAAAATTCCAGCAGCTGCCACACCGGCATCCGGTCCTCCGCCCGGTAGCTCACGACAGCTTCCGTTTTCCCGGTAGCCATGTTCACCACAGCCCCGTACAGCATGTCGTCTCCCGTATAGGCAGCATAATGCCGGTGAAATATGATCCGGTTCAGCAGGCCGTCCGCTTCACCGGTACCGACCTCTTCAACCTGTTCAAACAGTGCCTTCCATTCCGCTTCATCCGGATGGAACGCTTCCTTCACCGCCGTTTCCGCCAGTTCCATCGCCCGCTTCAGGGAGATCTTCTCCACGGGGACCGGCTTGTCCTGATATGCCTTGATGAAATCCCACCTATTCCGGCTTTCCGTCCATACACGGCCGTGTTCATCCACCAGGACGGTGTACCGGTACCCGTTTTCCGTCTGCTCCACATTGTTCGCATGCAGGGAGGGGGTAATCCACCGCCGGTGGTCCGTAACCTTCTCCATGGATTCCGCGCTGACCTCGCCGCTGACGGTCCATATGCGGTATTCCTCATCCCATTCCGTCTCCGGCACCATGGCGTCCACCGCCTCCGGATCCCAGCCGAGGATTCCCGTCATTTCACTGCGCAGGGCATTTACGGCATAGGCTTCATCCACCACCGGCTGTTCCGGTACGGTATCCGGGAATTCCATGCTGCCGGTCTCGTCCCGCAGGTAATACCCCAATGCGTCGTAATACGCCGTGATGCCTTCCCGGGTCTTCTCCCAGTCCGGATGCTCCGCGTAATACCGTTCGTCGAAGACCTCCAGCAGATCCGGTGCCAGGCCCAGGCTGTCCGTTTCCTCCGGTTCAAAATACATCCGGTTCCGCCGGATCAGGTCTCCGTAGGTGTCGTTGATAATCCGGTCCGCGGCCGCTTCCCGCTCCTCCGCCGGCAGCGATTCATCCGCCGCCTGCCTGTACAGGTCTTCCGACACCGCGAAATTGCATTCCCGCATGGCAGTGACAAAGGCAACCTTGTCCTCCAGCTGCCAGCGTTCCAGCGCGCCTTCCCGGTCCATCTGCGCCACCCGGGCGTAATATTCATTGACCAGTACGCTCACCGCCAGTGCCACCGCGGAAACCAGCAGCAGTGCCGCCACGAGAATGGTGCCCACGGACAGCTTTGTCTTTTTCTTCAGTTCCTCACCCTTCACGATCTGCCGGACCATCCGGTTCTTCCAGTAATCGGAAGGCTGACAGGCCGTGACCGATGCGTCCAGTGCCCGGTATAATTCGTTTTCCCTCATTCAGCTCAGCCTCCTTCCAGTTCAAGTTTCAGCAGCCGCTGCGCCTTGTCCAGTCCCCGGCTGACGGAGGCCTGGCTGATGCCCAGTGCCTGCGCAATGTCGTCCATCGTCATGCGGTTCCAGTACCGCAGGATCACGATCTGCCGTTCCCGGAAGGGAAGCTCCTTCACCAGGGACAGGATTTCCCGGTCCGCGGGATCCGGCGCGGAAATCTGAATGTCGTCCGCTGACGCGCTGTGGTCTGTATGTCTCCACCACCGGCTCCGGTGGTAATCATGGCAAAGGTTCATGGCAACGCGGATCAGCCAGGCCTTCTCGGTTTCCTGCCGGAAACCGCCTTTCTGCCAGGCCTTCAGGAAGGTTTCCTGCACAATATCCTGCGCCATTGCCGTATCTCCCAGTGTGAGCCGGCATACGCCCAGCAGGATACCCGAATAGGTATCCACAAGGCGGATCAGTTCCTCTTCTGAAAGGGAGCCCGGTACCAAGGCCTCCTGTCGCATCCGCCCCACCTCCTTCACGGTTCATCGGGCTCATGCCCGCTTCACATATGAGACGGAAACCGCCGCGGTTTCCATTCATGCCTGTGAAAAAAAACAACAAAAAGATGGCCGCCCCTGAAGAATCAGGGGCGGTCCCGATATCTGCCGTATGATTTTACACTTCCCAGAACAGTTCGTCCAGGGTCTTGTCCAGCGCCTTGCAGATGGCGATGCACAGGTTGATGGTGGGATTGTAGTCTCCCTTTTCAATGGCGTTGATGGTCTGCCGGGACACATTGCACAGCTGCGCCAGCTGGTCCTGGGACAGATCCTTGGCCGCGCGGGCGGCTTTCAGCTTCAGGTTTTTCATTCTTCCGCCTCTTTTCCGTTCTTCATTTTCTTCACGATCAGGGTCACCAGGATCGCCAGGAAGCAGACGCCCATCACGATGCCGGCGCCGACGCCGAAGTCCAGCCTGCCGCCGTCCATCATGGTGCCCATGACGGCGTGGCGGACCACATTGACGATCTCCACGATCACGATCGCGGAATACAGGATGATGTGGTTCTTGCCGTCCCCGCGGATCGAAAGGAACGCGTCATGGGTGATTGCGTAGATCGCGAACACGGTTACGGAGATCAGCAGGGCCGTGAGGGCCAGGAGCCCGGGGGTCACCAGCGGGATCGCGCTGGTTTCCAGCAGGAAGGCCAGCACCATCATCAGGCCCAGGGCGGTGAAGAAGCCGATCTGGAATCCGCGGGCGCGGATCTTCAGCTGCATCTCGTCAAACTTGTCATTGCAGCGCGCCTTCCGGGTCAGCGCCCAGGCGGCAACCATCACGATTACCAGGAGTCCAAGTGCCATCCATGCATTGTCCGTCATTTTTCTATTCCTCCAAATCTTTCATCTTAATTCTTTATGTTCTTCTCCGGGCCCCGGCGGCCGATCCGGTTCCCTGAGTACAGCTGCATTGTATAACATACTTTTTATCTTGTCAAGTATTTTTGACAAAAAGAATAAAATATTTTTTATTTTGTAAGATGAGAACCCCGGAGGCCCTGTATTTCCTGCGGTTCCCGTTCCCCGTCCTGCCGTTTTTTTTCGCAGCCGGGAAGAAAGGTCCCTGTTTCTTTGTTAAATTACTGGAAATTTTATGAATTTCCCGTGAAAACAATGGTTTTGTTCCGGCGGTTATTGTATAGTGTAACCTGTGGGAATGCATTGGTAATAAAGGGACCGGCAGCGGTCCCCGAGACGAGATGAATGAGGAACAGCGTATGCCGAAACAGACACAGACGATCAAAGGCATGAACACGAATATTTTCTGCAGGTCGTCCCTGATCCTGATGATCGAGGGACTGCGCCTGCTTTTTGCCCGGGCCACCGGTATGCCGGACCGGTTCTACAAGGCCTATCTTGCCTTTAAGGACCAGAAGGGCGGCTGCATCCTGACCTACAACCAGAAGATCAACCGCTACGGCGCCATGTCCATGTCCGACGCGCTGGCGGCGGAAGCGCCGCTGGAGGAACGGACGCCCCTGCGGTGGACCGGGGACGATATCGAGGAGCGGTTCACCGGGAAGGTGCAGAAGCTGATCCGCGCCATCCCCCACAACTGCGTCCTGTCCAGGCCCTACCATATCTCCTTCAGCTCCGATGAAGGCAACGTTTCCTTCTATGCCATCGTGGGCTTCCGGGACAGCCAGTGGGAGGTCCGGCGTATTCCGCAGAACCTGATCCGCTGCTTCTTCTCGGAGTTCATCCAGAAGTTCCACTTCCTCTCCGGGGAATTCACCGACGATTCCGTGATCTCCGAAATCATCCACGAGTACCTGAACCCCACCTCCATCATCCGCTCGGTGTGCGAGATTGAGCTGAAGGACCTGTTCGGCAAGAAGCGCGTAGCCCGGGAAGGCGAGCTGTTTGACTTCATCTGCAACCTGGCCTGCAAACCGTATGAAGGCGCCCAGAACAACGGCGTCATCCGCTTTGCCTCCGACAGTGCCAAGGCCGTGAACCTGATCCGGTTTGAGAACCCGATCAGCTGCGATATGGACAACACCCGGGAGATCCGCAAGCTCCTGGAGATGACAGACGAGGATACGCCCCTGCTGGTCCGCCAGAACCTGGTGGTGGGCCTTGGCAAGGAAGGCGCCGGCAACTACTCCGTTGTCTTTGAGGGCAACGGCAAGTGGAGGCTCTACCGGGACAGCAAGAACAGCCCCATCTTCACGGTGGAGGGAAACATCTGTACCTTCACCAGTTCCCCCGGACGGGACGCCTTCTCCACCGTATTCCAGGAAATCTTCCCCGACTGCGCGGAGCGGTCCGAGGAAATCAAGACGATTATCGACACCGCCATCCTGCAGCGCCACGGCACCTCCATCGTCATCTGCAACAAGGCACAGGAGGAAGCCGTCCGCCTGGCGGAAAAGTCCCGTGCCATCAAGATCGTGCCGATCTCCCTGGCCGGGCATAACCGGTCCATCACCAAGATGACTTCCATTGACGGCGCCATCCTGCTTTCCCCGGACGGGATCTGCTACGCCATCGGCGCGATCCTGGACGGCGAGGCGGTCACCGGCGGCGACACCGCCCGCGGCGCCCGGTACAATTCCCTCAATAACTATGTCAAGTGGAGAACGGAGTCCGACAAAACGTGCCATGTCATGGCCGTGGTGATCTCCGAAGACCAGACCATCGATATCCTGCCGTAAAGGAGAACAGCATGACACAAACCGCCAACGAATTCCAGGGTTTCTTTGCCGACTTCTACGACCGCCTCCACAACTACACCAGCGACGCGGAAGGCTTCGCCGCTGTCCTCAAATCCTGCGGGAAAGACGTCCTGGAGCTGGGCAGCGGCACCGGGCGGATCGCGATCCCCCTGGCCAAAGCCGGGTACAACGTCACCGGCATCGAATACGAAGCGGACATGATCGCCCTGATGGAGCAGAAGGACTATCCCCGGGAAAACCTACGGGCCGTCCGGGCGGACGCCCGGAACTTCTCCCTGGGGCAGCAGTTTGACGCGGTCCTGCTCTCCTGCAATTTCGTCAACCTCTTTACCGACGCGAAGGACCTGGCCGATGTCCTGACCTGCTGCCGGAAGCACCTGAAGCCGGAAGGCCGGGTCATCATCGACTGCTCCGTGCCCGACACGGAATACATGGTCCGGTCCAACGGGGAGGAGGAAATGCTGACCTTCCCGACGGAGAGCGGCAGCGAAATCAAAGACTATTTCCTGCCCCGCTATGACCTGCTGAACCAGGTCGAGGAGGACACCATCCGGCTGGAGGAGTGGAAGGACGGCAAGCTCCTGCGGGAAGCCCGCACGGAGGAAAAGCTGACTTGGTACTATCCCCGGGAGATCCGCTCCCTGATCCGGGAAGCCGGCCTGCGCATCCTGTGGGAAAGCGCCGGGCTGACCCCCGCCCACGCAGCACAGCCCATCACTCCCGAATCGGAAAACATGGTCTTCTGCTGCGGCCTCAACTGAATATAAAGCAATCCGGCAGGAAGAACTCCTTCCTGCCGGATTTTTGTTTTAATATGCTGTTATTAAGCCAGGAGAACACGAGATTTCTCCACTATCCGCAATCTCAATGGTCGTTGCTCCCTTGCCAGGGCTGCCGCCCGTTCTCCACTGAAAACTGTCCACTGGACAGTTTTCCGGGCGTTCCGAACCCATGGAGCCAACTTCCTTTCGATTGACCTCACCTCTTTCGAAACATCCGCCACTGGCGGTCAAAAGAGGTTCGCCCTTCGGTCGGTCGAAATGACAACGTGAGCGCTACGAATTATTCATAACGTAATGATGTCATTTCGACCAAGACCGCTTGCGGTCGCGTGGAGAAATCTCGTTCCCCTCATTCCTTTTCCTCTTTTGTCATCACTACACTGCTGTTCGTCGCAAAATACATCTGCCCTTCATACAGCACGATCACCCAGTTGTCGGAATTACTGATCCTGACCACCTGTACTTCTTCCCCGCCGGGAATCTCCTTCAGGGGCGCATCCGAGCTGACAGGATACCTGTACAGCCCGATGCTTTCCGCCTTCCCTGCCGTTTTTGCCGTGAAAGCCAGTTCCTCCAGGGAAATCGGATACTCCGCCAGGGAAAAGCCTTCCATGGTGAAATCATAATCCTTTTCAGCCTTGACACGGATCTCCTGCCGGAAAGCCCCTTCGTCCACATCCAGTGCCCAATCAAAGATTCTGTTATAGACTGCATAGATACTGTAGTTACAGTTCTCCGTATTGGGATCATATCTGGTCAGGTACCAGGGATAGATAGAAAGTTCTTCATTGTCCAGCACCATGTTCAAGGTATACGCCGTGCCTTCCACGCCGCGGAAGTTGAACCAGGTCTCCGTTGTCAGATCCTCCGGATCAGTGTTTTCGTCTATGCCAAACCCGCACAGCGTTAATCCTTCCCGGACCAGCGCCTGTTTATTGACCGTCCGGATCTCCCAGGTTTTATCCTTCTTCTGCAGCACAATCAGGTGAACCTCGCCGTCCTTCCGGGCAACCACAGGGAAGATGCTGGTCTTCGAAAGGAATTTTTCCGAGGAAGAATCCAGAAACATATCCTCCCCATGCGGCTGGAACAGCTCCCAGTCCTCATATTCGCCGGCCTTCACCAGTTCCGTCAGGGACTTGCTGGACAGCAGGTCAAATGATTCCACCGGCTCTTCCTCCGCCAGAGCGGCAATGCTGAAGCACACGCACAGCAGCAGTGTCATAATGAGCAACCATTTTTTCATATATGATTTCATTCCTTTCAGGAGCCTTAGTCCTGCTCCGGTTACAGTTCCGGAACGCGGATCAGGCAGCTGTCATGCCTGGCCCAGGAGTCCTCTTCCTCACTTTCGTCAGTATCCACCCAGAAGAAGCATTCCTGCCACAGCCCGTCCTTCATGGCATACATCTCTTCGAGATGGATGCCCATTTTTTCTTCCGAAATCCGGGCCTGGTCCGCCTTGCTGAGATGCTGCTCCGTAATGCCCAGTTCGTTTCCGTCCCGGTCAAGCCACAGATAACGGATCGGCGAATCCGGCTTTTCCTCCACCCAGTCTATCAGCTGCATCACATACATGCCGTTGTATTCAGCCGGTACTGCCAGCGCACTGAACTGGATATCCCTGTCGGCATCTTCCAGCTTTGTCCAGAGGATCTGACCGTCTGCGCTGAACTTCACCAGGGCATCTTCATAACTTATGTCATTCTCACCGTAATGCCGTTCCGACAGCAATGCCAGGTAACCGCCGTCGCCGGTCTTCACACAGTCACACAGGCGCGCGCTCTTTATGCCTTCCTTCAGGGCCGGCAGGGCCGTTTCCCAGACCTTGTTTCCCTTCCAGTCAAGCTTCATAAGCAGTGCGTCGGCTTTTCCTTCCAGTTCCTGTTGTCCGCCGTACAGGACCACACCGTCTTCCTCCTGGATCAGGTTCTCGCCGACCCACATTGTTTCTTTCTGATTGGCCCTGAACAACACATTTCCTTCCCAGTCCAGGAATTCCTGATAATATTCATCCCCGCTCTGTCCGCCCCGGACCATGCCGAAGGAAAAAGCCTCATATCTGTCAATATCCTTTGACGGCATCGAAATCATATCCCCCAGCGGCTGTCCCTCCGTGGTAAAGAACTTTATTCCAAAGCCATCGTCTCTCATCCAGCAGATTATCCCGATGGTTCCGTCCTTCGTCATACCCATCGTTCCGAAGCCGCCGATTTTTGTATCCGGTTCCGTGTATTCCCAGCTGACCGTCATATCCCGGTTCAGGCACAGGAGGTACGCATTTTCATTCTCCCAAAATATGTTATCAGACGTATCTCCCGAGAAAACCAGCCGTCCGTCCGGCAGCCGGCAGGAATTCGGCAGACATTTCACTTCTTTCTGATCCGGTCCCAGGTAAACCGTGTCCGTTTCCGCCAGGGCGGCGGTGCACACCAGCGCCGCGCACAGGCACAGCAGAAGCATCCGCTTCAGCAGGTTCATTCCGTTCAGGGTCTTCATTGTTTTCATTCCTACGTTTCCTTTCCCGGACTGTTCAGTCCGCTGATTATTCAACGGAGTACACCGGTATTTTCATTCATCATCTGTGGGTTTTCCCTGTCTGGTTTATTTTTGCCAAGAAAACTTTGCAAAAACTATTGACAAGTAAACTTGGCATTGCTATACTGTAACCGTGCCAAGTGAACTTGGCATGAAAGGAGAAAAAACATGAACAGGGAAGAGATCCTTGCAAAGAGCAAACAGGAAAACCGCGGAATAGATTACGTCAATCTGGAAGTGTCAAAAAACAGCATGCAGGTCGGCTGGCTTGTCATCCTCCTGCTGCTGGCCGCCGCCATGGTGGTCAACGCCATCACCCAGGAAAAGGTCAGCTGTGAAATCGGCTTCGCCATGCTGGCCGGCTGCGCAGCCATCTTCGGATACAAGTATATGAAGCTGCGCAAAAAGCATGAACTGATCTTCACCGTCTGCTACGCGCTGGGTGCCATCGGGTTCCTGGCTGGCTGGATTATGCAGCTGATAAAGTAAGGAGGCCGGCTATGAACGATCAACTGATCCTGAAAAACAGGCTGAAGGAAATCCGTACAGAGAAAAACCTGTCCCAGGCGGAGCTGGCGGAGATGGTGGGCGTTTCCCGCAATACCATCAGCTCCATTGAGACCGGCCAGTTCAGCCCCACGGCAAAGCTGGCGCTGATCCTGTGCATCGCGCTGGAGAAAAAGTTCGAAGACGTATTCTATTTCTGATTCCGCAAACATTACAGAGCCCGGGATTTGCTCCCGGGCTCCTTTTGTTTCCGCCTGGTTTTACTTTTTAATCAACTGCTTCGAATTTGTATCCGTGCTTTTCAGCATACTGCTGCGCCCAGGATCCTTCAGGGGCCCTGATCAGCAGCTCAGCGGAATACCTGAACGCTTCATCCCCAATCTCTGTCAGGCTGGCCGGCAGTGTGATGATACTCAGTTTCTCGCAGCCGCTGAACGCGCTGACCCCAATGCTTGTCACACCCTCCGGAACGATCAGTTCTGTCAGGTTATCGCTTCCCTGGAAACCCATGAATCCGATTTCCTTAATGCCTTCCGGGATTTCATATTTCGCCGGCGTGTTATTCAGCGCACTGACGATCCGCCCTTCCTGCCTGTTGACCAGGAGCGGCCCTCTCATTTCAAAAGCCGGATGATCCGGAGAAATGTTCACCGTTACCAGCGCCTTGTTGTCTCCGAAAACTGCCGAATCAATCCCGGTTACACTGTCCGGAATCGTAACGGATTCCAGCTTATTGGCGCCAAAAAACGCCTGGCTTCCGATCCAGGTTACACCTTCCGGAATCGCAAGGTCTGTCAGGTTTTCACACTGTGAAAATGCCTGGTCGCCGATGTCTGTTATACCTTCCGGAAGGATGATGGCGGAAAACGCGCAGTTCTCAAACGCGCATTCCCCAATCTGCTTTATTCCCTGCGAAACCGTATACGTGCCGGTATCCTTATGATCCAGGACATAAACCAGCGTACCGCTCTGTTTGCTGACCAGCGCTCCGTTACTCACCTCAAGCGCGGGGTTGTCCGGGGAAATGTCAATGGTTTTCAGATTGCGGCAATAAACGATCGGTGCCCTGTCCATGTATACAACACTGGCCGGGATGCTGATTGATTCCAGCCGCGCGCAGTTCCAGAAAGCACTGTATTCGACAGATTCAACGCCTTCCGGAATCACAACTGTTTTCAGGCTCGCACAGTCCAGGAACGCATCCATTCCGATCGAAGTCACTATACGCCCGTCCAGTTCCGCCGGAATATTGCCATCCGTAAGAAATTCATTGGCTTTCGTGATTCTCACTGTACCGTCCCATTTTACTTCGTACTGGAACATGCCGGATTCCAGGGTGCTGTTTTCATCTTCGCTGTACTGGCTGGCCGGTTTGCTTTCCGGCAGTACTTCGCTTGCTTTTTCCCTTTCCAGCTGCTGTACTGTATCAGCGAAATCCTTCGGGCTGATTTCCCTGAATTTGACCTCGCTGTGTTCCTCACAATAACGCTGTGCCGCGGAACCTGCGCATGCCCTGATTACCGTATCCTCCCAGGTAATGTAATCTCCGAATTCTGTCACGCTTTCCGGGATGAACAGTTCCTTCAGGTCCCTGCAGCCATGGAATGCAGTATCGGCAATGGACAGGATTCCATCCGGAACCGCGTATTTTCCGCTTAATTCGCCTGACGCGCCAATGATTTTCTTTTCTTCCCTGTTTACCAGGACAAGATCCCTGCATTCATACACAGGATGATCCGGAGAAATCTGAATGGAAGTCAGGCTGCTGCAGCATTCGAAAACATTGTCCCCGATTTCGGTCACACTGTCAGGAATAACAACTGATTCCAGATCAAAGCAACGGTAAAACACCTCACGGCCGACAGTAGTCACACTGTCAGGGAAAGTGAGTGTCTTCAGCTCTTTACAGAAACAAAACGCCTCGTCTTCGACGGAAGTGACGCTGTCAGGGATGATAACAGATGACATCCGTCCGAATTCAAACGCGCCTGCCCCGATCGTCCTGATTCCCTGCGCAATTTCATATGTGCCTGTAATGTCAGGGCCCAGGAAACGAACCAGCTTCATATTCTGTTTGTTGATCAGCGCTTTGTTTTCCACCGCAAACACGGGATGGTCCGGGGAAACCTGAACATTTATCAGCCTTTCGCTTCGAAGCGCATGGCCTCCGATGTTTACCAGGCTGTCAGGAATGCTGACCGATTCCAGCCGGAAACAGTTGGCGAACGCGTGGCTCCCCAGGGTTGTCACTCCTTCCGGTATGGCGACTGACAAAAGACTGCCGCAGTGGCCGAAGGCAAATACCTCGATCGATGTCACCTGATGTCCGTCCACTTCCGCCGGAATATTCAGGATTTCGATTTTTTCATCGCTGATGCCTGTAATTTTAGCGGTTCCGTCATCATTCAGCCTATACTCGAACAGTTCTGCCGGGGTTGTTTCCGCAGCAGCTGCTTCCACAGCAGCTATTTCTGCGGCTGTTGTTTCCGCAGCAGGCGCTTCCTGCACCGGCAGCCGTTTCGGCGCGCCGCAGGCTTTGCAGGGTTTCAGGCTGCTGTAGGCTTCATCGTTCGCTTCCGCCAGGGTAAAGGATGCGGGAAGCGGCTTATGCGTCATGCTGACAGCCCTGCAATTGGCATTCGCATGGTAAAACTGGCTGACGCCGGGAATGTAATACAGAACCATATCACCGGCAGCCGCGGAAGTATTGTCCGCATAAGAAGCACCGGCTGCAAGCATTCCGCAAGCCAGCATCATGACCAGGATCAGGGACAGCAGTTTCTTCATTGTTGTGTTCTCCTTGTCGTTTTTCATTGAACTGACCGTTACAGATCAGCCCCTCATCCATACAGACGCAACTCAAGTGAAAAATTGTTTTGGCGCATGAAAAAAGTGAAACGGAGGGTTGAGTCACGGAACAACTGCCTCAAATTTGATCCCGTTTTCCTCGCAGTACTTCTCCGCGGCGGAACCGGCAGGTGCTTTGATCAGCAATTCGTCGCTGCAGCAGCAAAATGCATCTTTCCCGATTTCCGTCACACTGCCCGGAATATATACTTCCTGCAGATCGTAGCATGTAAAAAACGCAAATGCCCCGATGGAAGTCACACTGTCCGGGATAATGATCTCTTTCAGGCCCAGGTAATACTGGAATGCCCTGTCCCAGATTTCCACGATTCCTTCCGGAATCTCATATTTCCCGCTGATTCCGGACAATACACTGACAATGCGCATCCCCTCTTTTTGAATCAGCATCTTATCCCGGAGTTCGAACACAGGATGATCAGGAGAAATCTGAACAGCAGTCAACCTGTCACACGCATTGAACGCGCCTGGCCCGATTTCAGTCACACTGTCCGGAATATTGACTGATTCCAGCATATTGCAGAAAGCAAAGGCAAGAGAATCAATTGATCTCACTCCCTCCGCGATGACAACCTCTTTCAGGTTTTCACATTCCGAAAAAGATGAATGGCCAATATATATCACACCGTCCGGAATGATAACGGATGTCAACTTACTGAAATAGAACGCATATGCCTCAATCGTTTTTATTCCCCGGGGGATTTCATATGTACCGGTGCAGTCCGGGTTTGCAAAATATACCAGTGCCATTCTCTGCCGGTTAATCAGCGCGTGATCAGCAAACATAAATACCGGATGATCCGGGGAGATCTCAATGGCTTCCAGTTTCGGACAGGCCATAAACGGCACGCCCCCATAGGTTCCGGTTTCAGCGCTGCCCCCAATGTCTGCCATACTGTCCGGTATACTGACCGATGTGAGTTCCCTGCATCTGATAAATGCATCCGGAAGCATAGCCGTCACGCCTTCCGGTATCCTGACTTCTTTCAGATTGCTGCATTCATCAAATGCAAAACTTCCGATTGAAGTCACCTTATACCCGTCCAGTTCCGCCGGAATATTTCCATCCTGTATGGTTTCACTGACTCCTGTAATCTCCGCGGTACCGTCTTCCTTCACCCGGTACCGATACATACCCTGCTCTTTCACATGCGTTTCAGCAGCAGCCGCCGCACATACCAGCATCATGGCCAGGATCAGGGACAGCAGTTTCTTCATTGTTCTTTCTCCTTGTCGTTTTCATTGAACCAACCAATATAATCAACGGATCCGAAGGCACAATCCTTTCACATGGATTTCAGTCCGTCATCCATACAGACGCAGCCCGAAGCCAAAATTGCTTTGGGAATTTAGAAAAACTGGAACGGGGGGACGGTTCCTTTCGTTCCAAAAAGAAAAAGCGGAACGAAAGGAACCGTCCCCTCGTTCCACCCTCGTTCCACTGTCCCCCCGTTCCACTTACACGTTCTGCAGGGCCATGATGCCCAGGCAGATCAGGAAGGTTCCGGTCAGCATCGCCGCAAAGGCAATGGGCCATTTTCCGCCCTTGTTGAATCCGTAGAAATCATCCCAGCGTTCCTGCGGCGGCGCATACAGGATCTTATACAGATACAGCGGGCCGTACAGGACCACCGGCAGCATGCCCAGCAGGCTCTGCGGGAACGTCATGCCCTGCTTTTCCAGCACGCAGAAGGAAATGAGTGCCATCAGCGGCGTCAGCAGGTGCATGAACAGGTCTCCGCGCCGCAGCAGGACCTTTGTCCAGTCCTTTCCGACGCTCGGTGCCAGGAAGAGGAATACTGTCAGCATGGTGACCGTCACTGCCGCCGTGCCGATATACTTCAGCAGCCACACCCACAGCGGCAGGCTGCCCGCCAGACGGAACACCGCCACCAGCAGCGCCGTAACCGCGCACAGCACATTGCTCTGGCAGGTATAGAACCGGAACGCGAACCTGCCCTGCTCCGCCGACCACTTCCCGTCCTTGCGGAAGAAGCGGACCACCAGCAGCGCCGTGACCAGAAAGATCACCAGGTTCAGAATGATATCCAGTGTCATGCCCAGCTCACCTTTTCCTCAATAATCCTTACCAGCGTTTCCAGGCCTTCCCGGTCCTCCGCCGTGAAGCGGTCCTTTACCGGGCTGTCGATGTCCAGCACCGCCCGGACCCGGTTCCCTTCGTGCACCGGAATCACAATCTCCGACTCGGATGCCCCGTCACAGGCGATATGCCCCGGGAACTGGTGCACATCCGGCACCACGGTGGTTTCATTCCGTTCCGCCGCCGTGCCGCACACGCCTTTCCCCGGCGCGATATGGATGCAGGCCGGTTTCCCCTGGAAAGGGCCGACCGTCAGTTTTCCGTCTCTCATCAGGTAAAACCCTGCCCAGTTCAGGTCAGGGAGCATGGACATAATCAGGGCGGAAATATTGCTGAAGGCGGACACATACCAGGGTTCCGCTTCCAGGATTCCCTCCGCCTGTCCCGCCAGGATCTGATAATTGGTCATCGGTTTTCTCCTTTAGATTGCAGTTTACTTTGCAAGCCGGATCAGCTCGTTGATATGGATCTCCACACTGTCCAGGCAGGGCACCGGGCAGTTGTCCGGATTCAGGATCAGCGGCAGCTCCGTGCAGCCGAGCACCACTGCCTCAATGCCGTCCCGGTCCCGCATGCCGCGGATGATCTCCTGGAACTCTTTCAGGGTGGATTCCTTCACAATGCCGTTTTCCAGCTCTTCCAGGATCCGCTTCGCGACCAGTTCCCTGTCCGCCTTGCCCGGAATCACGACCTCGATCCCGGCTTCCCGGAAATCGGTTTTCATATAGTCCTGTTCCATGGTGAAGATGGTCCCCAGCAGGCCGATCTTCCGGTATCCCCGCGCCTGCGCTTCCCGGCAGACCGCCCGGGGAATGCTGACCAGCGGCACCTGCGTTTTCCTGAGCAGATCCTCCAGCACAATATGCATCGTTCCGGCTGTCAGGGAAATTACCTCCGCGCCGCCCGCGCGCAGGCTGTTCACCTTCTCCGCCAGGTAATCCGCCAGCAGGCCGTATTCCCCTGCGGAAACATAGCCCCAGGCCCGGCGGAAGTTGACGCTTTCGACAGCGATGTCCGGCATCTCCGTGCCGTTTGTCATCCTGTCGATCCTTGTATTCAGTTCCTTATAGTACATGAGCGTGGATTCAGGACCCGTACCGCCCACCAGTCCGATCTTTTTCATTTTAAGGCCTCAAAAGTGGAACGAAAGGAACCGTCCCCCCGTTCCGGTTATTTCTCCAGGTAGTCCCAGTAGTCCTGGCGCAGGGTGTTCAGCAGTTCCTCGTGGTCCCCGCCGGGAGCGTACAGGTCATTGATTTCATGGATTTCCGCCAGGCGGCGCACCGGAGAGCAGTTGGGGCAGGGCTCCAGCTTCCTGTAGGGATCCTCGTCCAGCTGCGAATAGGAGAAAGGCGAGAAGGTAATTCCCTTGCCGTTGCTGCAGTGGTCCTCGCTGTGGTAATAGGAGCCGCCGTTGGGGTTATAGTACAGCGTCGTGTCCGGAGAAGGAATCGGAAGCTGGCGTCCCTGCCAGTCCTCCCAGACAACGACCTTCACCTTGCCGATGAGCTTCTCGGAGTTTACCAGGTTATAGATCCAGGCCATGTTGATCCCTTCAGGGGTCTTGAGGCGCTGGACGCGGATGCAGCCGTGGCTGCACTTGGTGCCGAGCTTCGGCTCCGTGGTCTTGTAGTTGTTGGTTCCGTCCCGGTTCTCCTGGTGCGGCACCTCATGCACCTCGTCCCCGCCGTTGAAGCGGATCGCGTAAGAGCAGATCAGCCGGTCGCTGGTCAGCTGGCCGGTCATGTTGATCAGCAGGAACTCGCCGGAGCGGGTCTCGTTATACGGCTGGTACTTCGAGCCATTCCACTGGACCAGGCCGGTGGAACACAGCAGGGTCGCGATCATCTTCCCTTCCTGGAAAACATACAGCCGCTGGGCCAGCTTGTCCACCACCAGCGCCAGGCGGGAGGTGGGCTTTACCTGCTTGAGGTACTTTGTGGGAATATAGCCGCTGACCAGCAGGTTCCAGGCCTTGGTCTTGGTCGCGGGCTTGGAGAAGAAGGAGCTGGAATAGCACTCCACCAGGGACCAGCCGTTATCCAGGTTCTCAATCACGCGGACACCCTGGGACAGGTTCGACACCTCTCCCACAATCTTGGATTTGGTGTCCGGCTCCCGGTACAGATAGGTCTGGGTCTTGGTCAGCTGGGAATGGTTCTTGCCCTTGAGCTTCCCCAGGTCCACCACGGTGATCGGCTGCATGAGCATATCCCAGACAGCCTGCTCGTCGGTAATGTCCATGGGGGTCGTCCAGAAGGGGGAACCGAGGTCTTTGGTATAGGGGCTTCCGTGGGAAGGGGTGAACACATCGCCGGTATCCTCAGCGGGTTCCGCCGGGGTGTCATCCGCAGCCGGCTCCGTCGTCTCCGTTCCTTCATCCAGATCGAGGTAAAGCTCTTCCTCTTCGATATATTCAAAATCCTCCCCGCAGGCGGGGATGCCGGCGCACAGCAGCACCAGCGCGGTAACCAGGCAGATCCAGGTCCGAATTCGCATCCTGAGCAATACTCCTTTAACTGATAAAAGCTTACCGGTAAAACCGGTACGGATATTGTACCCTTGTATATCCGGTTTTTCAAGTTTACCCATCCGGCGGGTCAGCCGGCCGTTTGTGAAGCTCCAACAAAAAAGCGGAACGGAAAGAACCGTCCCTCCGTTCCAAAAAACGGAACGAAAGGAACCGTCCCCCCGTTCCAAAACATATCAGCCGTTGGTGTCCTCCGCTTCGGGCGTTTCGGCCGGTTGTTCCGTGACAACGGTTTCCGTGAACCGGATATTATTCGGATCAACACACCACATACCGTCCTCCCAGACCATCAGCACGACGCAGTGGCGCAGTTCGGGATCCTTTCCGTTGTTGGGATTAATCATGACATCCAGCTGTACGTAACAGGTGTCAACCTCTGTTATTTCACTGACAGACATAGACCTGAAATCAGTCGGTATCCCCGTGCCCAGCCTGAAGAGAAGCCCCTGCCTTATGTCACTCTGCGTTTCCTGCCACGCAGGAGAGCACAGTCCCAGCATTGCGTCATAATCACGCCGGCTCCAGTTGGAAAAGAACGCCAGAACGTGCTGTGCCATTACAATGGTCGATTCCGGTTCCAGCAAACTCCGGTCTTCAAATGCTTCAGTATGCTGGATGCTCACCGGTTCAACATACCAGGCACCGTTTATCCTGGTCATGTCAAACGGCATGATGTAGGTGAATCTGACAGGATCTGTCCCGTTATGGAGGAATTCCATCGTAACCTTCAGCTTTACGCGGCAGACATCCGTCCCTGATTCTTCAAGCTGATAAAACTCATATGCGACCGGGATCCCCGGCATATAGAAATCGAGGAGATCCCGCGTCTTATCCCACTCTTTCTGCCAATTAGGCGCGCACAGTTCCTTCATGCTGTCATAATCCTTCTGCTGCCAGAAGGAACAGTATTTCAGGGCAAGGTCAATAACCTCTTCCTGGTCTTCCATATAGTCCGGCACCACATCCCCGGCATCTGACCATACGCCGGTCCGGAGGGTTTCCGGATCAACATACCACTGCCCGTCTTCCCGGAGCATACTGACCGTCAGCCGGTAAGTGGAAGGATCCCTGCCGTTGTTCGGATCCATCCTGACATCGATCACCACGCTGCGGAAACCGTCATCCGGCAATCCGACAACCGTAACGGGATAATACTCCAGCGGTGTCTTTGTCCCCAGATCGTAAAACAGTTCCTTCTTCACATTGTCCTTCCCGCTTTTCCAGGCAGGAGAGCACAGGTCCAGCATACCGTCAAAGTCTTCCTGCCGCCAGAATGAGAAAAACTCAACGACCCGCTCCAGCACGGTGTTGTCTTCATCCTCCTGCGTCGCCGGCTGTTCACCAAAGGCCGTGCCGGCAATCCCCAGCGCCAGCACCAGAAGGATACAGAGTAACTTTTTCACTTTCTTTGTCCTCCGTTCGCAGGATAATCTGTTTCCCATCCTATTCAACGGGCCATCCATCCTGCAGCTTCCCGCCCGGTTCAGACCATCAGCCAGCCGTCCGCGTTTTCAATTTTCTTATCCCAGAAGATGGACTTGTATGCTTCCTCCAGTGTGAATTCCTCAGCCCCTTCGCAGGTATACTGCCGGTCCTTTTCCAGGCTGATGCTCACCAGGATGCTGTCAATCTCCGACTCGGCATAATTCAGGGAGCTGTACAGGTACAGCCGGATTCCCAGCGTGACGGTATCCGCCGCGCCTTCCGCCTCGGCACAGGCTGTGTCCACGGGGGAAACCGCGTACCGGAAGGTGACTTTTCCTTCCTTGTAGTCCAGCTTGCAGTCCACGTTGAAGTAATCCCTGAAGTTTTCCCAGGACAGGTCCGCCCGGGCCGGGTCCTTCATCTGCGCGGAAACAGGCGCTGCCTGCGGCGCAACGGTTTCCTCCGCCGCCAGGACAAACCCTTCCGCCGGTTCCTTTCCGTCAATCAGGACCCGCTCAATAGCCCAGTCCCAGAAGAAGGCTTTGATGGCCTCCTCCAGCGTGAACTCCTCGGTGCCTTCACTGCAATACCCCAGTTCCCTTTTCAGGGGAATGCTGATGATCCTGCTGCCGATTTCCGATTCCGCGTAGTTCAGGCTGCTGTACTGGTGAAGCCGGATCTCCAGCGTCACCGTGTCCTCCGCGGCGTCAAAGCTTCCGTTCACGGGAGACACCGCGTACCGGAAGGTCACTTTCCCGTCCTTGTAACCGCACTTGCAGTCCACGTTGAAGTAATCCCTGAAGTTCTCCCCTGTCAGGTTGATCATGACCCGGTTCCCTGCCGGTGCCGGAACGGGCGTTTCCGGCAGGGCATCCGTTTCCGCCGGAGCAGGCTCCGCGGTTTCCGCTGCGGGTTCCTCCGTAATCTGCGGCGGCACATTGGTTTCGGGCACGATCTCCCCGCTGTCCGGGGCAGGCGCTTCCGTTGCCGGTGCCGGGGCTTCCGTCACCGGCGCGGCTTCCTCCGCCCGGACGCCTTCGAACTCCTTGTCCCAAAAGAATGATTTCAGCGGTTCCGCCAGCGTAAATTCCTCCGTGCCTTCCGCGCGGTATCCTTTTGCCTTCTCCAGGGGAATACTGATGACCCGGCTTTCAACCTCCGACTCGGCATATTTCAGGCTGCTGTATACATGGACCCGGATATCCAGTGACAGGAATTCCGGCGCGCCGTCCGCGGCAGCCATCGCCTCGTCCGCCGGGGAAACCGCATAACGGAAGGTGACCTTCCCATCCTTGTAGTCGCATTTGCAGTCCAGGTCGAAATACTGATTCCAGGTATCCCGGGTCACATCCGCGATGTCCCACTTCCCCGCCTGTTCCTTCCAGTCCCGGTACAGGTCCTGCAGGTATGAAACCGGCACGGCAAAGCCGATGTTCTGGCCGTTGTCGCTGCCGGCGGATGTGATGCCGATGACTTTGCCATTATCGTCAAACAGGCAGCCGCCGCTGCTGCCGTGGGAGGTCGGCGCGGTGAACTGGATGAGCCGGAAGTCCCCGCGCTCATTGGCCTTGGGGAACGCGCTGAGGTTGCCGAAGGCCACCGTGCCGTGGAACCCCCGCGGGCTTCCGATGGTCACCACCGGCTGTCCACGCTTCAGTTCCGATTCCGAATCCAGCTCCAGCGACCGGTACCGGACGCCGTCCGGGAATTTCATCAGCGCAAGGTCATGCTCCGGGTCCACCGCCGCGATCTGCTCGATGAGGTACTTGTTGTCATCGTCGTCCCAGATCCGCAGGAACGCCGCACCCTCAATGTCGATCACATGGTAGTTGGTGACGAACAGATGCTCCTCAAAGCAGACAAACCCGCTGGCACTGGCCAGGGCCTCAAAATCCCTGTTGTATACCTCCACATAGAACAGCGACTTTGCCGCGCTGTCCAGCGCGTCATAGTCCTCCCGGAAGGAATAGCCTGCCCGGTCCGGGCTGCCTTCAGCGAAAGCGCCGGCCGCAATGCACAGCACAAGTACCAGGAGTGCGATCAGCAGATGCTTTTTCATGTTACGTCCGGCCTCCTCGAAATGCGGCGCTGCCGCAGCGGTGTAAACCCTTCATTATGTTGTTCGTACTTTTCATTCCCACCCTGTTACAATACCATTTTTCCCCTGTTTCCGCAAGAAAAAGGCTTTTTTTAAGGGATCCGGGGGATCATCCGGCAGCCGCCGGAACCCCTTGCCGGACAGCGCCCGAGAGTTTTTTTCATGTTTTTTGCAAAAAAAGTGAACATAAACCGCCTTCTGAAGCGTCTAATAAATAGAAACAGCCAGGGCGGCGGACGATGGATCAACGGAGATTCACCTCCCCCTGCCGGATCGTTCATACAGGATGTTCACTGATTTCACCGTCAGTTCACCGTGCTGTCACGGAAGGGCATTATCCTGTAAACAAGAGAAACAGAATATAAAGACAAAGAAGACTGGAACAGGAGGAGCAGGAATGTTTGCACAGAAGATCAGGGAATTACGCCAGGCCAGAAACCTGAGCGAAGCCGCGCTGGATGAAATCTTCGGCCTCATGCGGGGCACCGTGGCCAACTGGGAACACGGCTATGCCGTACCGGAAGAAGAGCTGATAGACGACATTGCCGTCTACTTCGGGATCAAACGTTCCGAACTGCTCAGCGCAAGCTGACACAGCCGATCCGGTTCCACTGAAACAGGATGGGAGACGTCCCTCTTGTCAATATACAGGCACCCTCCCTGGCGGAGTCTTTCCGGGGCCGCATGCAATTGTCCTGAACGCGGGCAATCTTACCCCTGAAAGTGCCGCCACAGGGTGCCATTTCCTTTTTCCGGCGGGCGGGAGAGCGATTCTCCCGCCTTTCGTTTTATTCCGCGATAAATTTGTACGATTCTGACCGGATTTTTATCATTTTCCCCCTTGTATCGCACGGCGGAAAGTGCTACACTTGCCGGACGGTCCGGAGAGGACCGTGAAAGGATGGATTTTCAGAATGAGTAAAAGCCTGACCCGTGACCTGACTGAAGGAAAGCCGCTGAAGCTGGTGGTGTCCTTTGCGCTGCCGCTGCTGTTCGGTTTCCTGTTCCAGCAGTTCTACAGCTTTGTGGACACCGCTGTGGTCGGGCGCTACCTCGGTGCGGAAAAGCTGGCTGCGGTGGGTGCCACCGGATCGGTCAACTTCCTGGTGATCGGCATGTGCCTGGGCATGTGCTCGGGGCTTTCCATTCCGGTGGCCCAGGCCTTTGGGGCCAAGGATGACAAAGAGGTCCGCCGCTGCGTGTTCCATGCCGCGGTGCTCAGCGGCGCGCTGAGCCTGGTGTTCGCCCTGGCGTCCACCCTCCTGTGCCGTCCCATCCTCCGCCTGATGAACACCCCGGAGGAGATCATTGAATCCTCCGCCCGCTATATCGGCATTATCTTCGCAGCGATCCCCTGCTGCGTCCTGTATAACATGGCCAGCGGCATCCTGCGTTCCCTGGGCGACAGCCGCACTCCGGTTGTCTTCCTGGTGATCGCGTCCCTGATCAACATCGTGCTGGATCTTTTCCTGATCATCGTCTGCGGCATGGACGTGGCCGGCGCCGCCGTCGCCACAGCCGTCAGCCAGCTGATTTCCGGCATCGGGTGCGTCTGGGTTATGGTCCGCCGCTTCCCTGTGCTCCGCATGAAAAAGGAAGACCGGGCCTTTGACCCGGTCCTGGCCCGGAAGATGCTGGGCATCGGGCTGCCCATGGGCCTGCAGTTCTCCATCACCGCCATCGGGTCGGTGGTGGTCCAGTGGTCCGTGAACGGCCTGGGCGTCAATGCGGTAGCCGCCGTCAGCGCGGCGGTGAAGATCAGCATGTTCTTCGCCTGCGTGTTTGACGCCATGGCTTCCACCATGGCCACCTATGCCGGGCAGAACATCGGCGCCCGGAAACCGGACCGGGTGCGGGAAGGCCTCCGCTGCGTTTCCTTCATCGGCATGGTTTACTGCGTGCTGGCCTTCGGCGCCGTGGCCCTTTTCTCCCGGAACCTGCTGAGCCTGTTCGTGGAACCCTCCGCCGCGCCGGAGGTGCTGGAGATGGGTTCCCTGTACCTGATGCTCAACGCGGCCTTCTATATCCCGCTGCTGTTCGTGAACATCCTGCGGCTGACCATCCAGGGCCTGGGCTTCACCCGCATCGCCATGCTGGCGGGCCTGTGCGAAATGGCTGCCCGCACGCTGGTGGCCCTGTTCGTGGTGCCCGCCGCCGGCTTCACCGGCGCCTGCCTCGCCAACCCCGCCGCCTGGATCATGGCCGATGTGTTCCTCTTCCCCTGCTACTTCCGGGTCATGCGCTCCGTGCGCATGCGCCTGATGGCCGGCACCGAGGAGGTGCGGCCGGTCCGCATACACAAAGTCGCGTAACGTTAAAACCGCCGGCTTCCAGCCGGCGGTTTTCCTGTATGCTTCTGTTTTTCAGCGCCTGACGATGCTTGCGCCGAAGGGCGTCATGGCCAGTTTGGCAATCTTGAAAAACTGCTTTCCGAAGGGAATCCCCACCACGGTGCAGCACCACAGGAACCCGATGACCAGGTTCACCGCCGCCATCCAGATGCCGCAGCACACCAGCCACACCAGGTTGGCCAGGGTGGAAACCGCTCCGCCGCCGTACACGATCTCCCTGCCGAAGGGCCAGAAGCTCAGGCTGGCAAACTTGAAGCACTGCAGTCCCAGGGGAATCCCCACCACCGTGACGCAGCACAGCACTCCCGCCGCCAGCCACAGCATGCCGCTGATAAATCCCCCGAACGCAAACCAGAGCAGATTCCCGATCGTTTTCATCGTCCCGTCACCTTTCCGAATAACATAGTGCCGTTATCTTACCACACTCCAGCCAAAAGAAAAACAGCCCCGGGGCCTGTACGCCCCGGGGCTGCACCGTTTACCGGTTCATTTCGGAGAAAACCATCACCTGCACGGAGGAGGAAGTCACCTTCAGGGCGAAGAACGCCTTGTCCTTGGAGTCCTTCAGTTCCACATAGGTCTTCTTGCCGTCCACCGTACAGTTGGTCACATTCAGGGTGCCGATCTTCTTCCGCAGGGAAGGATTCACCTTCTTCAGGAACGCCTTTACCTTCTTTTCCACCCGCTTCATGGTCTTCTTGTCCAGCTGCGGATCATCCATGGGGGTTCCGCCGTATCCGGACTTCGCGGACAGGTAAACAACGGTCCTGGTTCCCTTGAGTTTCGCTTTGTAGGTGCCGCCTTCCGTGGTCTTCATGGTAACGTTGTATCCGTCCGAGGTATAGGAGATGTCAACGCTCTTCAGGTTGGAGCCAAAATCCACATTGTAGCCTTCGCCCTGAAGGATCCCGCAGAGCCACTTCTCCAGCTCATCGGACTCGTCCGGGGACAGCTCCCTGGATTTGGCCAGGGCCGCGGAACAGGAAACAACACAAAGGATAACCGCCAGCAGGAAAGCAACCAGTTTAGAGTTACGCATAGGATACCTCCTCAGTATTTTTATTGGGGCTTGGTATATACCAACTATCCAACGAAATATGTTTCCGTTTTATTGCGTACTTTTTATTAAATTTTACATAATTTTTACGGATCTGTAATATAAAACGCCCCAATCCCTTTTGGCACAAGGCCCGGAGCGTTCCCCGGGGACGGTTCTCCTGGCACGTTTTTGCAAAAAAACCGGCAGGGGTTTTCCCCCTGCCGGCCGTGACCTGATTGTTTACTTCGCAAATGCATTGAACATGGTGATCCTCACACCGGAGGAATTGATCTTCAGGTAGAAATCCACCTTGTTCTTTTTGTCGGTGATCTCAACATAGGTTGTCTTTCCGTCCTTCAGGTAGTGGCTGACAACCAGTTTGCCGATCTTTTTCTTCAGGGAGGGATTGTTGGCCTTCAGGAAGGAATTGATTTTCTTTTCAATCTTTTCCATGGTTTTGCTGTCCAGCTTGGAAACATCCTT
>JAEEGL015352631.1_pt1 | contig 34136 bp, 27 predicted proteins | sample 9134231 | NCBI WGS metagenome assembly JAEEGL01 (sample SAMN16246548, study PRJNA631951) | gut metagenome | biome: gut microbiome; feature: rumen; material: fiber-attached | host: Bos | place: Iran: Karaj | collected 2018-10 | reverse complement strand
TCAGCCAATAGCCCTGCTGCACCTGCGCACGCAGCGTGGTGAGGGTATTGGTGATGGTGACTTCCGAATTGTTCTGGTAAACGGTATCGTCGCCGTCGTCCTTCTGCCAGCCGGTGAAGCGGTAGCCCTGCTCCTCGGGAGAATACAGATGGTAAACGGTGTAGTTGATACTGCTTTCCTTGGAGAAGATGGTCTGGTAATCAAGAGTGGTGGCGCCGTTTTCATCGACGTACGCAATATTGAAATAGTTGAAGACCATCGCATAAACGTCAAAGGTATCGCCCTCGGTAACGGGACTCTGAAGGCGGGTCTTGACCTTGTCGCGGATATCATCGATGGTATGCGTGCCGTCGGCGTCATTGGAGGTATAACCCGTGCCTACGTACCAACCGCAGAACATCTCGCCCGCGCCTACCTCGGGCAGCTCGGGATCCTCGATGATGGTGCCGAGGATGTTGATATCGCGCTGGGTGACGTAAACCTGATACGCGGGTTCGGTATCATCGTCACGATGGAAGAAGCGAACGTTCAGACGAGCGTATTCGCTGGGTTGACCATCGCCGATAACTGCGTAAACGGAGAAATCCTCCGCATCGAAGGTGATGGTGCTGCCGCTGAGGTAGAAGCCTTCCACGAACTCCATCTCTGCGGTGGCGATATCGTCTGCGCCGCCCTTGAAGTGGACGAGACGAACGTCTTCCATGCCTTCGAGCATATCATTGGTAAGGATAACGGTAACGGGAGCCTTGGGCTCGATCGCGTTATCGTCCCTGTCTTCGAAGTTGATATCGAGGGCAAACGCCACATGACCCCTTTCAGGAGACGCTTCATCAAAAGCATCCTGAACGGCGCCGATATCTTCGATGCTGACAGCCTCGACCTTGGCGCCCGCGGGGAGCGCGCCTTCGGGAGCGTCTACCGTGAGGCAGGTGCCGCCGAGAGTCGATGCTTCAAGGGTCTGCGCGGGGTAATCGGGACGGTAGAAGCCGCCGCTTATCGGGCGGAACCACCAGCCGATCCAATCACCGATCCAACTGCCGATGCCGCCATCGCCGCGAGCGGGAGCCGCTGCGGAAACGGGAACGGCGGAAAGGACCATGATGAGTACCAGCGCAAGTGAAATGAACTTCGCAAAACGCTTTTTCAATGTACTTTCCCTCCTTTGGATAATAGTACAAAATGGACTTTGTTAGAGGCTTCATACACGCCCGAGGACATTTCGGGGCATATTAAACCTTATACCATGCTATTTTACTATAATTTGCTGGCCGTGTCAATATTCATTTTGCCTGTTTTGAGAAAATCGCAAAGTATATAATCTGTTTGTGAGCTGCGGGAAACTAAATTTTAACGACCGGTTTCCGGGACTTTCAAAAAAGCCAGCAGCGGAATAAAAAAATACCTTTGAAGGCAACTTCTTCCTAAAATAATATTTACAGTTGAATTCTTAAACGCTTGGATGTATAATTACAATATGAGGACTAGCGGCAAAACGGAAGACAGGGCCTTTTTCAGCTCGATCCATACGCTCCGACAGAAAAAACGCGACGGCAGTTTCCACGAGATAATCGAGGACTGGCGCTGGATATTCACGTACACCAAGCGCCACAAGCTGGCGGTATTGTTCTATACCGTCCTGGGGATACTCTCCACCACCATGGCGCTCGTTGCCAGCGTGGCAGGCAAGCACATAATCGATATCATCACCGGGTATCAGACCGAAAAGCTCGGAGTGCTCATCGCGATAATGCTCGGCAGCGCTGGCATGAGCCTTCTGTTCAACAACCTCATCAACCGCCTCTCGACGAGGATAGGCATAAACATCAATAACGATATCCAGGCGGATATCTTCGATCAGATAATCGACGTCGACTGGAAATCGATCAGCAGCTACAGCAGCGGCGATCTGCTCAACCGCTTCAATAACGACGTAAGCACGGTCAGCAAAAACGCGATAAGCTGGCTGCCGTCGATAATAATAGCGGTCTACAATTTCGCCGCCACCTTTGCGCTGATATGGCATTATAATAGGATAATGTCTCTTCTTGCGTTCGCAAGCGCGCCGATAATGCTCCTGATGAGCAAGTACTTCATCAGAAAACAGAGGGAGTACGCCCGCAGGGTCAAGGAGACCGGCAGCGAGATGATGGGCTTCGAGGTGGAGACCTTCTATAATTTCGATACGATAAAGTCGTTCGGCATAATGGGCAGCTACGGGCGAAAGCTCCGCTCATGGCAGCAAAAGCTGAAGAAGATAAGCCTTGAATACAATCTCTTCGTTATTAAGACGAACGTGTTCATGTCCGTTCTCGGGCTGATCGTGCAGTACGCCGCGTTCGGTTACTGTCTCTTTTTGCTGTGGACGCGGCAGATATTCTACGGCACGATGACGCTGTTCCTCGAGCAGAGGGCAAGGCTCTCCGGAGCTTTCACCAGCGTCGTGAGCATAGTTCCCTCGTTTTTGACGAGCTCTATTTCCGCGCACCGTATCCGCGAGCTGATCGATCTTCCGAGGGAGAAGCATCTTCCCGAAAGCGAAATGCTCATTCAGCATGCGGAGGACGGCTTTGAGGTGCGCATGGAAGGAGTGGATTACTCCTACGTTGAGGACAAGCAGGTGATCCGCGGGGCGGAGTTCAAAGCCGCGCCCGGCGAGATCGTTGCGATAATCGGCCCCTCCGGCGAGGGCAAGACCACCATGATACGACTCATGCTCGGGCTGATACATCCCGATTCCGGTACGGCGTTCCTGCGGGCGTCCGACGGATCCGAGGTCGAGATGAACGCGGACAGCCGCATGCTGTTCTCTTACGTGCCGCAGGGCAACACCATTCTTTCCGGCACCGTTGCCGAAAACATGCGCATGGTGAAGGAGGACGCTTCCGACGAGGAGATCATCGAAGCGTTAAAGGTCGCCTGCGCATGGGATTTCGTCGGGAAGCTCCCCGACGGAGTCAACAGCAGGGTCGGCGAGCGCGGCAAGGGCTTCTCCGAGGGGCAGGCGCAGCGCCTCGCTATCGCGAGAGCCGTCCTGCGCGACGCTCCGATACTGCTGCTTGACGAGGCGACCTCCGCTCTGGACGTCGCCACCGAGAGACAGGTGCTCCGCAATATAATCAAGCAGAGACCGAACAAGACCTGTATCGTCACCACCCACCGTCCCACCGTGCTCAATCTCTGCAAACGGGTCTATCTCGTCAGCGGAGGGGAAGTGAAGGAGAAGGACGAATCCGAATCCGCTGTGATGGCGATGGATTTTTGACGTATGACGGATATTCACGCACATGTGCTCCCCGGCGTGGACGACGGAGCGCGCAATATGAAAACTTCGCTGACCATGCTTCGCATGGCGGCCGACAGCGGGGTAGGTACGATCGTCGCCACTCCGCATTGCAATATCCCCGGTCAAAGAGGCGGATACGTTTCGGAAGAGCTTGAGGAGCTGTTCCTGGAGCTAAAGGCCCGTACGGAGGATGAGGGCCTGCCGATCGAGCTCGTGCGGGGGATGGAAGTCTACGCGACCGCCGATATCGCCGATCTGCTCTCGGAGGGCAGGATATGGACGCTCGGCGGCACGAGTTACTTCCTGGTGGAGTTCTCGTTTTCGGAGGATCCGGAATTCTGCAGGCAGATACTGAAAAAATGCCGGGAGGCGGGGTTCCGCCCCGTTATCGCGCATCCGGAGCGGTACAGCTTCGTCAGAGAGGATCCGCAGATCGCGTACAGATGGTGCGTATCGGGCTGCGCGCTGCAGATAAACAAGGGCAGCCTGCTCGGAAGATTCGGAAGCGAGGTGCAGCATACGGCGGAGAGGCTGGTCAGGCACGGCCTTGCCGCATGCGTAGCGAGCGACGCTCACGGCGCTTCCAGCCGCAGCGCTCATATGAGAGAGATATCGGTCCTGCTTGCCGAACGCTTCGGCGGCGATATGGCGCATCTGCTCCTGGAGGAGAATCCATCGAGGATACTGTCGGACCGCGGCCTGCTCGGATACAGGCCGATCCCGTTCAAATGATAGATAAAAGGACCTGTTTGGAGGTTTTCGGATGAAAAAGATCAGAATAGCAATACTGGTATTCTTTATCGCGGTGGCGGCGCTGTTTTCCTATAAATACTTAAACAGGCGCATCGCGGTCGATTACCAGCCGCCCGTGATTACGGCGGATTCCGACTCGATCATGGTCGGTATCGCCGCGACTGAGGAAGATCTCTTAAAGGGCATGACCGCAAATGACAATATTGACGGAGACGTTACGGGCACTCTCGTGGTGCTCTCAAAGAGCAAATTCATTTCAAAGGGCACTGTCAGAGTGAAGTATGCCGCTTTTGACAGCAACAGGAACGTGGGTCTCTACACGCGGGAGATCACTTATATCGATTACGTTTCGCCCAGGTTCCATCTGGATGCGCCTCTGCGCTTTATCAGCTCAAGCGCTTCGGGAGGATACGACTATCTGGAGCATATTACAGCGCAAGACTGTCTCGACGGGAACATATCCCAGCATATCAAGATGACGATGGGCAAGATCACTCCCATCAGCAGCACGGCGAATCTGCAGACGATCAATCTGCAGGTGACCAACAGCTGCGGCGACAGCTCCGTTCTGGAGCTGACGGTAAGCGTTGAGGACTACAGCACTTACACGCTTGCCTCCCCCGCGCTGAAGGAGTATATAACCTACGTTCCCAAGGGGGGGAAGATCGACCTGATGTCATTCCCGAACGGTATCTGGGCAGGAGGCGCGGCGAAGAGCTTTAAGGGAAGTCCGTATGATATAGGCAACGTGACTTATTCCGCGCCGACGTTGGATCTTAACAAGCCCGGAGCTTACACGGTCACATACCAGCTGACCTCCTCCGCCGGCGAGCAGCTCGGCACAGCGACCCTGATAGTGATAGTAGAGGAATAAAGCCGGAAGGCGACCCGAATCAATAGGCAAGAAAGGAAGCATTTGGGATCCAAATGCGCTGATCATAAGTATGGAAAGCAAACAGAATCCGGAATCCCTGCTTGAAAAAATAGATCTGTACAGTATTTTAAGGGATCTGCTGAGGAACCTTTGGGCGATACTGCTTGGCGCGGCGGCGATAGGCATGATCGTCAACATGGTCACACACTCCCGCATTGAGAATACGTATTCCACAAAGGCGACTTTCGTTGTTACTTCAAGGACTACGGGCAATTACGCGTACAACAATCTCAACGCCGCTTCGACAATGGCGGCAAGTTTCTCCAATATTCTGAACAGCAATCTGCTCAAAAAACAGGTCTGCCAGGATCTCGGCGTCGATGATTTCAACGCCAAGATGTCCGCCGGCGTAGTCAAGGATACCAACCTGCTCACACTAAACGTCACCTCCGACAGCCCGTGGAACGCATACAGGATCACCCGCTCTGTAATGAAGAACGTTACCGAGCTCGCCGGGCATGTTTCGAGCGATATGGTGCTGGAGATACTGCAGGATCCCGCTATACCCACCGCTCCGGACGCATCTTCACGGTCCACAAGAAGGCAGATGATAAAAGCCGCGATACTCGCGGGGCTGGCCATGACCGCCGTGTTCGCGTATCTCTCATACCGCAAGGATACAATAAAGAGCGAAAAGGATCTTGAGGAAAAGCTCGACGCGCAGTCCATCGGCATGCTCTATCACTTCGGCCCGAGGACGATCGGAGAGTTCTTCAAAGGATTATTCAAGAAGAACAAAAAGCGGCTGCTTGTTTCGGAGGTATCGGCTTCATTCGAGTTCATAGAACGATTCAAAAAGATAGCGGCTCAGGTCGCGACTACCGCGAGGAAGCACGACGCCCAAACGATAGTGATCACGAGCGTAAGGGAGCACGAAGGCAAATCGACGGTCTCCGCGAATATCGCGCTCTCCCTTGCAAAACAATCCCATAAGGTGCTGCTCATCGACGGCGACCTTCGCAGGCCGACGCTCGACAAGCTCTTCCCGGATGCGGCTGACAGGCTCAGGGCGAATCCCTCGCTGCTGCTCTCGGGCGAAATGGCGTTTGAGGACAGCGTTTACTATGACGAGAAGCGGAAGCTGTATCTGATGCTCAGCGATCACAGCTACTCCAACTCCACCGATATCGTTTCCTCCGACGGGATGGAAAAACTGCTCGACGAGGCAAGAAAGGAATTTGACTACATCATAATCGATACGCCGCCAATGTCGCTCATGGCGGACGCGGAAGTCCTGGCCGATCTTGCCGACCTCAGCGTGCTCGTAGTGAAGTACGATCTCGTTTACGCGAGGGATCTGAACGACGCCATAGATTCGCTGCGCGTCTGCAGAGCTCCCTTTGCCGGATGCATACTCAATCAGGTCGGGACGCTCCCCGGCGAGAGAAGAACGGTGGTAGGCTACGGCGGTTACGGCAGGTACGGCAAGTACGGTAAATACGGTAAATACGGCAAGTACGGCAAATACGGCAAGTACGGCAGCTACGGCAGTTACGGCAGCTACGGCGGCTACGGATACTACGGCCACTACAGCGAGCAGACCGACGATGAAGAATCGAATTGACGAGGGACGTATATGAACGAAACGGAAACCAACAATCAAGAACTCAAAAAGATAGACATAACAGCCTATCTTAGGGATTTCTGGCACAGCTTCCGCAGACTGTGGGCGCTCGTTCTCGCGCTCACCATAGCCGCGGCGCTGCTTTCGTATTTCCGCGTCAGGAGGAATTACTCCCCGAGATACGTAGCCGAAGCAACGGTATCGGTCGAGCTGATGAACGGCGGCAACTATGCCAACAGGAATACCGCCGAACAGATGGGCCTTGTGTTCCCTTACATACTCACCAGCGGCGCCCTCTCAGACGTTATCGCATCCGATCTCAACACAAAGAGCGTGCCCGGAACCATCAACGCTACCTGCATCAAAGGCACCAATCTTCTGACTATCACCGTCAGCGCCTATAATCCGGACGTTGCGAACAGGGTGCTTCAATCGGTACTCGACAATTATCCCGAGGTGGCGCAGTATGTCGTAGGTCAGACCAAGCTCAAAGTTATCGACCGTACCGAAGTACCGAAGGATACCGGCAGGACTTCCGTTGTAAGGGGCTCCATAAAAAAAGGCGCGGCGATAGGCCTTATCGCAGGGCTTGCGATAGTGTTTATACGATCCATGACGGTCAGGACCATCCGCAGCGAGGGCGAACTCAGGAGCCTTGTAAACGTTCCGTACCTCGGCACGCTGCCGATCTGCAGAAAGAAAAAACGCAGCACGGATACCCGCAGCCAGATCAATATCCTCTTCGATTCCGACAGGGACGAATACATTGAAGCGATGCGCCTTGTAAGGACGCGCCTTGACCGCCAGATGGAGGGCAAGAAGGTGCTCATGGTCACCAGCTCCGTTGCGGGCGAAGGCAAATCCACGGTCGCTGCGAACCTTGCCACATCCATGGCGCTCAAGGGCAAAAAGGTCATCCTCGTCGACTGCGACCTGCGAAACCCCTCCGTCGGGAAGATATTCAACGTTACCGAGAGCTGCCCCGGCCCCGCAGCGGTCATCGAGGGTAAATCCACGATAAACGAGGCGCTAATAGAGGTCACCAAGAACGACGTATCAACCGGCCTGTATCTTATGCCCGGATCCAGCAAGACCTCGCGCTCGGTTGAGATACTGAGCAGCGACGGCATGGGCAAACTCATAGACGAGCTGCGCAGGCACGCGGATATGGTAATACTCGATACGCCTCCCTCCGCGGTGCTTGTCGACGCGATGATGCTCATCAACCACGTTGACGGAATAGCCTACGTAATAATGAGCGACTTCGCACGCCGCCGTTATATCATGAACGGCATAGAGGAGCTGTCCTCCGGCGGCGCTCCTGTCGCGGGCTGCATACTGAACGGCGGCCGTGCAAGCTCCGGCAAATACGGCTACTACAGCCGCTACGGCTACTATGGCCGTTACAGCCGTTACGGCTATTACGGAGGTTACGGTGAAACCTCCAAGGAAGAAAAAGACAATGATTGAATGATCTGATTTAGCACTATGGCTCTTCACAATTATTGGTGGCTGCTGATATGGACTTTCCTGTTCGGGGGCGCCAGCCTGATCATAAACCCGAAGCAGGAGGAGATCGTCCTCGGGAAAAAGGTCGTGCGCTGGAACTGGATACCCGCGCTGATTTTTGTTATCCCTTTAGTGATTTGGGCGGCGTGGAGGCCTAATGGGTTTGGTGATACCTTCGTTTACAGACAGTCATTTATCAGTGCGCCATCGTCTTTGGGTGAGGTGATGCCTTTCGTATCAGCCCAGAAAAAGGATCCCGGTTATTGGCTGATACTGGCTCTTTTTAAAGCTTTGATATCAACCGACAGTGTCGCCTTCTTTTTCTTCATCGCAATGATTCAAGTTGGATGCTTGCTTTTTGTTTACAGAAAGTACTCGTGTAATTATTGGTTGAGCATCTTCTTTTTTGTGGCGTCGACGGACTATCTTTCATGGATGCATAATGGTATGAGGCAGTTTCTTGCCGCTTCGCTGGTACTTGCATGCATTCCATTGATAGTTAAGAGAAAATACTTTTTTGTATCCATATTGGTCTTGCTTATTTCAAGAATACATCTGTCGGCACTTGTTTTTCTTCCGTTCATATTTGTTGTAAACGGTCGAGCGTGGAACTGGAAAACAGTACTATTCATTTTTGCTACTGTTATTGTGATACTATTTGTAGATTCTTTTACAAATCTGCTTGAAGAGGCAACGGAGGATACAGCATATCATGCAGATATCCTTTCATTTAAAGAAGACGATGGTACGAATATTTTCAGAGTGCTTTTTTATTCAGTCCCCGCAATAATGTCACTGGTTTTCAGGAAGTATATATACATCTCGGATGATCCTTTCATCAATGTGTGTGTAAACCTTTCAATCGTGGCTGCAGGCTTCTACGTTATTAGCTTTTTTACAAGCGGAATAATCATAGGCAGGATACCGATTTATTTTAGCCTTACGAACTATATCCTCATTCCTTGGCTTGCCAAAGAGGTGTTTAATAAAGAATCTTCTTTTGTTATTCAAGGTATTTTTGTTGTTGTTTACGCGGCATTTTTCTATTATCAAGTTGGTATTACTTGGGGAAGGCTGTAAAATATGGACTTCGAAAATGGAGAGGAGTGAGAAAAATGCATGAGCCAATAAGAATACTGCACGTCATCGGAATAATGAACCGCGGAGGCGCGGAAACGATGATAATGAATCTATATAGAAGTATAGACAGAAGCAAGGTGCAGTTCGATTTTGTTGAGAACGATAATAACGGTGAACAGGCGGCTTTTGACGCAGAAATAGAATCCCTGGGAGGGCGTATTTTTCATTGTCCTAAGTTTACGGTTAGAAACTATTTTCAATATAAAAACTGGTGGAAACAATTCTTAGATGGTAAAGGGAAACAGTATTTGATTGTTCATGGGCATATAGGCAGTACTGCAGCTATATATCTGAATGAAGCTAAAAAGCGTGGAATTTATACCATAGCTCATAGTCACGGAATGAACGGGAATATAAGCCTTCACAATTTGGGCTATTCACTTTTTTCATATCCCACTAGATTCATAGCCGACGTTTTCTTTGGGTGCTCAATTAAAGCAGGGATAGACAGATATGGCAAAAAGATAGTAGGTAATAAATCAAAGTATGTCTCTTTCAATAATGCCATCGATACGTCAAAGTTTAAATACGCACCCGATATCAGACAATCTTATCGCAAACAATTGGATGTTGGGAATGACCAATTTGTGATCGGTCACGTTGGGAGAATGGATGATGCAAAGAACCAGGGGTTTTTGCTAGAAGTTTTCTCTGATTTTAGGAATATCCACAGAGATGCGAAGCTTTTGCTCGTTGGCGAAGGAGTACTAAAACCTGAGCTTGAAGAGAAGGCCAAGCTATTAGGACTTGAAGATAGTGTTGCTTTTTTAGGGATTCGTTCGGACGTATCTGAACTAATGCAGGCTATGGATATGCTGGTTTTTCCCTCGAAAAATGAAGGGTTGCCTATCACCCTTGTTGAAGCTCAAACGGCGGGACTTCCATGTGTTATTTCAGACAGAGTTCCTTTGGATGCGATAATTACAAGTGATCTTGTCTCGGTAATGAAGCTTACGGACTCACCTAAGGCTTGGGCCGAGCACATTCTTTTGAGAATGAACGAGGAGCGACAGGATCACAGCGCGGAGGTTGCCGCTGCGGGTTTTGATATAGCAAAAACTGCAAAGTGGCTGGAGGAGTTTTATGTTGAAAAAATCAAATGATAAAATAGTACTCACGGTTTTCACTCCAGCATATAACCGGGCACATACGCTCACCCGCACATATGCTTCCCTGGCGGCGCAAAGGTGTAAAGATTTTATATGGCTCATTGTTGACGATGGTTCAACTGATAACACTCGGGAACTTGTCGAGAAGTGGCATGGTATTGACAATGGGTTTGAGATTCGCTATATTTATAAAGATAATGGAGGTATGCACACAGCCCATAACACCGCTTACGAGAATATTGATACTGAACTCAACGTTTGTATTGATTCGGATGACGCTATGGCAGAGGATGCTGTTGAAAAGATACTGAGGAAATGGGATCAGGTTAGAGAGCAGGGCTATGCCGGATTGATAGGCCTTGACGCCGATTTTGAAGGAAACATAATAGGCAAGGGCTTTCCTGAAGGATTGGAAGAGACTACTGTAATAGGCTATTATACTGCAGGGGGAAGCGGCGATAAAAAGCTCGTTTATCGTACTGATATTATAAACAAGTATCCTCCGTACCCGGTATTTAATGGCGAAAAATACGTCTCGCTTTCATATAAATACCGCCTCATAGATCAGGATTATAAGATGGCTGTCCTCGACGAAGTACTCTGCAATGTAGAGTATCAGGCTGATGGCTCCTCTAATAATATGTTTCGCCAATATGTTAGGAATCCAAATGGTTTTGCATTTTGGAGAAAAATCTGCTTGAAATATCCGACAAGCAAGAAACGAATGGTGATCGATTGCATGCACTATGTTTCGAGCTGTATACTCGCGCACAAAAGAGAAATTGTTAAGGATTCTCCGAAGAAAGTATTAACTGCAGCGATGTTCGTTCCGGGTTTGCTGTTGACAGCTTTTGTAAAACTAAAAGCAAACACATAATAGGAGGCTTTCAGATGATCCCCAAAACTATTCATTACTGCTGGTTTGGCCGTGGCAAAAAGCCAAAGCTGGCACAAAAATGTATTGCAAGTTGGAGAAAGATTTGCCCTGATTATGAAATAATAGAATGGAATGAGGATAATTTTGATGTAAACCATAATGACTACACACGGTTCACTTTCGAGAACAATCTTTATGCATACTTGAGTGATTATGCTAGGCTGTATGTTGTCGAGCGTTATGGTGGAATATATTTTGATACAGACGTAGAGCTTATAAAAAAAACAGATGATCTTTTAAAAGACGAGGCTTTTTTTGGATTTGAAACAGAAGATTTTATTACGACAGGAGTTGGATTTGGCGCTGAACCACATCATCCGGCTGTTAAAGCAATGCTGGATGCATATGATAATAAGGATAGCAGCATATACATTAATGACTTTTTAAACAATAGAAAGCTTACTGGATCACCCAAAATGAATACCTATGCGCTTACGCCATTCGGCTTGAAGCAAAACGGAGCAAGACAGAAGGTACTTAGCGCAGAGATTTATCCTCCGGATTTTTTTTGTCCGTTTGATGATGTTACCGGCGAATTAAGAAAGACAAATAACACGGTATCTATTCATTGGTATTTAAAATCGGCAAACGGAAAAAACGCTAGAGCCAGGGCAAAGATTACAAGACCACTTCACAGGTTGCAGAGATTCTTTGAAAATTTAAAAAAAGGTAATAAAAAATGACTAAAGAAGAATTGACGATAATACATAAGATTGATAACGAAATACTCTTTGATGTCGATAGGGTTTGCAACGCAAATGGAATAGAGTATTGTTTGATGTTTGGGACATTGCTTGGGGCAGTAAGGCATAAGGGACCGATCCCTTGGGATGATGACGTTGATATAGGAATGACACGAGAGAATTACAATAGGTTTCTTGAGGTGGCCTTTGATGAGCTTGAACCCGTTAATGAAGTACATATTATGGGGTCGGGCTCGACAAAATATATTTCAGAGATAAAAATTGGCCGTAAGGGGACGCGGTATTGCTTGGCAGGGACGGAAAACTTGAATATCATGAAACAGATTCATCTGGATGTTTTTTTAATCGACAGAATCAAGGAGGGAAGACAGAATAATAGATTTCTGAATCGTATAAGAAAGCTGCTTGAGACTATCAAGCTTAACTGGGATGAAAAAAGACTGATATTAAAATGCATCGAAAGAAGTAACAGAAAAGGAAAACTGTTTTTTAAGGCAGGACTCCTTTTTATGCATTTCATCAGGATGATTCTAGGCGAAGAGCTTTTAGAAAAAATATTATTTGATATTTATGTTGATAAAAAGAATAACTCAAAAACAGTAGGAATTGTAACTGGAGTTGAACGAGTAAGGACTTGGCCGGAGGACTTTAAAACAATAAAAATGGAGTATGCTGGCAAGATGCTTCCGGTCCCAGATTGCTATGATTTGATCTTAACCGATAGTTATGGCGATTATATGGAGTTTCCTCCGGAGCGCAATAGATACAGGAGTACATTTGATGATTGGATTTTAGATATAGATGAGGAACAGAGCAGAAAGTAAGAAACATATTCGAATAAGTTTAGTCCACTGTCACTAAATGAAAAATGATTTGCCATTAACTGTTAGACAGCAAGAGGTGAAAGTGAAAAAACGTATTTTGTTTTTCTCCCATGCCATGGAGATAGGAGGGGCGGAAAGGGCCCTTATAGGACTCCTTGAGGCTATTGATACGGAAAGATTTGAAGTCGACCTGTTTCTTATGAGGCATGAGGGCGAATTAATGAACGCCATCCCTAAGAAGGTCCGTCTGCTTCCGGAGGTTTCCCAATATGCCTGCCTTGCCGTGCCGATCATAAGTGTATTAAAAAAAGGAAGGTTCAGGATCGCACTTGGAAGGTTTGTTGGCAAGATAAAAGCAAAATCTAGAATAAAAAAGCTTGGGATAAAAGGAGAAAACACGGTTTCGCTCATCTACAGCCATAAGTACACAAAACAAGCTATGCCAAATGTAGGAGACGGGGAATATGATCTTGCCGTCAGCTTTTTGACACCGCACTATTTTACAGATGAAAAAGTCAGGGCAAAAAAGAAAATAGCATGGATACATACTGACTATTCCTCGCTTGCTATAGATAGGGATGAAGAACTCAAAATATGGAGCAGGTATGATAAAATCATTTCGATTTCTCCGCAAACTACACATGGCTTTCTAACCAGTTTTCCTATGCTGGAAGATAAGATATGCGTTATAGAGCATATTATGCCGAGTTCCTATATTAAGAAGCAGTCCTTGGAAAAAGATATTGACTTATCGGGCGCTATAAAACTGCTTTCTGTGGGAAGATTCTCAAATGCAAAGAACTTCGACAATGTCCCCAATATTTGCAGAAGGATACTTGAGAAAGGGCTTGATGTAACGTGGTATTTGATAGGCTATGGAGGAGAAGAGGAACTGATACGGCAGAAGATCGCTGAGGAAAACTTAGAGGATAGAGTAGTAATACTTGGGAAAAAGGGGAATCCCTATCCTTATATCAGGTCATGTGATGTGTATGTTCAGCCCTCTAGATACGAGGGTAAATGCGTATCGGTAATTGAAGCGCAAATACTTCAAAAGCCGGTTGTCATTACTGCTTATCCAACATCAAGCAGTCAGCTTGAGGATGGCGTTGATGGCGTAATAGTTCCACAAGATAATGAGGGCTGCGCAAAAGGAATTGCTGCGTTGCTGCGCGATTCCGAAAGAATGAAGCGCTTGAGCGAAAACTGCGCCAAAAGGGATTACTCAAACTCAAATGAAATAAACAAACTGTATGAATTGTTGTAATGGAGGCTAAAGTGAGAGTTCTTTATGTCACAGGGACTTGTTTGACCAGGAACACATCAGCAAATATAAGCCATAATGCTTTTGTTCAGGGACTTCTTGAAAACAAGTGCGAAGTTGATATCATTATGGCACAGGACAGTTGGGGGAGGGAAGATAAAGCGTTGCCTGTCTGGGAGAAGGCCAGGTATTTCACTTTTAGATCTATTACAATTGCAGACAGAATCAGAAGGCTTGGAAGGAATTTCGTAAATGGAGCCGGGGTGGAACATCAAAGGGAAACTGAGGAAACAGTACATACATACAACCGAACTAAAAGTGCTAAAGGAATAATCAAATCAGTTTGTAAGAAATCTTTTCTTTTTGTCTTTAGACCGGATCCGATATACCCTTTGGAGAAGAAATGGTTGAAGACTGCAGCGAGATTTAAGGCTGAAACAAAATACGACATTGTGATTTCTAATTCTTCACCGGCTGCGAGCCATAGACTTGTGGAGATACTTCGCAATAAAAGGAGGATATCGTTCGACAGATGGATACAAATCTGGGAGGATCCTTGGTACCATGATTTGTATGGAGGACATTCCGAAATAGTTGAGGACGAGGAACGGCGACTGCTGAAATGCGCGTCAGAGGTTGCATATGTAAGTCCTCTCACACTAATGTATCAGAAACGGTTTTACCCGGAATGTGCTAAAAAGATGTACTGCATACCTCTCCCGTTTCTAGCCCCTGATATAAAAGAAGACGAAGATCAGGAACAAGCCGAGACTTCTTTTGGATATTTTGGAGACTATTATTCTTATACGCGCAATTTGATCCCGTTTTATGAAGCCTTGAATGAAACGGGGTTGAAAGGATGTATATTCGGTGACAGCGACTTATCACTTGCGTCAACAGACATGATTACAGTTTCAGAAAGGGTTACTCTTGATTTGCTAAAGGAGATACAGATAAAGACGGGTGTCCTTGTCCATCTTTCCAATCTTAGAGGAGGCCAAATACCTGGCAAGATCTATCATTATTCAGCGACCGACAAGCCGATACTGTTTATTCTTGATGGCACCGATGAGGAAAAAACTGCTCTTAAGGAATACTTTGGCAAGTTTTTAAGGTATTGCTTTTGTAACAATACATCTGATGATATAGCGCAGGCAATGCGCGATATTGCAGCTGAAAGGCGAATAATGGAGCCGGTAGAGGAGTTTGCTCCATTTAATGTAGTAAGAAAACTATTGGTGCCGGAAAAAAGGAAAGACTAACTCTAAAGGCCATGTTTGGATTTGGTGGTTATTGGTTGCCTGTATTACATGCTCCCAAACAATTAATAATGAAATAGGTCTTGTTGGATATACCATGCGATGAAGAAAGTAAAAGCTAGATAAATGTGAGCACCTGATCAATGGACAAATAATGGACTCTAGCTCAGTCAAGGGAAAACATATTGGATTTATGATGATGTCAAATGTGCTGCTTTCTGATTCTGTTAAATGGGTAATAACCAATGTGATTTGTATATCAACGCATGCGTTATATGCAGGCCATCCTGTGCGCTACCTTTCATGCAATGTGAAAGTTTTAGTTGTGATAATTTCCCGGATTAGCGAAGCTTTAGCGCTGAGCCGGAAAAACAAATATAATAAGCTTGATTGTTAATACCTCATATGGCACGTTTTCTTGTTACAAATGGTCATCTTCATGTTGGTGGCGTAGAAAAATCTTTAGTCAGTTTTCTGCGTTCTATTGATTACTCAACTAATCAAGTCGATTTGTTGCTGTTTGAAGATCTTGGCGAGTATAAACAGTACCTTCCGGATGAGGTGAACGTTATTTTTTGGGATTTCAGTCTTTGTGAAGGTTCTGTTTTGGAAACCATAAAACGTGCACTTTCACAGCGCCGCTGGGACATTGCCCTGATCAAGTTGATTATAACAGCAGCAAACAAGATGAACCCGAAGTTTTATAAACTGTTGAAGTGTTTTGGAAAGACAGGGAAAGAATATGACTGCGCCATTGCGTACAGAGTGGGGATGCCCCTTGACTATGTGAGCTATGCAGTTAAAGCACGAAAAAAACTTGTTTGGTGGCATCATGGAGAGTTTAATTATCCGAATAGTTTGGTCGAAAAATGGCGTAAGTGCTTTTCCTATATGAATAGGATCGTTTGCGTATCCGAGTCATCTATGGACATGATAGCGCCTTTTTTCCCAGAGTATAGGGAGAGGCTTTGCGTTATCCCAAACATGGTAATTCCGGAGGAGATTGAGAAACTGGCCAAATTGGTTTATCCATACTCGTCTGTAAGCAATAAGAAAATCATTGTTTCTGTTGGCAGACTTTCGGAAGAAAAACACATGATTGATGCAGTGCATGCAGCAAAGATCCTTAGAGATCGAGGCATTAGTAATTTTGTTTGGTATCTCGTTGGTGATGGAGTTCAGCGGCCTAAGATCGAGCAACTGATAGAGAAATATGATCTTAGGGAGGCAATCAAACTTGTCGGGAATCAGGATAATCCCTATCCATATGTTTACTATGCTGATGTATATGTGCATCCATCTTGGGTCGAATCGCAGGGCATATCCGTGCTTGAAGCAATGGTGCTGCGAAAAAAAAGCGTTGTCGTTCATTCCTCCGGTACGGATGAATTTGTAGTCGACAAGTATAATGCTATCAGTGCGGAAAGAGACATTTACGATCTTGCCGAAAAGGTGGAATTTGCGCTTACAGGTTCTGACCGGTTAAATCTTGAAATTGGCCAGGAAAAAACCGTGGAGAAATACGTACCGGTAGCGGTTATGGAAAAGATCTATTTGGAGATTCAATGAGTAGTGTTTCAATAAGGAGACCTGTAATGAAAAAGATAATGCTAGTGTTCGGGACAAGGCCGGAGGCAATAAAAATGTGCCCTTTGGTGTTGGAACTGAGAAAGAGAAAGGAGGCCAAAGTCTGCGTTTGCGTAACCGGTCAGCATCGGCAGATGCTCGATCAGGTCATGGAAACCTTTGGGGTTATTCCGGATTATGACCTTGCCATAATGAAGGATAGGCAGGATCTGTTTGATATAACAACCAATGTAATGCGTGGTATGCAAGAGGTACTAAAAGCGGAAAGTCCGGATGTGGTTCTGGTGCATGGCGACACCTCTACAACTTTCTCTACAGCTTTGGCTTGCTTCTATTTACAGATACCGATAGGACATGTTGAGGCGGGGCTTCGCACCTACAACATATATTCACCCTATCCAGAGGAGTTTAACCGTCAGGCTGTGGGTATAGTCAGCGCTTATAATTTTGCGCCGACAGAAATGTCAGCAGCAAATCTGAAGAGAGAAGGCAAACGACCGGAGACCATATTTGTTACTGGCAACACTGCGATAGATGCACTGCGTACTACGGTAAAAACTGATTATTATCACCCGGAGCTCGATTGGGCAGAAGGAAGCAGGTTGATTCTACTGACAGCACATCGAAGAGAGAACCTTGGCGAGCCAATGAAGCATATGTTTAGGGCCATTAGACGTGTCATTGACGAGTTCCCAGATGTAAAGATGATATACCCGGTTCATATGAATCCTGCAGTAAGGAACGCGGCGGACACTTTCCTTGGCCGCGTGGAAAGGGTCCATCTTATAGATCCGCTTGATGTACTTGATTTTCACAATTTTATGAGCAGAAGCTATCTTGTACTAACCGACTCTGGGGGAATACAGGAGGAGGCGCCTTCTTTGGGAAAACCGGTCCTAGTTATGAGGAACACGACGGAACGCCCAGAGGGAGTAGCTGCCGGCACACTAAAGCTTGTAGGTACGGACGAAGAAGTCATCTATCAAAGCTTTAAACAGCTGTTGGAAAACCAGACGGAGTATAATAAAATGAGCAAGGCATCCAATCCGTATGGGGATGGTTTCGCAAGTAAAAGGATTGCGGATATTTTGCTGGCGGTTCAAAATGAAAAGGATTCAATATATAGATAGTTCTAAGGCAATAGCGATCCTATTGATGCTCTTTGCACATACTCTTTCGGGAACAGGTGTAATTAGAACATATATCGCCTCTTTTCATATGCAGGTGTTTTTTATAGTAAGTGGGTTATTGCTCTCAAAAAGGTACGGTGGTCAGCTGCAATTAGAGGACTACCACAGCATATTTTTGCGGAAACTGCGACAGCTTTTTATTCCATATGTAGTATTTTGCTTGCTTTTGGCAGCAATGTATCTGTTGCTTGAGCTGGTCGCCGGCGAGCCGCTGCATCCGTTATACTATTTGAAGCGCATCGTATTTCTACAGGGCATTGATTCCTTGTGGTTTATTCCGGTCTTCTTTATTGCTGAAGCTTTAATGTTGACGCTGATGCTTAAAAAATGGGGTAAAATAGTCAGTGCTGCAATCAGCATATTTGCGATATTGCTCTTTTCTGTTTTTCCGGATAGAATTCCTGAAAACGATATAGCACGTATGTTTATTAAGTGTTTGGTAGGCTTTGTATTTATTGTATTAGGTGCTGCAATTGACAAGAGTTGCCTGATAAAAAAAACACCGATTTGGGTGTCGCTGATAGCTTTGGTAACTGGAGCGGTGCTTTCACATATAAATGGGTTTGCTGCAATGGGCTCTTTAGAGGTTGGCAGAAGCGGATTGCTGTTTTTTTTGAATGCCGTGCTTTCGGGGTTTGCATTAATCCGCATTTGCGAATGGATAGGTGATAAAGCTCAATTCAAATGGAAATGGGCGAGCTATATTGGGCAAAACACGATGGTCATCCTTTGCACTAACAATCTTTTGATAGAGCTGATCAGATTAGCTGATCATAAGCTTACGGGTGATAGTTTGTTAAGACTGAAACTTGCTGGAAGCTTTATACTGTTTATCGTGCTTCTTGCTATCGAGATATTGCTTATTTACCTTTTTCAAGGCCGTCTTGGAGTGTTAGTTGGCAAATCACCTTTGAAGTCAAAAAAAGTGAAAGGAAGCTGATAATGAATATTATTATTTACGGTAATGGTGGAAGTGAGAACCATGGATGTGAAGCAATCGTTCGTGGAACTGTGAAGATGATCGGCCAGGAGGAGAACAGGTTTACTATAGTTTCAGATTCTAAGGAGCAGGACCTGAAGTATGGCCTGGATGAAATAGCTCAGATCTGCGAGGCAAAGAACGAGATTAAACGAAATTCGAGCTTTTGGCACGCGTTTTTACGTATGAAGGTTTTGAAAGATTATGCTGCGTTAGACGTCTTGCAGTACACTGAGAGCATTAATGGGCTTGCTCACGGTACAGATGTCGCGCTTTCCGCAGGAGGAGACAATTACTGCTACGGTGGGACGAAACTGTATGATTATTTAAACAGAGCATACCATAAGGCCGGGATCAAGACGGTGCTTTGGGGTTGCTCGGTTGAGCCTGCCGTTACTGAAAAAAAAGAGGTTCAAAAGGATCTTGAAAGGTATAATCTCATTGTCGCTCGTGAGAGTATAACCTATAGTGCAATAAAAAAGTTCCATAGCAATGTTGTCTGCGCCCCGGATCCTGCTTTTCTTATGGAAATGGAAAGCAGCAGCGAAGCTCTTTCTATGGAAAACGGCGACTATATCGGGATCAATATCAGCCCAATGATAGTCTCGAACGAGACCGCCGCAGGAGCTGCAAGAGAAAACTATTATGAGCTTGTAAAATACATCCTTGAGAATACAGAGTATAATGTCGCACTGATTCCACATGTTGTTTGGCAGCAAAATGATGATAGGACTGAATTGAAGGTTTTGTTTGATCGATTCAAGGAGAAAGACAGACTTCTGCTTATATCTGATCATTCCGCGCCAGAGATAAAGGGGATAATAGCAAAATGTAAAGCATTTGTAGGGGCAAGAACGCATGCAACTATTGCAGCATATAGTTGCTGTATTCCTACTCTTGTTGTTGGGTACTCTGTAAAAGCCCGTGGGATAGCAAAGGATCTGTTTGGAACCGATGAAGATTACGTTATCCCGGTTCAATCGCTTAGAAATAGATTTGATCTGACGAACGCTTATAAAAGAATAATGTCAAATGAAGCTGATATCAGAGAGCACTTGGAATCTTTCATACCAAACTATAAGAAAAAATGTTCACTTGCATTCGATGCTCTAAAGGAGTTGAAAAGTTGACATGATGGGAATTGTTGAAACAGATAAGTGTTGCGGATGCGGCGCATGCTTTAACGCTTGTATGGTCGGAGCCATTTCGATGGAAGTGGATCAAAAAGGGTTTTTGAGTCCAATGATTTCGCAAAAGCTGTGTGTGGACTGTGGCAGATGCAGAGCAGCGTGCCCTGTATTAAACAAACCTGCGCTAAATAAACTGAGGAAAGCATATGCATGCAGAGCAAAAGATAATGATGTTTTGCTAAACAGCAGTTCTGGAGGGGTCTTTTATTTGCTTGCAAAGCGGGTAATTGAGCAAGGCGGCGTCGTTTGCGGTGCTGCGTTTGATGAAGATCTTAATGTTAAGCATATTGTAGCAGAAACATTGGACGAGCTCAATAGGATACGTAAAACAAAATACGTCCAAAGTGAAATATGCGACACGTACCATCGCATCAGAGAAGCTCTGGACACCGGCCGAAAAGCTTTGTATTCCGGTACTCCATGTCAAATAGCCGGATTGAAGAGCTATTTAAAGAAGGAATATGATGAGCTGCTGACAATAGACCTGATCTGTCATGGCGTTCCTTCCCCTGCAGTTTGGAGAGAATACTTAAATGAACTGGGAATGGGAAGGAAAATTATATACGTTGATTTCCGTGAGAAAACAGAGAATGGAAGGGGCACTTTTTTTAGATATTCTTTAGATGATGGGACTACATATTATAAAGAACAGGTTGATGATACATATACCAAGGGCTTTTTAAAAAACTTGTATTTAAGGGCATCGTGTTTTGACTGCAGTTTTAAAGGAGAGCGCAGATGCAGCGATATCACACTTGGAGATTTTTGGGGCGTAAGAGACGTATACGAGGAGTATGCAGACGGCAAGGGCATCTCAACAGTAATCATTCACAGTAAAAAAGGGAAAAAAATGATGGAGAGAGAGCTTGATGGGGAGGTTATTCTCAAAAGGATTAATATGAAACAGGCTTCGCTATGGAATGAATGCTTGAATGATTCCGCAAGGAACACACCGGTCAGGGATGAATTCTTTGCTTTGTGGAATAAAGAATCGCTGATTCCTCTCATAGAAAGACTAGTATCGAAAGTATAGCTTTTAGTTGTAACGCGTCAAAAGGTGTTTTAGGCAAGATCAAGAACCTGAATCATTGACAATAATAGGCCACTGAGAGAAAGGAGAGCACTTGCAGAGGTGGATAACTCAAAGAATCAGCTTAAAAGCGGAATAATCCTTTCATATTTGAATCTGGCTATCAGCACGCTTATTCCCATGCTTTATACGCCGATAATGCTCCGTATTCTGGGACAGGAAGAATATGGCCTTTATTCTCTCGCAAATACTACTATAGGGTATCTCTCCCTGCTCAGCTTCGGTTTCGGTGGTACTATTTTGCGCTACCTTTCGTTTTATAGGGCAAAGGGAATGATAGAGGAAGAGCGTCGTGTTTTCGGCTTTTTCTTGAAGATATACTCGGCAATTGCTGTTCTTGTAATCGTCGGCGGCGTGATATTAACAAAGAACGCAAGCGCTATTTTCTCAAGTAGCTTATCCTCTCAAGAGGTAGATAAGATCTCGGTCCTTATGCTTATTATAACAATGAGTTCTGCACTCACTTTTCCGATAAGTGTTTTTTCATCCGTGGCAATGGCGCATGAAAAATACCTTTTCAGGAAGATAATTGATCTTATTTCCACCGTTGCGGTTCCTCTTGCAAATCTTGTGGTACTGTATCTGGGGTATGCCTCGATTGGAATGGTGACAGTATCCCTTTTGATTCATTTTTTGCTTCTGCCGATTTATGTTATCTATTGTATTAAAATACTGAAAATTACACCTTCGTTAAAAAGCATTTCTAAAGAGGTTGTAAAGGAGATATTGCGTTTTTCTGCGTTTGTTTTCCTGGGGACAATAGTGGATATGCTCTTTTGGTCTACGGATAAATTTCTACTTGGCATTTATCTTGGAACCGTTGCTGTCGCGGTTTATAATATCGGATCGACATTTAATAGTATGTTTGTCAATCTTTCCAGCGCGTTAACCAATGTCATGGGTCCAAGAATAACGGCAATGGTCGCACAAAGGGACGAAAAGAAAGAGCTTTCAGACCTGTTCATAAGAGTTGGAAGGCTTCAGTACATTGTGATAGCGCTTGCTGTAACCGGTTTTGCTGTGTTCGGTCGGCATTTTATCAGAATGTGGGCCGGCACTGAATACTCGGATGCGTACTGGATAGCGATAGTAACTATGTTCCCGTTATGTATACCCCTAATCCAGAATACCGGGATCAGCATAATTACCGCACAGAATAAACATGCGTTCAGGTCGGTCGTTTATTTGATAATAGCGGTGGTTAACGTGATATCAACCGCCCTGGTTATTCCATCAATGGGTGGACTTGGTGCTGCCATCTGTTCGGGCGTCTCATATATAGTGGGGCAAGCGTTCATTATGAATTATTATTACTGGAAGAAAATCGGCCTGGATGTGCCGAGATTCTGGAAGAACATACTGAAAATGTCAATTGTTCCCGGAATAATGCTTGCGATTGGAATTGTGATAATGCGATTTGTTACGATTGATAATTGGCTGATCTTTTTTGTGGGAGTAATTGGTTATACGATCGTATATTTCGTTGCAATGTATTTGACTGAGCTTAATGAATATGAGAAAAGCCTTATATCAAAGGCCTTCTTAAAAGCTAGGAAGCTGTGTCAGATAGGAAAACGCAAGGAGAAACCAAACCAATAATTATATAAACATGGATTGTTTGTACCGGGCGATTTGTGTTATACTTTTCATAGCGAATGAGGTTGGTTGCCTTTCTGTAGATTTGTTTGGCGACTGTTACATTAACACAATCAGCCTTCGTTCGCTACTGTTTTTTCAGATTTAGTCCGACCTACCATTGGAGCGGCGAGAAAAGCCGGTTGTTTCTCGCCGCCTCAACGGTGGACTGTCACACATCATTGTAACACCTACAACGGTGACAGACTTGAGGTGCTCAAGAGGGTGGACTTCAAGTCCATAATATAGTATTATTAGTTTTTAGGAGAGTGCCTTATGGCAGAAAAACCGAAACCAGTTTACCATACGCATATAACCTCCAAACGAAGATGGTTCGAGCTTAAGCTGAAGGAGGTATGGCAGTATAAAGACCTAATCGTGCTGTTCACGAAGAGGAGTTTTCAGCTCACCTACAAGCAGACCGTTCTCGGCCCCTTATGGATATTTCTCAGCCCGTTCCTTACCTCCATTATTTACGCCTTCGTATTCGGCGGCATTGCGGGGATAGGCACAGAGGGTATCCCGCATATCCTGTTCTATATGTGCTCGAACGCGATATGGACTTTCTTCTCGGGCTGTGTTACCAAGAACGCGCATACCTTTACGGCAAACGCAAAGGTATTCGGAAAGGTGTATTTCCCGAGGCTGACCATTCCGATATCGAATGTTTTGGCGTCGATGATCCAGTTCTTCATACAGATGCTGATGGTAGGGGGCTTCCTTGCGTTCTACATTATTCGCGGCGAGGTGCATCCCAACTGGGGATGGTGGCCGCTGATACCTGTTGTGCTGATCCATCTCGGCCTGATGGGATTGGGCTTCGGCATAATAATATCGAGTCTTACCACAAAATACCGTGACCTTGCTATACTGGTCACTTTCGGAGTACAGCTCTGGATGTACATCACGCCCATCGTTTACCCGATCTCACAGCTCGGGCCGGGGCTCATGCGCACGGTGCTGCTGATCAACCCGGTAACCGCGCCTGTCGAGGCGTTCCGCTATGCGGTGCTCGGGCAGGGCACGGTCGATCCGATGTTCATCGCGATCTCTTGGGGTGTGACGCTGCTTGTCGCGGTATTCGGCGTGATGCTGTTCAACAGAGTTGAAAAGACCTTTATGGATACGGTGTAAGGAGGGCGCATGGAAAACAGAGAAATCGCAGTAAAGCTCTCCGGAGTTAAAAAGATGTACAAGCTCGGCCAGATCGGCGGCGGAACGCTTCAGGGCGATATCCAGAGCTGGTGGGCGAGAGTACGCGGAAAAGAGGATCCCAATACTAAGATCGGTCAGGAGCAGCGCCTTGTCGGGCAGACATTCATGGCTTTGAACGGCATCGATCTTACCATCTATCAGGGGGAGGCGCTCGGTATTATCGGCAGCAACGGAGCGGGCAAATCGACGATGCTGAAGCTCCTGTCAAGGGTCACGGCGCCGACGGAAGGCGAGATCGATATTTACGGACGCATAGCTTCCATGCTCGAGGTCGGCACTGGCTTCAACGGCGAGATGACAGGCCGCGAGAATATCTATATGAACGGCGCTATACTCGGAATGACCAAGGCCGAGATCGACGCCAAAATGGAGGATATAATCGAGTTTTCCGAGGTGCGCGATTTTATCGACACACCTGTTAAGCGCTACTCCAGCGGCATGTACGTAAAGCTCGCGTTCTCTGTCGCCGCACACCTCGATTCCGAGATAATGATAATGGACGAGGTCTTAGCCGTCGGCGATATGGCCTTCCAGAAAAAGTGCCTTGACAAGATGCGCGACGCCGCCAAAAAAGAGGGCCGCACCGTCCTCTACGTCAGCCATAATATGAACACCATCCGCCAGCTCTGCGACAGATGCGTCGTGCTCGATAAGGGACGGGTCATTTTCGACGGCGATGTGGAAGAGGCGATAGAGGTGTATATGAGTTCCGCTAAGCCACTGGAGGCGGAGTATGACTGTACGGGGAAACGCGGCAGAAAGGATGCGTTGACGAATGATGTTCGATTTACCCGGATCCGTTTTCTTAACAAAGAAAGGCCGATCTATTTCTCGGGAGAAAAAGTTGATATTCAACTGACATTGATATCGAAAAAAAAGTTCGACAGCATTGCGATTCGTATTTCGGTTAAAGGACGGGATCTTTCTGTGATCGGTATGGCGAGCTCTTTGCCTTGCATATCACTTAATGAGGGGGAAAATAAGGTCTCTGTTCGCTTGAACACAGACTGCCTTGCGCCCGGTTACTACGTATTGAAGCTGGTCGCTTATGAAGTCGGTTCACTTGGAGCGAGCAGGAACATGGATGTTATTGATGAAGCATGCGCCTTTGAAAAAGCTCAATCCGGTGAGAATAACCAGATGGCGTGGAATACAAAATGGTGGGGTCACCTTATGCTTCCGGAGTTGACGGTAATTGGTGACGAAACATGAAAACAATCGGCTTACTGAACATTCAGCATATGCGCACCATCGCCATCATGCCGATAAAACTGAACAACGAGCGTTTGCTGGGAAAGAACACGAAGCTTCTGGGGGACAAGCCTCTTTTGCAGTATGAGCTGCTCTCTTTGAAGGAGACGGGGCTTGCGGACAGGATCTGCGTCTACTGCAGCGACGAGGCGGTTTGCCCGTATCTGCCGGAGGGTGTGGATTTTATAAAGCGCCCGAAAGAGCTCGACCTGCCGACCGCGAATTTCTCGCAGATATTCGAAAGCTTTATGAACACGGTCGACGCCGACATATACGTTTATGCGCACGCGACTGCGCCGTACATCACGGCCCATACCATGCGTCAGTGCATCGAGGCGGTAAAGTCCGGAGAGTATGACTCGGCGTTCTGCGCGGTTAAAATACAGGATTTCCTTTGGAAGGACGGTGAGCCGCTCAATTTTGACGCCGCGAACATTCCGAGGAGCCAGGACCTTGAGCCGATATTCAGGGAGACTTCGGGCGTGTACGTGTTTACCAGGGAAGTGTTTCTGAAGCATCACCGCAGGATAGGAATGAAGCCTTTTGTGAAGGAAGTATCCTTCAAAGAGGCGGTGGATATCAACAATCCCGAGGATTTCGCCCTGGCAGAGGCTCTGCTTGATATTGAGCTGTAAACGGAGGAACGGTAAATGAGAACGGTAAAAGTGCTTGACGTAACTCTGCGCGACGGAGGATGCGTAAACGATTTCAATTTCGGCCAAACGTATATGGATAAGATACTCTCCGCGCTTGAAAACTCGGGTGTGGAGTGCATCGAACTCGGATATCTTGACAGCCGGAAAGGCACCGAACAGGGAAGGACTCAGTACTGCAATGAGAGAGTGATCCCGCAGCATTTCCTTAAAAGCAAGAAGCCGGGCGTCACATACCTTGCCATGATGGATTACGGCAAGTTCGATATCGATCTGCTGCGTCCCCGTGAAGAGACGGGTATCGACGGCATCAGGCTTGCTTTTCATAAGAAGAACAGGATGGACATGCCCGCTATCGGCAGGAAGATCATAGACTATGGCTATAAGTTCTTCATTCAGCCTATGATAACCCTCCGATACAGCGACGCGGAGCTTTTGGAACTTATCGAAATGGTCAACAGAGAGCTGCCCGACGCCAGCGGGTTCTATATCGTTGACAGCTTCGGAGAGATGCGACCCAACGATATGAACCGCATCATGAATCTTGTGGATCATAATCTGCTTCCTTCGATGCCGCTCGGTTTCCACAGCCATAATAATCTTCAGATGTCATATTCGAACGCCGTGGCGCTCCTCCAGTTCCCGACAAACAGGGATATCATGCTGGATTGTTCCATAATGGGTATGGGAAAAGGCGCGGGCAATCTCAGCGCCGAGCTGCTTTTAGAGCACATGAATCTGTTTTACGGCAAGAAGTATCGTACCGAGCCGCTCCTTTACGTTATCGATACCGTTATAAACCGCATCCGAACGGAGTATAGCTGGGGATACGCGGTAGAATACTATCTTTCCTCGATCAACCAATGCAGTCCCATCTATGCAAGCCATTTCTACAATAAGCATATGCTGCCTATCGATCAGGTCGCGGAGCTGCTGAACCTTATCCGTGAGGACAAGAAGATCTCGTTCGATAAGGAGTATGCGGAGCAGCTGTACCTTGAATACAACGCCAGAAGAGAGATCGACGATTCCGCGGTTGTAAACGAGCTCAGGGGCGAATTTGAAGGCAAAAGGATACTGCTTATTGCGCCAGGCAGGAGCATCACCGAAGCAGAGGAGGATATCCGCCGCGTGATGAATGAGGACGGGGTGATCAGTATTTCGCTCAACCACTGGGAGCTCTTTGAAACCGATTACGTATTTGTGACAAGGCATGAGGCGCTGCAGCCCGCCCTTAACGCAGGGAAGAAGGTTATAACCGCTACGAGCGTGACCAATACCGCGGATGAGCGTGTTCACGTTATTGACTATCAGAAATGGATACTCGTTGACGGAGAGGTGCAGGATTCATCCGGCATAATGGTGCTGAATCTGCTGAAGGCCTGCGGAGTTTCGGAGATACTGCTCGCCGGCTTCGACGGGTTCCACGTGAACGTGAGCAAGAACTATTACGACAAGGGCATGAACCATCCCATCACCGCCGGGCAAGCAAAGATGCGCAACGAGTATTTTGCCGGATACATCGCCGAACTGAGGAAGCAGATCCCCTCAGTATTCCTTACAGAGTCCCTGTATGAGGCCGGCAATGAGTAAAATAAAACTGCTTGTGATGGACGTTGACGGAACGCTGACCGACGGGCATATATATATGGGCCCGAACGGAGAGGCGATGAAGGCGTTCAACGTCAGGGACGGATACGGCATAGCCAATATCCTGCCGAAATACGGCATAGTTCCCGTTATTATAACGGGCAGGAGCTCTGATATCGTCGCTTTGCGCGCGGCGGAACTCGGTATCAGGGAGCTGCATCAGGGCGTTTCGGATAAGCTGGCAAAGCTCAAAGAAGTCGCCGCTTCCTATTCCGCTGCGCCGGAACAGATCGCTTATATCGGCGATGACGAGAACGATATGCCCTGTATCGGGTACTGCGGTTTTACCGCTGCCCCCGCCGACGCGCACCGCAGCGCGCTCGAAAAAGTCGGTTACGTCTGCTCCGCCGGGGGCGGCGAAGGCGCGGTAAGGGAGTTTATTGAAAGGATAACCGGCAGCTTTTAGCATGCAGAAAAAGAAAAGAAGGCTTATTGTTGCAGCTTTGATTTTAGGACTGACAGCATTATCGGTTCTTCTTTCTTTGCTGCTTTCAGCCTGCGCTGTTTCGGTATCAAAGTATGAGATTAATTCAGCCAAGCTCGGAACAAAACTGCGCATAGCGCATCTTTCCGACTTGCACAATTCCACGTTCGGAAAGGATAATTCGAGGCTGATAAAAAAGGTTGCCGCGCAGGAACCTGATCTGATCGTGATAACAGGCGACCTGCTGAACGGAGGCGAAAGCGATACAGAAACAGCGGTGAAACTGGTCGGGCAGTTGTGCCGGACGGCTCCGGTCTATATCTCGTTCGGCAACCATGAAAAGGATCATCAGAAGAGTTTCGGGACGGATCTGAAGACGCTGTTTGAGGCAGCAGGCGCTGTTGTGCTTGACAGCGAGTGGAGAGATATCACAGTGAACGGGCAAAGCCTTAGGATAGGCGGCATATACGGGTACTGTCTTCCTCCCGATATGCAGGAGGCACGGGAGGTTGAATCCCGCTTCCTCAAGGATTTTAGCGATACCGAAAGCTGCAAGATACTGCTCTGCCATATGCCGGTCAGCTGGATAGAATACGGCAGCCTCGACTCGTGGGACGTCGATCTCGTTCTCTGCGGGCATGCCCACGGCGGTCAGGCGCGGCTGCCGTTTGCGGGCGGATTATGGGCGCCCGATCAGGGCTGGTTCCCGGGAAGGGAATGCGGGCTGTACCGATCGAAAGACGGCAAACGCGTCATGGAGCTTTCAAGAGGGCTCGGCAATGCGGAGTGGCTGCCGAGACTCAATAATACCCCGGAGATAGTAATGCTTGACATCGCACCAGAATCAAATTGATAACGGTTTTGGCCTTTGAGCCGGTATTACTATATGTACTGGATCCTTTTTATTGTTCTTCTTGATTGAAATGTCGCATTGTAGTATAATAAGCTTGCAATATGAATGAAGTGTTTTCGGTGGACGAGAACACTGCGGAGAAGGATATATGAAATTTCTTGTCGTTACAAATCATTCCTATATGTTATGGCAATTTAGACACGAACTGATAGCCGCTCTTAAAAAACGTGGGGAAGTCGTGATCTGCACGCCCTTTGTCGGACGCGAAGAGGAGTTTGAGACTCTTGGCTGTCGTTGTATTGAGGCAAATATTGATAGAAGAGGTATCAACCCGCTTACCGACAGCGCACTGATACGAAGGTATGGGAGCGTTATTCGCTGTGAAAAGCCCGATATAGTTATCACATATTCAATAAAGCCCAATATATATGTGGGATTCTTGTGCAGAAAAATGAAAGTGCCCTATTGCGTGAACGTTCAAGGTCTGGGCACCGCTTTTCAAAGAAAGCTTATCGCTGCCATAGTCACATTCATGTACCGTGTCTCACTTAAAAAAGCGAGGGCGATATTCTTCGAAAATGAGGAGAACGCAAACGAGTTTGTTCGAAGAAAGATCGTGAAGAAGGACATGACTACGGTTCTTCACGGTGCTGGCGTAAACCTTAATGATTACGCGTCAAAACCGTACCCTGCAGAGGATGGTGAGATAAGGTTTTTATACCTTGGAAGGATAATGCGTGAAAAGGGTATGGACGAGTTTTTTGCCGCTGCACGGAGCATTAAGGAAAAATACGGCGACGGTGTAAAATTTGATCTCGTTGGCTTCTTTGAGGATGACTATAAACCTCAGGTTGAAGAGCTAACCGCGGAAGGCGTGATTGAGTTTCATGGATTCCATGAGGATCCGCGTCCGTTTTATGAAAATGCCCATTGTATAGTTTTGCCAAGCTATCACGAGGGCATGAGTAACGTCCTGCTTGAGGGAGCGTCTACGGGAAGGGCTTTGATTGCTACTGATATACCCGGTTGCAGGGAGGCGGTGGACGATGGGATCACTGGTTTCCTGTGTAAGAAGATGGATGCTGTCAGCCTTGAAAAATGTTTGGAAAGGTTCATAGCCTTGACGGAACAGGAAAGAATCTTAATGGGCGCTCGCGGCAGGAGCAAAATGGAACGTGAATTTGATAAAAAAACTGTGGTCGAAGAAACGCTTGCCGGAGTTTTTGAGACAAAAACCAAATAATTGCCAAAACAAAAAAGACATAAGAGCTGAACTGCACCCCGTTTGTTAGACATGCGGTATTATACTGGCAAGTGGGGTGTTTTTATATGCCAAAATGGAAATCTATCCAAGAGTAAACCGGTGATTTTAAGCAGATAATGGTTGAATTAAAGGGCTTACCTCCTGCTGTTCACAGAAAGCAAGCCCTTAAAGCAGCTTGATTTAATTCTTTTGTCTAACTCTTTGGGTTCAGATCACGCAGATCCTCCAGCTTTTTATGTTATTACAGTTAAGCTTCTTTTCCCCACAGACCTTCGGGGTAGAGGCCGTCCTCGGTGAACTTCCTCAGCGCTTCGACTACAACGGGCTTATCCTCACGGTTGGTAACGCCGTACCACTTATCGGGAGTTTCAAGCACTTTTACGGAGTAGTTTCCGGTCGCAAGGCAGCGGCGCACGGCGTCGGGCAGCAGATCCTCGCACTTTAAGGGATTGACGGGGATGTTCTCCTCAAGGAACTTGGGGAAATGCTTCCTGATCTCCTCAAAGAGACTCGGCTTGAATCCGAAGAAATTCATGCTGACGCAGGTGCCTGCGGGCATGGGGATGAAGGTCTCGCCGTCGTCGAGAGTGTATTCGGCGTTCTGAAGGTCCTCAGTCTTCCTCAGCTTCTTCCTTTCAACGATATCGGTAAGATAGCCGTTCTCATCGACCGTGCATTCGCCGCGGGCCACGAAGCCGTGATCGGGGATGGTGTTCATTACGTTATAGCCGATCATGCCCCACTCGCCTTCGCCGGGATTGCCGACGAGGAAATCATAAATGATCTTGAAACCGTTCGGGCCGAAATAATCATCCGCGCCGATAACGGCAAACGGGCCGTCGACGACCTCCGCGGCGCAGAGTATCGCATGGCTGGTGCCCCAGGGCTTGACGCGGCCTTCGGGGATGGTGAAGCCTTCGGGGATCTTATCGAGCTCCTGAAGGACGTAATCGACCTTGGCGTACTTCGATACGCGCTTGCCGATGGTGGATACGAAATCGTCGTAGATCGCGCTCTTGATAATGAACACTATGTGGTCGAAGCCGGCGCGGATGGCGTCGAAACAGGAGTAATCGATTATGAAATTGCCGTAGTCGTCAAAGGGATCGAGCTGCTTGAGACCGCCGTAGCGGGAGCCCATGCCTGCCGCCATGATAACGAGAGCGGGTTTTTTGGTTTCACATTCACACATCTTCGTGTTCCTCCGTATGGCAGTTTTTTATGCGGATGAAAAAATTTTTTTCGTGCGCCGCGCCGGCCCGCCGCCCGAAACGGGGGAGAGAAAGGGGGCGCGCGCCCCGCATATTCGCAATCAATTATAGCAGATTTTATATGGAGATTGTTGAACTTTTGCAAATATATTTTTATTTGTTCCGCATATGCCTCTTGACAATCCGACGGTGAACCTATATAATGCAATACTGAATTAATATGGGTAAAATTGCGGTTTATGCCCCGCCGCGGTTTGAAAACGATCCATAAGCCCTAAAAAACCATTTATCCATATAGGTTTTTTAGCCGTCATATCCCGGGCGCTGAAACAGTAAGATTTTTCATGCGGCAGTCGGCTGCCGTAAGGAAGGAGTTAATTAGATGGTACATCAGGTAGAGATGGGGAAGACCAGGCGCAGGAGCTTTTCCCGCATCAACGAGATCTTGAGTATGCCCGACCTCATCGAGGTTCAGAAGGATTCATACCGTCAGTTCGTTGATCACGGATTCGGAGAGGTCCTGGAAGACATTTCCCCCATCAAGGACTTCACCGAGAAGCTCGTGCTCGAATTCACCGACTATAAGATCGACAAAGAGCATCCCAAGTACGACATTGCCGAGTGCACGGAGCGTGACGTCAACTATTCCGCGCCCCTTCGCGTTGGCGTACGCCCCATCACCACCGAGACCTGCGCCGTGACGCAGCAGGAGGTCTATATGGGCGATTTCCCGCTCATGACCGACCAGGGCACCTTCATCATCAACGGCGCCGAGCGCGTCATCGTCAGTCAGCTCGTCCGTTCCCCGGGCGCTTATTACACCGATACCATCGATAAGCTGGGAAGGCATCTTTTCAGCTCTCAGGTCATCCCCAACCGCGGCGCGTGGCTGGAGTACGAGACCGATGCAAGCGAACTCCTTTACGTCAAGATCGACCGCCAGAGGAAGCTCTATATCACCACCTTCCTCAGGGCTCTGGGCTACGGCTCCGACGCGCAGATCCTCGACCTCATGGGCGAGGAGGAGCGCCTCGTCGAGACCCTTAAAAAGGATACCGGCACCCAGGATACCGCGGACGGTCTCATCGAGATCTACAAGCGCCTCCGTCCCGGCGAGCCCCCCACGGAGGAATCCGCGAGGACTCTTTTGAATTCCCTCTTCTTCGATAAGAGGTACGATCTTGCCCGCGTAGGCAGGTACAAGTACAACAAGAAGCTGTCCCTTGCCGCCCGTATCGAAGGCAGGTACGCAGCCGAAACGGTTATCGATCCCAATACCGCCGAGATACTCGTTGAAGACGGCAGCCTCATCGACTGCGAGACCGCCCGCGCCATTGAAAACGCAGGCGTACTCGGCGTTTACATCTTCACCAACGATAAGTTCGAGAAGAAGATCAAGGTCCTCGGCAACCAGTTCGTCGATCCCAACCTCTATCTGAGGTTCGCCGACGATCCCGCCGAAAACGATAAGATCCTGAAATCCCTCGGCGTTAACGAGCACGTCTACTATCCCACTCTGATGGGCATACTCGCAGAGCGCGCCAACATGGAGGATGACGAGGACTTCCGCAGCTACGTCAAGGAGAACGCCCTTGAGCTCTCTCCCAGGCATATCCTCCCCTCCGATATGATAGCTTCCATCAGCTACCTCATCGGCCTGCCCTACGGCATCGGCAAGACCGACGATATCGATCATCTCGGCAACCGCCGCATAAGATCCGTCGGCGAACTGCTCCAGAACCAGATCCGCGTCGGTCTGACCCGCCTCGAGCGCGTCGTCCGCGAGCGCATGAGCCTGCAGGATATGGAAGTCGCGATGCCCTCCAACCTCATCAACACGAGGCCGGTCATCGCCGCCATCAAGGAGTTCTTCGGTTCGTCCCAGCTCTCCCAGTTCATGGATCAGGTCAACCCCCTCGCGGAGCTCACCCATAAGCGCCGTCTTTCGGCTCTCGGCCCCGGCGGTCTGAACCGCGACCGCGCGACCTTCGAAGTCCGCGACGTTCACTATTCCCACTATGGCCGCATGTGCCCGATAGAGACCCCCGAAGGACCGAACATCGGTCTTATCAACTCCCTCGCGACTTACGCAAGGATCAACGAGTACGGCTTCATCGAGGCTCCGTACCGCAGGATCGACAGGGAGAACCACCGCATACTCGACGATATCGTTTACCTCACCGCCGATGAAGAGGACGGCATGATCGTCGCTCAGGCGAACGAGGCCACCGTTACCGATGAAAACGGCAACACCTGGTTCGCGAAGGACAGGCTCGTCGCCCGTCAGCTCGATCAGATCATCGAGGTCAAGGCCGAAGAGATCGACTATATGGACGTTTCGCCCAAGCAGCTCGTTTCCGTTGCTACGGCGATGATCCCCTTCCTCGAGAACGACGACGCGAACCGCGCTCTGATGGGCTCCAACATGCAGCGTCAGGCGGTTCCCCTTCTCATCACCGAGGCGCCCATCGTCGGCACCGGCATGGAGTATAAGGCCGCTTACGATTCCGGCGTTCTCGTACTCGCCGAGGAGGACTGCACCGTTAAATCCGTCTCCGCCGATAAGGTCGTCACCGTAAGCGACCTCACCCGTGAGGAGAGGGTATATAAGCTCATTAAGTTCAAGCGTTCCAACCAGGGCACCTGCATCAACCAGCGCCCGGT
>JAEEGL017212298.1_pt1 | contig 34137 bp, 31 predicted proteins | sample 9134231 | NCBI WGS metagenome assembly JAEEGL01 (sample SAMN16246548, study PRJNA631951) | gut metagenome | biome: gut microbiome; feature: rumen; material: fiber-attached | host: Bos | place: Iran: Karaj | collected 2018-10 | reverse complement strand
TCAAACTTTGCGTATGCGTCAAATATCTGCCCCTGAAAGAAAATTCCTTGCTTATCTTCTATGTTGTATTTGTCCATTAAGGAGAACAATTCATCGATGCGCTCGTCCGCCTTTATCTGATGCTGCTTAATTGATACTATTTCATCAAAAATCAATTTATTGTTTTGCAGATGGTGCTTCATCGCCTTAAACATTCGTATAATCATTTTACTCTGTGTAACAGCCAAGTCACCCTTGAGAACTGTCATAAGCATATAAATACCTTGCTCTGTAAAGGCGTATGGGAGGCTTCTGCTTTTGGGACTAAAATTTTTGACCGCAAAAATTTGGCTTCATTATCAGTCAATTGAAACATGAAGTCATCATCAAATCTTTCTTTGTTATTCTTTATTTGCTGGTTAAACGCCTTAGTTGAGTAGCCATATATCATAGCCAACTCAAAGTCCAGCATTACCTGTGTCCCGCGGATTGTGTAGATTTTGTTCTCAATAGGACCGCCGATGTTGGCGTCAAGTTCTTGTAGCATTGTGAAGCCTCCCTTGCCATCCACCCAATATTCCCCACCCCGATGCGCAGATTTCCGCATCTCAGCATACTCTGACGCTGTTCGTTGTCTTTTCCGCTACATATATGCGGAACTATCCGCCACTGGGTTTGGGAAGTACCAACCCCATAACCGCCTAACTTTGCATTGTGGTGTATTATCACTAGCCGCGCCTGTTATGGTAAACGTTTGCGGGGTACGATACACCATGTACCTTAAAAATTAAAAAGCGTTATGTGTGCCATGCGCATACTATTGAAATACAATTACATACCCGCGGTTGAACCAAGATTGTGCGAATGACCCTTGCATGGCAGCGCCATTGGTGCTGACATTTATTGGCCAAATTTCACTCGCAAACAGCGATGCAACCATTAGCCGTAACTAGCAAACGGGATATTAGACTTTGAAAGAATCATAACCCATGTGTTTTAGGAAGAACAAAACAGACGACTTAGTGGAAAGCAAGCAGGAGCAAATGAACAAACTTAATCTCACTGCAAAGGAAAAGTATGAGTACGTAATAAAAGCTCGCAACTTCCATTACCGTGAGTTTAACGTGTGGTCCACGTATTTTAGCATTATAGTGGGTGCTCTATTTGTCGCATACTATAATTTGTTGAAAGACCACCCTTTACTCGCTTTTGTTGTAAGCGCTCTTGGTTTTATCGCAAGTCTATGCTGGTATCTGTCAGCAAAGGGATATGCGTATTGGTGGAATCATTGGTCCAAGTACCTTATTTATCTTGAGAACCAGGATATTAACACGATAAGTTCTTGTGGCGTTTATTCCACATTCTTTGACCCAGAAAGCGCGTGTAGAAAAGATTGTAAAAAGGTCGAGTTTGATAACGGATCAAGGTGGAACCCACTTAAAGGCTCAAATGTCTCCACCTCCAAGGTGATGATGTTGTTGACGTTATGCATAACTATATCATGGGTATTCGCAATTGCAGCACCAATACGCAAAGTGATTTATGTCATAAATGATGCGTGCAAACAGGCAGACAACGCATGTTGTCAAGTATTTAGTATGAGAGAAACTTATGTTATAGGGGTGGTTGTGATTATGTTAATTATTGGTGTAATTCTTTTGATAAATAACTGTGAAAGTGACATGAGTAATCACGATAAACCAGAATTAAAAACTAAAAAGGATATATGCCAAAATACATAATATGTAATTGTATGTGCAGCAAGAGATGACAGAAAAGGAGTATCTGATGCATCAACTGTGGAAAATGTATACAATGGAACAGGCAATTATGTAAAAGTATGGTATAGAAACTTTTTCATCTCGAGAAGTGAAACAAATATTTCACAGCAATATATTGATTTGTTATCCAAATGCATGTGTGACACATCAGCAAAAGGCATAATAAAACTTATTGAACAGATAAAAGGCATTCAAATTTAATAAACAAAACTAACAAATTAACACCTATGAACCAACGCCTACTCGTCATATTCGGATGTCAGAATGCTGGTAAGTCTACCACCATTAAGATATTGTATAAGAAGATGTTAGAAGTAGCAAGCCACGAGTTGAATAAACGCAATTGTAATCTTCCAAAAGATGTAGATGACAACAATATATTAGTCCAACATAGCGGAGATGTCTTTTCAATATTAAAAATTAATGACATAAAGATTGCATTAATAGGCCATGGTGACTATCCCAGTGTTCTTGAAAAGGAGTTGAATGACATCGATGTACAGGAATGTGACTTTGTAGTATGTTGCTGTAGGTACAAGTACAATGAGAACTCAACAAATAAGCTGTTACAGGATAAATACGGAGACCAAGTAATAAAGTGGTACTATCTGGAACGTGCTTATGATATACCCGGCAAGATAAAAAATGAGACAAAAATTGCAAATGAGATTTATGACGACCTGATGTACTTAATCAGCATGAAAACAAAATTTAAACGTAGGTACATAATTTGCGATGTAAATGCCAAAGGGAGGGGTAAACATAACGCCTTGTTAGCTCTCATATCATATCTATCAAGATATAATAAACCATGTTTCAATTTTAGCAATAGAACAGATGCCTATGTTCAGTATATAATTGGAGGCCTAAAAATTGCTGTATTTACACAATCAGAAATTAACGAGTCTCATAAGGGTTACTTTATAAGAGCAGACCAATGGGGCGCAAATGTAATAGTCTGCCCAACGTTGTCAAAAGATGAAAGTGTCTATCACGTATACGGTCAGGATGACAATGGCAATCCCCTTGGAACTCAAACATACGATGACATTATATGGCTAAGCAATCCATTCTCAGACAAAGGTCTAACGGATGCAATAGCAGACAAACTCAATCACTCTTTTGCAGTAGAGATAGTCGATATAATTGAGCAACTATTTGACATGGATATTTGTTATGCAAAACCATGCATTGTAGATTCCCTTATAGTTGAGAAAGAGCCCAATAGCAGAAGTATTCCAGACAGTTCTCTGTTTGAGTTTCTGACATATAAAAAAATACCTGGAACTCATAGCGAATACAGGTTAGACAAAGGAACTGGTGAGCCTGGAAAGTTGGATCATATACATGTTTTCCAAAACGGCAAGCAAATATTTGCTGTTAATTCAGATGGCTCCAAACATGACGGAACTTCGTATAAACTATCAAGGAAACAGATAAAAAGTTTAAAACCAATTTTTAAAGATTTGAAATTCACGATGCCTGATGATGGAGTTATTCAGTGCATTACAATTTGAAACCATTATTTAGAAAAACTAAAAGCCTAAAATACTATGAAACTCAAACTACAAACAATGTTAAAACATAAACTCCAGTGGATCCTGCTGCTGGCAGCGCTGCTTGGTGTGAGCCAGGGAGTGTTGGGTGCAACATCTACATACTATTTTATGTTGTACGAGGGCAATACAAATACCTACACATCTCTTGTAAATCAGGGAGGTGTAACAGCAGAAAATATTTTTACATGGAATTTGAATATTGATTCATATGGGAATTATTATTTCGCTATTTCAACAACTAGTAGCAATGCTAATATAATAGATGATCAGGACGCTACCAATAGAATCACCAACAATACAGGTGGACTAAACCTTCTAAGTAGTATAGAAAGAAATAATTGGAGTGGTAAATACATGTATCGAGTGGCATTTTCAAAACTAGGTGATGTTACCTTAACCTACAATAAAAGTGCAGATTCTTACACATGGGCTGAGGCTGGCGGCGAATCTTCCGCCCCAGTGGTTCGTATGGGTTATATGCCTCAGAATGAGGATAATAATGACGTGACGGTATCTGGCTATGTGGCATCAAGAGGCTGTAACAATGGTAGTACAGGCTCTATTACAGGCTTTACTATATACTATTCAAAAACATCCTTCAGTACAGGTTCTGAGTCCGGGGTATATACCAAGTCTATATCTGCTCCAAGTGGAATAACGCCATCTGAATCGCCAGCAAGAAACAGTGTATACAGTATGGTTATACCAGCTGAGGATCTTGCTGATAATGGATGGAGAAACGGAGACCCACTATATGTTAGAATCAAAGCCACCAATGATGCTGACCTCACATCAGACATAAGTGATATACAAAACATAACATACACCCTATGTGCAAATATGATAAATGAAGTTTATCTATTGCCTGCAGAGGGAGCTGTGGTTACAGGTTCCACTCTGAGCCTCCTTCCAAGCGTAGATAATACTGAGGCTGTAGGAGTTGTATACACATGGGAAAAAAATGATGAGGAATGGGGAACAGGTGATAGCAAAAGTGTTACAGCGAACGCAAATGTTAAAATTAAGGTAACGGCGTCAGAGTCAACCTGTAATTCATCCGCCAGTGTGACACACAATTATACCGTATGTACGCCAGCCATAACAAATCTAACAATAAGCGGGTGTCCGGCCGGCGATGTTGGCAAAGGCTCGTCTGTAACGCTGACAGCTTCAACGGAAACAGGCACACCTGATTCATGGGCGTGGTACCTGGACGGAGTATCCACAGGAGATACAGACAACAGTTACACGTTCACTCCATCTGCCGCTGTTGATTATACGGCAAAGGTGGTTGCAGAAGGATGTCCTGACCGCAAGCTTGATGCAGTTTGCGTAATCAGCGCCAAGAGCACATTTACCGTACCGTCACCAGCCATGGCTCCAACTTTTAACGCCTGCAAAGACCACCATCAGTTCATCTGGAGCGGAGAAAGTGGAATGTTCAATCCAGCACCAGAGAGGTATGATGTTTGCGTGGGCTCAGAGCCAGGAGGTGCTACAGACGCTTATGGAGAGTTTGAAATGCTCGGAAGCAAGTATATGGTTTGGAAACCTGGCAACAAAGCAGCAGGGACATACACATACTGCTTTACCGCGCATAGGACCGGATACATTAGTAAGAGTACAACTCTCACAATTACATATCAAAAGACAGCATCCGCACAGGGTATCAACTCCATCACCATAGACGGTACAGCTTACGCTGGAGAGCCGTATCCTGAGGTTATGCCTTGGACACCAGCCGCACTTGCCACTTCAATCCCTGCTGGTAGCTCAGAAATAACATCCATAAAATGGACGGTATCACCTACAGGGCCGCAAATATCGCCAACAAACAGTAATGCCACAACAGCAGAGTTCAAGGGCAGAGCCGTGGATGAGAAGACTCTCTACACCATTACGGCCACAGGTCTTACAAGCACCTGCGGTGAAGGTGGGTCCTCCACAACAAAAATATATGTTAAACCAGAAGCCGCCGAGCGCTGCGACTAATAAATTCTTAATACTATGAATAAATTTTATAATATATCAGAAGGCACTCTTAGGCGCACAGCAGCCGTAGTGCTAACTTTAGTTGCAATGCTTCTTTATTGCATAAATATTCATGCGTATACTATTAAAGACTTGTATATATACCACAATGGAGGAGACTGTGGCGGTTATAACTTCTATTTACACGTGTTCGGAGACAACTCATCGCTTGTGAACGGCTCAATGGAATATCTCGGTGATAACGTTTACAAATATAGCATTGACCGCAATGATGTAAAGGGATTCAGATTCTATAAAGCAGATACGCAACAGGGAGACCCCGGTAACTATAGCCACTGTTATACTCCATCTGCAAGATGCGGTAGCGGCAGTAATTTCTGGGGGGAAGACAAGACTGATTTACGCTATACCTGTTATCATACAAATGATGGAGGCTGGGGGCTTACGCCTATGTGGAACCTAACTGTCTCGGATAATGGAAGCACAACCTACGGTGGTAGTGGAACCTCAGCATCTCCGTATGTTGTTTATGGACCGAGCGGAGCCAAAGTTAGATGTAATGCATCTAAAAGAGATAATGTAACAGCACAGTATAAATGGCAGTCATGGGGAAGTGCCACTAGTTGGACCGATAATAAAAGTACCGATGACATTTCCATTCCATCGGATCAATATGGTAAGAAATTTCAAGTAAAATGTACCACCCGTGTTTATAATAATAATGTGAATTCTGCGGAGAGAGGTATGACCAATAATCTATACTATATAGCCAGCGCCTACAAACGTACCGCAAAAGCATATTATAGATTAACGGTTGGTGGTTCTACAACATTAGGCACTACTGGTGGTACTGTAAAGATTGGTTCGGGTTCAGCAAGCTCTTCCGTTGAAGAGATAGAAAACTATTCCACATCTACAACTTTTACAGCAACCCCTGCATACGGTTATGTTTTTGACGGATGGTATGATAATTCATCAGCCACTGGCACTCCACTAAGCACTGAAAAGACATATACTGTAAGTTTCAATTCCCCTACATCGTCAGATCAAACCGTATACGCAATATTTACATACAGGTCAGAGCCAACACTGCTGCTTGCTGACAGCGCCAAGATTTATGAAGGGCCAAAGGTTGTGCTTAGCGCATACCTCAAGAACTGGGCTTGTGACCAGACTCTTACAAAAAGAGGTTTCATTTTGTGTAAGACAAATGATTGTACCCCAACAGTAACAGGTAGTGCATCAGACTTAAAATGGGAGGTAACCAAGGCATCATTGGAGAAATCAGAAATGATTGTCTCAGACCCAATTTCAGACCTTAATGCATCTACCAAACTTGAGAAAGAGACTAACTATAGGTACAGAGCATACGTATATTCAGGCATAAAGAATCAATATTACTATAGTGAAACAGGAACATTTAGAACCCGTGAGGCGTGCCACTATGCCATAGGTGACACAGTTTACTACACTCTTGATTGTAATCAGCCGGCAGACCGTTGTGAACTTCGCTTCCAAACTATTGGGGATATAGTGGATGATATGAAATCTGAAGATGGTGTCCATGATCAATGGTTAGTGGATGATTTTTTAACTAAACCAATTGTTATAAATGTTGTATCAGGCAACTATGGTGATATAGCAAACGATGAGGATAGAGAAGAAAAACTAAAAAACATAAATACTTCAAATGGTTTCTCGCCAACCAAGGCCCCTTCTTTTAGGTTGATTATAAGAGGACAAAGAGATGAAGAGAATCATGTGCCTGTGTTTAAGGGTGGCTTTAACCTGCTTGGATCACGTTATATTACTTTTGAGGATGTGAAAATTACACGTGAAACAGATGATGCGAGCCACTCAGGCTCAGCTGTGGAATTAGGCTATTACACTAATGACGGAGAGGCTAATAGTCGAACTGTTGGCTGTATTACAAACTCTGGGCTCATTTTCAAGAATTGTGAAATAGACGCAACCGGATTCAACTGTATTCATGCATTAGGATGTGATGGCATATTGTTTGAAAACTGTATCTTCACAATGGAGAAGAGTACGTTTACGCCAGGAAGTGATGACGAGAAAAATAACCGCGACTGGGGTGCTTCCATTAAACTTATGAACTGCAAGAATATTAAGTTTGTACGTAATAGTATAAAGGGCAGCCACTCTACTACTCTCTGGTTACAGCATGTTCAGAATATGTTGATTATGAATAATGTGTTCTGGAATAGCAATGAATATACTACTAACGTGGCGGTTATCAGACCTATGATGTTTGGGTTGGATAGTGATGCAGAATGGCTGGCCCATAAAGTCACTAATCTGGCTATATATTATAATACGTTCTTCTTGGCAAACAGAGATGGAAGTAGTAATGCACAGAAACTTGATTTCTTAAGATTTGGTGGCCCAAGTGATGCATATCATTCTAGTCAGGCTGGCCATAAAACATACTATGACATCTCTAATATTGAATTCCGATGGAATAACTGCTACAGTTATGATGCAAATATCGTGAACAGAAATGACAATGACGAGGCATTCCAAGGATATACCGACGATGATCAAGAAGCTACATTCAAGCTTAACAACTTCTGGTCAATAGCAGTGGCCGATGATCCAGATAACCCAAGTCACGAGTCTGGATTTGCATTTGGATCTGACACCAAGCACGTGAATGTAAAGGATCTTCTTTGCCAGACTACAGCTACTAATCCAGAGGGTTTGATAGTGAAGGGAGAGATTACAGGCTCAGGTCTTAACTTTGGAGAGAAACCCGATGAGGATAAATCAGGATTAAGCTACGCAAACAACACCTATTCAGACCGTCTGCACTCACTTGTCCGTCCAGATGCGTCTTCATCAGACAAATGGACATTGGGAGCATACCAGCAAAGTGCGGAGAAAAATGTAGATGTAATTATATGGACAGGTGAGGCCAACTCTGACTGGGATAATCGCAACAACTGGAAGACTTCTGATAATGAGCAGCTGAACTGTATGCATAATCTGGCGGCTAACCTTACTGTTGTAATTCCAGACGCATCAAAAGTTAAGAATCTGCCTAACATCCCAGCATGGAATGACCCTACAAGAGCAGACGAAACTACCGGTCCGTATTATAGTGAGAAGGTAGAGGCTGGCCGATATGTGATAATGGAAGGTATGCCTGCAACAACAAAGTTTGCTGAATTCCTTGATATAAAGAATGGCGGTGCGCTCAAGGGTGTTGAGAATCTGAATGACGGAACCATGCGTTATGGAGAGGTTACAAATATTGCAGTGCTTGGCCGTAGCCAATGGATTCTTGTGGGAACCGTGGTCAAGAAGTTCAATGACGGGCAGAGCGGATCAACTGGAACCGTACGCAACACTAAGTCAAAAGACTACTACATAGAGAACCATGAGCCTCATGTATATATGCAGCATTACAGGCAAAGTGATAAAGATATTTTGCCAGATGTTCCATTCACAAGCCTCGATACGGAGGTGTTAGCCCAGACAGCGTTTGGTGTTAATATTCCAGACCAGTACGGACCAAGCAAGCTGAAGGCAAAATGGTATTATAGAAAGAGCTCTGACAAGAGTCTGCAGGAAGACGGAGACAAGCCAAAGACCTTCACCTTTACAGGTCACTTTGTTAACGAGTCAGGTTTAACAACTTACACGCTTACGACAAGTGCGAGTCTGGATAACCCGACATTCAATTTTGTTAATAACACCTACCCTGCAAATCTTGACCTTACAGCCCTTGTGGCAGCAAATTCAGGACTGAAGGCAAAATACTATGATTACGTAAACGGTGCATGGGTTGATGTAACTGGCAGTGAAGTGACTCATATCCTTATAAAACCTCAGAGCGGTTTTGTACTGTACTCCACATCGTTGAGTTCAGTGACGCCTGCAGTTTCACACTATGTTGGTGGTAGTACAGTGATTGACTACAACAAGAGAGCATCTGCTGATTCACATCTCAAACTCTCAGTGATTAACAGCAGCAACTTGAACAGCAACGCACTCAACATAATGTATGGTACTGAGAGCTTGCCAAAGGCGTTCAGCCATGTGCTGACTGTTCCTGAAATATATGTGCCGGGAGAAGGGGATAACATGTACTCCACTTTTGGAATTGATGACTACAGCAGCTGCATACCTCTTGGCATACGCAACAAGCAGGATTCAAAAATCACAATTCAGTTTGTACTGGATGAGAACAGCGGCTTTGAGAGTGTGGTTCTGGAAGACCGTATGAACTCAACCAGCTACAATCTTACAGATGGAGAGAAACCGTACTTTGACAAGATTGTTCCAGGAGACTGCCTAGGCCGTTTCTACCTGAACATAAACTATGCGGGAGAGGATGAGCCGGATGTACCTACAAGTGCTGATGGAGCGGACGGCAATTCAGGAAACATAGGCATCTATGCAACTGGCAATACAATAACGGTGTCAGCACCAAATGACATGACACTTCAACAGATACTTGTAAGTGACATGGCAGGGCGTACATACACCCTAAAGCCGGAAAGTGCTAATTATAGCGCACACACGCTTGGCATTAGCGGAGGTGTTTACGTGATAACAGCTGTGGCAGACAAGGCTACTGAGACAAAGAAGGTGATAATTAAATGATAAAGAATAAAGTAGAGATGAGAAATCTAAAATTTCTGATATTGGTAATGGGGCTGCTTGCAGCCCATGGGATAATGGCGGTAACACTGCCAGGCACATCATACACCCCTGCATACTTTGATACGGATAGTTATGAACCGCCTACCGTATCGCCATACGGGGTGACGCTTCCAAGTTCATCATTCCTTGGTCTTGGTGCCTCAGTGGATGATTGTGTTGAGAAAGGCACATTCTCACTGTGCGAGGACTGTTGTGGCGCGGAAGAGGATAAGTGCTTTCAAAAGTGTGCTGATGATGATGACGCCTGCTTTGAAAGGTGCAAGGCAGCTACCGCTGAATGTAAGAACGCTTGTGGACGCTCACTTCCGCTTGATGCACCGCTGTGGTGTCTACTCCTGCCTATTGTCATTCTAAGCGCATCAAAGAATCTGTTTAGGCATAGTTTAAAATTAATTTGAAACGGATATTACAACAATATGCTAACATTTGATTCGAACAAATGCAAAACTATTTTTAAGCTATATTATAAGCTTCAAGATAGTGCTCTTAGGACAAGAGAGGTTTCAGAAAGACAAGAGAATGGAAGGTCTGAATATGAGCGGGACTGCTCAAGAATATTATATTCATCGTCTTTCAGACGACTGCAAGGTAAGATGCAGTTAATGGGTATAGAATCTACCGCTTTTCATAGAAATCGTCTTACTCATAGTCTGGAAGTGTCAAGAATTGCAAGGTCTATTGCAAGAATCTTGAACATAAGAATGAAGCAACAGAATCAGATGTATAGAGAGGATGAATTGTGCCTTTTAGATACAGCTGCTTGGGGACATGACATAGGTCATCCTGCGTTTGGACATAAAGGAGAGAGAGTATTAGATGAAATCGCAAGAGTATATGGATTAAGGTTTGAGGGTAATGCACAGAACTATAGAGTTCTGAGAAAACTTGACAGGCACGGGATATTTGGAACAGGGCTAAATCTAACATATAGGACACTACTCGCCATTAACAAATATTGTTTTAGTGAGAAAGATAGTTGTGATATTAAAAAATTCATGTACGATGAAGACTATGAATTTCTAAAAAAATTCAGAGAGAAACATAAATTAGGTTTAGTTCAGACATTAGATGCACAGATTATTGAGTTGGCTGATGATATAGCGTATGCAGTCCATGATCTTGAAGATGGACTCTTTCAAGGTGTTATTACAGTTGATGAGGTTCTATATGCCATAAAATGTAGCAAATATTGTCCTAGTGTTGAGGCTAAAGATAGAGAAAGAGCCCTAAAACTTTTCAAGAAGTATGTTGAGTCAGTTAGAAGAGATGTTGACAAGGTAGATACACATAATCAACAAGAATATCTTCATATTTTTAGGAAAAGGCTAACTACTCAATTGACTGATAAGTTTGTTAAGAGTCTTGATTTTGATGAAAATACAAATACCTTAGTGCTTGAAACTGCGCATAGTACATTATGTTCACTCCTTAAGGAAATAACTCTTTCAAGTGTCGCTCGTAATACAGATGTCATTAAATATGAAGCAAGGGGACAAATTATTATTAAGACACTCTTTAATATATATGCTGACGAGAGCAAAAATGTAAAGTTCCTATTATTACCACCAGACTACAGACCAAAGAGTAAGTCAAGTAAAGACATAGCGGAATCCGTTATAAACTATATTGCTGGAATGATGGACGATTTTGCGATAGAACAATATGAAAGCCTAACGGGAATTAGTTATAATGGTATCAATATAGGTGATATGCCAGAGATATATAACATAGAAAAATCCAGAAGTGATAAACAATAAAAACACAATACTATGAAAAACACAAGACTAAACTTTTTTAATCATAAATTTCAGTGGCTGGTGCTGCTGGTGGCACTGCTTGGCGTGAGCCAGGGTGTGTGGGGCCTTAATGCTGGAGGAATCTGGTATTTTGACAACACAAAAACAAATTGGACAGATGTATATATCATAATAGGAAAGTCCAATTGGACTCAAGCAGTAAAATTATCTGCTAACAGTTGTGGGTATTATGTTCATAATGAATCTGGGTGGGGTGACGCAAGTAAATTATTTTTCGCAGATAATAACTGTGGATATGATACTGGCAATGGTAGTAATAAAAATGTAGATTCCCATCGAAGTGGTAATTATACAGAGAATGTGACGACAAATAAATCAAATTATCTTTGTCAGCCAAATTCTGCTTCAGGAGAATCTATTGGAATTACGTGGTCAAGTATAAATGTGTTGTCAGTTCTTCGTGATTGTTATGTGTGTTTTTATGCAGGAGTAAATAATGGATGGGATACAAAAAAAGTATATTTGAATAACGGCTCATCAGATGTGGCTTCTGACCTTCCAGCGTCAGCTGTTTCAGTAGGCGGTACGACATATAACCTTGCTCCTGTATGCCTTCCAGCAGGGCAATATTACATATCAAATCAGTCAAAAAGTGGATGGGTTGGCGTTCAAATGGGTGAAGTGTCCGTGGCAGGTAAGATATACGGACTTACAAATGATGGTGGTAATAAGGTTACAATTAACATAGGTATTACGCCAGGAGCACTTAAATTTGATAATAGTACAGGTGGAACATCCAAAACGGTATCTGTTGGTGACGCTATAACGCTTTACGCCTCAAGTAACAAAAGTAAAGATCCATATAATAGCGACTTGGAAGTGCAATATTATGTGGAAACCTCTGCTGGCTACTTCACACTGTTGGGAAGTGGTGATATAAGTTCAAATTATAACACAAAAACAATTACGTTGCCAAACACTCTTACTGATGGGACATACACTATATATGCTCTTGTAACAGATAAAACAAATCACAAAGTGTATATTAAAGAATCTAATACAGTATCTCTTACTATATCTTCCTGCACCCCAGCGCCAACTCAAGGTAAAACAATCACCATTAAAGAGACTTCTTCTGGTTCTTTTGATGATGCCGTAACTGTATGCTCTGGTACCAATGTAACTGTAAGGGTGGCAAGTGCGCAGTCTGGGTATATCTATAGGGTTCATTCTAGCTCTGAACCAACGGCACAAAATAAGTTGGCAGAAGGAAGCTGTACATCAGCCGGTAATTTTGACATCAGTTTTGAGGCAAGTTCAAGTAGCACTTGCTACGTTTTTGCACTAAAAAGTAATGGTTGTGACGCTACGGATGTTGGTAATAACACGGTTAGTTTAACAGTAAACACAACCCCAACAATCACACCATCCTCAACTACCGCTAAAAATTTTGAATCAGTTACTTTAGGTAGTGATCCTGCACTTAATAGCAGTGTAGGAGATAACGGATGGGAGATAACAAATATCAGCGGGTCTGATTCATATTTGTATAATACAACTACAACAGCTGCCAAATTCAAAGGCACCGTAGGTGGAAGTTCCAGCAAAGGTTTCATAATACAAGGAACTGCGTCTAATGGATGTGTAGGCTCCACCACCATTACGGTAAGTGCGGATGCGGAAGAAATTTGTAATTAACACACAAAACATTATGAATTCAGCACGCTATTCAGAAGATGGCTTTAATGATTATCTTAAGCATCTGATAAATGACGCAGAGCTTAATGATACGCAACGAGGTATTGCTAGTCTTGTACTTGATAAGGGTTATGATGTGCTAACCGATAAGCATCGTTATGTGTTTGATAAAATGATTGATGAAAACACCGTGTCATCTTGCAGTCTTTGTGGAGACTCCATTTCATGGCATGAGATGGAGTTTGCGTTGGAACATGGCGGTCTTTGCATACATTGTGCTAAAGTGTTGAGAAAGTAATATCAGACACTTTATTAATTATTTTCTCCCCCTCACCTATGCTCTGCGGAGTGTGGATGAGGGGGAGGTTATGTTTGGTGGGGTGGTTGCATCGGGGAAATACGCCTCTATATCATTGGGCGCAGCTCTACAGTTAACCCCATTGCAGCTGCAAGTCTGTAAAGAGTGGAAACTGTAGGTGTTATTATTCCACGCTCTACTCTTGATATGTAGGATTTGTCTACTCCCATTCGTGTTGCAAGGTCCTCTTGTGTAAGACCTGCATTATGACGTGCGTCAAGAAGAATCTGTGCATTATATTCTTCCCAAGCCTTGTCTTCTGCAGCCTTTCTGGTTGCAGAGCCTTTAGCACCGAACTCGCGTTCCAGATCTGCGCTTATATCATAAATCATTGATTTCTTTTTCATGCCTGTATTCCTCCTTTAATATTACCTAATGTTACTCTAAATTCATAAAGACCGTCTCTAATAAACTTGATATAGTGATATGGTATTTTATCTTCAGTTTCAAAGAGAAGTAACGCTCTTTTTATCTTTTTTCGCTGCTCTTCGGTGAGCCTTTCCATGAACTCCTGAAAATAGTGCTTATAAGCAATTATTCTTCTCATTGGTGCAAAGATATGAAATGTTGTAATAGTATGCAACTTCTTATGATTATCAGTTAAGTATAACTAAAAGTTTAATTACGGTTTAATTTTACTCTCTGAAAATATAATAATGGTTTCAGACAGAGAGAGTTTGCCATTAAACTAAAAGTTTAATAAAATTTTCATTTTACCTATACTCTGCGGAGTGTGGATGAGGGGGAGATTATGTTTGTGGGGGTGGTTGCATCGGGGTGGAAAAACTTTAACATTATTTAACTAAATGTTCTTTCGTGATAAAACCGTAACTTTTAGTTACATTTTTGTAACTGAAAGTATCATTTTGGTTTAGTTTTAGTGCTATAAGGAAATTGCAGTTGAAATGGCATTTGGAAATGTTTCTCCAAATACTTACTTTTGCAGAAAAGAAGTTTTGTTATGGATTCTAATTTCATGATTGGTGACAGAGTTTTGGTATCACCATTTTTAACTCATCTTCCTGACTGGTCAGAAGGTAAGGTTATTGAAGTGGAGAATAACACGTACAATGGCATCGTTGTTTCTGCTGAAACTGATGATGGAAGTATCTATTTTCAACGTGCGGAATACTTTAAGAAAAAGTGATATGTATGCGTTGAGTTTTGATATGACTGTAGCCGATCTCACGGCTAGTTATCCAGGTAAGCAGTATAATAACGCCTACTATGAGATAAAAAGAGAGCTGGCTAAGTATGGTTTTGAGTGGATACAGGGTAGTACGTACTTACACAAGAGTACATCTGAAGATGGAGAACTAGCTGATTTGTTTAGCGCTGTCTATGCTCTTAAATCCATAGAGTGGTTCCGTGCCTCTGTAAGAGACATTAGGGGCTTCAAGGTTGAGGATTGGTCAAATTTTACTAATATCTTAAGAAAATAAGAGTATTTTGTGTATCTCCCCCTCACCTATACTCTGCGGAGTGTGGTGAGGGGGAGGCTTATGTTTGTGGGGGTGGTGGCATCGGGGTAAAAATATTCGGGAAATATGTTTGTAGGCTAAAAAAAATATTGTACCTTTGCAAGTGATAATTCCCACCACGCCTCTCAACGATGCGTACCACGGTGGGACTTCGTTTTTTATATGCTAATCTGAAATCAATGAGAGAATATACAAACCCTCCTATTAGCAGAGAGGAACAACTAGAAGTATTATTAACAAGGGGTTTGCTAGTTACAGATAAACATGAAGCAGTAAAGTACCTTGACAGCATTAATTACTTTCGTCTTGCCTGCTATCTACAACCATTTGAGTCACCAACTTCACCCCTTAAGTATAAAGAGGGTACGTCCTTTAGTAGAATAATTGAGATTTACCGTTTTGACAAAGATTTGAGAGAACTGATTTTCTCTGCAATACAGGATGTGGAAATCGCCTTGAGAAGCCGTATAATTCACCATTTTTCTATGGCACATGGTTCATTTTGGTTCCTTAATCGTAAACTATTTAAGGATAGCTCTATTTTTAACGCAACATTGCAAAAATTATGGAGTGAAGTTGGACGTTCCAAAGAAGACTTTATTGAGGATTTTTTCGACAGGTATGACAGCCCAATACTTCCACCAGTATGGAAAACTCTTGAAGTTGCATCATTCGGGGTGCTTTCAAAGATATTTGAGAATTTTTCAGAGGTTACAGTTAAGAAAGCTGTTGCGCGTGATTTTGGATTACCACAATATAAGTATTTGGAGAGTTGGATTAGGAGCATTACTGTACTACGTAATTGTTGTGCTCATCATTCAAGAACATGGAATAGACGTTACCCATGGAAACCTCAGATGCCAGCGACACTACCATGTAAATGGATATCTGATGCCACTGATTTGAAACCATACAAGGTGTACTCTCAACTATGCTGTCTTCAGTATCTGTGTAGTACTATCTCAGCAGCGGGCAATTTTTGCGATGGCATAAAAAATTTAATTAAAAGATATCCTTCTATAAACATCTCTACATTGGGATTTCCCGCATCTTGGAGTTCTGAACCGTTATGGGAAGGATGTTGATGCGTAGTAAAGATTATGTTTGTGGGAAAGTGGTGGCATCGTAGCATGTATATGCAACAGGTTTTAACTACATATCAAATGCAGATTCTTGAAAGCATTGCGCTGGTTAAGAAGGATGAGGATATGCGAGAGATTAGAAATCTTATTGCTGCTTATTTTTCTAAGAAAGCATTGGATGCAATGGATAATCTGTGTGTGGCGGAGGGCGTTACCACTGAAACCATTGAAGACTGGCGTAAAGAACATCTACGCACGCCATATAAATAATCTGAATGGAACGAATCTTGAAAAATTTAGACCCGACGTTACCATCGTAGTTATTTGACGCACTATAAAGAACTCCCCCTCACTTATGCTCTGCTATTCTTTGCTCTTTCCAGAGTAGTCCTTTGTCAGCTTCAGTGCAAGCTTGTAGTTTCTCATCATGTATGCTACAAGTTGTTTTTCGTCTGAGAACATCGGTGATTTTCTCCATTCTTGAATTTGCCGTATGCAGGCTTCCGAATTCTCCTTGTGATACTGGTTTAGGTATGTCATATATGTGCACCGTTTTTATCACTTCTTCTTAGCCGTGAAGGTGTAGCTGAGCACTACCTGCAGCTGGTTGATGTAGGTGAGGGCTTTGTAGTCAAGCTTGAGGTCATTGTTGGAGTACTTCTGGTAGCCGCCCATGTCTGAGATGCCTATGTCATACACGGCGCAGATGCCAAAGTTCTTGTAGGAGTAGCCAATGCCAAAGCCCCATGACGCATCAAATGGTATGTATTTGTCCTCCCAGTCTATATCGTAGGTGTTAACCTTTACGCCGTGGTCTGTGATGGTGCATTTGCCTGAGTAGTAGTCTGTGTGTACGCGGAGGTCAACATCCTTTGCTGCAGAATATGTGTTATGATCTGTAACCATGGCTATGCCTATGTTGAACTTGGGGCCTGTCATAAGCCACAGCTCCATATCCCTCTTCAGGTGGAATGTGTATGAGAGGCGCAGCGGCAGCTGTAGCTTGTACTGCTGGGTTACGTAGCTCACGCTCTCAAACTGTTTGTTAATCTCAGCCTGCTCATCGCGCTCTTTCTTGGTGTCAAAGATAAGGCCGCCGGTGGCAAGGAACACAAACTGTGCTCCGAATCTCAGTCCCAGTGATGGCACACCGTTGAAACGGTAGTCAAATGTTGGGCCTACGTGGAAGCCGTGCATCTGCGGCAGACGCCCCGTAGGGGTTATGTTCTTGCCCTGCTTCTGCTTGCGTCCGTTAATCTCCACCTCATCGTAGGTCTCGATAACATCGCTGTGCTGATATATTACATGAGACACGCTTGTGGTTGCCACCTCCTTTTTTGATGCATTTTGCTCTGTGGTTATGAAGTATGAACGCAGATGCGCAAAGTCATAGCCTGCCTCCAGGCCTATGTTAAACTGCCCGGCATACGCTGCCACGGCTGTGATAATAGACAGTAGTGATAGTATAATCTTTTTCATAAGAAAACGGGTTGAATTGCAAAGATACTAAAAAAGTTGCTTTCTATTGTCAAAAAATGTGACAGGTTTGCGAGTCATGGGCGGAAAGTTGACTTTTGACACATTTTCAACGCTGTCTGTCACTATCTCCGGCGCCACACGCAGCTTGGCTCTGAAGTGGTCCTTAAGGTCCTTCACAGGGTCAAAAGGCGGCTCATATTTAAGCCCCACGGTCACAGTCACGTTGTCAGTCTCAGTATCGTTGGTGTCAACGGTTATATAGTAGCCCGCCACATAGTCCACGCTGCTGAGCACGTCAGCTATTGCAGGCGGGTAGAGTGTGGTGCCCTTCAGTTTTATCAAATGGTTCTTTCTTCCCACGATAGGGGAGATGCGTGGCGTATTACGGCCGCAGGCGCACTTTTCATAGTGCATACTGGCCATGTCGCCGGTCTTGAAACGCAGAAGTGGCATCCCCTCCACGCCTATTGTGGTAACAACCACCTCTCCCACACCGCCCTCTGGCACGGGCTTTCCGTCCTCGCCTATAATCTCCACTATAAGGAGCTCAGGGTGCAGGTGCCCTCCGCACTGGTACTGGCACTCAGGGAATGTGGCGCTCATCTCAGTGGATGAGTATGTGGCGTAGAGCTCCACGTCCCACTTCTCCTTTATCTTGCGTCCAAGGGAGCTGAGGCTGAAATCCTGGTTGCGCAGGCTCTCTCCTATGCCTATGATGCGCTTTACTCCTGAACTGCGATAGTCTATATTGTGCGTCTCAGCGTACTGTATAAGGCGTAGAATGAATGACGGCACGCACATCAGCGTGTCTGGCTTTATACGGCGTATGGTGTCCCATTGCAGCTCTGGTATGCCGTTGCCCACACGTATCACTCCCGCGCCTAACTTTCTAAGGCCAAGGAAGTAGGCAAGACCTGCCATGAAACGCTTGTCAAGGGTGGTCATAAGCTGCACTTTGCTCTTCTCTGTAACCCCTGCACAGCGGAATGAGAGCTCCTCATTGTAGGCAAGACGCTGCAGGTCGCCCTCAGTGCATACAAATGTGACAGGGTCTCCCAGTGTGCCAGACGTGGTTATGTAGTCCACAATCTTCTCCGGCGGCACGCATATAAACTCGCTGCCGTGCATCTGCAGGTCCCTCTTGTCTGTGAAGGGTATGCGCTGCAGGTCCTCAAGAGTCTTTACCTCGGCTATATCGATGTTATTATCTCTGAAAAGCCTCTGGTAGAAGGGTGAGTTTGCCTTAAGGTATGCAAGATGCTCTCTCAGACGCACCTCCTGATACGCCTTAATCTCAGCCGTTGACGCAAACTCAATATCGGGGTTATACATGGTTGTTTAAGCTTAGGGCTGCAAATTTAAGAAATAAAATGCAGATTTTGAGGTATGCAGGCTGTATTAAGGGTGGCTTTAAGGTTATTTTCCTCCCCGATGCGGGCGTAAACCTCCACCTGTGGGTGTGTGAGAGCGTAGATCCAACCCTTAACGCCCACGCCACCGTCATCAATGTATGCCGCGCCGCCTTCAGGCTCTGTAAGGCAAAGTTTTTTAAGCGCTTCCGTGTCACGCAAATCACTGTAGGCTGCCTCACGCACCTCACGGCACTTGAGCGCATATTTATTACGCAGGTATGGAATGAAGTACTCCGCAGTCTCACGCTCACGGCGCAGATTGTCATATTTGGTGCGGTATAGGTTGCGGAACTGTTTTGCTATTTTAAGGCATGAAGGGTCATCCTCTTGAGACATATTCTCTATGTTGATACGCTCGCATATCTCCATATAGAGCGAGCCTCTGCGTATAAGGGGCGCAGTCTTGGGCAGTACATGCCAGAATCCGTGAATCATAAGCGTCAGAATGTCAAGCCCAAGGTCTTTTGCAAGGCGGAACGCCCCTGGGTGGAATCTGCCAATCTCTCCGTTTACGGTGCGTGTGCCCTCAGGGAATACCATTACGGAGTAGCCCTGCGCCACCACCTCCCTCAAGTGCGGCAGCACGCCGTCATAGCCTAATGTAATAGGAAAGAAGTTGGATTTTCTAACAATTCTGCTCCAGAACGGGTTGTTCCATACCCACTCATTGGTGAGGATAATTATCTTTGGGTGCAACGCCATAATGGCCAAAATGTCAAGCATTGACTGGTGGTTGCACACTATCACCGCAGGCTTTTCAAATGTCTCTCCGCTCTTGTTGTTCAAGGTGAACGGCACGTGCGGAATGTGGGTAATTGTGTATCGCGTCACCCTCTGCATAAGCTTATGGAATGTCTCTTTTCTCATGAAGAAGCTTATCACAGATATTATGAACGCAAATATCACATAGTAGAGCAGTGCGTACAGCGATGTAAATATTCTGCTAAACGTTATCGGTAGCTCTCTCTGGCGGCCGCCCTTCTCAGTCAGCAGCCTGTAGACGTAGGGCGGCACTATGAATGTGACTATCACCACTGAGACCATACCTATGGCTGTGACGCTTGCCAGTGAGCGCATGGCAGGGTGTGTGGCGGTTATAAGGGTCACCACGCCGGCAAAAAGGGTGAGGGCGGAGAGTGTGACGGCGTTCTTGTCAACCTCCAGCATACGGCTGCCGTAGGTGTTCTCCTGCATAAGGCCGTCCATCATGAAGATGGCGTAGTCATCACCTAAGCCGAATATGAATGTGGCGAGCACTATGTTCACTATGTTGAACTCAATGCCTGCAATTGCCATAATGCCTAAAATCCAGAGCCAGCTCACTGTCATTGGCAGGAAACTTATCACAGCCGCCTCTGCGCTGCGCATTGAGAGCAGCAGGAATGTGAACACCACTATGGCGCACACCCAGAGCACGTAGTTAAAGTCATGGTTTAGATTGCTCATGGCTCGCTCCACTATGGAGCTCTCAATCAGCTTTCCGTAGGGTGTGAACATCGACGGGTCAAGCCCCTCTGCCTCTGCCGCCTCCTTCACGGTGCGGTTTACCTCATCGCCGTGCTCTTTCCAGAAGCTGTTCCATGCGGCGGTGCGCTCTGGCACGTCATCAATGCTGTACGCCGATATGGCGTTAAGGCTCTCACGCTGCTCTGGTGTCATGTATGTGAGGTGCTGCATATTGGTGTCAAACTTGACATCGGAGGAGAATATGCCTAAAATAACGGTTAGCGCCACTGTTACAATTATCACCCAGCCTTTGCTCTCAATGGTGCGGGAGGTCAGGATATGGAAAAGGCGTGGCGTGGCGTGGTTTGGTCTGCCGTCTGAGACTAAGTAGGGTAGGAACACAAGCACAAAAATTAGCGTGCCTATTAGTGCCAGTGCAGCAAAGAGTCCAAAGTCACGCATAGACTCCGCGCTTATGAAGAGCAGGCTTATGAAGGCGGCTATGGTGGTGAAACTCCCTATTGTGAGTGGTCTTGCCACCTCACGCACGGTCTCACGTGCGCTGCCGTTGAATTTTAGGTGTGTTATAAAGTGCAGGGAGTAGTCAATGGCTATGCCTAAGATTATGGAGCCCGCCCCCACGGCTATGGCTGACACTGTGCCCTTTATCAGGTAGATGGCGGCAAGTGAGAAGAGCCCTCCAAAGAGCACTGAAAATGCTATGTAGACGAGCGGTTTGGCGCTTCTGTAGAATGATATCAGCAGTATGAAAATTATTATGAGTGAGAGCGTTAGGGCTATGACGCTGTCACGCTTTATGCACGCAGCGTTGGTCTTGGCCACCTCAGAGGGTGAGAATAGAATTACCTCTGCCTGCGGCGATGCCTCCCTTAGCTCCGCTATGGCGCTCTCCATAGCCTTTATCTTCTCAGGGGTGTCTTCAAAAGTGATTACTCTGCCTCTCTCCCTCAGATTCTCAAGGGTGGGCAGATAGAGCCCTATAGGGTCTGCCGCTATGTACTGCTCCGCATACTCTCCAGCCCCTGAAAGCAGAACATCTTTGCTGCGTCTGAGTGCCTTGCGTATGGAGTCCGGGTGCAGCCGCGCCTCCATCCGCTCATAGTCATCTGGGGTGAGCAGGTAGGGGATGTTCTCTGTAAAGTGCTCCATCCCCGATGTCTCACTTACAAGTTCTCCGCAATCCTCATCCGTTACGCCTTTTATCATCATCATGGCGCGTGGTTTGGCGCTCTCATACTGCTCTCTCTCGCTCTCTGGTAGAAATCCCGTGATATCCTCGCTGAGGCTCACACGACTTGCCAGCCATCCCATGGTGACTGTAAGGAGTAGCAGGAGTGTCAGAGTAATTGCGCGGCTGCGTAGAATCTTGCGTACAAGCATTGAGGGGTAGCCGTAGATAAAGGCGAGTGGGGTGAGTATTGTGTTTAGCACACTTATCCTCATAAAATCCCTTGCAGGGCGGAAGTGCGACACTCTCTCCTCCTTGGGCGGATAATAGGCGTTCACCTTGGCGCTACGTATCTCTATAAGCCTCCATGCGCTCTTTACAAGCAGTTCCAGCTCTCCTTCATAGCGGTTGCCTACCACGGGGATGTTATGTACGTGCCTGAGCGGGTAGAGTCTGAACCCTGACTGGGTGTCTATGCCGTGCCTGAGGGTCTGGACTGTAAACCAAAAGTTTGCAAAATGATTGGCAAAACTGCTCCCTGCCGTGCGTTCCACGCCTCTCAGTTCCCTCTCTCCCACAATGATGGCATCGGGGTGGAGCTGTGCCTCCTTTATGAGATTTGCCACGTCACACACTTTGTGCTGGCCGTCTGAATCCATGGTCACGGCATGGGTGTAGCCGAGCCTGTAGGCCTCCTTGAGCCCTTGCCTTATGGCGTAGCCTTTGCCCCTGTTCTTTGCGTAGCTCACCACGTTTATGCGGCTTCCAAACCCCTCTAAAATCTCTGCGGTGGAGTCTGTGGAGCCGTCATTCACCACCACCACACTATAGCCTGCCGCCAGTGCGTCATTTATAACGCCCTTTATGGTGGTGCAGTTATTGTAGGTGGGTATAAGTACGCAGGGCTTCATCTATTTGAAATTGATTAAGAGGACTGCAAAGCGGGCATCGGCGTTTGATATCACGGCTGTGGACTTGCCATCTTCTATGTGTAGATTGATGCTAAGTCCGCTCGTCTCCGGGGTGATTGGCTTCAGGAACTTCACCTTGCCTACGCACTCCACCTTGACGCGGCGTTTTTCATGCATTGAAATGGCGTCCACGGCCATCTGTACCAACACCGCTCCCGGAACTATCGGACGGCCGGGGAAATGGGCTTTTAGAATCTCATCATCGGGGTTCAGGGTTATGTTGTAACTTACATTATTGCCTACCGCGATGTCAGGGGTAAGTGTATATATATTCATTTTGCAACAAAATAGACTCCAACAACTATTATTATCACGCCTATCCACCGTGTAAGCGGGACGGTCTCGCCAAGCACAAGCCACGCTGCCAGCAGGCCTATTATGTAGCTGATTCCAAGCAGGGGATAGGCTACTGAGAACTCATAGTGGCGCAGGGTGTATATCCATATCAGAAACGCTGACAGGGCGCACACTCCGCTCATGAAGAACTGCCACGTGGTGAGCGCCTTGGAAAAGAACGTCCATGTGAATGAGAACTTGCCGAATATGCCTACGGCTATCTTCAGCAGTGTCTGTGAGCCTACGAGCAGTATGCTCTGGAGTATTATGAGTATTATCAGTCTTAGCATTTTCTTATGGTTATTTGGGCTTTATCTCCCTTGCCGGTTATATGCTCTATCTTTACCTCTTCCAGTATCTCTATGGGCGCCGATGTGGGGTTTGTCTGTAACACCATAGCCTCCGATGTGTAATCCTCCCCCTCATCATTCAGTGTTACAAGCACGCTCTCCGCGGCTCCTGATCTCAGCTGGAGCATGGCGTCAAGCAGTGCGCACGCCAGAGACTGCTCGCCCTGAGCGTAGGTGCAGTTGTAGCCGTGACACTTGGTGCGGATGGCTATCTGGGAGCACACGGTGTTGTGGGTGGACTGCATGAAGCGGGTGGGCATGGAGGCGCTCTCGCCCTCTGTGCAGAGTGCTGTCAGCAGGGTCTCGGTGTCTTCCACTTGCCCCCTGGCGGTGCCGCCTATTATGGCGTCAGGGCGTTCCAGCCCTGCCTCCTGCAGCGCTGTCAGCGCCGTGGTCAGTGCCCGCCTCAACCCCACACTCATCCTCCGCGCCTCCAAGGGCTTGATGAATCTTGAAAGCCACTCCTGAGTCAGTGGGTTCTGGGGGGTGATTTCAACCTTTGATACTATGTAAATTGTTTTTGTCAATTCTCAACTATTATCGTGGAGTCGTTCCCGCCAAACCCAAATGAATTGCACATCACGTGGTGGAGGCGGGTGTTTCTAACGGTTTGCAACACTGGTACGGCGGCTGGGTCCATGGGGGTGTGGCAATTATGGCTTGCTGGGATGAAGCCGTTTTGCATGGCCAGCAGGCATATCACGGTCTCTATGCTCCCTGACGCACTGGTTGTGTGCCCCGTAAGGGCCTTTGTTGATGAGAATGGCGGTATCTGCTCTCCAAAGACTCTCCTGAACGCCGCTATCTCTGTTAGGTCATTATTGGGTGTGGCTGTGCCGTGTGCGTTTATATAGTCTATCTCTTCTGGTTTCAGGCCTGCCTCTTTCAGGGCGGCAAGCATTGATTGTGTGGCTCCTTCTCCCTCCGGCGATGTGGCCGTCTGATGGAAGGCGTCACATCGGTTGGCTGTGCCTGTGACTGCTCCTATTGGCGTTACGCCTCTTCTCTGTACGGATTCCGCACTCTCAAGCACCACGTATGCGGCTCCTTCTCCTAAATTCAGTCCTGCTCTTGTGGCGTCAAACGGACGGCACGGCTCTTTGTCCAGTATCATCAATGAGTTAAATCCGTTTAGGTGGAACATTGTGAGGGCCTCGGTGCCTCCTGCCACCACCATGTCTGCCATCCCTGCCTTTACCATGCTGCATCCAAGTATTATGGCGTTAAGTGCTGACGAGCAGGCGGTTGACGGTGTTATTGTGCGGCTGAATATGCCAAAATAGTCTGCTATGGCATTTGTGGTGGCTCCGCAAAGGTGCTCTTTGCTGTAGCCGCTCTGCATAAAACTCCGCTCTGTGATATCCATGCCGCCTACGGTGGTTCCAGAGATAAGCGAGATTTCGCTTTGAATGCGAGATGCTTCGCTGCTCTCAGCATGACGGGAGATGTGCGCCTCTTCCAGCGCCTCTTTCAGAGCCATTATTCCAAGCAGCTTTGTGCGTGAGTGGACTTCTTCTGGGTTGAGTTTCAGTGCTTTGCAGAGCTCCTCGTTGCTCATCTTCACCTCTCCCACTGGCAGCTCTGTATGCTCGGTTTTGAGATAGCGCACGCGCCCTATGCCTGACTTGCCGTCAAGCAGTGACTTTAGCGTCTCTTCTTTGCCGCAGCCTATGGCTGAAACTACGCCTGCACCTGTTATGTAGACTTTGCTCAAACTATTTTGTCCTGTTTTTCTCTATGTACTCTGCCATCACGGCCACTGATTTGAATACTGCCTTGCCCTCCTCCGGGGTCTGCAGTTTTATGCCGTAGGCCTTTTCAAGCAGCACTATCAGCTCCAGTGCGTCTATTGAGTCCAGCCCTATGCCGTCCTCACCAAACAGCGCTGCGTTGTCGTCGATGTCGGCGGGCGTCATGCCTTCAAGGTTCAGGGCCTTGATGATTTGTTGTTTTAGTTCTGTTGTTTCCATATATTAGTTGAAAATTGAAAGTTAAAAGTTGAAAATGGAATATCTATTGCAAAAGTAAGCGTCTCCACCCGCGGAGACGTATAGCGGGAGGGACCCATAGGGTCACAGACCCGTATGGGAGGGACGAAGCCCCATCACAGAGGGGCTGAGCCTTACGTTGTAATAGATATTCCATTTCCAAAAAATATATTTGTTTTATATTCACTTTCATCCCTATAATCAACCCATCCATAAAGGATTCGTTTGGTGGCTGGATCTTGGAGCGCCTCATGCACGATGGCCCGCATTTCGTTAAAGTCTGGTTTTTCAAGGATGTAGACTGACGTCTCGCCCATGAACTTGTTGCGGATGGCTATCTCGCCTGTCACTATGTTCGGCAAGGTGTAGACAAACAGTGACGGGCTGGGGTAGAACTCCTCTGGCGTGATGGTGGCAAGGTACTTGCGGTCATTGTCTGATGAGGAGTTGGCGTTGAAGAGTATCACAGCCGTGTCTTCTCTTGGCGTGAACCTCTCCGCGCTATCCTTTAGCAGCATCTCTGACGCCACGTAGCCAAGGCGGCACAGGTTGTCCATCTTGAAATATTTAGGGTAGGGTGCGCCTAATGTGTTAGGGTTGAAGCCTCTGAGAGTGAAATTCTCTGGGCTCAGCTCCACTGGGGCGCTCTCTGTAAACTCTTTATTGCATACGGCCTGCGGAGTGGAGTAGGGGCGGTCATCTGCCGCGCGTTTCCTCATCACCATGGCTGCGTTAACGCCTCCAAAGCCTGACAGCAGTTTTACAAATGCTCTCTTATGTGTAGCGGAATTGTCTACACTTACACTGATTGGCTTTGACACTCCAAGGCTCTCAAAGCCGTGCGTGCCAAGCACTGTGACGTCATCCACAGCCGCCATTGAGAGTATGGTTTCAAGTATGCCTGCAGCTCCGAGTGTGTGGCCGTAGCACCCTTTCAAGGTGTTCACTGGCACCGATGCAAGCGGTGTACGTGATATGGCTATGGCCTCCATCTCGTCGTTATAGTTTGTGGAGGTGCCGTGTGCGTTTATAAATGCAATCTCCTCTTGGCTAATGCCGCTGAGCACCGCCCGTAGGGCGTTGTAGCTCCCCTCGCCTGTGCGTGAGGGGCCTGATATGTGGTTGGCGTCATTGCGTATTACGCCGTTCTCTATAACCCAGTCTCCATCTGCGGCTTTATCAACCGCTTTATACACGATGCAGGCTCCGGCCTCGCCAAGGTTGAGTCCCTTGCGCTCTGTGCTGTACGGGTGGCACGGCTCTGCCGATAGCGCCTTCAGGCACTGGAAGCCTGAGAGTGTGAAGCGTGAGAGTTCGTCGGCCCCCACCACCACGGCGGTGCTGTAGCGTCCGCTCCTCAGCGCACGCATTGCAGCAATCTGTGCCGCTACGCCTGAGATGCAGGCGTTTGACACCACAAGTGGCGTGTTACTGTTGCCAAAGTAGGCGGCTATCTTCCTGGCGGACACGGCCAGCGGCGTCTCCAAGTCTCCCTTGGTGGTGGAGAGCACAAACACCGTGCCGCCACTTGCGGTGTCAGTGTCTGAGCCTCTCACCGCGCCCTGCACGGCAAGTATGGCGAGCTTCTCAAAACGGCTGAAATCACCCTCCACGCCGCTCTCAATAGTGAGAGGCTCAAACACAGCGGCACAGAAAGGCCCTGTCATGCCGAACATCTCCGGGTACACCTTGAGCGCGCTCCCGCCAGCCTTCACAGCGCCGTAGTTCGCCTCAGTGCCCATGCCGAGCGGTGAGACAATGTTATCAGCTATTTTTACAATCTCCCTCATGTAAGTGAAATCTTCATTGAGCCTCGTGCGATAGGCGTTCCGGTGCAGCAGACCTGAACATCCACCGCCCTCATGTTAAAGACCTCCGCAGTAACCGTCACGGTGGTCTCCAGAATCTCATCCACTCGCGGCAGCCTCATAATCTCCAGTGAAGGCACAGCCCCCACCACGCCTATCTTTATATCGTCAGAGTAGTAGCCTATATGTACGGCGCATGTCTGCGCTATATTCTCCAAAATCCCTGCCTCCTGCAGTTTGCCGTCTCTCACAAGCGGAGAGTCAGCCCGCACCTGCATCAGGGTGGTGGCATCGCTGGGCGATATATCCACAATACAATCCACAAATATGTAGGGTGGCTGCTGGGGCAGCAGCTCTTTGACATCGGCGTAAATCATGATACAAAAACATCAAAATAGTTAAACCACTGGAGCGGATACTCACGTACCACATCCTCGAGCCTTTTGGCGTAAAAGTCCGCTAAGATGGCGCTCTTTTCACGTATTGGCAGCTCCGCCTGCTCAGGGCTGAAACGGAATATGGTGTTGTAAATGGCGTATCGTGTGGCGGATTTTTTAATTACAAACGGAATGGTCACTGGCAGCTCCTTCTGCGCCGCTATAAGGAACGGCCCCATAGGCAGGGCTATTTTTCCGTCAAAGAACGGGCTGCTTATGCTTTTTGCCGAACCGAGTATCCTGTCGGCCGGAATGCTCACAATCTCACCGCGCTCCAGGGCGTTATTGATGCTGAAAATGTGGTCCATGGTGCCGTCTGATATAATCATGGAGATGTTGTTGGCGTCAAACATGCGCTTGCGGTTCTTCATCACCGTCTCCGTTTCTCCGCTGTAAACCAGTACGTTGAGCTTCTTGTCAAAAGGTTTCATATAGCCCGCCATCTCATAGTTCCCCACGTGTGACGACAGCTGCACAAACCCCTCATCGCCGTTTTCCAGCTCGTCATATTTCTCCTTATTCTCCACCTCGATGTCAAACTTCCTGCCTCCGTAGGCTGAGAAGCGGTCCATCACAATCTTGCCCATTGTGTAAAAATTCCTGTGCGCGTAGATGGTGCCTTTAACGGAGCTCATGCCAAAGGCTCTCATGTAGAACGCCTTTGTGGCCTTGTACTCCCTGCGGTTGGTGATAAGGTAGAAGAGCGTGACTATAAACGTAATCCCGTAAACCACATAAAGCCCTATGCCCTGCGTCATGAAGAGCAGAGACCTCTGCATCCACGGAAGCCCGTCCGTTTTGCCTTGCCACTTATTTGAGCCCTGAGTTGACAGTTAAGAGTTGAGAGTTAAATCATTAGTCCTACACAGAACAGAAGTCCGAACATTAGCTGCAGCTTGCCCTGACGCTGGTCAAGGTCTGCAATGGCTACATCAGAGTTCTCAGGTGCCTTAATCATCATGGAGCTCAGCTTGACAGCAACTGGCAGTGTGAGCCATGTGATAAGTGTCCAGTAAGGCAGCTGGCCTATTGCGGCATATACAACTATTAAAAGGAATGGGATGATTATCTCAGCTACATAGAGCCATTTTGCAACCTTGCCGCCAAGGTAGCCGTTCATGGTGTGTATGCCGGCGGCACGGTCTGTGAGTATGTCACGGGTGTTGTTTGCGTGAAGGATTGCCACTGTCTGAAGGCCGTATGGCAGGCAGAGGTAGAGTGTCTCCCAGTGCCACTCTCCTGTAAGGAGAAGGGTGAGCCCCAAGGCTGGCACCATGGAGTAGAGGAACAGGATGTCAACATCGCCGAGGGCATGGTATTTAAGCCAATAGTAGAAGGCTGTGCATAAAACGCCAAAAGCGCCAAACGCCGCAAGCCACCATATACGGGTGTAGAGCACAATAAACATACCTATCACTATGCCTAATGACAGCATGGCAAAACCAAAGGCACGAATCTCACCTGGGGTGAATTTACCTGATTTCATTGACATTACGCCGTTGTAGTCATTACGGCTGTCCACTCCGTTGATGTGGTCTGCATAGTCTCCAAGCAGATTGCCTGCTGTCTGGAATACAAGCATCATAAACACGCAGAGTATGGCTATTCCCCAATACTGAACTTCATCAAAGCGCCAGAAACAATATGCTATTGGCGCTACAGCTGCAATAAATGAGGCGCTAAGTGACCATGGTCTTGCAGCAATTATCCAATCCTTAAATGTTCTCATACACCATATTTTTTACAAATGCACAAAGTTAAAAATAAAGTGTGAGAATTATGCAGAATAATGGCTGTAAAAATAGTATCTTTGCGTTTTTACTTGGGAAATGCAGATGATTACATTAGATAACAGATTATCAATATCGGAGGTCAGGAGGATACTCATTGACAATGAGGAGATTTCAATCAGCCCGGCGGCGATGGAGAGGGTTGAGCGCAGCTTCAGATTCCTGCAGGAGTTCTCCGCCAACAAGATAATCTACGGCATAAACACCGGGTTCGGCCCGATGGCTCAGTACCGTGTATCTGATGAGAATCTGCTTGATTTGCAGTATAATATAATTCGTAGCCACTCCACAGGCGCAGGTGAGCCTCTTCAAAAGGAGTGCGTAAAGGGCGCCATGCTCTCCAGGCTCTGTGCTTTTCTGCAAGGCAAGTCAGGGGTGCATGTAAACGCTGTTAACCTGCTTAAAGAGTTCATAAACAGAAACATAATACCTGTAGTGCCTCAGCACGGCAGTGTGGGTGCAAGCGGAGACCTTGTTCAGCTTGCGCATATAGCCCTTGCCCTTATAGGTGAGGGTGACGTTTTTTATAACGGCCGCCGATGCAAAGCCTCAGAGGCTTTTCAGGAGACAGGCCTGCAACCACTCAAAATGCACCTGCGTGAAGGTCTGGCCATAACAAACGGCACAGGAGTCATGACTGGCATAGGGCTTATGAATGTGACTAAGGCCCGCAAATTGCTTGACACAGCATTAGAATGTTCAGTTCTTGTGAATGAGATAGCCTCTTCATACAGTGACTTTATGGCGCCGGAGCTTAACTCACTTAAGAACCACTATGGGCAGAGCGTTATTGCAGAGCGTATGGCGGCCATGTCTGCGAGCAGCAAAAGGCTTCTCACCCGCAGTGAGGTTCTGTACCGTGAGCATACTGAGTGTACATTCAAGCATAAAGTACAACCATATTATTCACTGCGCTGCGTCCCTCAGATATTAGGACCGGTGCTTGAGGTGGTTGACAACGCTGAGAAGGTGCTTATAGAGGAGCTTAACTCCGTGGATGACAACCCTATAGTGGACCCTGAGACCCAGATGGTCTATCATGGTGGAAATTTCCACGGTGACTACGTCTCATTTGAGATGGATAAGCTGAAAATCGCCGTAGCCAAGATGACAATGCTTATGGAGCGCCAGATGAACTATCTGTTCCATGACCGAATAAACGGAATACTGCCACCGTTCCTGAACATGGGCGTCTTAGGCCTGAACTATGGCTTGCAGGCGGCTCAGTTTACAGCCACATCCACCACGGCAGAGTGCCAGACTCTATCAAATCCGATGTATGTTCACTCTATTCCTAATAACAATGACAATCAGGACATTGTGAGCATGGGCACAAACTCCGCTATTATAGCGGCAAGAGTGATTGACAATGCCAGACAGGTGCAGGCCATACATCTTATCTCTGTGGCACAGGCGGTTGACTGCCTGAAAATTGAAGATGAGCTGTCAGACAGAACCAAAGAACTGTATCATAGAGTAAGAGGGGTGGTTCCTGTAATAACAGATGACAAACCTCTATATGATTACATTAACGTAATATTGAGTTATAACTATTAATTTTCAACTTTCAACTCTCAACTCTTAACTCTCAACTAATATGTACTACAAACTAAAAATATTCGGTTCCGTGCTTGTGGCTGCAGCACTGTGGTTTGTGCTGTTCTCGCCGCTCACAGCGCAATATGTGCCGTTCTGGACTGGAATGGTGGTGGCAGATATCCTGCTGATAACTCTTACCGTGGTGTTTGACAGCAGCTGGACCCGCCGCATTGTGTTCAGCTGGAAGAACCTGCTCCTGGGCGTGGCTTTAGCTGCAGCACTCTGGGGAGTCTTCTATGTGGGAGACAAACTTTCACAGCTTATGTTTGACTTTGCCCGCCCGCAAGTTGACAGCATTTATGGAATGAAGCATGAGACAGACCTCTGGCGCATCGGGTTGTCACTTCTACTGCTTATAGGCCCTGTGGAGGAGATATTCTGGCGCGGGTTTGTACAGAAGAACCTCTCAGACTTCTACTCAGACAATGTAGGTTTTATTGTCACTCTGCTTCTCTACACCGCCATACACATACCGTCAGGCAATTTCATGCTCATAATGGCGGCAATGGTGGCAGGAGGCTTCTGGGGGCTCATCTATAGAATATGGCCGCAGTCATTCACTGCGCTGGTAATATCACACGCACTTTGGGACACAGCAGCATTTGTTTTATTTCCAATATAACGTAGAATCGGTTAATCGGTGATGCGGTTAATCGATTGTCCGGTTATTCACACTTCGTGTTCATCAACACGTCACCGATTCACCGGTTCACCATTAAGATATTGTATTATGAAAAAAGTAATTTCAATTGTATTAGTATTAGCGGCAGTGGTGCTATTCTCTTGCACCGCTACAGGAAAGAAGTATGACATAGAGATAACGTCGCCCCTGCAGTCAGACAGCATCTACCTTGGCAGGTACTATCTGGGTAAGGTACACTTTATTGACTCCCTGAAATTGAATAAGGGAGTGGCTCATTTCAAGGGGAACAAGCCTCTGAAAGAGGGTGTCTATCTTCTTGTCTTCCCCGATGGAAACTATGTGGACATGCTTGTGGGAGACAAGCAGAACTTTAAGGTGAACATAGACACCACCAATATGCCTTTTAACGTGAAGTTTGAGGCAGGAAGCCAGCAGGAGGCGTTCTATAACTACTCAATGGAGTATTTTGAGATGAAACGCCGTTTCCGTGAGTTGGGCGGAATGGCAATAGCAGACACTACAGCTGAGGGGCATGCAAAGTATGAGGCTGAGGCTAAAAGCATAGTAGAGAAGCAGAAGCACTTGGTGGATAGCCTGAAAGCCAAGTTCCCTGGCAAGATGATAAGCGTGTTTGTGGGCGGCATGGATGTTCCAGAGCCGGAGCCATTTAAGGTGCCGGAGAACTGCACAAATCCTGATTCACTTCAGAGAGCCTACTACTACGCCTACTTCCGTGACAATTTCTTTGATAACATTGACCTCGGCGATGAGCGCTCTTACTACACCCCTTACATAGGGCAGAGGCTTGAGATGTACCTTAACAGAATACTTGTGCAGAAGTATGACTCCATAGTGCCGCAGGCTATGAAACTCTATGAAAGGAGTTCTGTAAGTGATTCAGCCGCCCGCATTATGGCTAACTATCTTGTGGCCTACACCACCAGATATGACATCCCAGGATTCTTTGAGGAGCGCAAGATAATGGGTCTTGACAACATAATGGTGGAGCTTGCAGACCGCTATTACCTGACAGACAAGACCATAAAGGCAGACAGTATCATAGCTAAGAAGGTTATAGAGAAGGCTAACAAGATACGTAACTGCATGGTGGGAGACACAGCCCGCAATATTCCTGTGGCCACTCTTGACGGAGAGTATCACCGTCTGTATGACCTCTCAGGCTCAGATTACACCATATTCGTGCTCTATGAGCCAGACTGTGACCACTGCAAGGTGCGCCTGCCTAAGGTGGCTGAGTTCTGCAAGATTCCAGCCCTGCAGGGCAAGGTTAAAGGCGTGGCGCTCTGTATGACAGATGACAAGGCTAAGATGGAGCAGTTCATATCTGAGCACGGCACCGCCAACCTCACAAATGTATGGGACCCTGACCGCATATCAGAGTACTGGAGCAAGTATGACACATCAGAAACACCTATGATTGTGGTTATTGACAAAGACCACCGTATCGTGGCCCGCAACATAGAGCCAGAGCAGCTCTTCCAGTGGATTAAGCAATAAAATGAAATAGGGAGTAGCCTCGCCAGGCCTCTCCCTATTTACTAACCTTAAAATCAAATACTATGAAAAAATCACAATGCAAATGTATGGTGATTTTGGAAAGTAGATGCATAGCAAAGGAGGAATTTTAGTTAAAAGCCTAAAATTCCTCCTTTTTATTTCAACGTTATTTCAGCAGTATTACATTACTGTTTCATTTCTTTTTTACCGGCTCCGATGTCAGGTCTACACCGAGTTTTTGGAATATCTTGCGGTCAACCTCACTTAGCATTACGCTGGTGTGCACTTGGCACCCTTTCAGTTTAGGCAGCTGCTCCAGGGCGCGCTTGCAGTTCTCATCGCTGAGGCTTAGCATGGCAAGAGCCACCAGAACCTCATCAGTGTGCAGACGCGGGTTGCCTCCGTGCAGGTAACTAACCTTCATATTCTGTATAGGCTCAATCATCTGCGCAGGAATCAGTTTCACATCATGCTCTATGCCAGCAAGATACTTGCAGGCGTTAAGCAGAAGCGCAGCGCTGGCTCCAAGCAGGGATGTGGTCTTGGAGGTGATAATGGTGCCGTCACTAAGCTCTATGGCGGCAGATGGCATACCAGTCTGCTCCGCACGCTCCTTGGCTATAGCCACAATAGGGCGGTTGGCTGGAGAAATCTTGGCCTGCTGCATAAGCAGTTTAAGCTTGTTAAGCTCATTCTCCTTGGCCTTGCCCTCAGCAAAACGTCCTAGGGTGGTGTAGTAGCGGCGTATAATCTCCTGATTAGAGGCGTTACAGCAAGCCTCATCATCTATGATAC
>JAEEGL014328232.1_pt1 | contig 34137 bp, 31 predicted proteins | sample 9134231 | NCBI WGS metagenome assembly JAEEGL01 (sample SAMN16246548, study PRJNA631951) | gut metagenome | biome: gut microbiome; feature: rumen; material: fiber-attached | host: Bos | place: Iran: Karaj | collected 2018-10 | reverse complement strand
AATGTCCTTATATTTGCAGTCCCGAAAAGGCAAATGTGCCTTTGACGACCTCTGGATGTGGCGCAGTTGGTAGCGCACCTGGTTAGGGACCAGGAGGTCGCTGGTTCAAGTCCAGTCATCCAGACGATTCTAAATCAAGCACTTGCAGAGATGTGGGTGCTTTTTCTTTTTCTATTAGTCGCAGTTTTGTCGCAGTTTCAGCGCGTTTTAACCCATTTCTTATTCTATTCAAGATTGGGCATCCCTTCTATTCGAAGCAGTATCGAAGACACTTAAAGCTTGGCTCTTTTGAAAATAGACGCGGAGGTTCCGAAAAAACGGATACCGGTTTTGAAAAACCGTGTACCGGTTATAGCTTATGTAGCAGCTTAAGATCCTTTCTGTCCCATCAGCTCACAGTACACATCCCACACAGCAACATCACCTTCTTCCACTGATGCTGCCATTTGCATAATGAATTCATCATTAGTGAAAGACTTCTTGTAGCAGATTTCAAAAGCACGTTTTAACATCCGGAGACTCTCAATGGTATCTGTTTCGAGTGCCAAGGATTCTTTGTTTGCGTTTAGGGACATACTAATCAAACTATTGTTTATCGGGTTCCAGGTATCTTATTCTTCTGCCATTCTTCTTGGCGTATTCAATCTCATTTCTCGTACTCTCTCCGATATAACCTCCAACATTGATTACAAAAATCTCATCTGCCATATCAATCTTCCGCTTGTGCATGTCGTCAAGCATCTCCTTCATCCCTTCCGTCCACACCTCATCATCTCCCGAGTGTCCGAACAGGCCGACGCTGATGACAATGTTGCCTTCAAGCGTAAGACGCTTTTGCGCCTCAAGGAACTGTTCCTTGAAGCGCGTACTCCCGCAGAGGGTTATGACTGGGTATTTACCGACCATAGCTTAATCAAAATCAAAGTGAAATAATGCGACCTTTTTAGAATTATGCACCTCGACAGGTTCAAATTCCTGAAAACCAGGCGACAATACTGTAATCTCATATTCAAGAGCATCTTTGTTTGGTGTTCGAGTACGCATCATCTTCGAACAAAGAAGGAATCCCAATCGTTTCTTGTAGATAATAACAGGGAGAGAGACATCCTTTAAATCGCATGTAATTGGCTTGCATTTTCTGAAAGAATCTATGCATTTGCGAATCTCTGTCAAGGAATCTTGATTCGGTAGGACATATGCACTGATACTGTTCTCGAACGAATCCAAGGCGGCAACAAGTTGTGGAGATGTTCTGTCAAACATGTCCAATAGATTGAGGACCATCAGCCTTGAAATGTCTTTAAGCCTCACCCCCCATTCAAGATGACTTAAGAGGACCAGAGAATGAACCAGTATATTCTGTTTCATCTCTTGCATCCGGATAGAAATATAACCGTCTCCTTCAATGGTAAGATCGCGGTATATTAGAAGAAATCGGCCCAGTAATGCCAGCAATCTCCTATGGATAAGTGAATCATCTATCCTTTCGAGACTCTTTTCGTTGTCCTTAGCCAATTGGAGCAGTAGGACAACGGCAATCAGGCAAGATGAGTAAGCTTTTGTCTTCGCCGTTCGCTGAATATCAGAGCTGGTATCGAGGAATACCGGTCGTTTTGCTTTATCAAACTTTTTGCATAGGCCATCATAATGACGTCCAAGGCGACTAAGATACACGTCGAGTTCGCTGATAACCTGTTTGCTGTTTGTTTTGGGTTTTGCCCTCCGAGGCTCGGGATCTACATCTCCCACAGCAGTCCCCTTGTCAATCTCTTCTGGGCTGAACTCTTCTTCAATCTCACCAGAATCGTTTTCCTCAGCACTTATGAATTTGAAGAAGTAGTCAAGGACTCGACTATTCCTCCTAGATGCATCGCTTTCAAGAGGACTTGCAGCGAAGTCATCACGATTTATAATCGTATCTTGTTGCGTATGAGAGGTGGCTCCAGTCCTCGTATGAGGAACCTTGTTCCTTGAGGATGATGGCGCGTCCTCCTCGAAGGTTACGAAAGACAATATCTGCGTTATGTTCGAATCCCAGTCCTGGCCTTTTGAAACATCCATTAACCTGGAGAGCTGCTTCATCGCCTTGTCAGGACAGTAATTGCGGATAGTATTGTCGTCGAGAACGAGGATGCGATTGGAGATAGGTATCCCATTTCTCGCAAGGACAAACGATGCGGCTCCTGATAGGACTTCATACTTAATCTTCTCTCTCTTCGAAAGCTTCTCAAAATGAACTGGAGGGCAATCTGATCCAGTATAATCCTTTCGTAAAATATCAACGTCAATTAAATCACGGCTGATAGAAAGAATGTACTCTCCATTCCAAAGCTCGCAAGAAAGAACTGAGACCTCTTTGCCTTGGAAAGAAGTGTCCTGTATTTTCGCACCCGAAATCTTTTGAGGCAGAACAGGTTCTCCCTCTTCAATACCCATCTCGGAGATGAAGTCCCTATACCCTTCTTGGATAATAAGGACAGAGGCTTCATCATTCCTGGCAGAAGTTAGTCCTAGCCCCGCATTTGTCGCATTAGCACTGCCGGAAAGAAGGAAAGTGGAACTCTCGGTATGTATCTGGATAATCTTGGCATGGGTCCTAGATTCCATATCTTTCCCTGAAATGCTTCTAAAGTCAATCCTGTTTAGTAACTCCTCCTTCATTTCAAATGGCCATGTTCCAGCATTCTCGTCTCCTAAACAAAGAATTGATTCCGGGTGCAAGTTATCCACGAGATACTCAAGCGCTTGGCCATCTTTGTCAAAAAACGGAGAAACTATCTTCAGATCCTTGACCTTATCTTTTCCGACAAATCGAACGAATTGTTGCCCAATTCCTTCTTTCGCTGAATTCACGAGAAGGTGAAAACGCCCAGTAGAAACAGCCTCAACCTGTACGATAGATTTCAGGCTATCGGAATAGAATGACATCCAGGTCAGTTGTTCCCAAACCGTGTTCTGTCCAGAGCTGAGTAGGGAGGATAGGTATTTCCACACGGACACGACTATCTGGGCTTCCTCCACGTCGGCATTGTTGGCTGAGAAAGCATTCCAGACCTCATTGTTATAGGTCATTCCTCCATAGGTAAGATTCCCCGAACCGACCAATGCCGTACATTGTTTCGGGCCGACAAGAAAGACGATCTTGGGATGGAACACACCATGGAAAGATGGCGTCATCCTCACTGGTGAAAAATTCAAGTGAATACTCCTATTGGAAGCTTCTTTGTAGCGGATAAACTCCTCACAGGCTTGATCATATTGCAAGGCATCTATCAGCACCACAATGTTTGTAATGTTTATCGAATTGAGTTTAGGGAGGTAGTATTGGAGGAAATAAAGGGGGTCGAACGAGAAACAGGTAAGGATGGCCGACTCATACGTTGAGACGCCCTTCCCGATAATCTCGTCGAATATGTTCCTTTTCGCGATTTCCATCAACTTAGCCTTGAAAGAATCTCCTTACCCTTTTCCGTCAAGTCGTGTCCGTGAACCAAGTCCAGATCCGAGAGGAATCCCCTCAGGGATATAAGCCTGGGAGAAGTGTGGGTAACTTGGGTCACAGTGTCCTTTAGATAGCGTATATGGCCATCTTCGAGCATAAATTTGTGAGAAGCGACACCGGTCTGATAAAACTTCCGCAGAGATACGTTATAATGCCTATAGATAATCTTTGCTTCAATGATATACTTCACGAAATCCATGAATAACATCTCTCCATGCTCACTGATGGAGGTAGAAATAGCATGAAAGTCGTCCTCTCCCGCATAGTTGAATAATAGCTTCAAAGAATCCGCCTTTGGCCAAGAAGAAATATTAATGACATGATAATCCAAAATCTGGGAGATTGCACCAGCTATTTTTCCAATATTATCATCTCTTATTAGGTCATTTCGATTGGCCAGGACATCATTAAGTGTCTTACCATCGGCCTTAAATCTCGCAGTAACTTCAGACGCTATCTCAGTTGAGAATTCATCCAGTTTAATCCACCGACCATATTTGTCTTTTTGGAGTATATCCAGAATCCTTTCAAAAATGATGGAGGCATTGTATTGCCAAGCATCGTTCAGATAGAAACAATACCAACCGATTATACAGGGATTGTTCTGCTCTCCTTGAAGATAGCGTTCATATAAATACTTAGGGAATCCAAGATCGTCCCTGTAGTTTGAAACGGTGGAATCAGCGCAGTACTCAAGATAAAGCCGGATGGTTTCACGTCTATAAAACCTATCGCTTCTTCCTGGGAAATCCTCCTGGAGCAGCATCTCTATCAGCATGCCCCGCTCTATCTCATTTCCAAAGACGCCTTTCATCGTGAATGGTGCAAGAAGCGCCTCTCTCTCTGTTTGTGAAATGCTTTCTTTCGTGACGCAATCCAAAAACAGACGTGAGGCTTCATGGCCGATGCTTTCCTCAAAACAATCGGCAAGATCCTTCCCTGTTATGTGTCCTCCTTGTTTTGAAATGTCACTTATGCCTGGCATTTTAAGGCTGGGTACCGTAACTCCAATATCATTTAGTGAATTACCATAATACTGACGAAGAACACCTCCGGGATTTGCCCAATATGTTCCTCTCGTTGTTCCATTGGTGTTATATGTCCCAGACTTCAAGTCCACAGTATCTGGTACATTCTCCATCACATTCAAGGCATAGTCGATTCCCGGGATTCCACGAGTGTCTTGAAGACCGGTATGAATAATGGCTAAGAGGTATTCTGAATAACGGATAAAACCGATGTAATCGCCAATGGTCGGCTGCTGTTTTCCATCGAAGAATTTGTCGAGTAGCCAACAGTAGAAGCCATAGTACCGAATCCTAGCCGTTACATTATTTAGTCCAGGTAATAGTGTCGTGAATAGATCCTCCGCAGCATTTCTATAGCCAAGATGGTTCAACCCGACCTTAAGGTTAATTGGTTGGGCTAAAAAAGGAGCAATATGATCATTCGGCTTCAATCTCAACAGGGATTATAACCTATCAATAGCAGCAAAAACTTCCTCTATCTTTTCTACAATGCGGTGCTGGATAGTAATTGGTGGTAGGGGGATAACCAGTTCTTCAATTTTATTGATGGCTAATTTGGGCTGCCCCACCTTTGTCGTAACATCTTTTATTTGCTGCTTGATAAAGGGTGTTTTTAAAAACCAGTACAACCAGTATTTATCTACCGTTGTAAAAACCAGTTTATCAGCATTCTCTGTAAGATTAGCACCATCCAACTCTTCGGGTATTATACCGACATCTCCTATTGTTCCTGCGACAGTAATGTATATGTCGTCTTTTGAGATAGTGTAGCGCTTGATAGATTCCACAATATCAACAGGCACATACTTTAAGTCTGTCGTTATAACGCTGCCGTTTTTCATATCTGACACACGTATGTACTTATATCCAGTATCAATATCAGATAATTTACGTCCAGCTGGTATTCTTTTGCCTCCTTTTACAGCACACAAATCTTTAAGAAGACACCAGCACCACCCCTCTGGTAGTTCCCAAGGTTCTTCCTCTATGGTTGATAGGGTAAGTTTCTTGGCTTTCTTGCCCTTCTCTTTGTTCTCCTTTTCTTGACGTTCTTTGAGAATCTGTTGGAGAAGATCCGGTGCCGTCGCTTCGCCATCTGGGATGTCATTGGGAACCAGGGTTCCGTGGATGGCCTCTTGGAGTACAGACTTGCGAAGCTTGTCCGGGAGTATCTTATTGAGAGTATCCAACTCTACGGCAGCCTTGTCATATTCATCCACGAGGGGAAGAAGTTCTTCTATCTTTGCTATAATGGCTTTTTGGATAGATAGAGGAGGGAAGGGAATCGGCGTTTCTTTAACAACTTCTCCTGTAATGGCTTTGAAAGTTGAACCAGTAGCCCTTTCTTCAAAATAGGTTTTGTAACTCTTTAACCAGTAAAGCAAGAATATGGATGATGTAGGCGCATAAGGTTTTATTGCACTTAATCCTCGTCCAATACAGATTTCTCTTTGAGTAATATTAACATCGCCTACTGGAGCACGCATACACAATAGAACCGAGTCCTTGTGTGCCATCTTTGAGATCTTTTTGGTGAAGATGCTTCCCTGGCGTAAATAAATATCTCCAAAATATATTTTCCCTTGGTGAAACTCAGTTCCCGCTTGTTCATTTATATCTTTGCCATCTGGTGATTGTCCTGCTGTAAAAGAACAAATATCTCCTATTTTAGTCCAACACCATCCATCTGGCAAATCCCAGGGCTCATCTTCAATAGTTGATAGAGTAAGCTTCCTCGCCTTTTTACCTTTCTCTTTGTACTCTTGATCCTGGCGCTCTTTGAGAATCTGCTGGAGGAGTTCTGCACCTGTCTTCTCCCCAGGTTTAAGCACATTAGGCACCAAGCGACCTTGTATAGCCTCCTGGAGTATAGAGTTTCTTAATTGCTGTCCTGTCATAGCTATTTGGAGAGTAAGGCTTGGATAGATTTTAGTGTCTCATCTATCTTGGCATCCAATGCGACACGACGCTCGTGATAATCCTTCAGCAGCTCATCTGGAGTGAGGATAACCTCTTCTTCCTTAGGATACTTACAGAGGTCAAGATTGTATCCTGATTCGGCGATTTCCTGAGCTGTATAACACTTGGCTTTGTATGTAACCTTAGTCGGATCATCAGTCGGGTCTGCTATTTCAACACGGTTCTCCCACCAGTCCTTAACGACCCGCATATGCTCCAATAAGATCGGCTTGGTCTTGCTGAAATGCTTGTATCCTTCCGGCATATCCATACGATAGACCCATACATCTTTGGTCTTGAATCCTTCCGGGGCATCAGCAGCACGCTTGTTATCAAAGAAGAGAACGTTGGTTGTGATGGAAGTATAAGGAGCAAATACAGACGAGGGCAGCCTAATAATAGTGTGCAGGTTCATATCCTTGAGAAGAATCTTCTTTACCTCTATCGAAGCATTGTCGGTACCAAACAAGAATCCGTCAGGAATGATGACACCAGCGCGTCCATCTAGTTTCATCCTCTTGCAGATATATGCAAGGAAGAGTACTGCAGTCTCTGATGTCCTCACATTCTCCGGGAAGTTGGTGAGTTCTGTGCTGGTAGTCATACCGCCATAGGGTGGATTCATACCGACCACATCAACCTTGTCCTTATCATCGTAGTCATTGATATTCTTGGAGAATGCAGTTCCTTGGGTGATAGCAGGATTGTCTATCCCGTGAACGAGCATATTGGTAGCACAGAGGAGATATGGAATCGCTTTGAGCTCACATCCTACGATAGCGTTCTGGAGTTGCTCCACCTGCTTCTTGGTCTCTACGCCTAGAGCTTGGAGATAGTCTATCGCAGCTGTCAAGAATCCGCCGGTGCCACAAGCGAAGTCCCCGAACTTTTCTCCCAATCTGGGGTTCAGTTGTTCTACAATGAACTTGGTTACCGCTCTGGGAGTATAGTACTCTCCGGTTTCTTTGGAAGACTGCATTATGCGCAGCATCTCCTCATACATCTGGCCGAAGAGATGACGCTGTTTGGCATCGTGATAATTAAGTTCATTCACAAGGTCTATCAACTGGCGGAGTTGGTAACCATCCCTCATATGCTGTGTCAGACCTTGGAAGACCTTTCTTACGATCATCTGTCTCGGCTCCAGACCGACAACAGACATTGTAGCGCAGTGCCTATATAACTTGTTCAGGTGCTCCACAAGGCTATCACCTGTCAGGCTGGTTCCATCTGCTCTTTTGATAGCCCATGCTCCCCATTGATATTCATCCGGGATAGCTGGGGTATATGATTTGCCATTGGAATCCGCCTCATCCGCCCACTCTTCCTCAAGGGCGTTATAGATGCGAAGGAAAACAAGTGAAACAAACTCTTCCAGTCTCTGATACTCTGTGCTGACACTGCTGTCCTTGCGCATTATGTCGCGGGCAGCCTTCCAGGAAAAAGCCATATCTTATGATGCGAAATTGTAGTCTGATATAGGTTGATAGAAGATGTTCTCTATCTCATTTATAAGCGATTTGAAGTTAGCTGTGCCCCCAAATAGGGTTGTTTTGATGAAGATTGGAGTGCCAATGCTTGCAATCTCGGACACCTTGAGCGCATCCTGATTTTCAAAGGCAAGGATACCCTCATTAGCATATTTGTCCAGCAATAATTCCAAAACCCTACGAGCATCCCCACTATACCTTTCCAGGAGTTTCTTCTCTTTCACTCTTCCTGCCCTATCCTTTCTGGTCATCATTGGTTGCTTAAACGCAACGTTACAGATGATATCGAAGATATCTCTTCCATCGAACTGCTCCGGGTAGAGTTTCCTTAGCTCTGCCAGGTCTATTCCTTCCTCCTGCACCAAATCAACGATGGTCTGTTTCCTCTCCGCAGCGTTCCACTTCTGAAGGAAGTCATCAAGAGAGGAAAAGATGTTCTTGAAGTGATTGTGCGAATACTCTATGTACGACGTGGTCAAAGGCTTTCCGTCCTTGTCAAGTACCATCTTGGTCTCATGGTCGATGAGAATCTCTTGACCATCACCGGTAATGATAGGCTTTCTCGCTGGATTCGTAAGAGCCTTTTGTTTCTTCTTTTTGTTTTTATCCTTTCCCGTTTTCGTAGGTGGTTCAGGCTCTCCATCGAATGTCGGGTCGAAGAATAATTGTGTCGCGCCCCTGAAATCTAGGATATCGAAATAATACTTCCTGTCTTCCACGATTCGAGTTCCACGACCGATAATCTGCTTGAACTCTGTCATACTATTAATCGTACGATAGAGGACTATGAGACCAACAGTCTTGGTATCGACTCCCGTTGACAAGAGTTGAGATGTCGTAACGACTGTAGGTGTGGGACAGTTCTTTGAAATAAAGTTGGTGATTTCTCTCTTCCCCTCCGTGTCGCTTGCGGTAATCCTCATCACATACTTGTTCTGATGTTCCACTTGCCTGTTTTGGTTATAATGGATCAAGGCTTTCCTCATATAAGCGGCATCAATCTCCTCGTCACAGAATACGATGGTTTTAGTCATAGGGCCTATCCCTTCCAGCATGTCAGTAATCCGCTTTGCTGCGACAAGATAATGGCCTTCAATGCCAACATTCCTTGGAAGATCCGCCTGGAAGATATAATCGCCGGATTTCTTATCTGCAATCTTCGCAGCTTCCGAATCACTCAACTGGTAACCTTCAGTATCAACATTGATGAATACCTGGGTTATGCGATAAGGGGCTAGGAAACCGTCTTGGATGCCTTGCTTGAGCGAGTATGTATATAGGGGCTCTCCGAAGTATCCAATATTGCTACTATTCTTATCCGCATCGTCTCTTGGAGTAGCGGTCATACCTATTTGTGTGGCAGAGCTGAAATAGTCCAGAATCTTTCTCCACTCTGAATTAGCCTTGGCAGAACCACGATGACACTCGTCCACCATTATTATATCAAAAAAATCCCTATTAAACTGCTCATATGGCTGGGCGGCATCTTTGGGGAGATTATACTCCACAAGTTGCTGATAGAGGCTCATGAATATCTCGTGACTTTGGCTGGCACTCCGTTGTTCTATCTTGACCATCTTCTTGCCAAAAGGCTTGAAGTCCTGAAGCATCGTCTGGTCTATCAAAACATTACGATCTGCCAGATAGAGAATCCTCATGTTACTGCTCTTGCTTGACTGAAGAAGGCGAAACAGTATCTGAAATGCCGTATATGTTTTACCTGTGCCAGTAGCCATTACGAACATCATCCTCTTTTTCCCTCTTGCAAAGGCGTCAACAACTCTATCAATTACAACTCTTTGATAGTATCGTGGCTCTCTACCATCAACATCATTGTAATATGGTTTTTCGACTATCTCAATCTGCTCGTAAGTGTATTCTTGCTCGGTGCAATATCTATCCCAGAGAGCTTTTTGAGACGGAAACGAATCCATATCGTAACTCTCTTCTATTGCTTTAGATAGGCTATAGAATTCAAATGTGTGGCCGTTGCTGCTGAATGCAAAAGGTGCATCAAGAAGAGTAGCATACTTGATTGCCTGCTGAATGCCTGTTCCCTCCAATTGTCCCTCTCTCTTGGCCTCCACCACAGCAAGAGGTTTACCATTGGGGGCGAATAAAAGATAGTCAGCGAATAAAGCCTTCTCACGGAAAGCCTCATCATCTTCATCAATATGGACACGACCATCTGTGATTTTGTACTCATACCGCATATTCTTATGAAGCTGCCAACCTGCATTCTTCAAAGAATCGGTAATGATTTCCCTGGTTTCGGTCTCATTGACCTCGCCAGTGTTCACTCCCAGTACGAACATATTTGGATAGGTATTCGTTATTACATCATCAAATATACTAACAAATCTCTAAACTTGGCAGTATCAGCGCAATATATGCTTATTTCATTTATTGATTAGGAAATGAAACAGTTTTATTTTTGACTCTTGATATAAATGATAACCTCTACCTGTTGCTCAGGATGAACGTCTGGAGAAATGCGGGTGATCCGAACCTCAAATATGCTTTCCAGCCCCATATCAAGGTATTTCGAAATGTCGTGATTGGAGCCCCGAGGAATGAAACCTAGTTTGTAGTCTTCGTAATATATGGCAACGGCATAAGGATCAAACGGATTATCTGTTTCTCGCACAAGATCCAATTTGCCCCCAATCTTCAGGTGCTCGAACGCCTCGCAGCCATCCCAATAGCCGAATCCGGCGATGTGGAAATTGTCCAGATGGACTCTCTTGACGGTTTTGTTTTCATTGCTTTTCATAATGCTTCAGTTTGACGGATTAATACTGTTGTCAATTCTCTAGTACAAAGATGAAATAAGGTTGCACCAAAATGTGGTACAGCCTTGCAAATACTGCTTATTTCACTCTATTTCTACTCCAGCCTAAGAAGACTCACAAGGTGGTCGTGCCAAAGAGATTCAATCTTGGCAGCGATATCAGGAGCTACTTCAACGCCGGCCTTGCCTTTGGTCCAATAGACTTCCGGGATGGCGTCGATAAGGACATTCGTCTTCAGGATGCTATCGGACGTGGGATTGATGACGGTCTCCCATTCCATACCCATATACCAAGTCTTGCGGCCTTGGCCGGACCAATCCTCACCCTCGAAAGGCTCTGTAATGAAATGCCCTACACCGACTATGCCAGTAGGTTTGGAATAACCAACCCTAACGAAAACGAATCTGTCACCCTTGTGGGCCTTCTCGTGTTCAACGATGCTCCAGTCGAAATCATTGGGAGATCGATCCCATTCATCGAACATCGTAAGTATATCCTTCCCTTCAGGGAAGTTGAATTCCTCGAGGAAGCGCTCAAGTTTATAGCTAGAAAAATAAGGGTTCCAGTAGAGGAGGAAAGTTGTCATAGTTATCTGATAGTTATTTATATAATTCAAACGATTCTCGATGGAGCCGTTTTATCTCATCCGCCAGCCACTGCGGCTCGAGTATCTTGATTGCGGATCCTCGGGCCAATAGCGGACTGTAGAAATCGGCTGTTGGGCTGAGTATCATTTCGAAGTCTGAATACTCCTCTTCTGTTTGCACTTCTCGCTGGCTATGGTGCAAGGGCAGGTCGCGGAGATAGTTCACCTCCTTGCCGAATGCTCGGATCAAGACCTTCTCCACAGGCACTTCAGGGTCGCGGACAATCCCATAGCTGTCCTTGAACCAACTTGCCGGATTGAAGTCCTTATCATATTCATACTTTTCGTCAGTGAGTTCCAACGATACGATCCTGTCGAACGCCAACGTGAAGAGATTTCCTGTAGGTTCAGGGAACTTGACGAGGCCATACCAGCGCTTGTTGAACAACCGCACGAAGAACGGGTCCAGCATCATCGCAGAAGTAGAGGCTTCAGCTCCGTAACGACGATAATTGACGCGGATGCGTACTCCTTTCTTCATCGCATCGATGAACCTGTGGAGGTTCTCCCCGTCCGAAGGAATGTGCTCCAGTAGGATGCGGTCATGTACTCCTTTACTCTCCGCCAGGACTCTGTTAACGGAAAGCGTAGAAAGCATCCAGTTTTGGATCGTATCCTCCTCCAGTACCTCTTCATTGTATATGTAGTACCGGAATCCGTCCTTCTTGTCACATTCTATGATGACCCCGAACATATCAAGGATGGCATCCCTGTGACGGTTGAAGGTACTTCTGGCAATGGGGATGCCTTCACCCAACTCCGTGTCTATCCAACGACGATTGATTTCTTCGAGCGTCAGTCGACCGAAACGATGGATGGTGTTCACCAGCCAGATATATTCCTGGAAGAGGGCGTATGCTTTCATGGGGTATCTGCGTCAATTACACAAAGATACATTATTTCTTATCTTTATCGTAGTACTCTTCGGAAAACTGCTTACGCATTCTCTTTCGCTCTGAGATGGGCATATCAGGGGCGAAACAGGTTGCCATCTTGTCGTAGAAACGTCCCTGTGCGTCATTCTCGTTTTTGAACATCTCAATGGTCCCTTCGGACGTCTGCTCCCAGACGACAGTGTTGGTAATAGATATTGTGGATGCGACCTTGACGACATCTTCGCCGGCTCCGATGAAGGAGAACATCCAGCCTTCTTCCTTACATTCTTCTATAAGCTTCTTGATAGCAGCCCAGGTCCATTCCTTCGAGGAATTCTCATAGCCATCTGTTATGATGGTTACCAGGACAGCAGCGTCTTCAATGTCCTTGATGTCAGCCTTTAGCTTTTTCACAGTCTTTCCGATGGCGTCGAAAAGCGGAGTGCAGCAGCACGGCTCGTACTTTTCTTTGGTAAGTTTGTCGGCATCTGCAATCGGGGTCTTGTCGTAGATCATATCTATACCGCAGTCACAGAATGCAGCAAGGGAGACATAATGTCTCTGGGTATCCATATGCATGAGTTGGGCAGCGCGGATAGCTCCGAGGGTTTCGTTGTATCCGTCGATGGCTTCTTTGCGGATCGATTCCATGGAGCCGGACTTGTCAAGGATTACGAGGTTGTAAACGGGAGTGATAGTAGTGGTTGTGTTCTGCATAATACAATTAGTTTTAAAGTTCTGGGACAAAGGTATACGTAGGTTGTACCATTTCGTGGTACAGACCATGATTTATCATGTATTATAATGGGACAATCGAAGTTAGATGGCCCTTAATGATGTGAAACGGTGATTGAATGCTAGAAATAGAGACTAGCATCCATTTTAGATATATCGGAAGTCAGTATCGATGCCTTTTTCAGAGGTCAATCATGCCCCGACGGTTAATGAAAGACCATCTTGTAAGCCCCGTGGCTTTCAAGACAATCCCACAAATATGATTATGGTTATTATGATTAGAACTCCAGGCGAAATCCCTTACTCTTCAATATTTCGTAGTTCTCTTTATTAAATCTGTAGGTTACAGGGATGCGAGATGATGTTCCGGATGGTCTTTCTCCGACGGTTTCCAGCAACCCCAGATGTAGCATCTTGCTTGAGAAATTCCTGCGGTCGAAACGTACTCCCAGAATGCTTTCATACAGGTTCTGGAGCTGCGGCATCGTAAATGTCTCTGGCAAGAGCTCGAAGCCGATCGGTTCGAAGTGGATCTTTTCCTTCAGTGTCTTAATTGCTGTGCGGAGGATCATGTCGTGGTCAAAGGCAAGTTGCGGGATTTCCTTCAAACTGAACCATTTTGCCTGTGCAGCATCATCGCCTCCCTTGACATCGGTAATCTTGACAATGGCAAGGTGGGCGATGGTTATGACTCTCCCTCTGGGGTCGCGATTCACATCAGAAAACGTGTAGAACTGCTCAATGAATGCGTCTTTCAACCCGGTCTCCTCAAACAACTCCCTTTTCGCGCCATCTATCGCATTCTCATCCATCTGAAGGTATCCCCCTGGGAAGGCCCACATCCCCTTGAACGGCGGTATTCCTCTCTCAACCAGCAAAACCTTCAGGTCTTTGCCATCATATCCGAATATAACACAGTCCGTGGTAACTGACGGACGCGGGTACGGGTATGTGTATTCCCCTTTTTCCTTGATCATATCTTGTCTCTTTTTCTTTCTAGAATCCAGATGGACTTATTCGATTACTTCGAGTTTGGCTATCCTTAATGCGAGCGTTTTCTTTCCCTCATTGGTGAAATCGACAACGACTCGGCCTGAATCTGCATCAACTGAATCGATGACCCCTTCTCCGAACTTGGGGTGATTGACTCTCTGCCCGGCCTTGAATTGATCCGTGTCTGCTTGACTCTCCTTTGGTGTATCGTCAACGGGAGCTCCATCGAAGATTGGATATGTTCCCTCTATGTATGCCTTGATAAGTCCTGCATGCGAAAGCGGTGAACTGGTGTTGAGTACGTCGAGGTTTGTCTCATAATCCAGGAGGACCAGGGTACCGGATTCGGATATCCTTCTCAACCTGTCGACGAGGTGGCCGACCTTGTGGTCGAGCACCCACTTATATGATGGCAGGTAAATCAGTTCCCTTGCAGTGAGGTATCCAAGGAGTTCAGTTCCGCGCACCCCCTTCCGGTGTCCCTTACATGAACCGTTGACGCGAACAGTCCTCTTGAGGTTCTTCATGGTGGCATTCCTGAAGCAGGATGTATCGACATCGCTTGATCCGAATACCTTCAGCCCTTGCCAGATTCCCTCGACGGACATCGAGGTCATCGTTCCCGAGAAGGGAACGGGTATTCCCCCGTGGGGATAGAAGGGACTGAACTTGATCATTTCCGGTCCCCCATGACTGGTAACGTCGATGATTGTAGCGTCTGGATAAAGGCGCTTCAGTGTGTTCTCGCTCTTTCGTTTTGATTCGACGACTATCATATTACAAAAATAAAAACAATTATGCTTGTAGTCAATTAAAACATCCCCTCCGAAGAGGGGATGATCCCCCTTATACTCTCCTTAATCCAACTTCCTTCCAAATATCCTTCAACATCCCAGCATTATCAAATACTATTACATCTTTCTCCTCTTCCTTTTTTATAAATTCCAAATCATCCCTTACTTCAAACACCCTCAAACCATTATTATATAATAATCTCTCAACCCTACTTTTTCTTTTATCACTTATAAATACCATCCTCCCACCTATCCTTCCACAGATACTCTCCAGATCCTTCAATTCATTCCTTACACCAATCACCCTCTTCTCAAATCCCTCTTCCAGATACTTCTTTTTCATATCCTCCAACCTCTTCTCTTTCCTCTTATCCCATTCTTCTATCCTCTTTCTCACATCCCTCATCCAATACTTCTTCATCAGATTCCCATCTTCCTCAAATTTTCTCTCCAACTCTTCCATCTTCCCAACCATTTCAATAAAACTCATCACTTTTCTCTTCCCTCCATCCTCAACCTTCACAAACTCTTTTTCAAACAACCCCTCTCCCAACATTCCTTTCAAGATTTTTCTTCCATTCACCTCATCCATTCTCTTCTCATCAAACTCTTTCACCAGAACATTCTCAACTTTGAATACGATAGTTTTCCTCATATAAATAATAATTTTATGTGTAAAAAGCACGCAAAGATAATGCGTAATTTTTACACATGCAAGTTTTTCTGTGAATTGTTGAGGAACAATTATAATATCCCGTCATATGTTGATGGTGAACAATGAAGGGAAATGGGAGAAATACTAGTCCATAGTTTACTCTATTGACATGGCTAGTCTGAAGCCTATATGAAAATTACTATAACTATCCGAAAAATGGTTGACTGCTGAAATCAAGTTAGTGTATGGGCCATTCATACAGCTACCCCCTTTAAGGGCGCGTTCTTTATACATTTCAATTCCTTGAGGTGGCTGTTTGGTTGTTAGCCTATAGAACATTGATTTTGGGACTTCTATCTCATCTGCACTCCACTCCCAAACATTGCCCATCATGTCGTACAGGCCGATCTCATTAGGGAGTTTACTTTTAACAGTATGGGTTCGTTTTCCGCTATTATAGAGATACCACGCCACTTCATCAAGGTTATTAGAGCCGGGATACTTATAGTGCTTGCTCATGGAGCCACCTCGTGCAGCATATTCCCACTCTTCCTTTGTAGGCAATCGGAAATTCAGCGACGTATACTCGTTCAACTTATGAATGAATGACATTGCGCCGTTGTATGACACTTGCTCGACAGGATGATTGGGCTTATTAGAGAAATGGCTTGGATTCTTTGGCATTAAAGAGTTCCAGAGCTCTTGTGTCACTGGGGTTTCACCGATCATATAGTTTGCTCCAGGCACGTCTATCATCACGAACGGAACATTGCCTTTTGAATGAAATACTCTCTTATAGTTATCCCAATAGTTGATCATAAATGTACTGAGTGCAATCCTTAAAGCCTCTTAGAAACACCGTAACTTATATTAAGTGATTATCTCTAGCCTCACTTTTCAGAGCAGACGAAATGAACTCATTCAGGTTCTCTGGTGTTCGGCAATCTATTACAACCTTTTCTCCTAGGAATGATAACTCGACGGAAGACTCGCTCACAATCTCATATCTTGTCATGTTAGATAGATCGTAGAATTTTCCATAAATGATAATCTTTCCACTATTAAATAAGAATATGTCTTTCTCGGGTTTATACAGACTAAGATCGTAACTAAATATGTGTTGACATTTGCCAAGGATACTCTCGTAGCTTTCTTTGAGAAACTGATAATTCTTTGAACGTTCTTCCATCCTGGTTTTAGCCAAGTCTTTTTTTGCCTGTTTCTCAAGTGATGAGATCCTATCTTCTAAACTAATGATCTCCAGTTCTCTTAAGGAAAGCGAGTCATTAATTACATTTAAGTATTCCAAGAATGAACCATAATACGCACCATTTAATACTTGAGTATAATAAGCCTTCACTGAGTCCCGAAGATATCTATTCTGTATCCTATTTGAAAGTGTTACACCTGAAGCGATCTTAATAAAAGCTAAGTATAAATAGACAAGGCATGTTAAATGGAAAACAAAATTGTATTCTTCATCAGTTAAATCATGAATCTTCTTATTTCTATAATGCCCTCTTAATGAAGATTCGAGGGATGGAAATGGAATATCGTAGAAGAGAAGACCTATCTCTTTGTCCTGACCCCCTTTCTTTCTAGAGTCTCTGCGTTCCTGAGAATACGGTATACTTTTTATTTCTGAATGAAACAATCTGCAAAAGAAACTTCTAGTTGATGAACTAGGCAGTATTTTGTCCTGTAAAAACCAATCATTCCATGTCCTGCAGTCAGGGATGTCAATAAGTTGCAAGAGTGTTTCGTCTCGTTTGGCGACAATACGGTCAATGGCTAAAACCATCTCCGATAACTCGGAGATGGCGTCTGTGTTGTCTACGATTGCGCTATTATCAAGATACTCAAAAACGCATCTTGATACGTGTTCGAAATTCGATAATTCGAAATAGGGGTTGTTTTCCCATTCCTTTGCGATTAACGCTGCCCTTTTCCGTTTATTTTCGATACTCGTTTCCATTCGTTGATATAAACTAGTTCAATTAGAAACTGTTAGAGCAGAAGCCTGTTGGAGGAAGTCTTTCCCATTCTTTGAATTGAATTCTTTGCGTCTTCAATCAAATTGATGTAGCCATCGTCAACAGATTTTACATTATTGCTGGAAAAGAAAGGGTAGGCAACTCTAACAGTCGTTGATTTCGTCGATCGGAATACAGGCACGCAATTCTCAAACTTTTTCTCGCAGATTGAGAAACCTGCCCCTGAATCAATCCAAATATTATTAGTAATGAGTGCTCTGTCGTGAAAGTCCGTTTTGTATGCGTTGTTCGGATCTTTCTTCGTCTGAAAGAACTCAACAATACTATTTAGCTTAGGCCGGATACTTTTTATATAATCCCTAAGATAGTTCTCTGACTTCTTTAACGTCTCTTCCTTATAATCTTTATCAATCAAGTAAAACACGGATAAATGATATGGAACGGAACACTCGGATGGTAGGATAGAATCTAATAGTCTATAAATGTTGTTTCTTTCTTTGCCAAAGATATAATTATCGACTATCACCATAGAATTTGATTCCATTTCGATAATACGGTCTTTGATGCAACGCCAGTCCCATTCTTCGCCGTCTCGGATGGCGACCCCGTTGTCTATAAACAGCTGCACTTTCTTTATGAAATTAGATGCATTTATATTGATTACACCATTATTTGCGCAGTTGGACTCAAAATCGTCCTTTGTTAATACCACTGATAGGTAAAAACCAGGAGCATCTTTTATAGTATGGAAAGCTTCTTTATTAAAACCGATTTTACAATATCCTTCTGTTGCCTTTTTCCAAAGATACTTGAGACGCTCGTCTTTGAGAGCCTTTTCAGAGAACCCAACTTCGTCCAGATCAAAAACTATTTTAGAGCGGGACAGGAAAGAATATAACTCGAACCATGCCTTAATTACTTTTTGTGATTGTTCATCAGGAAAAGGTATAGAAGCAGGATAGTACTCTGAGAACTTATCCCAGAATGCTATTTCGCAAAACGCTGTCTTTCTTTTATTCATTGGCGAGTCCTCCCTTTATCATCAAGAGTTTCATCGCCAGGGAATCTGCTTCATCAAAGAACCCGGGGCCAAACGGTTCCTTAAGGCAGCCATCATCTTCGACTTCAATACGACGAACCCTGTTATTGTTTGAGTCAGAGGGCTCGTCTATATATAGGATGGAAAGATTGTCTTTTGCCACTTGTCCGTTCGCTACCAAGGTTTGGAATTTCCTTACCAGGTATTCACTGTGTGTCTCAATAATGAAATGAATATTATATAAATGAGACACAAAGGAGAACATCTGGGCCAAAAGTGACTGATACTTGGGGTGTAGGTGTATTTCGGGCTCCTCTATTGCAATAGTGGTAGGATCAATGCGGAACGAGAAATAGAGAATAGGATACTCTATTCTCTCTCCGGTATCCGTTTTTTCTACAGAAGAACCCATCCTATTTATCATATCTGCAAAAGAAAATCTGTCCGCTAAAGATTTCCTTACATTGTAGCGACAGTTGAGGGTATAATCCATTCTGCCAGGAAGCTTCCCCGATAATATGACAGTTTCTATCTCAAGCAATATCGAGATAAGCTGAGTAATACCATAGCCCATATCTGCGAGTATCCTACCTGTAGTATCATCTGGACCGTCATATATCTTAAGGACAAAGCCTAGACTGTCCCTAACGCTTTCTATCTCAAAGCGTTCTCCGATGCCGAATAATTTAATCCATTTATTAATGAAGCTGCCCGGTTTGTAACCCGAAATGCACGTGGGATTTCTACGGGCCTTCGCATATCTAGAGATAATATCAGAAGAAGAATCGTTTCTTTCATATAATCTCTTTACGTCCAGCCTTGATGATCCGACATAATGAATCTCATTCCAGTCATCAACGGAGAACAGGTCATTAAGTCCCTGGTTAAAGAACTTCAGAAAGTCATTCAGTACCCTGTGCGAATACTCATCATGAGCCCTAGCGTGCAGGAGATACTCTTTTGTCTCTTTTGGGGAGCAATACGATGCCAGAATAGTGAACACAGGTTCGAAAGAACTGTCCTTCGATGTGAGTTCGCAGAAGGTGGGACAGGAACCATAAAATGGCTGGTTATCCAGAAGTCCGTTTTCCAGAGCCCTGTAATAGTCCACAAAAGACTCGTAGTCGCTATTAAGGAAAGCATCTATTTCCTCCTCGATTTCTCCAGTCTCACTTTTCCCTTTAGCTCGCATGAAAGCTGCTACGAATTCACTTTTCGGTATACCAGCAAGTGACTTCAGTATTGGAAGGTAAGTAAGGATATCCAGCTCTTCTGCATCTGTAATTGCTTTACAGGTGAACTCTTCCTTGATACTTTCAGAAAGATATGCATCAACAAGATGACGAACAGAACGCTCTCCAAACTTATTCTGAAGATCGGTTAAATAGTCTATTGCTTCCTTCTCGATTTGCTCATGACCTTCTCCCCTGAAATTGCAACTCTTTTCTAGTACCTGCAGACTTTTCTTGAAAGCAAAGTAGTACTTCTTCATGGCACTGATTCTGGGCATATTGGCCTTGGGATCAGCTTCAAGCATCATATCGAATAGCTCTATTTTGGGGAGAAAAGAGGAAGTACGCTCTCCTTCCTTGAATCTAATGAATTCATGGTTGACCTGGTTAATCTCAATACCGCAGATAATAGGGACATTAAACTTCTCGTCTTGGTATAGAATATCCCCATTGCGATCTTTCACAATGATTTGCTTAAGGGAGCCATCTCTTGAAAGGTCGCTGTCATCAAGAGAGAAGTAGAGGTATATAGATACATCATCCCCAAAATACATGGAGTCTTTGGTATACTTTAGGCATATCTCTTTGTCACCATTTCTAGCCGCTTTTTTGTTCAGGACGGCATCGAAGCTTCCTAATGTGGGGAGTGGATTCTGATTGAAATCCAAGTGAACCTTCTTTCCGGACTTAATCTGTGGAAGGACGTTGTTAAGAAGTATCGTAGCCTTAACAATGGAGCTCTTTCCAGAGCTGTTACATCCGGTAAGTATTGTAATGGGTCTCAGGTCGATATTGTCAACCTCTCCTTCAAATACCCTGAAGTTCTTAAGTCCTAGTGTAGTATTCATATGCGGTTTCGCTGTTTATACAAAGATAGTAAAACTGTTTATTTCAAACGCTTTTCGATTAACAATGCAAAAGTAACACGTCGTTACGAACCCTTTTTTCGTTGACCAGTTAACAGTATCCGTTGTTTCTAGAGACCAAATTAAAACAACTGTTTATTCTTCGCTCAGTGTCTTATAATTCTCTGATGCCTTGTAAATACACTTAGCCATCTCTTTTCTCATTTGAACCGGCTCGACAAGTACTATGTGATCCGCGAATGACGCAAATCGGGAATACAGTTCATTATTGGGTCTGCACTCAATGGTAAAGAATGTCCAATCCCTAAGAGACGGATATCGAGCCTTGAACTCAGCCTCTGATTCCTCATCCAGTTGGATCTGGGACCAATGGATGTACTTTGTCTGGATGTAAGGAAGGGTTTTAGGGTGAACAGCGAAGTAAATGTATTCTGTTTCGACATCCTGAAGAACCGTTACGCCTATTACCTCGTCAAATCTTGACTTAAGGTCGACAGGGGTTTCAATGTATGGTATTTCTTCAACGTACTCGAACTTGGAGTCTATTCGGTCCAGTGCGAAAGTGGCAATGAACTCTGGATTATACGGGTATATCTCGTCATCTACGGGCGTACACAGAAGGAACCAACGCTCATTGTATTGCTTGAGCTGGTATGGATATACCGTGTATTCTTTCGGCTTCCGTCCGAAAACAGTATAAGATATGCGGATCACTTTTTTCCGGGATATGGCTGTGAATAACCTTCCAAGAAGAGTGTCTGGAATCTGCAGCCCCTCGTTCTTGCTGAAAGAGATTAGTGGCTGAGAGGAATCCTCTGTGACAGATAGTTTCTTTTTCAGAAGATCCAGCCAGGTGAAATTATCTAACCCGTCAAATTGTCCGAGGCTCCTAAGTACTTCCCTCAGGACCTCTTCCTCGTCAGAAGTTAGCTCCTGGTAGAACAATGGTTCTGACTGATCTTCGTATCGGACCGTACCTCTTCCGGCGCCATTACGCACCATGGTCTTGTTGAACTCTTCCTCAAGTGCCTTGATGTCTTTCTGAATCATTCGCAGTGTCACCTTGGGGCACTCTTGGGAGACAGCTCGGGCAATCTGGGCTGTGGTGTAATCTTTATTCGGGTCAGCCAGCATCCTGTCTATGATGCGATAGCGGGCCATAGCGTCTTTGTTAACAGGCATAATAATACAATCTACTAGCGATGGATTGGGACATAACGCGCTCCTCGGCATCTGAAACAAATTCCCCCTTCCACATGTCTGTACTGCCGAAGGTAACCAGTACCTCCACATCTGGGACACTGAACGAACTTATTGTTATCAGATTCATTCTGGTTGAACTGAGGGCGAGAATACATCATAGCGTAAGTGTTAATGTTTGACTTCGATGCAAAAATAGTACCCTTCGGCGAAGCCAATGTTCGTCTATTTATTTTTTCCCGAATAGTTTTTGGTACCAAGTGATGTTAGCCTGGCGAACAATCTCGGCATCACGCTTACTGATCTCAGACTTGAGTCGGGCGATTTCCCGTCGCAGATTACCTTCTGTATTCTTCGCTTTTGCTAAGTCTGCTTTCAAAGCTTTAATCTTATTCTCTTGGTCATCAGCGTGTATCCCTGCTTCAGAGAGGCTTTTGATAAGCTCTTTGTTTTTCATATCAAGGTTTTGAATACTGGAATCCAAATCCATGTTCTTTCCCCTTAGGTTTTCGATTTCAACCAGCTTGTCCCTTACGGTTGACTTAAGGGATTCAGTGCGGCTCTGAAGCTTATTTATTTCGTCCTTCTGCTCCGAGATGGTTTTATTATAGGTTTTCTCGGCTTCTACAGTATGAAACAGTCTTCCCATCCAAGTAGAAACGTATCTCTTGAAGGTATCCGTTTCGCAGTCGTTACGGTATTTTGTAGCCTTTAGGAAGTTATCTATGGTGCCGGAAACATCGCGCTTTGCAAACGCTTCACGGGCAGCTTTGTAATAGAAATCGGCTTTGCATCCCGACAACTGCTCAGTAAGCAAGGTTTCAGGTGTTTCACTCTTTGCAAAGTCAAGAACGCGGCGATCTGTCTTAATGCTCCATCTGTCAATAAGAGAAGTAAGCACTAGACCATTCATCGATGTGCAACGGCTGAGAGCGACATATGCCTGTCCAGGGGCAAACGTGCTTCCAATGTCGGCAATAACCTTTTCAAAAGTTAGTCCTTGACTCTTATGGACAGTTATTGCCCAGGCAAGACGAAGAGGGAATTGGGTAAATGTTCCAACGACATTTTCAACTATCTTCTTTTCCTTGTCGTCCCAGCTATATGTTTTATTCTGCCATTGCTCACGCTGAGCAGTGATGATCTTTCTTTCACCATGCCCCGAGTCAACTTCAACCTTCACCTCATCCTCTTTTAATTCTGTGATAGTGCCGATTTTTCCATTGTAATACCGCTTCTCCCAGTTATTTTTTACGAACATGACCTGCGAACCTACCTTGAGACGCAGTTCAGTGTCAGTCGGACGAGAACTAATCGGAAACTCTCCCTCAACTGCGGCCATATAAGTCTTCATGGGAGATTGTAGTTCCTCCAATTTTCTCTCATTAATACTTGACACCGTGTTGTTGGTCGTTGCCAAGATTATAAATTTATCCTTCTCGTCAGGTTGGAATCCAGGATTGAATCTAGAATTCAGCGCACGGAAATCATCAGGGATCATCCCCCCAACGCGCACGCGATTGAGGATGTCAATAAAGTCCTTCTCGTTTTGCCGATATATTTTCTTAAGTTCAATGTAAAGAGGATTGATCTGTTGAATAACTTTAGCACTGAAAAAGTACTCACTGTCATAGAAACGATATAGAAGATCTTTCTCCTCACCGACCACGACTGGAGGGAGCTGGAATGTGTCGCCAATCAAGATAACCTGTACACCGCCGAACGGGGCAGGATTATTCCTGTAAACACGTAGTAAAGTATCTACCACGTCCAACAGGTCAGCCCTTACCATCGAGATCTCATCAATAACAAGGAGTTCAAGACCCCTCAGTATGTTGATCCTATCGCGGGAATAGCGGAAGATTTCAAAAACGGTGGATTGATCTGGATCATTTACCGGTGCTTTTACGCGCAGACGTCTATCACCCGGCGCGTAGAGAGAAGGCTCGATTTTGAAGAAGGAGTGTATGGTCTGCCCTCCGGCATTAACAGCTGCCACACCAGTAGGAGCGACAATAGCCATTTCTTTTTTCGTAATCTTTTTGAGATACTTCAGGAAAGTTGTCTTTCCCGATCCAGCCTTACCGGTTAGATAAATACTCCTGTTAGACTCCAACGCATACTGAAGGGCAAGCATGAATTCTCTGTTGTCCTGGTCCAATTGGATCCCATCAATCGTAAAGTCTTTGCTATTTACCATACTTGCAGGCTACTTTTTCTTCGTTTCCGGATGCAAAGAAAGCGCACTTTGGCGAACTCTATTTTCGCCAAAGTGCGTCGAATAACATTCCTACCTATATCTGACATAGAATACGGTTGCAAGCCAGACGATCTTCAGAATACTTATCATTCTCACTTACAATCTTATCGGCTTGAATAATACTCTTAGCTTGGGATAATACGTTGTAATATGTGTCGAGATCTCTTGGGTTCGAAAACTTAGGGAAACTGATCCCTACTGTCGTTTGCTTCGTAGCTTTCCCTCGTTTCATTAAATCAAATCCACCGGCGCACTCAATATAAACGTTATTAGAAAGAATCTTTCTATCATGTTGTTGCCCTGTATCTGCCCGGACAATGGTTAAATCAACACTCTTATCCTTGCAAGACTTTCGTAAATAGTCTTGTATACTATCGTAAAGCAATTTGACTTGTTCACCAAAACTGAAACTATGCCCTTCAGCGGTTATAATTGTCAATTGGAAAGGCCTTTCCAGCTTTTGGGGAATTAAAACATCTAGAATAGGGAATAGATTGTCATTAGTATTCTTTGAGATGTATGAGTCACATATTATAAGTGAGTTGCAGAAGTGACGTGCTTTATTCAAAACCTTCCCCCATTCATAGTTTTGCCCCTTTATAATCTCTTTTGGCTTTCTTATGTTAAACCGCCCAGAAGAAATGTCTTGCTGTGATACAACCATGACACCCTTTTTCTCAATGGCTTTACGTGTTGCTGGATTATTAGTGAAATAGGTAGAATTATCATCAACAGAAGAGAACTGATTGTTCTTATAATCATAAGAGCAGTCTAATACACTCGCATTTCCTCCATCTCTATCTATCAGTTTCATTTCAAGAAGCCTCATAGATTCATCATATGATTTGGACTCCCTATCGATTTCTTCCTGTAACTCTTCCTCAGTACAGTCTAGATGAAGCGAGATTTCATCTACTAATCGTCTAAATAGGAACCTCTTGCTCTCGTTTCCAAGCCACTCTTCATCACTAGCGATAACGGAGAATTTTATATTACAAGAATCCATGAAACTCTTCCAGAATTCCATGTCACAATAATAGTCAATGGTCCTATTCATAGGCGCACTATATCAGTTTTCTTGCTTCTGATCAATCTTGATTTTTAAGAGCTCGCGTGAAAGCGTTCCAGCTTCGTCATAGAAACCCGGACCGAACGGCTCTGCTAACCGTCCATCTTCCAGAATAGGGATTCCCCGAACTTTGGGTGTTCCTTCCTTTACATCCTCGTCGTCCTCCACATAAACCATTGAAACGTCATCTGGTTTCAATTCTTTCGCCCCAATAAGCGTTTGTATCTTTCTAAGGAGATACTCGCTATGGGTTTCCACTATGAATTGAATATTATACTCCTTGTAAGCCTCGACGAACATCTCGGCAAGAAGCGATTGGTACTTCGGGTGAAGGTGGATCTCTGGCTCTTCAATCGCGACGGTTTGCGGAGTGATGTTTGTCTTTTGGAACTTTTGCACAAGCAAATGGTTGAAATATCCTTTATTCTTATAGTGCTTGTAAAGTCCATTCATTATCATTTCTTCAATCGAGAGGAGAATTGAGAACAGCTGCGTGATACCATACCCCATATCAGCCAGAAGGATTCCTTTTTTATCTGACTCGTTTCGATAGACTTTAAGCAAAAGGCCTAGACCGTTTTTATCCATCTCCAAAGAGATATGATCTCCTATCTTGAATAATCTAAGCCACTTATTCATAAAACCACCTGGGGCGAAGTCATAAGCGACAACGTCATCAATTTTATCACCGCCTTCATTAGGGACACGAATAGTCAAAGATGTACCAAAGTCCGAAAACCGGTTCTTTGTCTCGAAATATCTCTTGACAGCATCCGTGAACTCATTTTTATCTTCCATCGGATACAATCTTCTAACGCTTATTCTTGAAGAACTGATATAATCAAGACTTTGTGTTATTTCATTTGATACGACTTCCTTAAGAAAGAAGTTTAGATACTCACTAAATATGTCATATAATAATGGATGGATATACTTCTCTATTTCGTCCTCATATTTGGGGAAGGGGTGCCAACTAGTGTAGTAGAAATCACCTTCACAGAGATGTGCAAAAGTGTCAACCAAAAACTCATGCCCAATGCTATAATTGCGAGATTTATTCTCCTCAAGGTCAATTTTTATGCTTTTTATAGCGCCAAAAGAATGAGTAAATAAAGAAAACTTATGCGATAACGAGTAATCGGAGGTATTTTTAAGAACTTTATCGAAATACTCAAGGGCACAGGATTGAATATATTCATCCTCATAAGCACGATAGTACTCAAGGAAGTTGGCTTCACCAGTCCTTGAGTAATCGTCGCAAATGAGATCAATAGCAATTAACATAGCTTCCTTCAACTCATTATCCTTTACCTTCGATTTGAAGAAATGACGTATCTCTTCGGCATCGGCCATGTCTCCCATCTCATCAAACTCAAACACATCAAAGATGGAGAAGAATGTCAAAATGCCTGTGTCTGCAAATGTGTCTATGGCCAAATCATAATCTTCACCAAGGTTGCATGATTTAATCTCCTTGTTGATGAGCACTTCAGCGATATAGGGGATGTCGCTTGCTCGCTGAGCATTTTTAAATAACGGCAATAATTTGCTCTTAAATTCCTCAGATTCAACAAAATAGTTGTAATCTTCGGGGTCCTCAGGAAGCATGGCGTTATACTGCGAGCGGAAACGAGTCGCAAACAGATATCGAGCAAAGTTTTGCTTAATAGTTTGAAGGTTACCAGAATACCCTTTCTGATCATAGGAGGCGATAAGCTCTCCATTGATCCTTTTGATATAAACGCCAGTAACGACGGCGTTTCCAAGTTCACCGTTACCCAAGGTGAGTAAAACCTCAACATCCTCGTTTAGATAACAAGAATGCGTAGTATAAGCAATTGAAATGCTCTTATCCCTGGAAGAAGAATGGATAACGTTACGAAAAGACCCGAGAGAATTGTTGGGCTTGACAGAGAAGTCAATAGTTGTCCCAATTACGGGTTGATTCTCCTTTGCCTGTTTCTGGAAGAATGACTTAAGAAGAAAGAGTGATTTTACAATAGAACTCTTTCCGGAGCTGTTGCATCCCACGAGAAAAGTAAGCGGAGCAATCTCGACAGTAGCCCCCTTCTTGTCGAATACTCTGAAATTCTTTATAGTATAGTTTGTCTTCATAATCTTGGTCTCTTGATCACGTTGCAAAAGTACATCCTCTTGACGAAATATAATTTCGCGATGAATGAATAGAGCTAGTTATCTTCAAGGGAGAAAGAATGTTAAAACCGCATTACCCAGTTACTTAATAGTTATCAGCGGCTTTTGTAATAGACATAAGGGTCTATTGAGGGAAAACAAATTCTCTGCAAACGCCATCGAAATCGACGTATCGGGTTGAGTCTCTGTTTTTCCCGACAAAATTCCACACCTCCTTATACTTTACAGGTAGGACTTCGATACCATAGGTGTTAATTATACCCCATAAATCCAGGCTTACGTTATCGGGAAGTTGCTTTTGTTTTCTTACTCTTGCATAACCATTTTCGAAACTGGAGATAAAGCCATATTTCCCGAAGGGGACAACAGTTGTCCCGTCCATTTTAATGACACCATAATGCAGGTTGTCATCCCTGGCAATCGCCAAGCGTGTCCCCGGCACAAACTCTAAAGAATAGTATTTAGGAGGGATTATTATCTCACCATATGAGTTAACCACCCCAACATGCTCTCTTTCATACTGGGATACTTTATTCCCGTTTAGGAAAGCAGCAGTATACCTGTTGACGATCAATATGAGATCTGACTCTTTTTTACAGCATCCTCTGATTTCATCATACTGAGCAGGAAGGACGACACTTCCGTTCTTATTACATAGCCCCCATTTGCCACTCTCGTAAAATGGAATGAGCAGCCTGTCGTCTTGATTATAATCGTAGTTGGAGGAGTCAACAAGTATTTTCATATTTTTAATCGGTTAGTAATGTCAATCTAATACAGGACGTCTATAATAAGAATCGAATCAAGGTCTAATATAGTCTGTTTTCTTGGGAGTTGCAAATGTTTATAACAAATAGCTTTAGGATATTATTCTCTCCCCCTTACCTAATGCTCCGGATATACTCCATCCTGTCTTCTCTGGTGGCTTCCGGATGCGCAGAGTTGAATGCATTGACCCTCTCTGTCATCTCGCTGTAGTATCCGACCTTTGCAGTGCGTTTTTCGACCGATTTCTCTTCGAGCATCTTCCGGCAGACCGCATCGTGCTTTTTCATGGCATCAACAAGAGACTCAAGATACTGGTCAAGTTCATTATCGAATCCCAGGCTAGTATCATGGAATGCTTCAAGTGTCAGGTAAATATAAGTGTCCTTCCCGTTCTGCTTCAAATAGAAACGGACCATCTTTATTTCGGCCATCACCTGGCATCCGCCTTTTATTGCAATGTCTGCGGCAGCAGGATCATTCATCGCACAGGCGAAGCCTAAAGTGATCATTCCAGACGCATCATCAAACCGAAGGCTCCAGTACAGCCCTTCAAGTTTGTACTGGAATCCTAAAAGGTTCTTTTCCAGATGATTGACCTGAATCCCGCGTTTGTTTAAGATCCTTTCAATCTCAAGGATTGTAATAGCGTTATTGATGTTTTTGGGGCTACGCCTTGAATCGATAGCATATCCCACGATCACGATGACGATGCTTATAGCATCGCCTATAAGAGCTGCATCGAGGAAGCCCAGCAGACTTGCGAGCATCAGCTGAATCGAAACAAAGAATGCGGTCTTCAGAAATACGGGGATATAAAAGGATGTGTTCAAACTAGTGTTGGAGTTATTGTTATTTGTGTCGTTATTCATAAGTTTTGTTCGGTCATCTTTTTTCGGCTGCAAAATAACAACCCCGCAGCGAACTGTATCTTCGCGAATCTAAAAAATCAGTAATTACATGCTACGTGCTATTCTTTCTACCCTTTCCATTGGTGGCAGACGACGTCGCCTGAGGCTAGAAATGGTAAGATTGATTGGGAGAGAGTCGGCAATAGTAGACGAGGAATACAATTCGTTTACATTAAGGCAACAGAAGGGACAACATATACAGATCCTCGATATAAGGAGAATGCGAAAGGTGCATATGAGGAAAATATGTGTTTCGGATTATACCACTATTTCCGAATGACCAGCGGAGCTCACAGTCAATTCAAGAACTATAAACGAGCTTTGGACTCCGTCCCATTTAATCTTATTCCGATGGTAGACGTCGAGACCCGTGATGGGAAATCAGTGTCAGAGTTTCGGGATAGTTTATCAGTGTTTTTACGTCTTATTGAGAAGACCTATGGAGTTGTCCCGATGATTTATGGAACAAATCGATCATATATCGAATTATGTGGAGACTATTTAGATGGTAGTTATCCACTATACATTGGTAGATATGGGCCGTCTGCTCCGGTTGTTTCTGGAAAGACGCATTATTCGGTTTGGCAGTACTCTGAGAGTGGCAATGTGGAGGGCATAGCTAAACCTGTTGATATTTGCCGTTTTCATCCAGAAGTTAGCTTGAAAGATTTGAGGATGCCATAGATACATTATTATCTTATACACTATCAAGGATGTCTCTAAGATCGTCATCTATTTCTTCGTCAGGCTCTGTAAAGGCATTAGGGTGAAATTCAATATTAGAAAACTCTAATGCTTCGTCTTCTTTTTTACTTGGACAATATTGCGGAACCATTTTGTCAAGAAACCTCCTTACATGTTTTTGAGAGAATAAGTTATCAATTAAGTTCTTTTCAAGTAATCCTTTATCAACAAATTTATTAAGGGTTATCTCATCAGTCTCTTTATAGACTGTTCTCACATATGATTCGTAAACTTCTCGTAGCAAACCGGTTAAGATTATGTCGTATTTGAAACAGTACTTGTCCTCTGAACTTGATGAGAGATAATCGGACCACGTCATGCCACCATGATCTGAATGTAATGGTCTAGACGGGACACTCATTGTAACAGTGTCTAGAACATCTGTAATAATACGCCAAAGGTTATTCGACCATCCCAGTTCCATTTCGCCCCAATAATTCACGCTGTCATTAACGGCTCTATTCCTCTCATTTCTTAAACTGGGGAATAGATTATACAGGCTGATTTCAAAACAATCAATTGTTGAGGCAGTTTTGATATCAGTACCGTTCTCAAATAATAGCTTGGTTTTGGCGGCCCTATAGGGGTTTATTCCTGAAACGACTATCGAGTTCTCAAGCCCCAGTTGTGTTCTAATAGCAGGATAGTCTTGTGTACAAAAAACGAAACCATTAATCCCGTATTCCTCCATCTTTTGTGATGCATATAATGCTACATGATTCAAGCGATTAATCATTTCACTATCAGGCCCCACCTCTTTATCTGATGGACTCCATACACCTGTATTATCCTCCCAACACATTTTAACGACTTCGAAATTATTAGGAGCAAAACTGGAGTCGGTGATAACCTTAAATTCATCGGGATTAGGTATCCAAAGATTGAACCTTAACGACTCTAAATCATCTCCTTCAGGAATTAAAGCAATTACTCTGTTACGATCATAAAGAATGGTGTTGATTGTTGCCTCCTGAACTATACGTTCCTGCATAGGAGAAATCAGGATGAGTAAAACGTCTTGTCTCCCCATAGGAGAGAAAGAACCTCTTACACTGTTAGCATAGGCTAGCAGTTCCGTATATGCTTGTCTTTCTGTTAGCTTGTTCTTTTTTAATTCACATATAACGATAGACCCTTCTTCTGGAATATGTCCAATAAGATCCGACCTAATATCACTTTGCTCATGTTTGGGCAAAGACACCTCCACTCCAAACAATTCCATTTGCGACAAAAGTCCAAATGAATTCATATATTGTTTTATAAAACCGTTGTATAGTAATTGCCACGTCTCACATTTCCATGACAGATCGCTATATGATTCAACCTCTTCTGGTATATTAATAAGATTGAAAAAGTTTTCGCGGTTGTCCCAGATATAGTTCTGTAATTCCTTTTCAGAAAAAGACATTATTAAAGTTCTAATTAGGTTAATTCAAAGTAAGTGAATGCATCCTCTCTTAATGATTCTGTGATTATCAGGTAACGGTGGGATGTGAACGAGAGGACTATCTAATTCAATCGCTGGTCTAAAGAATATCCCTCCACTTCTTCCTCCCTCTTTGTTTTTTTGAAAGGTAACGCGATAGGATAACAAGTAGATACACAGTTACCGGTTGTGAGAGCAAACGATAAAGCCGATATATACCAGTATTATACCAGGAAATGCCATTAAATAGATAAGCGAGAGACAAAATGAAGCTAATACCGGCGAGGGCTAGAACGCTCCGTCCAACTATCCTATTCTTACCTATGCTCTGCCCAATTTGTGAGAAGGAAAAACCTACAAGGAACAGGATGCTTAATGCCAAAGGGATGAAACGCATCATTCTCACAAACAAATGACTCCATTCGTTGTCAAGCAGTTGATAGTTAGGCAGGGCGAAGTGATCCTCCACCCTCATTACTCCAACGTAACAGAATAACGCTGCAAGGAAAAGCATTAACTCATAGTAACCCTTATGCGACTTTGAACGCTCAATCAATTCCACAGGGATAAGGTATCCTATAATACCCGAGAAGATCCAAATGCAACGTTCTCCACTGCCATAAAGATAAATGTCGTGCTTTATCAGAATCATCCAGAAAAAGTAAATCACAGGTACCAGGGCAATCAGCAGTGCTTTTATCCATGTTTTTGGTTCCGGATTGCATTTGCGGATCAGCATCCCAATCCAGGCAAAAAGGACTGGAGTGGAAAACGAGAAGATAGGGGTTAACCACCACCAGACTTGGCGGTATGAGTCATAAGGGCAAATCCAGTGCAGTAAAAGATTAACCACGATAATCAAGCAGGCTACCCCTACCACTAAACAGGATGCATGTTTGTAACTTGTATTCATCTTATATGTATTTCAATTGCTCAGAATGTCAAACGCTTACTTCTTTCTCCCTTCGGGAACTATTAATGAGAGATTAGATATAATACCCTCTTATAAAACCGGTAGGATTTCCTTGAACTGAGAAAAGTAGTCATTGTGCCTATAAGCGTATCCTGTTCCAATAGGGACATAGAGTGTTATGTTGTAAAGATCTTCAATGCCAGCATAGCGTATGAGTTGCTCTGTTTCATCCGGAACTTTTCCATGCAATCTTATCTCCTTCAATCCTGTACAGCATTCAAATGGCTTATACCCAAAGTCTAGTACACTTTCAGGTATTTCGATGCTCAATAGCCCTGTACAGCCATAAAAGGCGCTATTGTCAATGGTCAGGACTCTGTTTGGGATCCTAATGCTTGTTAGCTTTGTACAGTTATAAAAGGCATCGGTCCCTATTATCTTCACGCTACTTGGAATACGGGAGTTCGAGCATCCTTTTATTAGCAATTCCCCCTCCTTATCCAATAAGCAATTCTGTACCGACATATAGCAAGTATTATTGGCGGATACTATTATCTTGGTTACTTCAGAACACCCGTCAAAGGCCAGGTTTCCCATTTCCGTAACACTTTCTGGGATCACTATGCTGGTTAGTCTGTTACACCCCCTAAAAGCGTAATCCCATATCATCGACACGCTATTGGGAATCTCAATCTCTGTCAGGTTTGAGCATCCATTAAAAGCAGACTCTCCAATCTCTGTAACACTGTCTGGAATTTCAATATCCGTCAACTCTTTACAACCAAAAAAGGAAAAAGGTTCGATTGTTTTAAGCCCATATGGAAGCTTTATACTCGCCAACTTGGAGCAACCTTCAAAAGCGCGATATCCAATCTTTGATACACTTTGTGGTATCTCAATCTCAGTCAGGTTTAAGCATCCACCAAAAGCATACTCTCCGATCTCTGTAACGCTTTCAGGAATCTTTATACTCACTAAGTTGAAACATCCCTCAAAGGTATAACCTTCAATAGCCCTCAAGTTGTTAGAGAGACTAATGCTTCTCAGGCGAGAACAACTCGCGAAAGCAGATACCCCAATCCTTTCAACACTGTTGGGAATCTCAATGCTTCTCAACCGATAGCACCCATTAAATGCCCTAGGTCTAATCTCCTTGACAGTGTTGGGAATCACAACACTTAATAGTGTAGAATTCTTAAATTCATTTTCGTAAATAATGTTTTTTCCTAAAGGGATTATTACATTATCCACAAAAACTTTGGGGTTAATACTGTCAGACATATAACCTAACTAATTGTTCTATTTCTTTAACCACTGTCTCAATCTCATACAAAATCAAAAATAAGCAATAGTTTATAATATAGCAACGGTGTTTATACCCCATTCCTTTTCTCCAATAGAAAAAAGCCCTCAATACCGAGGGCTTTCGTTATTAGAATAGCAGCGTATAAAGAGGATATACACAGAATCCTGAGCAAGCTTTCACCCCGGTAAAACTTCCGAGTCCGTTCTTTTCGATCCACTTGCCGATACCAGGCATGTTGTTCTCATCGAGGAAAGCCATTCTATCGGATTGAAGGGGGTGGTTCAGATTAATGGTGACATTACCATACGGTTCACCACTTGTAGTATACATTACAACTGCCAGGGTATTGTTCCTATACTCGGCGTTTTCTAGGGAGACATCGTTCCCCTCGAACTTGTAGATTTCCTTTTTCATAAGCGGATAAATAGAGGGGCACCAGACGATGCCCCTCATTTAATTGGTTAAACTCGAGCACTTGGCCTTTCAATCATCTGGATTTTGTTTGCCATGATGTCATAGGCAATCCTTTCCGTTCCGTCTGCGGCGGTGTACTTCCGGTTACGAAGCCGTCCAAGGACGTGAACGAAGGCGCCTTTCTTCAACTGGTCAAGGTTCTGGATATCCCTTCCTTCCCAGGCTGTGACATAATGCCAGGTGTTATCACAATCTTTTGATAACACCTGTTATCCAAAGACAATTGTTATCAAATCTTGACATAAACCGGTGTCCTCTGCATGGTTTTCAGCTTGTTGTGCCCAGCAGTGTTAAGGACTTAGATAACAAGCTATT